>Ga0209676_1000270_pt1 | contig 108368 bp, 83 predicted proteins | sample AraplaCvi_mLB_r2_FD_184282 | JGI IMG/M metagenome (GOLD analysis project Ga0209676, IMG submission 184282) | Arabidopsis root microbial communities from North Carolina, USA - plate scrape MF_Cvi_mLB_r2 (SPAdes) (version 2) | ecosystem: Host-associated > Plants > Roots > Endosphere | place: USA...
TTCCGGTAGCATTCGCCTCAGTTTGACCCGCCTGGAATCCCCTCATGTCCGACCGCCTGACCCTGCTGCGTCCCGACGACTGGCACATTCATCTTCGCGATGGTGCCGTGTTGACCAATACCGTTGCCGATGTGGCCCGCACCTTCGGGCGCGCGATCATCATGCCGAACCTGGTACCGCCGGTGCGCAACGCCGCCGAAGCCGACGGCTATCGTCAGCGCATTCTCGCTGCCCGCCCGGCCGGCAGTCAGTTCGAGCCGTTGATGGTGCTGTACCTCACCGACCGCACCCAACCGGAAGAAATTCGTCAGGCCAAGGCCAGCGGTTTCGTGTACGCCGCCAAGCTGTACCCGGCCGGCGCCACCACCAACTCCGATTCCGGCGTAACCAGTATCGACAAGATCTTCCCGGCGCTGGAAGCCATGGCCGAAGTCGGCATGCCGCTGTTGATCCACGGTGAAGTCACCCGTGGCGACGTCGATGTGTTCGATCGCGAAAAAATCTTCATCGATGAGCACATGCGCCGCGTGGTCGAGCGCTTCCCGACGCTGAAAGTGGTGTTCGAACACATCACCACCGGCGACGCCGTGCAGTTCGTCAACGAGGCCTCGGCCAATGTTGGCGCGACCATCACCGCGCATCACCTGCTGTACAACCGCAACCACATGCTGGTAGGCGGGATTCGGCCGCACTTCTACTGCCTGCCGATCCTCAAGCGCAACACCCATCAGGAAGCCTTGCTCGACGCCGCCACCAGCGGCAGCGCCAAGTTCTTCCTCGGCACCGACTCGGCGCCCCACGCCCAGCACGCCAAGGAAGCCGCTTGCGGCTGCGCCGGTTGCTACACCGCCTACGCCGCCATCGAGATGTACGCCGAAGCGTTCGAACAACGTAACGCGCTGGACAAGCTCGAAGCCTTCGCCAGCCTCAACGGCCCGCGCTTCTACGGCCTGCCGGCGAACACCGATCGCATCACCCTGGTCCGCGAAGAATGGACCGCCCCGACCAGCCTGCCATTTGGCGAGCTGACCGTTATCCCGCTGCGCGCCGGTGAAAAACTGCGCTGGCGCCTGCTGGAGGAACACGCGTGAGTGAAGACAATTTCGACGATGAGCTGGACGGTCAAGGTGGCGGCGGCGGTTCCCGTCACCCGATGGCAGCACGTTTTCGCGGCTACCTGCCGGTTGTCGTCGACGTAGAAACCGGTGGCTTCAACGCAGCCACCGACGCCCTGCTGGAGATTGCCGCGACCACCATCGCCATGGATGAAAAGGGTTTCGTGTACCCGGATCACACCTACTTCTTCCGCGTCGAGCCATTCGAAGGTGCGAACGTTGAAGCGGCAGCGCTGGAGTTCACCGGAATCAAGCTCGATCATCCGCTGCGCATGGCCGTCAGCGAGGAAACCGCGCTGACCGACATCTTCCGTGGCATCCGCAAGGCGCTGAAAGCCAACGGCTGCAAACGAGCGATTCTGGTCGGGCACAACAGCAGCTTCGATCTGGGCTTTCTCAACGCGGCAGTCGCGCGGCTGGACATGAAGCGCAACCCGTTCCACCCGTTCTCCAGCTTCGACACCGCGACCCTGGCGGGTCTGGCATACGGTCAAACCGTGCTGGCGAAAGCCTGTCAGGCGGCTGGCATCGATTTCGACGGTCGTGAAGCGCACTCGGCGCGCTACGACACCGAAAAGACCGCTGAGCTGTTCTGCGGCATCGTCAATCGCTGGAAGCAGATGGGCGGCTGGGAAGACTTCGACGACTGATCCTCGGCGAACAAATCCCGCGCATGAAAAAACCGGCCACATGGGCCGGTTTTTTGTACCTCGACGTTGCGCCTTACAGGGCAGCAGCGTTCTCGGTCAGGTAAGCCGCAACGCCTTCTGGCGAAGCGTTCATGCCTTTGTCGCCTTTCTTCCAGTTGGCCGGGCAGACTTCGCCGTGCTCTTCGTGGAATTGCAGAGCGTCGACCAGACGGATCAGCTCTTCCATGTTACGGCCCAGCGGCAGGTCGTTGATGATTTGCGAACGGACAATGCCTTTGTCGTCGATCAGGAACGCGCCACGGAAAGCCACGCCGCCTTCGGACTCAACATCGTAGGCCTTGGCGATGTCGTGCTTCATGTCGGCAGCCATGGTGTATTTCACCTGACCGATGCCGCCATTGTTCACTGGAGTGTTGCGCCAGGCGTTGTGGGTGAAGTGCGAGTCGATCGACACAGCGATCACTTCCACGTTGCGTGCGTTGAAGTCAGCCATGCGGTTGTCCAGAGCGATCAGCTCGGACGGGCAGACGAAGGTGAAGTCCAGTGGGTAGAAGAACACCAGGCCGTATTTGCCTTTGATGGCCGAGGACAGGGTGAAGCTGTCAACGATCTCGCCATTGCCGAGTACGGCCGGGACGGTGAAGTCTGGGGCTTGTTTGCCTACGAGTACGCTCATTGATATCTCCTGGTGTAAAAACTTGAAGTTCAGGGTCCGGGCCAGCCTGTCACCCTCAGGCGACAGCCCTGTGACACGAACCCTCTTCGCAAGGGACGACCATCATACACTGCGTGTTTGGCCTGTCCGTAACGGATTTTCCCTGTTCGGTTATCCACTACGTATTCATTGGGTAAAGCGAGCGCCTGGAAAATACCGTTCGTCAGGCGCAGGCAAATTGGCTGGGAAGCGTTCCGAAAGCACTTTGACAATCATTCTCGTTAACATTAAGATCCATCGCAATTGAGTCACAACCAGCGACGGTTCTTACTTATGTATGTTTGCCTCTGCACTGGCGTCACCGACGGACAGATCCGCGAAGCGATCTATGAAGGTTGCTGCAGCTATAAAGAAGTTCGCCAGGCCACCGGCGTCGCCAGCCAGTGCGGCAAATGCGCTTGCCTTGCCAAGGAAGTGGTGCGCGAAACCCTGACCAAGCTGCAAACCGCCCAGGCAGCGATCCCCTACCCGGTAGAATTTACCGCCGCGTAATGGCCCCCTTTTCAAAGAACCGGACTTCGCGTCCGGTTTTTTTATGCCTGAAAATCAATTGCTTAGCGTCCAGACGCGGAACACAAACATTCTTATTCCGATTAATTTTCATTTATTATTCAATAACTTAGGTTTGACACTTATAAATACCGAGCTCAAACTCCGCCTTATATACGGTTAATACAGGGCAGGACTCCGATCATGAAAGGCGACATTACAGTCATCCAGCATCTCAACAAGATCCTTGCCAATGAGCTGGTCGCGATCAATCAGTACTTCCTGCATGCGCGCATGTACGAAGATTGGGGTCTGAACAAGCTTGGCAAGCACGAATACAAAGAATCCATCGATGAGATGAAGCACGCGGACAAGCTGATCAAGCGCATCCTGTTCCTTGAAGGCCTGCCGAACGTGCAGGACCTGGGCAAGCTGCACATCGGTGAACACACCCGCGAAATGCTCGAATGCGACCTGCGCATCGAAAAGACCGGCCACGCTGACCTGAAAGCCGCCATCGCGCATTGCGAAACCGTTGGTGACTTCGGCAGCCGTGAACTGCTCGAAGACATCCTCGAGTCGGAAGAAGAACACATCGACTGGCTGGAAACCCAGCTCGGCCTGATCGACAAGATCGGTCTGGAAAACTATCTGCAATCGCAGATGGGCGAAGAATGATCTGACATTCGTCGGATCGAGACACTAAAAAAGCCCCGCCCTCTTTGGAGGTGCGGGGCTTTTTTATGCCTGGTGCGATGCAGGCAACACCACAAATCACTTGTAGGAGTGAGCCTGCTCGCGATGGCGGTGTGTCAGTCGATAGTTCAATACCTGACAGAACGCTATCGCGAGCAGGCTCACTCCTACATTGAAGCGAATCAGGCTTCGGACTTGTTCGCCGCTGCCGCTTCGACAGCCGCCTTGATGGTGCTTTGCAGCGAACCGTCTGCTGCCATCTCGGTCATGATGTCGCTGCCGCCGACCAGCTCACCGCCGACCCACAGTTGCGGGAAAGTCGGCCAGTTGGCGTATTTAGGCAGGTTGGCGCGGATTTCCGGGTTCTGCAGGATGTCCACGTAAGCGAACTTTTCACCACAGGCCATCACAGCCTGCGCCGCTTTTGCGGAGAAGCCGCACTGCGGGGCATTCGGCGAGCCTTTCATGTAAAGCAGAATGGTGTTGTTGGCAATCTGCTCTTTAATCGTTTCGATGATATCCATGGAGCACCTCGGCTGAACTTTCCGACTCAGAGGTCGGCACGGTGGCGCATTGTAACGGAATCCCGAGCGCCATGCTCGGTCTCCCCGACAGACCCGCTCAAGCCGCCGCCACCGTCACCGGTACGCCATTCAATGCCGCGTTGCCCGACAATTCGTCGAGTTGACACTCGTCGGTCAGGTCGTTGGCGCTCGACCCCGGCTGGCTGCTGGCGATCACCATCTGCACGCCCGGGCGCGCGTGGCCCCAACCGTGGGGCAGGCTGACCACGCCTTTCATCATGTCGAGACTGGCGAGCACTTCCACCTCGATCTGCCCGACCCGCGAGCTCACCCGAACCCGTTGCCCGTCGACCAGACCACGGCTGGCCAGATCATCCGGATGCATCAGCAACTGATGCCGCGGCTTGCCTTTCACCAGACGATGAAAATTGTGCATCCACGAATTGTTGCTGCGCACATGGCGGCGGCCGATCAACAACAACTCATCGGCAGCTGGCGCCCGCAAAGCGGCAAAGCGTGCGAGGTCGGCGAGGATCTCCGGCGGTGCGGCCTGAATATGCTGATTCGGTGTTTTCAGTCGCGCCGCCAGATTCGGCTTCAGCGCCCCCAGATCGATGCCGTGCGGATGATCGAACAGCGTCGCCAGCGACAGCTTGTGCTCGGACGCATCGCCATAGCGGCCCATGCGCAGGCCCATGTCGATCATCTTCGCCGGCGGCATGGTCGGTTTCAGCTCTTTGCCGGTTTTCTCGGCGAACGCCTTGGCCAGCCCGACGAAGATCTCCCAGTCATGCAGCGCGCCCTCGGGCTTGGCGAGAATCGCGCGATTGAAGCGGGTGACATTGCGCACCGCGAACAGGTTGAAGGTGGTGTCGTAGTGATCGTTTTCCAGCGCCGAGGTCGACGGCAGGATCAGGTCGGCATAGCGCGTGGTTTCGTTGATGTACAGGTCGATGCTGAGCATGAACTCCAGGCCATCCAGCGCCTGTTCCAGCTGCCGGCCGTTGGGGGTCGACAACACTGGATTGCCGGCCACGGTGATCAACGCGCGGATCTGGCCCTCGCCGTCGGTGAGCATCTCTTCGGCCAGCGCCGAGACCGGCAACTCACCACCGTATTCAGGCCGCCCGGAAACGCGGCTCTGCCATTTGTTGAAATGCCCGCCCGAGGTCGACGCCACCAGATCCACAGCGGGTTCGGTGCACAGCGCGCCGCCGACGCGGTCGAGATTGCCGGTGACCAGGTTGATCAGTTGCACCACCCAATGGCACAAGGTACCGAAGGCCTGGGTCGAGACGCCCATGCGGCCGTAGCAGACAGCACTCGGTGCGGCAGCGAAGTCGCGCGCCAGTTGGCGAATCTGTTCGGCCGGCACGGCGCACAATGGACTCATGGCTTCGGCAGTGAACGACGCCACGGCAGTGCGCACCTCGTCCAGGCCTTCGACTGGCAGATGGCTGTCGCGGGTCAGGCCTTCGCTGAACAGCGTATTGAGCATGCCGAACAACAGCGCCGCGTCGCCGCCCGGGCGGACGAACACATGCTGATCGGCGATCGCTGCGGTTTCGCTGCGCCGCGGATCGACCACCACCACTTTGCCGCCGCGTGCCTGAATAGCCTTCAGGCGTTTCTCGACATCCGGCACGGTCATGATGCTGCCGTTGGAGGCCAGCGGATTGCCGCCAAGAATCAGCATGAAATCGGTGTGGTCGATGTCCGGGATCGGCAACAGCAAACCGTGGCCGTACATCAGGTAGCTGCTGAGGTGATGAGGCAGTTGATCGACTGAAGTGGCCGAGTAGCGATTGCGCGTTTTCAGCAAACCGAGGAAGTAATTGCTGTGGGTCATCAGCCCGTAGTTGTGCACGCTCGGGTTGCCTTGATAAACCGCCACCGCGTTCTGCCCATGACGCTCCTGAATCGCCGCGAGCTTGTCGGCCACCAGCGCAAAGGCTTCGTCCCACTCGATCGGCAGCCATTCATTGCCGACCCGACGCATCGGTTGGCGCAGGCGATCCGGATCATTCTGGATATCCTGCAGGGCCACGGCTTTCGGGCAGATATGCCCGCGACTGAAGTTATCGAGGGCATCCCCCTTGATCGAGGTGATCGCGACGTTGCCATCGGTTTCTGTGGTTTCGATGGTCAGGCCGCAAATGGCTTCGCACAGGTGGCACGCACGGTGGTGAAGAGTCTTGGTCATGGCCAGTCTCTGTCTTGTTCGGAGGCAGGCAATCACGCCCGCGGGAACAAAACTATGGCCCGTGCACAGAGGCGGCGCCAGCGACGTTCGTCTTGTGAATCGACGGTTATCAGGGCAGCCGATAAACCGCTGCAATCAGTTCGAAGGCAACTGCGGCGGTGCAGCCAGCTGGATTTCCTGGATGGTTTCGATCTGCTCGTGGGCGACATGCACGCCGGTGAGTTCGCCGATCAATCGCCAGTGCTCGTCGAGCCCGGCGCTGATGGTGGCCATGCGATCGATCATGTGTCGACCGGCGGATTTGACCACTTCGTCTTCACTGCGCAACAACTCGAAAGACATCGAGGTCACCGAGGCGGTGAGATGGGTCAGAGAGCGAGCCGTGTGGCCCAGCAGTTCCATTAACAGTTGTTCTTTCGATTCCATGCGGAGGCTTCCTGCGTCGCTCGAAACTTATTTATAACCCAGCACTTTGCTTTAGCAAATGTTTCAGTCTGAACATCCGACCAAGCGAATCCGTGGCACAGCGAGCGCAAAGCGACCAAAGCCGCGCCATTGCCGTCGCGGCACATTGCCAAGCGCGGCGGCGCCAGTGTACAAAGAAGCTCGCTGCTGTACCGAAGCCGGCTTCACCATGCGCGATCGAAACCCTCGCTCCGCGCTCCGCATCCCGTTGAAACCGTAGCCTATTGGCGTAACGCGACATTTAATGTCAATATCGCGCCTTCCCCTATTTCGTCGCCCCGTGCGGCTTACGCCGCAGGTCTCGCCCGTTGTTCCGTTAAACAAGGCTTTGAGCATCTGCGGTCTGTAGCAAAAAGGTAGTCAATGATGAGCGCAAGGCACTTTCTCTCCCTGATGGATTGCACGCCCGAAGAGCTGGTCAGCGTGATCCGTCGAGGCGTTGAGCTCAAGGACCTGCGTAACCGCGGCGTACTGTTCGAGCCTTTGAAAAACCGCGTGCTGGGGATGATCTTCGAAAAATCCTCGACCCGCACCCGGATCTCCTTCGAGGCCGGCATGATCCAGCTCGGCGGCCAGGCGATCTTCCTGTCCCCGCGCGACACCCAACTGGGCCGTGGCGAGCCGATCAGCGACTGCGCCATCGTCATGTCGAGCATGCTCGATGCGGTGATGATCCGCACCTTCGCCCACAGCACCCTGACCGAATTCGCCGCCAACTCGCGCGTGCCGGTGATCAACGGCCTGTCCGATGATCTGCACCCGTGCCAGTTGCTGGCCGACATGCAGACCTTTCTTGAGCACCGTGGCTCGATCCAGGGCAAGACCGTGGCCTGGATCGGTGACGGCAACAACATGTGCAACAGCTATATAGAAGCGGCGATCCAGTTCGACTTCCAGCTGCGCGTCGCCTGTCCGGAAGGTTACGAGCCGAACCCTGAGTTTGTCGCCAGGGCCGGTGATCGCGTGACCATCGTCCGCGACCCGCAGGACGCCGTACGCGGCGCGCATCTGGTCAGCACCGACGTCTGGACTTCGATGGGTCAGGAAGAGGAAACTGCCAAGCGCCTCAAGCTGTTCGCGCCGTTCCAGGTCAACCGTGCCCTGCTCGACCTCGCTGCCGAGGACGTGCTGTTCATGCACTGCCTGCCGGCGCACCGTGGCGAAGAAATCAGTCTCGACCTGCTCGATGATCCGCGCTCAGTCGCCTGGGATCAGGCAGAAAACCGTCTCCACGCACAGAAGGCCCTGCTCGAGTTCCTCGTTGAACCGGCATATCACCACGCATGAGCCATGAATTACTGCTGAACCTGCGCAACCTCGCTTGCGGCTATCAAGATCAACGCGTGGTGCAGAACCTCAATCTGCACCTCAACGCCGGCGACATCGGCTGCCTGCTCGGCTCGTCCGGCTGCGGCAAGACCACCACCCTGCGCGCCATTGCCGGTTTCGAACCGGTGCATGAAGGCGAAATCACCCTGGGTGGCGAAACCCTCTCCCGTGCCGGTTTCACCCTGGCGCCGGAGAAACGCCGGATCGGCATGGTGTTTCAGGACTACGCGCTGTTCCCGCACCTGAGCGTAGCCGACAACATCGCCTTCGGCATTCGCAAGCACCCGCACAAGACGCGCGTGGTCGAAGAGCTGCTGGAACTGGTCAACCTGAAAAACCTCGGCAAGCGTTTTCCTCACGAATTGTCCGGCGGCCAGCAACAGCGCGTCGCCCTCGCCCGTGCGTTGGCGCCGGAGCCGCAACTGCTCCTGCTCGACGAGCCGTTCTCCAACCTCGATGGCGAACTGCGCCGCAAGCTCAGCCATGAGGTCCGCGACATTCTCAAGGCCCGGGGCACCAGTGCGATTCTGGTCACCCACGATCAGGAAGAAGCCTTTGCCGTCAGCGACCACGTTGGCGTGTTCAAGGAAGGTCGGCTGGAACAATGGGACACGCCCTACAACCTTTATCACGAACCGGCGACGCCGTATGTCGCCAGCTTCATCGGTCAGGGTTACTTCATTCGCGGCCAGCTTGTCAGTCCGGAGTCGGTGCAGACCGAGCTGGGTGAACTGCGCGGTAATCGTGCTTACACCTGGCCGACAGGCGGCGCGGTGGATGTGTTGCTGCGCCCGGATGACATTGTCTATGCGCCGGACAGCGCATTGCAGGCGCAGATTGTCGGCAAGACGTTCCTCGGTGCGGCGACTTTGTACCGCCTGCAACTGCCGACCGGCGCGCAGCTGGAATCGATCTTCCCCAGCCATGCCGATCATCTGGTCGGCGCGCAGGTCGGGATTCGCGTAGCGGCGGATCACCTGGTGCTGTTCCAGGCTTCGGGCAGCACGGCGGCGCAGATCCCAGCGGTGGAAAACGGCGTACGTCGGTTCAGCACGAGCCTCTGATCGAACATATATTCCTGTAGGAGTGAGCCTGCTCGCGATAGCGGTTAATCAGTCGCCGAAGATGTTGACTGATAGACCGCTATCGCGAGCAGGCTCACTCCTACAAGGGAGTGCGGTCAGCTCAGATGCAGGGTGCCGCTGGCCACCAACGTCGCTTTGCCACCAATTTTCACCCGCTCCCCTTCCAGCCGACAGAACAATTCACCGCCCCGCGCGGAGCGCTGGCACGCGGTCAGGTTCGATTTGCCCAGGCGCTTGGCCCAGTACGGAATCAGACTGCAGTGCGTCGAACCGGTCACCGGGTCCTCGTTGATGCCGATCGCCGGGGCGAAATAGCGCGAAACGAAGTCGTGCTGATTGCCGCGCGCAGTGACAATCGCGCCCAGCCACGGCAGTTTCGCCAGCGCAGCCATATCGGGTTTGCAGTCGAGCACGGCCTGTTCCGACTCCAGCACCACGAACAGTTCGTTCGAGCCCAACACGTCGACAGCCTCAACACCGAGCGCCCGCTCGACATCCAGCGTCACGCCGATTTCCGAAGGTACGATGGTCGGGAAATCCAGCCATAACCGGTCGCCCTCACGGCTGACACTCAGCGCGCCAGACTTGCAGGTGAAGTCGATGCGCGCTGCACTTTCCTTATGGATTTCATACAGCACAAACGCGCTGGCCAACGTCGCATGCCCACAGAGTGGCACCTCAGTAGTCGGCGTGAACCAGCGGATATGCCAGGCCTGCCCTTCGCGCACCAGAAATGCGGTTTCCGCCAGATTGTGTTCGGCGGCGATCTTCTGCATCAAGTCATCGGCCAGCCAGCTGTCGAGCCGGTAGACCATCGCCGGGTTGCCACTGAACGGCCGATCACTGAACGCGTCGACCTGATGAAACGCAAGCTGCATGGTTTTCCCCCTGAATTGGTCGACCGAGCATGCAACGGCGGCCCGGATCAGTGCCAGTGACAGAAACGCAATTTTTTCTTCATACAGCGAGCGCTCTTGTTACGCCCGGCCGATATCGGCGAACGTCGCCTGGGTGTGCTCGGCTAAAACCGCTGGCGCCAGTTCCACCTCCAGCCCTCGCCGCCCGGCACTCACATAGATAGTCGCAAAACCCTGAGCGGAATTATCGATGAAGGTACGCAGGCGTTTCTTCTGCCCGAGCGGGCTGATACCGCCCAACAGGTAGCCGGTCGAACGTTGCGCGGCAGCCGGGTCGGCCATTTCGGCTTTCTTCACCCCGGCGACATGCGCGAGCCCCTTGAGGTCGAGCGTTCCGACGACCGGCACTACGGCGACCAGCAATTCGCCTTTCTCACTGGCGGCCAGCAGGGTCTTGAACACCTGCGCCGGTTCGAGCCCGAGCTTCTCCGCTGCCTCCAGCCCATAGGAGGCGGCCTTCGGATCATGTTCGTAACTGTGCACGCGATGTTCGGCACGAACTTTTTTCAACAAGTCCAACGCAGGGGTCATGGCAGCTCCGGGTTCGGCAATCTCAGAAAAAACCTGCGGCCGATTCTAGGTCATCGTGGGTTAAAAGGCTCTATTCCAAGCCGCGATTCCCGTGGTCTGCAGGTCCATGCACCCGGGGAGCCGCGCTGATCATTCATGCGGCGAATAGTTATATTGTGACTGACAGTTCACTTTCGACCTTTGACAGGTTTGTTTCTTGTCTATATTTTTTCGAATCTGAATAATGTAAGAATCATGCTCCGCGCAGTACCCAGCAGTAACCCGGGAAGCGAATGGGGATTCCGACCCGGTGAAGATCGCGCCTTGCTCCGTTGGCAAGGCGCCACACAAGAAAAAGAACCGAGGTTTTCAATGACAGCTGCTTTACCGCAACCTTCGCTTTCCGGCCAATGCATGGCCGAGTTTCTCGGCACCGCCCTACTGATCTTCTTCGGCACCGGTTGTGTCGCCGCGCTCAAAGTCGCGGGCGCCAGCTTCGGCCTGTGGGAAATCAGCATCATCTGGGGTGTCGGCGTGAGCATGGCGATCTACCTCACCGCCGGGGTATCCGGCGCGCACCTCAATCCGGCCGTGAGCATCGCTCTGGCAATCTTCGCCGACTTCGAAAAGCGCAAACTGCCGTTCTACATCCTCGCGCAAATTGCCGGCGCCTTCTGCGGCGCGCTGCTGGTCTACACGCTGTACAGCAACCTGTTCTTCGATTACGAACAAACCCACCAGATGGTTCGTGGTTCGGCCGCCAGCCTTGAACTGGCATCGGTGTTCTCCACTTACCCGAACCCGGTGCTGTCGACGGCTCAGGCCTTTCTGGTCGAGATGATCATCACCGCGATCCTGATGGGCGTGATCATGGCCCTGACCGATGACAACAACGGTCTGCCAAGAGGCCCGATGGCACCGCTGCTGATCGGCTTGCTGATTGCCGTGATCGGCAGTGCGATGGGCCCGCTGACCGGTTTTGCGATGAACCCGGCGCGTGACTTCGGTCCGAAACTGATGACTTTCTTTACCGGTTGGGGTGAAATTTCCTTCACTGGCGGTCGAGATATTCCGTATTTCCTGATTCCGATTTTTGCACCGATTGTCGGTGCCTGCCTCGGCGCTGCCGGGTATCGCGGGCTCATCGCCCGTCACCTGACCGGCGCCACACCTGCTACAAAGGATGCAGAACCGGCCATTGACGGCAAACCAAGAACTTCTTGAAACAGTCGGCGCCGGCTCCTGCCCATCCGAGCCTGCGCCATGGCCCACTCTCGTTTTTTTCGTCCAAGGCAATCGACATGACCGACATTCAGAACAAGAACTACATCATTGCCCTTGATCAGGGTACGACCAGCTCCCGCGCAATCATTTTCGACCGCGATGCGAACGTGGTCTGCACCGCCCAGCGCGAATTCGTTCAGCACTACCCGCAGGCCGGTTGGGTCGAGCACGACCCGATGGAAATCTTCGCCACTCAGAGCGCAGTGATGGTTGAGGCACTGGCCCAGGCCGGCCTGCATCACGACCAGGTGGCCGCGATCGGTATCACCAACCAGCGTGAAACCACCGTGGTCTGGGACAAGACCACCGGCCGTCCGGTGTACAACGCGATCGTCTGGCAGTGCCGCCGCAGCACCGAGATCTGCCAGCAGCTCAAGCGCGACGGCCACGAAGACTACATCCGTGACACCACCGGTCTGGTCACCGACCCGTACTTCTCCGGCACCAAACTGAAGTGGATCCTCGACAACGTCGAAGGCAGCCGCGAGCGTGCACGCAATGGCGAGCTGCTGTTCGGCACCGTCGATAGCTGGCTGATCTGGAAATTCACCGGCGGCAAGGTACACGTCACCGACTACACCAACGCCTCGCGCACCATGCTCTTCAACATTCACTCGCTGGAGTGGGATTCGAAGATGCTGGAGATTCTCGACATCCCGCGCGAGATGCTCCCGGAAGTCAAAGCCTCTTCGGAAATCTACGGTCGCACCAAGAGCGGCATCGCCATCGGCGGTATTGCCGGCGACCAGCAGGCGGCACTGTTCGGGCAGATGTGCGTCGAGCCGGGCCAGGCGAAAAACACTTACGGCACCGGTTGCTTCCTGCTGATGAACACCGGCGACAAAGCGGTGAAATCCCAGCACGGCATGCTCACCACCATCGCTTGCGGCCCGCGCGGCGAAGTTGCCTATGCTCTGGAAGGTGCAGTGTTCAACGGCGGTTCGACCGTGCAATGGCTGCGCGATGAACTGAAAATCGTCAACGACGCCCACGACACCGAATACTTCGCCAACAAGGTCAAGGACAGCAACGGCGTCTATCTGGTGCCGGCGTTCACTGGTCTCGGCGCACCGTACTGGGATCCGTATGCCCGGGGCGCGCTGTTCGGCCTGACTCGCGGCGTGCGCGTGGATCACATCATCCGCGCCGCGCTGGAATCGATTGCCTACCAGACCCGCGACGTACTCGACGCCATGCAACAGGACTCCGGCGAACGCCTCAAGGCCCTGCGTGTGGACGGCGGCGCGGTGGCGAACAACTTCCTCATGCAGTTCCAGGCCGACATCCTCGGCACCCAGGTCGAGCGCCCGCAAATGCGCGAAACCACTGCACTGGGCGCCGCTTATCTGGCCGGTCTGGCCTGCGGTTTCTGGGGCAGCCTGGAAGAACTGCGCGGCAAAGCGGTGATCGAGCGCGAGTTCGAACCGAGCCTTGATGAAGTCGAGAAAGAGAAACTCTACAAAGGCTGGAAAAAAGCCGTCAGCCGTACCCGTGACTGGGCGCGTGAGGACGCTGAATAAGCCAGGCTGAGGACTGACTAAAGCTGGAAACTGGTCGGGAGCAGATTCCTGCGGCATCATGGGCAAATTTTGCTTGGCAGCCCAAAGGAAGCCCCATGAATCTGCCTCCCCGTCAGCAGCAAATCCTCGAGCTGGTCCGCGAACGCGGCTATGTGAGCATCGAGGAGATGGCCACGCTGTTCGTTGTCACCCCGCAAACTATCCGCCGCGATATCAATCAGCTCGCGGAAGCCAATCTGCTGCGTCGCTACCACGGTGGCGCCGCTTACGATTCCAGCGTTGAAAACACCGCTTACGCGATGCGCGCCGATCAGATGCGCGATGAAAAGCAACGCATCGGTGAAGCCATTGCCGCGCAGATCCCCGATCACGCCTCGCTGTTCATCAATATCGGTACGACCACCGAATCGATTGCTCGTGCCCTGCTCAATCACAGTCACCTGAAGATCATCACCAACAACCTGCACGTCGCCTCGATGCTCAGCGCCAAGGATGATTTCGATGTGCTGTTGACCGGCGGTAACGTGCGGCGTGACGGCGGTGTGGTCGGTCAGGCGAGCGTGGACTTCATCAACCAGTTCAAGGTCGATTTCGCCTTGGTCGGCATCAGCGGGATCGATGAGGACGGCAGCCTGCTCGACTTCGATTATCAGGAAGTGCGGGTGAGCCAGGCGATCATTGCCAACGCGCGGCAGGTGATTCTCGCGGCGGACTCGAGCAAGTTCGGGCGCAACGCGATGATCCGACTGGGGCCGATCAGCCTGATCGATTGCCTGGTCACCGATCAGCAGCCGGTACCGGCGCTGGCGCAGTTGCTGAGCCAGCACAAGATTCGCCTGGAAGTCGTTTAACGCTTCCAGGCATCAAAAGATCGCAGCCTTCGGCAGCTCCTACATCTGGAATGCATTCCTCCTGTAGGAGCTGCCGAAGGCTGCGATCTTTTGCTTTTAATGTTCGGATATTTTCCTTTCTCGGCCCTTCGATGAGTTTTTTCAATCGAACGTGACTGGCTGTGTGCGTCTTTATGGGCTACCATTTTCGCAAATGAACATTAATGTTCGATTTCCAAGACATAAAACCAAAAGAACCGAGGCCAGCCGATGTCCACCTCTACCTTGCGTACGCCCCCTCTCTCCGAGATCTATGACGTTGCCGTGATCGGCGGCGGGATCAATGGCGTGGGGATCGCAGCGGATGCCGCCGGTCGCGGTCTTTCAGTGTTCCTTTGCGAAAAAGATGACCTGGCCAGCCACACCTCGTCGGCCAGCAGCAAGCTGATCCACGGTGGCTTGCGCTATCTCGAACATTACGAATTCCGTCTGGTGCGCGAAGCGCTGGCCGAGCGCGAAGTGCTTCTGGCCAAGGCGCCGCACATCGTCAAACCCATGCGTTTCGTCCTGCCGCACCGCCCGCACCTGCGTCCGGCGTGGATGATTCGTGCCGGCCTGTTCCTGTATGACAACCTCGGCAAGCGCGAAAAACTGCCAGGTTCGAAAAGCCTGAGGTTCGGCGCCGACAGCGCGCTGAAAAGCGAAATCAGGAAAGGCTTCGAATACTCCGACTGCTGGGTCGACGATGCCCGCCTCGTGGTCCTGAACGCCATGGCTGCGCGCGAGAAAGGCGCCCATGTGCACACCCAGACCCGCTGCGTCAGCGCCCGCCGCACCAAGGGCCTGTGGCATCTGCATCTGGAGAGAGCCGACGGCAGCCTGTTTTCGATTACCGCCAAAGCGCTGGTCAATGCTGCCGGCCCATGGGTCGCCAAGTTCATTCGTGACGACCTGAAAATGGAATCGCCGTACGGCATCCGTTTGATTCAGGGCAGCCACGTCATCGTGCCGAAACTGTACGAAGGCGAGCACGCGCACATTCTGCAAAACGAAGATCAGCGCATCGTCTTCACCATTCCGTACCTGAACCACTTCACCCTGATCGGCACCACCGACCGTGAGTACACCGGCGACCCGGCGAAAGTGGCGATCACCGAAGGCGAAACCGATTACCTGCTGAAAGTGGTCAACGCCCACTTCAAGAAGCAAGTCAGCCGCGAAGACATCCTGCACAGCTACTCGGGTGTTCGGCCGCTGTGCAACGACGAATCCGACAACCCGTCCGCCGTCACCCGCGATTACACCTTGGCGCTGTCGGGCAACGCTGAAGAAGCGCCGCTGCTGTCGGTGTTCGGCGGCAAGCTGACTACCTATCGCAAACTCGCCGAGTCGGCGATGGCGCAGTTGATGCCGTTCTTCACCCAGATGCGCCCGAGCTGGACGGCCACTGCCACCCTGCCCGGCGGCGAAGACATGACCACGCCCGAAGCCCTGAGCGCGCGGATCCGCGACAAGTTCGATTTTGTCCCGACGGAAATCGCCCGGCGCTGGGCCGTCACCTACGGCAGCCGCACCTGGCGCATGCTCGAAGGCGTGGAAAGCCTGGCTGACATGGGCGAGCACATCGGCGGCGGCCTCTACACCCGCGAAGTCGATTACCTGTGCAGCGAAGAGTGGGCGACCACGGCGCATGACATTCTGTGGCGCCGTACCAAGCTCGGATTGTTCACCACACCGGACGAGCAGCAGAAGCTGGCGACGTATCTGGGCAAGGTTGAGCAGAACCGCAAGATCGAGGCGGCTTGATCTTCGCCCCATCGCTTGAACGAAAGCCCCTGAATTGTGAGATTCAGGGGCTTTTTGTTGTCCCCGCAAGATCCAGCCCCCCCCCTCACCCCAGCCCTCTCCCCCCAAGGGGGGGCGAGGGGGAAAGGGAGCAGATGGGGGTAATCCTCAAGTCCTGCGCGAGGGGAGAAAGGGAGCAGATATTCATGCTTTTCATGACCTGAGTTCGGCTCGACATTTCAGGTCGGCGTAGCTCGCAGGAACAACTCGGTCAGTCCCCTCTCCCTCCGGGAGAGGGTTAGGGTGAGGGGCTTTTGATTTCAGCGTCCCAGATGTGCCACTAGAAAATCGATAAACACCCGCGATTTCTGCGGCAGATGCGGCATATCAGGAAACACCAGGCTGATCGGCTGTGACGGCAGCGAGTATTCCGGCAACACGCGCACCAGATGCCCGCAGGCGATGTCGCCTTCAACCATCCACGCTGGCAACACCGACACGCCCAGCGACGACAAGGTCATCGAACGAATCGCCGTCGAGGAATTTGACTGGAATTGACGCGTGCCATTGACCTCGACCCCCTCCCCCACACCATCGCGTAAAACCCACTGCGTCGGCGCCAGCAAATTGCTGTTGGCGATCCACGGTGCGGCATTGAGATCCTGAGGCGTTTTTACCGGATGGCGGGCCAGAAACCTTTCAGTCGCCACCAGCACAATTTCATACTCCGCCAGTTTCCGGCTCTTGAAAGCCGAGTCTGCCAGGTTGCCCAGGCGAACCACCAGATCCAGCCGTTCGGCGAGCAGATCGTTGAGCGAAGAGTTGAAGTCGTAGCACAGGCGGATGTCCGGATAGCGCTCGGCGAATAACGGAATCAGCGGCAGGATGAATCGCTCGCCGTATTCACTGGTGGAACTGATCCGTAACGTGCCCGAAACGCGGTTTGTGCCGTGCATCACCCTGTCGAAGGCAGTGTCGATATCGGCAACGATGGTTTTGAATTCGTTGTAAAAGCTTTGCCCGGCCTCGGTCAGAGACACAGCACGACTGTTGCGCATCAACAGCGTTGTAGACAACGCCGCCTCCAGCGCCTTGATGTGCAGGCTGACCATGGCCCGGCTGAGGTTGAGATGGCTGGCAGCCTTGGTGAACGAACCCAGTTCGGCGATCGCCAGAAACGTCTGTACCCGGTTCAAGTGCGTATGCAGGGCGCCCTGCGTCACGGTTCAATCCCTTCAAACATTGTGTTCAGCCCCAGTGCATCGACGGCCGGAGTCTATCGCCCCTATGCTTGACGACAAAGGGGAAAACACCATGAGTTACCGCTATAAAGTCGCGTCGGTTTTCCTGCTCGGCTTCTTTATCGACTGCATCAACATCTTCATGTCGGCGGTGGCACTGCCCAGTCTGTCGGCAACACTGCACGTCAACAGCTCAGCGGTGGCATGGGTTGGCAATGCTTACATTCTCGGCCTGACGCTGATCGTTCCGGTGAGCACCTGGCTGGCCGCACGCTGGGGCAGCCGCGAAATCCTGACGGCCTCGATGTTGCTGTTTGCAGCAGCGGTATGGCTGTGCGGCCAGGCCGACAGCTTCGAGGAACTGGTGATCTGGCGCTTCATCCAGGGCATCGGCGGCGGCCTGCTGATTCCGGTCGGGCAGGCGCTGGCGTTCAATCTTTTCCAGGGTGAGCAACGGGCGAGAATATCCACGCTGGTGATGGCCGTCGCACTGCTCGCACCAGCGATTTCGCCCACCGTGGGCGGCGTCATTGTCGACATCAGTTCCTGGCGCTGGGTGTTCTACAGCAACATTCCGTTTTCGCTGCTTGCCGCCGGGTTGTCCTGGTTGTGGATCAGGGAAAGCCGCCCCGCCAGACTTCAACGCCCGGATATCAAAGGCCTGTTGCTGGTCAGCGCGGCGCTCGCCAGTCTGCTGATGGGGATGTCGCTGTACGGCGGCGACTATCCGCCAATGGCAGCGCTGGGTTTTGTCATTGCGGGACTGATATTCATCGCGCTGTATCTGCTGCACTACCGCCGCTGCAACAACCCGATCATCGACTTGAGCCTGCTCAGAAGCAAAAAACTCAGCACTTCGATTTTCATCTATTACGCGATTCCGGGCGTGTTCACCGGGGTCAACCTGATGAGCATTTTCTACCTGCAGAGCACCCTGCACTTCAGCGCCCGGCTGACGGGAATGTTCATGCTCCTCTACGCCATCGGCGCGTTCATTGCGATGACGATTGGCGGCCGGGTCTACAACCGGATTGGCGCCAGGCGCCTGTTTACTCTCGGCATGCTGTTGCACAGTGGCGGCATTGCCACGCTGGTGCTGGTCAGTGCGCCAGGTGATCTGTGGATCATCGTGATCGCTTACAGCCTGATGGGCATCGGTGGCGGCATCGGTGCCAATACCGCGCAGACCACCTCCATGATGGACTTCGCCGACGGCGATATGCACAAGGCCAGTGTCATCTGGAACATCAATCGCCAGATGTCTTTCAGCCTCGGCGCCGCACTGTTTCTGATGATCTTCAATGTCCTGCTCCAGCGGCTCGACACCACGCCTGCCTATCACCTGACGTTCGCGATTGCAGCGCTGATCGGGCTTTTCCCGCTGCTGCAGATGCATCAACTCTCCCCTGCAAAGGAACGCCCATGACAAACGATCCCATCGAACAGGCCGAACACAGTATTCACCACGTCCACGAGCTGATCCTTCGGGTGTTCACCGATGCCGACGGCATGGGCGCCGCGAGCATCGAGCCGTTGATGCAGGCATTTGCCGAAGATTTCAGCATGCTCGGTATCTCGGCGATTCCGTTGGACCGCTGCGAAGTGGAGCAACTGTTCAGGGGAGCCGTGGGCGCCAGAAAGGGACTCGATATCGAGATCAGCGATTTGCACACGTTATGGCAGCAGCACGACAGGCTGGCCGTGAGCTACGTAGAAACCCATCGCCTGGACGGCGCTGAACACTCGCGGGCGTCGGTGGCGATCCTGAGCGCGCTGCCAGCCGGGGTGAAGTGGCTGTATTTGCATGAAACGCCGCTGAGCCGGGAAGCCTGAGACCGCGAGTTACAAGTATTCGGTTTTCCGAACACGACTCCTCAGTCGGTTCGGTTAACCGGATCAGCCTCCCATCAATTTGCCGCCACAAAAGTTTAATAACGTTATAAAACAAGGCATTAACCAATGTCGCCTGCTCTGGCACGAGTCATGCTCTACACTCTCTCGACGAATGCCTGTTGTGCCAACACTTCAGGAGCCGTCAGGCATTCGAAGCACAAAAAGGGCCGACAAACTGGCTCCATAAAAAAAACAAAGTCGAGGAAAATTTGATGCGCATCGTTCCCCATATCCTGGGCGCAGCCATTGCTGCCGCTCTGATCAGCACGCCAGTTTTCGCCGCCGAGCTCACCGGCACCCTGAAGAAGATCAAAGAGTCCGGTGTCATCACCCTTGGCCACCGTGACGCCTCCATCCCGTTCTCCTACATCGCTGATGCGTCCGGCAAGCCGGTCGGCTACTCGCACGATATCCAGCTGGCCATCGTCGAAGCGATCAAGAAAGACCTCGACCTGCCGAACCTGCAAGTCAAATACAACCTCGTCACCTCGCAGACCCGTATCCCGCTGGTGCAGAACGGCACCGTGGACGTCGAGTGCGGTTCGACCACCAACAACGTCGAGCGTCAGCAGCAGGTCGACTTCTCCGTCGGCATCTTCGAAATCGGTACCCGTCTTCTGTCCAAGAAAGACTCCAAGTACAAGGATTTCGACGATCTGAAAGGCAAGAACGTCGTGACCACCGCTGGCACCACCTCTGAGCGCATCCTCAAGGCGATGAACGCCGACAAGCAGATGGGCATGAACGTCATCTCCGCCAAAGACCACGGCGAGTCCTTCCAGATGCTGGAATCGGGCCGTGCCGTTGCGTTCATGATGGACGACGCCCTGCTCGCCGGCGAAGCGGCCAAGGCCAAGAAAGCCACCGATTGGGAAGTGACCGGCACGCCACAGTCGTACGAAATCTACGGCTGCATGGTGCGCAAGGGTGATGCGCCGTTCAAAAAGGCTGTGGATGACGCGATCGTCGCCACCTACAAATCGGGCGAGATCAACAAGATCTACGACAAGTGGTTCATGGCGCCAATCCCGCCAAAAGGTCTGAACCTGAACTTCCCGATGAGCGACGAGCTCAAGGCGCTGATCGCCACTCCGACCGACAAAGCGGCTGACGACAAAAAGTCCTGATTTTCTGACTAACCTTATCCCCTGAGGAGGCGCCTGCCTTTTCAGGGGATGGTCACTCCCTGCTGGCATTTTTCTGGAAACACTCGAACCGGTGGCTGTCGAGCCGATCGCGTGTGCCCGGTCTTTGAAAAAAGACTGGGGAGGGAACGGAGTTCCCCAGGCGGGCACTTGTACATCGATCGAATCGAGGGGAGACCCTAATGAATTACAACTGGGACTGGGGCGTGTTCTTCAAGTCCACCGGCGTGGGCAGCGAGACCTATCTCGACTGGTTCATCTCCGGTCTGGGCTGGACCATCGCCATCGCCGTCGTGGCGTGGATCATCGCCCTGCTGCTCGGCTCGCTGCTGGGCATCATGCGCACCGTGCCGAACCGCATCGTATCCGGCATTGCGACCTGCTACGTCGAGCTGTTCCGTAACGTGCCGCTGCTGGTGCAGCTGTTCATCTGGTACTTCCTGGTACCCGATCTGCTGCCGGCGGATCTGCAGGAGTGGTACAAGCAGGACCTCAACCCGACCACTTCGGCCTACCTGAGCGTGGTCGTCTGCCTCGGTCTGTTCACCGCCGCCCGTGTCTGCGAGCAAGTGCGCACCGGTATCCAGGCGTTGCCCCGTGGCCAGGAATCCGCCGCCCGCGCGATGGGTTTCAAACTGCCGCAGATCTACTGGAACGTGCTGCTGCCCCAGGCCTACCGGATCATCATTCCGCCGCTCACCTCGGAATTCCTCAACGTGTTCAAGAACTCCTCCGTGGCGTCCCTGATCGGTTTGATGGAATTGCTGGCGCAGACCAAACAGACCGCCGAGTTCTCGGCCAACCTGTTCGAAGCGTTCACTTTGGCGACGCTGATCTATTTCACCCTCAACATGAGCCTGATGCTGCTGATGCGCCTGGTCGAGAAGAAAGTCGCGGTGCCCGGCCTGATCTCCGTGGGGGGTAAATAATGGAATTCGATTTCAGTGGCATCGTCCCGGCCATTCCCGGTTTGTGGAACGGCATGGTGATGACCCTCAAGCTGATGGCCATGGGCGTGATCGGCGGGATGATTCTCGGCACGATCCTCGCGCTGTGCCGTCTGTCGCACAACAAGTTGCTGTCGAGCATTGCTGGCGCCTACGTCAACTATTTCCGCTCGATTCCGCTGCTGCTGGTGATCACCTGGTTCTACCTGGCGGTGCCGTTCGTGCTGCGCTGGATCACTGGCGAAGACACGCCGATCGGTGCGTTCACCTCCTGCGTCGTGGCATTCATGATGTTCGAAGCGGCGTACTTCTGCGAAATCGTCCGTGCCGGTGTGCAGTCGATTTCCAAGGGCCAGATGGGTGCTGCACAAGCACTGGGCATGAACTACGGACAGATGATGCGCCTGATCATCCTGCCGCAGGCGTTCCGCAAGATGACCCCGCTGTTGCTGCAGCAGAGCATCATCCTGTTCCAGGACACCTCGCTGGTCTACACCGTGGGCCTGGTGGATTTCCTCAACGCCTCGCGGGCCAGCGGCGACATCATCGGCCGCTCCAATGAGTTCCTGATTTTCGCCGGTCTCGTGTACTTCATCATCAGCTTCGCCGCCTCGCGGCTGGTCAAGCGTCTGCAGAAAAGGTTCGCCGTATGATCTCTATCAAAAACATCAACAAGTGGTATGGGGACTTCCAGGTGCTGACTGATTGCAGCACCGAGGTCAAGAAAGGCGAAGTGATCGTGGTCTGCGGCCCGTCGGGTTCCGGCAAATCGACGCTGATCAAGTGCGTCAACGCCCTGGAGCCGTTCCAGAAAGGTGACGTGGTGGTTGACGGCACGTCGATTGCCGACCCGAAGACCAACCTGCCGAAACTGCGTTCGCGGGTCGGCATGGTGTTCCAGCATTTCGAACTGTTCCCGCACCTGACCATCACCGAAAACCTGACCATCGCGCAGATCAAGGTGCTTGGCCGCAGCAAGGAAGAGGCGACCAAAAAAGGCCTGCAACTGCTTGAGCGCGTCGGCCTGTCGGCGCACGCCCACAAGCATCCGGGGCAACTGTCCGGTGGTCAGCAACAGCGTGTGGCGATTGCCCGTGCGCTGGCGATGGACCCGATCGTCATGCTGTTCGACGAACCGACCTCGGCGCTCGACCCGGAAATGGTCAACGAAGTGCTCGACGTGATGGTGCAACTGGCCCACGAAGGCATGACCATGATGTGCGTGACCCACGAAATGGGCTTCGCCCGTAAAGTCGCTGACCGGGTGATCTTCATGGACCAGGGCAAGATCATCGAAGACTGCCCGAAAGAGGAATTCTTCGGCGACATCAGTGCCCGTTCCGAACGCGCGCAGCACTTCCTCGAGAAAATCCTGCAGCACTAACAGCACCACCGATCTGCCCTTTGTGGCGAGGGAGCTTGCTCCCGCTGAGTCGCGCTGCGGCCGCAAAACCTGCAAATTGCGTTGTTTCCGACACAACGCATTCGCAGCGTTTACGACTGCTTCGCAGCCGAGCGGGAGCAAGCTCCCTCGCCACAGGTTCCAGGCTCGACCAAACCAGTGCGTCGTCCGCGGCAGCGCTGGTTGACCCAAGGCATCTGTGATGAAATGCGACCCCACTCTTTATCGCGCTGCAGAGCCATCACTTGCCGTGAAGCCCCGTCTGATCCGTCATCTGTTCCTGCCGCCGCTGATCATCGCCCTGATGGTCGGACTGGGGTTCATCGGCTTCTGGACCAGTGAACACTTCGGCATCCGCAGCCTCGGCGAGAACGGCCAGCGTCAGCTGGAACTGCATGCCCGTGCGGTCGAAAGTGAAATCAGCAAATACACCTACCTGCCCAGCCTGCTGGAACTCGAAACCAGCGTCCCGCAGTTGCTGGCCGACCCGACCCCGGAGCACCGGCAGACGGTCAATGATTACCTCGAAGGCCTGAACCGCCGTAGCCGCAGCCGGGCCATCTACGTGATGGACACCACCGGCCGGGTCATGGCCACCAGCAACTGGCGCGATGTCGACAGTTACCTGGGCGAAGACCTGTCCTTTCGCGCCTATTTCAAGGACGCCGTGCGCGGCCAGCCCGGGCGTTTCTACGGCATCGGCAGCACCAATGGCGAGCCCGGCTATTACCTGGCTCACGGCCTCGAAGAGCACGGCAAGATCATCGGCGTGGCGGTGGTCAAAGTGCGTCTGGAAGCCATGGAAGAACGCTGGCAACGGGCGCGTCTGGAAGCGTTCGTCAGCGACGAGAACGGCATCATCATTCTCTCCAGCGACCCGGCCAGGCGGCTGAAATCGGTGATCCCGCTGAGCGACGAGGTCAAGGAAAAACTCGCCCGCAGCCTGCAGTACTACTGGTTCCCGCTCAACGAACTGCAACCGTTGGCCCGCGAGACGCTGGCCGAAGGCGTGGAGAAACTGACCTTCCCGGCCAACAGCGAATTGCAGCCCGACGAGGACGACATCAGCTATCTGGCGCAAACCCGACTGCTGAGCGACACGCCGTGGAATTTCACCCTGCTCACGCCGTTGCAGGACCTGCGCCGTGAGGCGATCAATCAAGGGATTCTGGTGGCGGTGGCGTTTGCCCTGTTCGCCTTCCTGTTGATCGCCTGGAACGAGCGGCGCAAAGTCCTCGCCACCCGCCTCGCCGCCCGCGAAGCCCTGCAGGAAGCCAACAGTCAACTGGAGCGTCGGATTACCGAACGCACCGCCGACTTGCGCGCCAGCAACGAACGGCTCAAGAGTCAGATCCGCGAGCGTCGCCAGGCCGAAGAGACCTTGCGCCGCGCCCAGGATGAACTGGTGCAGGCCGGCAAACTCGCCGCCATCGGGCAGATGTCGACCAGCATCGCCCATGAATTGAACCAACCGCTGGCAGCCATGCGCACGCTATCGGGCAACACCGTGCGCTTTCTCGAGCGCGGCCAGCTCGACGTCGCCAGCACCAATCTCAAGACCATCAATGATTTGATCGATCGCATGGGCCGGATCACCGCCAGCCTGCGCTCGTTTGCCCGGCGTGGAGACAACAAGGGCCAGGCCAGTCTCGGCAAAGCCGTGGATGCCGCGTTGCAAGTGCTGGGCGCGCGCGTGGAAAACACCGCGCTGCAGGTTCACCGGCAGTTCGCCGATGTGCAATTAGTGATAGATCAGACCCGCCTCGAACAGATCCTCGTCAACCTGATCGGCAACGCTCTCGACGCCATGCACGCGCAACCGCAGCCGCAATTGTGGCTGGAGGGTGAAGAGTTCAACGGCAAGTATCGCCTGCGGGTGCGCGACAACGGCCATGGCATCGACGCCGAAGCGCGCAAGCATCTGTTCGAACCGTTCTTCACCACCAAACCCGGCGAGCAAGGCCTGGGACTGGGCCTGACCCTGTCCGCCAGCCTCGCCGCTGCCACCGGCGGGCATCTGGGTGTCGAACATCCGGCCGGCGGTGGCACCACCTTCGTCCTCAGTTTACCGTTGGTAAGCCCTCTTTCTGCCGAGCCAATATGAACCCCGAACTCAGTGTGCTGATTGTCGAAGACGACCCCCATGTGCTGCTCGGCTGCCAACAGGCGCTGACCCTCGAAGACATCCCGTGCATCGGCGTGGGCAGTGCCGAAGAAGCGCTGGCGCAGGTCGGCGACAACTTTGCCGGTATCGTTATCAGCGACATCCGCCTGCCGGGCATCGATGGCCTGGAACTGCTCACCCGTCTCAAGCAACGTGACCGCAGCCTGCCGGTGGTGCTGATCACCGGCCACGGCGACATCTCCATGGCCGTCGGCGCCATGCAGAAAGGCGCCTATGATTTCATGGAAAAACCGTTCTCCCCGGAGCGTCTGGTGGACGTCGCGCGGCGGGCGCTGGAGCAACGCAGCCTCGCCCGTGAAGTGTCATCGCTGCGTCGGCAACTGGCTGAACGCGATTCACTGGAAGGACGGATCATCGGTCGCTCGCCAGCAATGCAGAACCTGCGCGAACTGATCGCCAACGTGGCCGACACCTCGGCCAACGTCTTGATCGAAGGCGAGACCGGCACCGGCAAGGAACTGGTCGCCCGCTGCCTGCACGATTTCAGTCGGCGCCACAGCAAACAGTTCGTCGCGCTGAACTGCGGCGGTCTGCCGGAAAACCTTTTTGAAAGCGAGATTTTCGGCCACGAAGCCAACGCCTTCACCGGCGCCGGCAAACGCCGCATCGGCAAGATCGAACACGCCGACGGCGGCACGCTGTTCCTCGATGAAGTGGAAAGCATGCCGCTGCCATTGCAGATCAAACTGCTGCGCGTATTGCAGGAACGCACCCTCGAACGCCTCGGCTCGAACCAGAGCGTGGCGGTGGATTGCCGGGTGATTGCGGCGACCAAATCCGACCTTGACGAGGCGAGCAAGGCCGGCGAATTTCGCAGCGACTTGTACTACCGCCTCAACGTCGTGACCCTGGAATTGCCGCCGTTGCGCGAACGCCGCGAAGACATCCTGCAACTGTTCGAACACTTCACCCAGCAGTCGGCGCTGCGCTTTGATCGCGCGCTGCCGGAGCTGGACAACCAGACCCTGTCGAACCTGATGAGCCACGACTGGCCGGGTAACGTGCGCGAATTGCGCAACGTCGCCGAACGTTTCGCCCTCGGCCTGCCGGCCTTCAAGAAATCCGGGGCCAGCGCCGGCCAGGGCCTGGCGTTTGCCGAAGCGGTGGAAGCGTTCGAGCGCAACCTGCTGGTCGACGCCTTGCAACGCAGCGGCGGCAACCTGACCCAGGCCAGCCAGGAACTGGGCATGGCCAAGACCACGCTGTTCGACAAAGTCAAAAAGTACGGGTTGAGCCACTGATGGATCTGATTCTGAAAGCAGCGATCGGCGCCGCAGTGGTGCTGATCCTCGCGGCATTGTCGAAGACCAGAAACTACTACATCGCCGGCCTGGTACCGCTGTTTCCGACCTTTGCCCTGATTGCGCATTACATCGTCGGCAAGGGCCGCTCGGTCGACGACCTGAAGACCACGATCGTGTTTGGCATGTGGTCGATCATTCCGTACTTCATCTATCTGGCGACGTTGTACGTGATGGTCGACCGGATGCGGCTTGAAGCATCGCTGGCCGTGGCGGCGGTGGCGTGGTTGATGGCGGCGACGGTGCTGGTCACGGTCTGGGTGCGGCTGCACAGTTAAGATCAAAGGCTACCCTCACCCCAGCCCTCTCCCGGAGGGAGAGGGAGCCGACCGCAGGGTGCTTCAAATTACATCGACCTGAGAAACCGAGTCGATTACGGATGCGTAACTTGAACGCGTTTTCATAATCGACCCGCTCATTCAGGTCGGCGGATAGCGCAAGACACCTCCGTAAGTCCCCTCTCCCTCCGGGAGAGGGTCAGGGTGAGGGGCTCTTGATCTTCAGCAGCTAAAGCAGATTCCCCTGCGCCACCGGTTCAACCTGCGCCCAATGCGAAGTGTCCTCGCGATGCGCCTGCAAATACGGCAGCACCGCCGCCAGCAACGGCTCCTTGAACGCCTCCTGAAAGCGATGCGCCAGTCCCGGAATCAGCCTCAGTTGACTGCCCTGAATGTGCGCCGCCAGATGCACTCCGTGCATCACCGGCAACAGCGGATCAGCCGTGCCGTGCACCACCAGCGTCGGCACACGCAGCTGATTGAGCAATGCCACCCGACTGGGCTCGGCGAGAATGGCCATGATCTGCCGCTTGACGCCCTCAGGGTTGAACGCGCGGTCGTAGGACGCCGCCGCTTGTTGCAGCAAGGCTTGCCGATCATCCGTCACCGCCGGGCTGCCCAGCGCCGCGAGCAGATCGGCCTGCTGTTCCAGCGCCACCTCACGATTGGGCGCACCGCGCCGCGAGAGCAATTGCACCAGCGCCGCACTCGGAGCAGGCAGGCCTTCGGCACCGGAAGTGGTCATGATCAGCGTCAGGCTTTCCACCCGCTGCGGCGCCATCGCCGCCATGTGCTGGGCAATCATCCCGCCCATGCTCGCGCCGAGTACGTGGAATTGCTCGACCTGCAGCGCGGTCATCAAACCCAGCGCATCGTCGGCCATGTCGGTCAGGCTGTACGGCGCCGAAATCGGCAAGCCGAGCTTGTAGCGCAGCACTTCGAACGTCAGGTTGGCCTGCGCCGGTGCCTGACGCCAGGTCGACAGGCCGGCGTCGCGGTTGTCATAACGAATCACCCGAAAACCCTGCTGACACAGAGCGACTACCACCTCATCCGGCCAATGGATCAACTGCCCACCCAGGCCCATGACCAGCAGCAATGCCGGATCCGAAGCACGACCGATGCTTTGATAGGCAAGGCTGACTTGCGGCAGATCAACGTGCTCGGTCGGCACGTTCACATCACAGCGCCCTGCTGCAAACGAGCCGGCCCCGAACAAAAGCGCGGCCAACGCGGCCGCGACTGAAAAAAATCTCTTCAACATGAAAAAACACCAAAACGCAGCACCCCAGTAGAGCGCGAGTCTGATGAAGTTCGTGCGAGCGCGCTGCCACACTTCCATGACAGTTTGATGAAGAGTGCCGAGCGGTCATCCAGCCGCGGCAGACAATATCCCTGTACCGCCATGCTCTTGGGCAAACGCTTTTGAATGATCCGCACAGGAGCGGATGCCCCGCTCCCCCTTGCGAGTCATCCACCATGCTCGAACCCCTCACACTCGATTTGCCGCCGTCTGCGCCAGAGTCGTTCGCGACGTCCCTGGCGCTGCCTGAAACCATCGACGAAAGTCTGTTGTTACGGGCCAATCAACGCTGGCGCGACAGCAGCAATGGCTTGCGCGAACTGTTTGCGAAAAGTCCCGCACTGCGCGACACGATCAACGCGTCGCTGCGACAACAGCTGCAACTGGATGGCGAAAAAACCGGATTCGGCTTCATTGCCACCCAAACGCAGCCGGAGCATTTCGTCAGCCTTACCGACGCCTGTGCTTTTGTCGTTCAACATCCGGCGCCAGATACCTCGCTCGACCAGCGCTGCCACGTTATCGGTCTGCCGCCTGATCACCCGCTGTACGCACTGAACCCGTCGCAACTGTTGGAAAAGCTCAAGCTGCTCGACCCGCAGTCCGCCCACGCCACACGCTGGGTCGGGTTCTGGGATGCCCGTGCGCCTGGCACGCCGGTGTCGCGGCGCACGCGTGCGATCGAACTGTACCGAACGCATTTCGAAGCGTGCGCTGACGCTGCGTACGCCAGTAAAACCATCAGCACCGAACAGCTCGACCTGCTGCAGCACATCGTTGATGCCGGCCCCTACCCGGTGACGTTCAAAGGTCAGCCGGTTCACCTGGAAAAACCGGCCTTGGTGCTGAGCAACCACAGCAAAGTCAAACTCCCGGGGGCTTGGGTGATCAGCGTGGGAGACCGCGCCACGGCCCGGGCTCTGCTCTACCTGCCCTGCCGCCCCGCGTGCATCCAGGCATTCGACAATCGAGCGGATCTGCAAACGTGGCTGGCCGCTCAGGTGCAGATTCCCACCGGCCTGCCGCGCGAGATCCAGCGCTTCGATTACAGCGCCGCGACCGACCCGATGATCACCGGTGCCAGCGATCTGTTCGCCGACCGCCAGCATGCGCAGATCAACGCGTTGCGCAACAGCAGCCGGGGCAAACCCGGGTTGCGCGACCACGGTGCGCAAGCGCTGGCGCATGTCGATCTCATCGACCATCAGCGCGGCACAGCGATCATCGTTGCAGCGCCCGCGCCGGCCAAGGCGTCCGTCGCGCCGGATACCCTCGCGAGTGACGACCCACCGTTGTTTGGCAGCCTGTCCGCTGGCATTCCGCTGGCCGTCAGGCATGCCGCGCTCAAGCGCGAGCGCGATGCGCTCGAACAGCTGCAGACCGATGACCGCGACGGTTCGCGCTTTGAACAATGCCTGGACGCACTGAAAGCACTGGATATTGCCGAGCAAGCCTGCGAGAACGCCTGCACCTCATTGCTCGACGACTCCCCCATCTCCGACCCGACATTCACTGCGATTTATCAGGCTCACAAGGATGGCTTGCATGCCGAGGCGAAGCTGCAAGCGATCCTCGGGCAGATCGACAGCGCCGAACACGACCTGCTCAAAGCCGTGCTGGACAATCCTGTGGCCAGCGCACGCGATGCCGAGTGGGTCGCGGCCAGCCTGACCCTGTCACTGAGCGAAACCCGCGACGCAGTCACGACGCAGCAGCGCGAGACGCTCGACGGCGTATTTGTTTTCACGCGGCAAGCTGCGCTGACGGACAGCGGGTCCGAGGCGAGCCTGCTGCTTTACTGCCCGGGCAGCGGCGGTGGCCTGCAGCGCTTTCGCGATCGCCGGGCATTGGCGCTCGAATTGTTCAAGCTTGACGAGCAGGACAGCGAATCGGCCTTGCAGCTCGACGCCATTGCCTCTGATCCGCTGCGTCATTGTCTCAGCGCGCTGATTGCCGATTGCGAAACACGGGCCGCCGGGCTGCGCGACCAGACCGGGCACGCCGATGCACTGGAAATTCTCCGTCAGGCGTGTACGGCCGCCGTGCAAGTCCCGGTCAGCGCCGCCAGAAGCCTGATGTTCGCGCATGTGCAAGAGCAGGAGCGCAGCGGTGTGCTGGCCACTCATCTGCCGGACTGGCTGGTGCGTCTGCAGGAAAACGAGCGGATCGCGCTCAAACAGCACATCAAGGCGTACATCGAGGCGATGCGCAAAAGCCATGCGCTGATGACCCGGGCACTGGAACCGCGCGACGACTTCACCCGCAAACACCTGTACGCACGCCTGCGCAAGGACTTCGCCACCGAGGGCTATTTTTCCGTGCAGGTCGAATTGCCCGATTCCACCCGAACCGAAACGGTGGTGGAAGCAAGCCCCGCCGGCCCGCGGCGTAAAACCGTGATCGTGCCCGGCGCTACGCACAGCGTGATGTCACTCGAAGACCTCGCTCAACTGAATATCGACAACGTTCACTCAGTGCTCAATGACTCGCTGTCGCAGCGCCTGATTTTCATGCGCCTGACCGTCAATGCCGCGCGCCAACGGGATCGCAACCGTCTGCTCAACGGCATCAACCTGAGCTATCTGCGTAAAGTCCTGCCGGAGCTGGACCTGCCCAAGGCCTATGAGCGCAGGATCCACGAGGCCTTCCATGGCGCGCCAGGTGAAGCGCTGTTCGTCAGCCAGCATCGGCGTGAAAGCCTGATCGAACCCTGGCGCCTGCTGCTGAAGATTCAGAGTGATAACGCGCGTGCACAAAAACATCTGAACCGCGATGAAGCCGAGGTGGTGAACATTGCGATCGACGCCAACACCACAGACGCCTGGCTCGCCAAGGGCAAGCGCATCGTGCTGCTGCCGGTCGCGCTTGCAGCCGGCGGCAAGGATACGCCGCGCGAAGGCCCGGTGACCTTGTCCGGCGTGACCTTCATTGAAGAACAGATCAGCGGCATGACTCTGCTGTATCTGCCGGACAGCCCGGATCAGCAATTTTTCCGTCGCTACGACAGTCTCGAGTCAGCGCGCAAAGGGCTGTTCACGTTGTGCGCAAATGACCGCTGGATCGAATACCTGGCGGGTAAAGCCTTGCACGGCGATGTCCGCGCGCATACCCGCCGCATCGGTCAGGCCGTGGAAAAAAACTTCGATGCGATTATCGACGTCGGCACGCGCTGGCCGGCGAGGACTTCTCTGGCCGCGCACCTGCTCGACGCGCACATGGGGCGTTTGCTCGAAGCTCATCGCGGCAGCTCGCGCTCCAATGATGAGCTGTTTTTCGAGCGCTACGCACTGAAGGGGCCACGCGCGTTCAATTACATAAAAATGGCGCTGGGCATGGTGCCTTTCGTCGGCACCGTGGTGGCGCTGTATGACGCCTGGAATGCAGCCAATCAGGCCGTGGCGGCGTTTTTGCGCGGCGAGGTCGCGGATGGCCTGGCCGCCATCGAGACGATGTTTCTCTCGTTGATCGACGCATTCATGGATCTGCTTCCGGGCGAGGCGGTGGCTTCGACGCTCTCGCGCACCACTCGCGCGCTGACACGTGCGCGCCAGATACATACGCTGCTGGGCAACGTCGCGGCTCTGCATGGCAAAACCCAGCGGCAGGCCCGGCGCGTGCTGGCCCGCTTCCAGGATTATGACTACGAACAACCGCTGTCGCTGGCCGGAATCGAACCCGCCCGTCATGGCCTCTACCGTGGCATTTACCGACATGCGGACGGGGATTTTATCGAACGGCAGGGGCGCATCTACCAGGTGGAGCTCGACACGGACTCGCGCAACTGGCGCCTGTTCGGCAATTCGCGCAAGTCTTACAAACAACCGATCGCGCTGGATGAAAGCGGCCAGTGGGATACCTGGTACGGCGTCTACGGGATCGCCAGCGCGGGTGGCCTGCGGGGCGGCGGCAACGTCGCCGGACATCTGGCCGATACGCTGGACCCTTACTGGCCACCGGTGATTCGCCAGCGCTTGCCACGCTGGTGGGCAGAGCGCACGTTTCGCCGGCACCAGCAGCTGGAACTGGAGACTGAACGCCTGGCCAATCTCATCGATAGCAAGGTCGAGGCGCACAAGAAGGCGATCCTGGCTTTCCAGCACGCCAGCCCCGCCAACCAGCGCGCCCTGCTGCCGGCCGCCGAAGCGGCATGCCTGGAAGATATCCGCCTGTGCGTTCAACGCTATCAGGCGCTGGAGGAGTTGAAGCCGCTCACCAGTGGCAATAAACAAGGGGCCGTCAACCGCGTGCAGAGCTCCCTCGCCGTTCGCCTGACCTCGCGATATGCCATGCGCGCCGGCCAGGTCTCGGCCGGCACCGTCATGGTGCTGGAGGACGTCCGGCGCTTGAGCGGCATGCTCAGCGCTTTGCCGCCGGGCACACGTTCGCAGCGACTGGCGTTGCGTGCCCGGATTCGGGATCTGCAGATCGACTACGTAAACAAATTCGAGGAGCTGGAAAACCTGCGGCTTCAGCTCAATCAGTGGTACGAGCGCATCACCTTGCGATCCGACAGGGTCGGGCGGATCGACAGTGTGAACCTGATCAATCGTCAGCACAGCGATGCCCGCCTGCTCTTTCACAAAACCTATATGCGCCTGGACCTGGTGAAGAATTACAGCTACGACAATGACGTTTCCTGGATGTACTTTCGCGAGCGCACAGACGAACTCTGGAAGGAGGCCAGAGAGGCCGTGACCACCCAGTACGACCTGCCCAACCTTCAAGCCACTGCGCAACATCGCAGCCAGATGCTTGAGCGATGCCTGGATGTCTACACGCGCTTCCGACGGCAAATGACCATCTGGATGACGGACTATCCAGAGCATCTTCATCAGGACGCCATCGAACCGCTGCTCGACGGCCTGGAGCAGATGGCCGGCCGTGCCCGCCGTGGCGTAATCGAACCAGCGGCGCCGAGAACGCCCGGACAGCCTGCCCAGCGCGTCTTTACCACTGCGGACGGCAACCTGCTGTATGGCACGGAACGATTCGACACGCGGTCGCAGCGCCGGACTTATGAACGCCGGCTCAGAGATGGCGAAGTGCAGATCTGGGAGCAAGGCGCCGATGGCCGCTCGCGCCAGGTCGGTCCGGCTCAGGCCCCCCCACCTGCGACGCCTTCAGTCAGCCTCGCCGCTCTGGTCAGTGATGCCCGGCAGCGTCTGGACAGAATCCCTGCCTACCGGGCCGTTGTGCAGAGCAATGCCGACCGGGGCATGCAGCCGATCGATTTGCAACACATGATGGACACCCAGGCCGGTGAGCTGAACACCCGTGCCGACCGTATCGCCGCCCGATCCGCGCAACATCCGCTCATCCAGCGCCTGCGTGATCAAGCCGCCGAACTGATCGTTGCCGGGCGCGCCCTGCGCACCGAACGCACTCTGACCATCCAGAAGCCCACCGACGGCATGCTCGACGACCTGATCGGTCAGGGCGCGGTGGAAATCCGCAGAACGCAACCGATCAGATTACTCGGCAGGCATGCCGGTCACCCGGACTATATGCAGGAGTACGAGATCTGGAACCTGACGAGCCAACCCCCGCAGTTGCTGTGGTACGCGCACTTTCACTACCGCAACGCGACGCCGGTGTTCAACCGCTTCGAAACCGCGCATTTGAAATTGCCGCAGCATCGCTTCCAGACCCATGCCGATGATCCGACGCTGCCCTATTCGAAAATCGGCAGACAGTCGGTTGTGCTCCGGCATTTCGAGGGGATCTGACTAAAAGCGCCCGGTCTTGCTCACAGCCCGCCATGCAGTGGGCAAGGTCGAATCGCCCAGCCCCGAAAGCAGCGGAGTCGACAACAGACTGACCATGAGACAAACTCAACCAATCCTCGCTGATCACAAGTTTTGTTCATGGAGCCCCGCCGGTGCTTGAAATCCGTCACTTGAAAACCCTGCATGCCCTGCGTGAAGCCGATAGTCTGGTCGACGCCGCTGACCGCCTGCATCTGACACAGTCAGCCCTGTCGCATCAATTCAAAGAACTGGAAGAACGCATGGGCATGCCATTGTTCGTGCGCAAGACCAAACCGGTGCGTTTCACCAGTGCCGGTCTGCGTCTGCTGCAGTTGGCCGACGCCACCCTGCCGCTGCTGCGCGCCGCCGAGCGCGATATCGGTCGTCTGGCCGGTGGCACTGCCGGACGTCTGCACATGGCTATCGAATGCCATAGCTGCTTCCAGTGGCTGATGCCGACCATTGACCAGTTCCGCGATGCCTGGCCGGAAGTCGAGCTGGACCTGGCTTCAGGTTTCGCTTTTGCACCATTGCCGGCACTCGCCCGAGGCGATCTGGATCTGGTGGTGACGTCCGATCCGCTGGAGCTCGCCGGCATCACTTACGTGCCGCTGTTCACTTACGAGGCCATGCTCGCCGTAGCCAATCAGCACGCGTTGGCGAGCAAGCCGTATATCGTTCCTGAGGACCTGCTGACTGAAACGCTGATCACCTACCCGGTGGAACGCGATCGTCTGGACATCTTCACCCGTTTCCTCGAACCGGCCGACATCGAACCGGCGCAGGTGCGTACTTCCGAGCTGACCGTGATGATGATGCAGTTGGTCGCCAGCGGCCGGGGCGTATGCGGGATGCCGCACTGGGCGCTGCATGAATACAGCTCACGCGGGTATGTGAAGGGCAAGCGCTTGGGGGAGAAAGGTCTGTTCGCGACGCTGTATGCAGCGATCCGCACCGACATGCTCGATGCGCCGTACATGCGCGATTTCCTGCTGACCGCCAAGGACACCTCGTTTTCGACCCTGGACGGCGTCAGCGCCGTACGTTGAAAACCAAATCAAGAGATCCCCTGTGGGAGCGAGCCTGCTCGCGAAAGCGGTGGATGATTCAGCGATGATGTCGGCTGGACGGACCCTTCGCGAGCAGGCTCGCTCCCACAAGGATTGGCGTGGTGGGTCAGACTTCACGCCACATGTGGATCTTGTCGAAATAGTCTTCGCCGACGCGCACCGCCAGTGGTTCAAGCCCGTACTGAATGAAGCCGCAGCGCTGATACAACTGAAAAGCCGCGTCGTTGCCGGCAGTGACAGTGAGCTGGACAAGCTTCAGCGCCGAATGCTGTTGCGCTTCGGCCAAAGCCGCCTGAACCAGCTCAAAGCCCAGGCCCCGCCGACGAAAATCCGCCGAGACATACATGCCGAACAGCGTGGCCTTGTGTCGCGCCTTCTCGCGCGGTTCGAAGGCCAGGCCGACAATCCCGGCCAACGTCCCGGCATCGAATGCCCCCAACACCACATCGAGCTTGCTGGTCAGGCGTGCTTCCCACCAACTCAGCGGCATCACCGCGCGTTCGCGCACGCTGGAGGTGAACGCCCGCGGATGCCGGTCGTAGGCTTCGAGCATCAGCTCGCGGTACGCCAGGGCATGGCTGGCATCCAGCCGTTCGATCCACACTTCAGGCGGTCCGCCGCTGTTCCAGCATCAACCGCACCGCGAGGCCGCCGAGCACCAGGCCCATGAAATAGCGCTGCACCGCCAGCCAGGTCGGGTTGCGCACGAACCACGAGGCGATGGCTGCAGCGAAGAGCGCGATCAACAGATTGACGCTGAAACTGACGCTGATCTGAGTCAGACCGAGGAGGATGCTTTGGGTGAAAACGGAGCCATGTTCAGGGCTGATGAATTGCGGAAACACCGACAGATAGAAAACCGCGATTTTCGGGTTCAGCGCACTGGTGAGAAAGCCCATGGTGATCAGTTTGCGCGACGAGTCCGGCGGCAATTGCCGGGCTTCGAACGGCGAACGCGCGCCGGGTTTCAGCGCTTGCCAGGCCAGCCACAACAGGTACAGCGCGCCGGCCCATTTCAGCACTTCATAGGCCATCGGCACGGCGAGAAACACCGCCGTCAAGCCGGCCGCCGCCGCGAACATATGCACGAAGAAGCCGCCGACCACACCGAGCAGCGACGTCACGCCGGCGCGGCGGCCCTGACAGATCGAACGCGAGATCAGGTAGATCATGTTCGGCCCCGGCGTCAGCACCATCAGCAGAGCGGCAGCGGCAAAGATCAGCAAGTCTGGCAGCGGGATCATGGCAACGTCCTTTGCGGGAATGATCAGGCGAGTGCAGTCAGTGAACGGCGATAAAACGGCAGGATGTGCTCGCGTGTCAATGGCGCCAGTTCGACCGCCGGATCAGTGGCCGGATCGACCCAGATGACTTCCTCGATTTCCGCCGCCGGGCACACGTCAGTATCGATGGTCAGTTGAAAGATTTCCGCGTGCACGATGAAGCCTGGCTCGTTGGCGGCGGGGGCGGAAAACCGGCTCAGATAGATTGCCTGCGCCGGGTCGATCTGTAGGCCCAGTTCTTCTTCCAGCTCCCGCGCGAGAGCGTGAACCGGCAGCTCATGGGCTTCGATCTTGCCGCCCGGCTGCATGAACGCCGTAGTACCGCGTTTGCGCACCAGCAGGGTCTGGCCGTGAGCGTTGAGCAACAGGGCAGCGGCGATATGAATGGTCGACATGAAGGAATCCCTTGGTGCAAAGGCGCCAAGGATCCCATGCCCGTCAGCGGTAAGCCAAGCGCAAGACTCAGGTCGCTTCCTGGAAGTCCAGTTCCGGTGGCTGACGACGGAAACCGCCGGTGAGCACGGCGAGACAGACCACGCCGATCGCCAGCCAGCTCAGCCCCAGCCAGACCGCCAGATGATCGAGGCTGACCATCAACCAAACCACGGCGGCGTATTGGCATCACGCCCAATGTAGTGCACGCACAGCGCAACGAAGGCGATGAGCACGAGGAATTGCCAGGGCGCGGGCGGTTTCAGGGGAACTGGATGTCGGGCGTTTGATGCTCAGCGGTTGCTCCAGCAAAGAAATCGCCCGTAAGCTGGAAATCTTCGTGGAAACCGTGAGAGTCCATAAGAAACACATGTACAGCAAGCTGGGGATCAAATCCCAGTCCGAGCTGTTCCGATTTTTATGCAGGCGCAGAACGCCTGAAAATGTGAGATTAACGCTTTTTGTGGGAGCGAGCCTGCTCGCGAAGAGGCCCTCATGGCCGACATTGATGTTTGCTGGGCCGGCGTCTTCGCGAGCAGGCTCGCTCCCACAGAAATGCGTGCCGTTGCACAAAATTGAGTCCGAACCAGGGAACCCGTATGAGCCTGTCGCTGCTGAGCCGCTACGCCTTCTTTGCCGTCTGTGTGATTTTCACTCTCGCCAGCCTGCCTTTCCTCGAACATGACTGGCTGTGGCCGATCACCGCTGTCACTGGCGTGCTCAGCCTGCTCGGGATCTTCGACCTGCTGCAGACGCGCCACGCGGTGCGCCGCAATTACCCGATTCTGGGCAATATCCGTTATCTGGTCGAAGGCATCCGCCCGGAGATTCGCCAGTATCTGCTCGAGTCCGACAGCGACGCCCTGCCCTTCTCCCGCGCCCAGCGTTCGCTGGTGTACTCGCGAGCGAAAAACGAGACCGCCGACAAACCGTTCGGTACCTTGATCGACGTCTATCAGTCGGGCTTCGAATTCATCGGCCATTCGATGCGTCCGGCGCCGTTGAGCGATCCGAACGGTTTCCGCGTCACTGTCGGCGGCCCGCAATGCACGCAGCCGTACTCGGCGTCGATCTTCAATATTTCAGCGATGAGCTTCGGCTCGCTCAGTGCCAATGCCATCCGCGCGCTGAACCAGGGTGCGAAACTCGGCAACTTCGCCCACGACACCGGTGAAGGCAGCATCAGCCCGTATCACCGCGAACATGGCGGCGACCTGACTTGGGAACTGGGCAGCGGCTATTTCGGCTGCCGCACCAGCGACGGCCGTTTCGACCCGGAGCGCTTCGCCGTGCAGGCACAGAACCCGCAGGTGCGCATGATCGAAATCAAGATGAGCCAAGGCGCCAAACCCGGCCACGGCGGCATCCTGCCCAAACACAAGGTCACCCGGGAAATCGCCGAAACCCGCGGCATCCTGATGGGCGAAGACTGCGTTTCGCCCTCGCGCCACAGTGCGTTTTCCACACCGATTGAAATGATGCAGTTCATCCAGCAGCTGCGTGAACTGTCCGGCGGCAAACCGGTGGGCTTCAAGTTCTGTCTCGGCCATCCGTGGGAATTCATGGGCATTGCCAAAGCCATGCTGGAAACCGGCATCCTTCCCGATTTCATCGTCGTCGATGGCAAGGAAGGCGGCACTGGCGCAGCCCCTGTCGAGTTCACCGACCACATCGGCGTGCCGATGCGCGAAGGTCTGCTGTTCGTGCACAACACGCTGGTCGGCCTCAACCTGCGCGACAAGATCAAACTCGGCGCCAGCGGCAAGATCGTCAGTGCCTTCGACATCGCCAGCGTGCTGGCCATCGGCGCCGACTGGGCGAACTCCGCGCGCGGTTTCATGTTCGCCATCGGCTGCATCCAGTCGCAGTCGTGCCATACCAACAAATGCCCGACCGGCGTCGCCACCCAGGACGCCCTGCGCCAACGCGCTCTGGTGGTGCCGGACAAGGCCCAGCGCGTCTACAACTTCCACCGCAGCACGCTCAAAGCGCTGGCGGAAATGCTCGCGGCGGCCGGGCTCGAGCATCCGTCGCAACTGTCCGCCAAGCACCTGGTGCGGCGCATGTCGGCGACCGAGATCAAGTTGTTCTCGCAGTTGCACGTGTTCCTGAAACCGGGGGAATTGCTCACCGGTGAAGTGAATGGCGAGTTTTACTCGCGGATGTGGCAGATGGCGCGGGCGGACAGTTTTGAACCGCAGGAAGTGGCCGCGGCTTGAAACAAACCGGCGCCATCTGGTCAGGATTGGCGTCGGCTTCCTGAAATCATACTTTTCTATGGGCCGTTAATCACCGGCTCACAACCATGCCCCTCTTTTACTCCATACAGTGCAATTGAATTATTTTGATATTTCACATGTTCCACGAGCATCTTGGTCAACCGCTCGGACTCGTCGTGAACCTGATCTATGTCAATTACGTAAAAACACGGTGGCGTCGCTTTCTGCGTCAATTCGGCTATCAATACTTCGTAGGGTAAAGGACGAATGGATGAGCCCAAGATATTGAAATAACCAGCGTAAATCGCACCAGCATACACAGGCACATTCTTAGCCTCTCCGATTATCTTTTTCACAGGTGACCGGAGATCATGTTCAATTCGCAACTTACTATAATCAGGACTCATTAAATAAAAAGATATTGACATCACACAAACAAACACCAGCAACATCCAGCGAACAAAATCGTCGCGCACCAGACTGAATCCATAGGCCACGAATATCAAAATCACAGGTACAAAAACCACCATATTTCTAAACGACAATATTGGCGTAAACAATGATGACCGGAGCCACGCCACTGTGAAACCCAGAAACCACCAGACCAACAATAATTTCAACGAATCTTTTCTATCCTCGACCACCAAAAGCTTCATTAAAGCAAAAACCATAAACATTCCACAGATCAACGCGATCGTCTGGTTTCCAAAAAGCAGAGTGAACCATTCAACTAGAAAGTCATCTTCCGGCTTTCGTATCCAGGTATCAGTTTTTTTGAAATTTTCAAGCATATAAGACAGCACCGGAATCAATGACAAAGCCACGCCTAGTGCCGCCGCACAACTCGCAATAAACAAGCATCTATCAAGACCTGTACGGACTGAAAAATACAGCAGAAAAATAAATTGAGCCATCACCAGAAAGAAGCCGAAATAGTGCGTATTCACGAGCAAAGATGCAAAAGCCGTGTAAAGACACACTTCGCGAACATTCTTCCTCTCGACAACTCTGAAAAAAAACAAGAATGAGACAACCCCAAAAAACACCAACAAACTATAAGATCTTGCGTCCCGCGACAAAGCTATTAAAACAAAATCAACCGAACTCAACAGCGCAGCGATCATTCCTACTCGCTCATTAAAAAGTTTTCTCCCCAGGCAATATATAGATGGGATCAATGCCACACCCAAAACAACCGAAAATACTCGTGCCACCCATTCCTCATAACCAAAAACATGAAAAACCAGCCAGAGCAATATCTGATAGAAGGGTGGATGAACATCTTCAACAGTCTGGTGAAAAACTTCAATCAAGCTGTTATTCGGATTACTTACGCCAACGCTGAACACCTCGTCATACCATAAGCTCTTCTCCAATAAATCATTGAGTCGCAGCACCATCCCGAGTACCACGATAAGCAACAGTGGAACGTATTTTCTGAAAATCTTTTTGTCTCGCTTTGAAAACATGATCCCCACTCCCTGACGATAGTTACTGCTCACGAGTAAAAATGTCACTGCTCATTATGGACAAGCATCAAAACGCCGACTCCCACAGCCAGCCACAACGTCACCAACCGCAACAACACCGTCGCCGCAATCGCATCCGGCAACCCGACCCCAGCCGAAACCAGCAAAGCCACCATCACCGCTTCGGCGCTGCCCAGCCCACCCGGCATCAGGCTCAACGCCCCCGCCAACATGGCCACCGCATAAATGAATACCGCCAACGCCAGGTCCACATCCGCGCCCATCGCCTGCAAAATCCAGTAAAACGCCAACGCTTCAAGTCCCCAGGCCAGCAGACTCAACAGCGTTGTGCCGATCAGGCGGCGTGGGGTGTGGCAGCGGCGCGACTGATGCAACACCTCAATGGCATGGCGCAGCAGCCGGGAGAACCCGTCGTGGCGTTGATCGATGCGCCGATCGATCGCCCGGACAAGGCCTGGCGAGAACATCAACATCCCGGCGCAAGCCAGCAGCACCAGACTGGCGACGACTATCGACAACCATTCGGGGTGCGCGCTCAAGCCGAACAACGCCAGGCCGATCATGGCCAACAGATCCGCAAGCCGCTCACTGAACAACGCAGCAAAACTGTGTGCATAAGGCACATCCCAGCGTTTGAGCAAAACGCCGCGCAGGGCTTCACCGGCTTTGCCGGGTGTGGTGGTCAGGGCGAAACCGGCCAGGTAGATTTTCAGGCTCGGGCGCCACGGCAGTGGATGGCGCAAGGCATTGAGGTAAACCTGCCAACGCAGGAAACGCAGACCGTAGCCGAGTAACACCATGCCGACGATCTGCCCGCCCTGCCACCCGCCCACTCGGCTGACCGCCGCGCTCACTGCCGACCACCCGCCCCACAGAGAGACAGCGAGATAAGCAACGGCGGAGCAGATCACCGAGCCGATCAGTACCCGGTAGCGCCACCCCGATAACATCAGTGCCTGATTCACAGGTTCAGCCTTTTGAATAGCGGCTGCGGTATGGCCATGATCATCCACATGATCACCCTCCAGAATCCGGGCACGTACAGCACTGCAATCTGGCGATCGATGCCTGCAACAATTCGCCGGGCGACGGCATCCGGTTGCGTAACCAGCAAGGCTGGCAGCGCCAGGCCACGGGTCATGGGCGTATCGACAAACCCGGGCTTGATGGTGATCACATGCACACCTGACTTGAACAAGCGTGCCCGCAGGCCTTCGCAGAACGTGGACACCGCCGCCTTGGCCGCGCCGTACAGGTAATTGGAAGGGCGCCCGCGATCCCCGGCAACCGAGGAAATAACCGCCAGCGTGCCGCGCTGTTGAACAGCCATGCGGTTAGCCAACAGCGTCAACAGGGCAATCATTGAACTGCCGTTATTGGTGAACTGCTCCATCGCCTGCTCCACGCTGTGTTCGCACGCCCGCTGATCCGGCAAGGAACCGTAGGCGACCAGACAGATATCCACCGTCTGCAACGTCGCCAGGCATTGCTCGTACATGAGCGAATGTGCGGCGATATCAATGGCGTCCATGACGTACGCGGTCACCGCTCTCGCACCTCGAGCCTGCAGATCGGCGCAGGTTTGCTGAAGCTTTTGCGCATCCCTGGCGACCAGGAACAATTCGCTCCGTTCAACCGCCCACAATCGCGCGCAAGCGCAGGCGATCGCCGACGTGGCGCCCACAATCAGTATTTTTTTCATCGAATGACTCGCTGCCAGAAACGGGAGATCAGGGCCGGGTCGCGCATCGCTTCCAGTTGCTCCCAGGCGGGATAGGCCTGGCGAAAATCACTGCCGCTCATGTGCGCGTCCTTGGCCGGATACAAGCGCCCTCCGGCTTCCCGGACGATGGCATCGAGACGCGGTAGAAGTCTTTTCGTCAGCTCACTGTTCTGTGGAAAATCCAGCGCCAATGAAGTGCCCGGCATGGGAAAGGAAAGCCATCCTGGCGACGCAATATCGCCGCAACGCTTGAGCACCGCGAGGAAGGAGCCGCTACCGCTGCGCGCAATCGACCTGAGTAATTCGGCGAGTGCTGCGGCTGCCACCGACGCCGGCAAAACGCACTGAAACTGCTGGAAACCTCTGCGCCCGTAGAGACGATTCCAGTTCTCGATACGGTCCAGCGGATAGAAAAACGGGCTGTAGGCAACCGTTCGATAGTGTCGGGTCGGCGGTTGCCGTTGCCAGTAATGACGGTTGAACAGTTTCAAGGTGAACGGATTGATGAGCGATACCGGAGAACGCATCGGTACAGGCAACGAATGCGGCGCTGCGACCTCAAGCGGCCCCGTTGCACAATGATCGCCAGCCGTAAAGCATCCGCGCCCGCGTGCGTTGCCCTTGGCCAGGCAATCGATCCACGCAACGCTATATTCATGCCGCGCATCCATGTCGGCCGACAGGGCAAAGAAGTCATCCAGACAGTCAAAACGCATCCGAGTACTGTCGATCAGGCTGGACTGGATCTTGCGCAGACGGATGCGCACCCAGGTAATCACGCCCGTCAGGCCCAGCCCGCCGATGGTCGCGGCAAACCACTGTGGATTCACCGTCGGCGAACAGACCATTGGCGCTTGAACGGATCGGTGCAGTCCGAAACACACCAGTGAACCGGCAAACGTGCCGCAACGGTGGTGATTCTTGCCATGCACATCATTGGCCACCGCCCCGCCCAGTGTCACATGCCGCGTCCCGGGGGTGACTTGCAAAAACCAGCCCCGGGGAATGGCCAGTTGCAGAATCTCGCCCAGCGTCACGCCTGCCTCAGCGCAGATTTCACCGTTTTCCCAGTCAGCTTCGATGAAACGATCCAGGGGGCGTAACTGCAAAACATGATCGCTGCCCGCCAGGCAGCTATCGCCATAGCTGCGGCCATTGCCAAACGGCAACGTAGTGCCGTGGGCCTCGATCAGTCGCTGCCACTGCGGCCCGACATCAGCTTGCCACTGGCAAGGATGACCGTTCTGAGGGGCATGAGGATAGTTTCCCCAAGAGTTCAATGAGGCCTTCATGCCGCCACCCAGAAAATCAGGCAGAACACCGTCCCCATCGCCAGACTCCAGCGATCACGCAGTGCGAAGATCACCGGGTCCTCATTCATTCGGCCGCGATGGGTCAGCAGCCAGATCCGGGTGATCCACAACAACATCACCGGGCAGGCAAGCCAGATCCATCGAGGGTGCTCGTACAGGGCGGTGGTTGCGCTGTCATGGATGTAGAGCGCCAGCACCATGACCGCGAGGTAACCGGATGCAGCGCCCAACGAGGAGAGCATCGCCAGATCGGCTGGAAAGTAATCCCGCCCGCCGGTTTTTCCGGTAATGCCGCTGTGCAGCGCCATCAACAATTCGGCGTATCGCTTGACCAGCGCCAGACTCAAAAACATAAACATGGAGAAGGCCAGCATCCAGCCCGTCAACTCGAGTTCGAAAGCTGCACCACCAGCGATGATGCGCAAGGTGTAGAGCAGCGCCAGGGCAATCACGTCGAGTGCCATCAGCCGCTTCAACACCAGCGAATACACCAGCGTCAGCACGTAATAGCAGGCGAGCACGACGACGAATTGACTTGGCAGCCACAACCAGGCGCCCGTAAAGGACATCAACAGCAACAGAGGAAAAACCACCAGCCCGGACTGGATCGACAAGGATCCGCTGGCGAAGGGTCGATGGCGTTTGGTCGGATGTTTGCGATCATCGGAAAGGTCGAGCAGGTCATTCAGGAGGTAGACGCCTGATGCGCACAAGCCGAACAGCACGAATGCCAGCATGCCGCGCCCCACCAGCGGCGGGTTGACCAGTTGATGCGCAGCAAGAAGAGGAACAAAAATCAGCGCATTCTTCATCCACTGATGAATACGCAGCGCTTTGTATACCCTCCCGAAATACCTGACGTCAGAGCGAACCACCTGGACAATGTTGCCCAATTGCCGGGTTGCAAGTTCGACACCCGATAACGGGTTGACGATATAGGCGTGCCTGGCCGAGCGCCAAACCGGCAAGTCGTCCATCGAGTTACCAACGTAATCGAAACCGCCTTCACCATATAACGTCACCAGCACATCACGTTTGGTCGCCCCCGAAAGGTTCTGCTCAAGGGTCGTCCCAATGACGTCATCAAACACCTTCAGATGCTCGGCAATACGCACTGCCAATGCGTGATGGCTGGCCGTGGCCAAGATAATTTTCCGACCGCTGTTGCGCTGCGCCTTGATCATCCAGAGCACGTCAGCATCGTAGGGCAAGGTGGCGACGTCGATGTCCGTCGCCTGGGCCAATTGATCTTTCAAATACGCTTTGCCGCGCCCGAGCCAGGCCAGAAGTTTCAAGCACTGCAGTGGCTTGTTGCGAACAAAGGACATGGCACATTCGAACAGCAAATCAGACTTGAGCAGGGTTCCATCCAGATCGACCACGAAAGGCCTTGCAGCATCGCAAGACACTGGCGGCGGCGGCGGAAAATCAGGCAGGGGGATATTCATGTCCGTCGCCCCCGAAACAGTACAAGGCGAAAGAAGCAGTACCCCAACACGATATTCAGCAGCGAAAACGATGCCACCGTCACCAGTCCGGGCAAATGCCAGACATCCCCGACGACTCCCACACCAAAACTCACGGTGCCCATCAGGCCGATGAACATCAGGTAGATGAACACTGACGTTTCTCTCTCGAAGATATAAAGCACGTTCAAGTAGAACGAGAACGCTGCGGCCACACAGAACGCGGCAAAGTTGCTGGCAGCCTGATCCAGGCCGACCGCGTTGCAGATCACAAAAAAAATCTGCCAGTGGATGAGCGCATCGGCCAGTCCGATCACGCTGGTTGCAGAGAATCCTTTCATGGCCGGTGCTAACCGTTTCTGTTGGGCGGAGCTCCAAGCTAGGCCTGGTCTTGCCAGCGGTCTACTGTCAGAAATTACAGGTAGAGGGCTGTATCCGACCAACGGTCAGCGCTTCACCACTGCAACAACCGCTGTGCGGCGGCTCGGCAAAGTAGTGAAGACGGGGGTCATTGCCAGCGTGGCGAGCAGCAATGGCAAGGAGAAGAGATACGGCGCAGCGCCGGTCATTGTTCTTTCAGACCGGCGGACAGACTGCAGAGCGCCGACAAAAAAAACCCCGGTCTCGCGACCGGGGCTTCGTTTTTTCAGCCGCTACGAGTCAAGAGGCCGAACGCGCAGCACCCTGCGTTGCGCCGGTTGGTTGCAGCTTGAACACGTAGAACAACACCGTCAGCAGTACCAGAAACGCCGGCCCTACATACAGCGCCACACGGGTATCGGGAAAGTACGCCATCAGGCCGACCACCAGCACCAGAAACGCCAGGGCGAAGTACGAGCTGACCGGGTACAGCCACATCTTGTACTTGAGCCCGGCACGTTCGCTGGCGCTCAGGCCTTGGCGGAATTTCAGTTGCGCCAGCAGGATCATCACCCAGGTCCAGATCGCGCCGAAGGTTGCGATCGAGGTGACCCAGACGAAGACTTTTTCAGGCACCAGATAGTTGAGCATTACACCCAGCAGCAACACCGCGATCGATAGCAGCAGCGCACGACGCGGCACGCCGTTGTTCGAGGTCTTGGCGAAACCGGCCGGGGCCTGGCCATTCTGCGCCAGGCTGTAGAGCATGCGCCCGGTGCTGAAGATGCCGCCGTTGCACGACGACAGCGCCGCAGTAATCACCACGAAGTTGATGATGCCGGCGGCGGTCTTGATGCCCAGACGCTCGAAGGTCATCACGAACGGGCTGCCCTGGGTGCCGATTTCATTCCACGGGTAGATCGACAGGATCACGAACAGCGCGCCGACGTAGAACAGCAGAATCCGCCAGAACACCGAGCCGATCGCGTCTGGAATGGTCTTTTGCGGATTCTTCGCTTCACCGGCGGTCAGGCCGATCATCTCGACGCCGAGGTAGGCGAACATGACCATTTGCAGGGACATCAGCACACCGGTGACGCCGTTGGGCATGAAGCCGCCGTGCGCCCACAGGTTGGAAATCCCCAGCGCCACGCCGTCATTGCCAAAACCGAAGGCAATGATGCCGACGCCGCCGATGACCATGGCGATAATGGTGACGATCTTGATCAGGGCGAACCAGAACTCGAATTCGCCGAAGGCTTTCACCGCGATCAGGTTGATCGAGCCCATGCTGATCAACGCCGCCAGGGCCCAGATCCAGCGCGGCACATCCGGGAACCAGATGCCCATGTACACCGCCACGGCGGTGATTTCCGCGACGCAGGTCACCAGCCACAGAAACCAGTAGTTCCAGCCCGTGAGGAAGCCTGCCAGCGGACCGAGGTAGTCCTGCGCATAGCGGCTGAACGAACCGGCCACCGGGTTATGCACGGCCATTTCGCCGAGGGCGCGCATGATCACCAGAATCGCCAGACCGCCGAGAATGTAAGACAGCATGATCGCCGGGCCAGCCATTTCGATGGCCTTGGCCGAACCGAGAAACAGGCCGACGCCGATACAGGCGCCGAGCGCCATCAGGCGGATATGCCGTTCGCCGAGTTCGCGTTTGAGCGGACCGCCCTGGGCGGTATTGCCGTGAGGCAGAGGATTGCCGACTGGCATAGGGGTACAACCTCGTCTTGTTATTGGATATGACCGCCGGTTTCGAAGCGTCGGCCGATAGGCCTAGGCGGGGCAGGAAACCGCGTCGGCTTCGTGGGCAGACGCATCAGCGGGCGTGCAGTGTAAAAAGCTCCGGGCAGGATTTTTCACTCTATAAGTCACAACATTCAGCGACAACTCTCGGCAAAAGCCCGGTTTGCGGAGAGGGTTTACCTACGTCATGTAGGAATTTTCGCCGCCAAAAAAGGCGCCGAGTATTGCACAGTCATGGTGCAGCGTCATGGTGCAGCGTCATGTTGCCCGCATGGGTTGCACCGTTCGCATGGGAAGGGGACTTGTCGAATCGCCGCGCCTTGCCGCTTGGGGGCGTAGCAGTCGGAAACCTGACTGGCTGCAGCAGTTGGGACTGCTGCGCAGTCCAGCGGGAGCAAGCTCCCTCGCCACAGGGGATCGGGTTGCTTTGCCTTCCCGGAACTTGCCCGCGCGCTTAGGAGAATCGTCTGACAGGCTTCTCAGACTCGATTCAAGCAATCGGCAGCTAGGGTAAATAAGGAATCAATCATCAGGACGCAACGGAATGCGCAAATGCTTATATTCGCATCGACTTCGACGCGGGCGGTGCTCTGAGCCAGGACGCGCTTATCTGATCACGGTTGTCGTCTATCAACGCCGTCCGATCTTCACCGATTGGCAAATCGGTCGTTTGCTGGTAGCGGAACTCAAGCGAGCCCAGGACCAGCAATGGGTCAAGTCGATCGCATGGGTGGTCATGCCGGATCATTTCCACTGGCTCGTGCAACTTGAAAACGCTTCGCTGGAGCGATTGATGCAAACCGTTAAGTCCCGCAGCACGCTGACCATCAATCGCGCGCTGAACCGAACCGGGGCCTTCTGGCAAACCGGGTACCACGACCGCGCGATCCGAGACAACGAAGACCTGCGGCCCTATGCGCGCTACATCATTGCCAACCCTTTGCGAGCCGGCCTGGTAAAGAAAGTCGCCGATTACCCACTTTGGGACGCTTGCTGGCTCTGAAACACCCCCTTGTGGCGAGGGAGCTTGCTCCCGCTCGGCTGCGCAGAAGTCGCAGAACCTGACTGCGCGGTGCATCAGGCAGATTGCGGTCGCATGGGTTGGGACTGCTGCGCAGTCCAGCGGGAGCAAGCTCCCTCGCCACAGAAGGTGTGCATCGCCCCGGACTATCGGCTACTTCCGCCATCCTCGCCCTGCCCTTGCTGCCTCTGAGACAACACTGCCCTTGTGGCGAGGGAGCTTGCTCCCGCTCGGCTGCGCAGCAGTCGCAGAACCAGAGTGCGCGGTGCATCAGGCAGATTGCGGTTGCATGGGGTTGGGACTGCTGCGCAGTCCAGCGGGAGCAAGCTCCCTCGCCACAGAAAGGGTGCATCGCCCCGGACTATCGCCCACTTCCGCCATCGCGGCCCTGCCTTGCTGCCTCTGAAACACCGCTACCCTTGTGGCGAGGGAGCTTGCTCCCGCTCGGCTGCGCAGCAGTCGTAAAACCTGATTGCGCGGTGCATCAGGCAGATTGCGGTTGCATGGGTTGGGACTGCTGCGCAGTCCAGCGGGAGCAAGCTCCCTCGCCACAGAAGGTGTGCATCGCCCCGGACTATCGGCTACTTCCGCCATCCTCGCCCTGTCTTGCTGCCTCTGAAACAACTCTGCCTTGCTCCCTGGCCACAGAAAGGGTGCATGGCCGCCAATTAGCGCCCACTTCCGCCATCGCCGCCCTGCCTTGCTGCCTCTGAAACACCGCTACCCTTGTGGCGAGGGAGCTTGCTCCCGCTCGGCTGCGCAGCAGTCGCAAAACCTGATTGCGCGGTGGATCAGTCAGACTGTGGGCGCAGGGGTTGGGACTGCTGCGCAGTCCAGCGGGAGCAAGCTCCCTCGCCACAGAAGGGGTGCATGGCCCCGGACTATCGCCCGCTCCGCCATCGCTGCCCTGCCTTGCTACCGCTGAAACACCCCTGCCCTTGTGGCGAGGGAGCTTGCGGGGATTCTGCGACCGCTCCTCCCGCAGTCCTTTACATTTTTTTCCCCACGGCCAACCACCGTCTAAGCTTTAGACAAGTCCGATCAATCTGCGTGAATGGATCAGTCGACTATGGGTGCTTTGTGGCAAACCGATTCGAGTAAAACCGTGGTCCCGACTGAACGTGTGGATGAAGCGCCTGTCCCTGAAAAACCCCGCCGCAATCGGCACGGGTGGAAGGCTTTCTGGTTGTTGTTTGTGATCATCGCGGTCGTCGTGGGACTCGCCGCGTCGAAAGAAATGCGCACTTCGCGCTTCCAGGCGCGGGAACTGAGCCAGTACGCCGCTTCGCTGACCTACAAACTCGAACCCGGGCCCAGCGAAGCGATTCGTTATCCGGGCAACGGCCCGTTCGATCTGCGCCTGGGTTACAGCTCGCTGGATGAATTTCTGCCACGCCTGCTCAAGCGCAATTACGTGATCACCGAGCAGACGCGCTTCTCCCCTGCCCTGCTCAGCTACACCGACAAAGGCCTGTTCGTGCCCTATTCGGAGAAGATCCAGGCCGGACTGTCGATCACCGATTGCCGGGCCGCGCCGCTGTACCGCTACAACTATCCGCAACAGCTGTACCCGGACTTCGCAGCGATTCCGCCGGTGGTGGTCAGCAGCCTGCTGTTCATCGAAAACCGTTTTCTCCTCGACCCGACGCAACCGCTGGCCAATCCGGCGGTGGACTGGCCGCGCTTCGGCATGGCGGCGTGGTCGCAAGTGGCGAAACTGCTGCGCCTTCCCGGGCAATCGGCCGGCGGCAGCACCCTGGCGACGCAACTGGAAAAGTACCGTCACTCGCCTGAGGGCCTGACTTCATCCGGCGCGGAGAAAATCCGCCAGATGATTTCCGCCAGTGTCCGCGCTTATCAGGATGGCCCGCAGAGCCTCGGCGCGCGGCAGAACATCGTCCGTGACTACCTCAACAGCGTGCCGCTCTCGGCGGTGCCCGGCCACGGCGAAGTGCATGGCATGGCCGAAGGCTTGCGGGTCTGGTACGGCAGTGACTTCAACAAGGCCAACCAGCAATTGAACAGCCCGGCGACCGACCCGCAGACCATGGCCGCCAAAGGCCTCGCCCTGCGGGAAATGCTCTCGCTGATGATCGCCCAGCGCCGCCCTTCCCACTACCTGACCAAGGGCCGCGAAGAGCTGGCCAACCTCACCGACAGCCACCTGCGCCTGCTCAAGCAGAACGGCGTGATCGACAGTGCCCTGGCCGATGCCGCGCTGGCGAGCACTGTGTCGTACCGCGACTGGCAAACCCAACCCACCCTGCAGCCGATCGAAACCAACAAGGGCATCAGCGTCGCTCGCAGCCGTCTGGCGAGCATGCTCAACCGGCCGCTGTACGACCTCGACCGCCTCGACCTGTCGGCCACCAGCACTCTGCAGGGCGACCTGCAAACCCAGGCCACCGCTTACCTGAAAAAACTCGCCGATCCGGCTTATGCCGCCGAAATCGGCCTGCTCGGCGAACGCTTGCTGACGCCCACCAGTACCACGCAAGTGCGCTACAGCTTCACCCTGTTCGAACTGACCCCGGACGGCTCCCGGGTGCGCGTGCAGACCGACAGCACCGACCAGCCGTTCGACATCAACGAGGGCAGCAAGCTCGAACTGGGCTCCACCGCAAAAATGCGCGTGCTCACCACTTACCTGCAAATCGTCGCCGAGCTGCACGACAAGTACGGCGCGATGGGCGTGACCGAACTGAAAAAGGTCGAGATACCGGATCAGGATCGCCTCAGCCGTTGGGTCATCGACTACCTGATCCAGAACAAGGACCACGACCTGTCGAAGCTGCTCGGCGCTGCACTGGATCGCAAATACTCGGCCAGCCCCGGCGAGGCGTTTTTTACCGGCGGCGGGCTGCACACCTTTCACAACTTTCGCAAAGAGGACAACGGGCGCCTGCCCACTTTGCGCGATTCGTTGCGCGAGTCGATCAACCTGCCGTTCATTCGCCTGATGCGCGATATCGTCCGTTACACCACCTACTCAGGGCCCAACGGCGAATTGCTCAAGGATGATCGCGACCCGCGGCGCCAGGAATACCTGGCCAGTTTTGCCGACCGCGAAGGCACCTCGTTCCTGCTCAAGTTCTGGAAGAAGTATAGGAACAAGGACACTCAAGCGCGGCTCGATACCTTCCTCGACAGCATGCGCCCGACGCCGATCCGCATGGCGGCCGTGCATCGCTATCTGCTGCCGGACGCCAGCCAGGAAGATTTCAACCGGTTCGTGCGCTCGCACCTCAAGGGCACCAAACTCAACGAAAAACTCACGGACGACCGCCTGATCCGCCTCTACGATTCGTATGGCCCCGGCAGTTACGACCTGCCCGACCAAGGCTTTATCGCCAAGGTCCATCCACTGGACCTGTGGCTGATCGGCTACCTGCTGCATCACCCGGAAGCGACCTTCAGCGAGATCGTCAAGGCCAGCCATTTCGAGCGTCAGGAAGTCTACAGCTGGCTGTTCAAGAGTCGCCACAAGGGGGCGCGCGACAGTCGTATCCGCACCATGCTCGAGATCGAAGCCTTCCTCGACATTCACCAGCGCTGGCAGAAAGTCGGCTACCCGTTCGATCACTTGGTGCCGTCACTGGCCACGGCCATCGGCAGTTCCGGCGACCGCCCCGCCGCACTCGCCGAGCTGATCGGCACCATTCTCAATGACGGCGTGCGCATGCCGACGCTGCGCATCGACAGCCTGCACTTCGCCGCCGGCACGCCCTACGAAACCCGACTGGTCAACGATCCGCATGTCGGCAAACGGGTAATGCCGGTGGAAGTCGCCAGAGCCATGCGCGAGGCGTTGTCGCAAGTGGTCGATGCCGGTACCGCCAAACGGGTCTCGGGCAGCTTCAAATTGCCCGACGGTACGCCACTGGCCATGGGCGGCAAAACCGGCACCGGCGACAACCGCATTGCCGCGATCGGTTCTGGCGGACGGATCATCAGTTCGAAGTCGATCAACCGCACGGCGACCTTTGTGTTCTACATCGGCGATCACCATTTCGGCACCCTCACCGCCTTCGTCCCGGGACGCTCGGCAGAGAACTTCAAGTTCACCTCGGCCCTGCCCACGCAAGTGCTCAAGGGCATGGCGCCGATCCTCACGCCATATCTGCAGCCGGGCAGCGACTCGCAATGCAAACCGACGCAGACCGCCAGCGTGGCCATGCTCGAGGCGCCGCGCCCTACAACGAGGTAACAAATCGTGTCGGCTTTTTCTGCATCAGGGTGACGATTCTTCACTTCGGTGGGTGGTAACCCTGCATTTTTCAGATTCGAATTCCTGTCGGATTGCTGACCCGCGGCGAGGTTTGCCTCCCGATCTTTGAACTTTTGTTTTGCCGGGCCCTGAGTAGGCTGATCATTCCTCCACAATCAAGGATGATTGGCCATGTCTCTCTCCCCCCAGCCTGCGGTCAACGCGGACAAAGGACGGCACTACGAATTCATCAAGTCCGCCGTCAACGACAATTTCAAAACCGCCACCGTCAGCCGGGGCCTCGCCTTGGCAGCCTCGCCACTGAAGATTCAATCCTGGTACACCACCGCGCCCGCTCCTTACCTGCTCAGACTCGCGATTGCCAATCTCAAGGCCTGGGGTTCGCAGAACCGGGTGGATCATTTGCTGGCGAAAACCGATCTGCATGCCTTCGCCGAGCCGCTGCTGAAAGCAAGCATCAAGGAGCGACACGGCATCGAGCCGGACGTCAAACGCACCTTTCTGCGCCTTTACCTGCCCATGGACAAACCGTGGTACGCCATCGATGTTTCCAAGGGCGTTGTGACCCGCACCGTCTCGCTACTGGACGCCGCCCTGCACAACTTCGCCAGCAGTGAAACGGTCGGTGACGGCTCGGACTACATCAGCCAACCGGATGCGCGAGGCTTGTTCGATGTCCTGCCGATCAAAGGTGCCATGCCCATTAGCCAGTTCCAGACGCTGTGCCGCGAGCTGGATATCGGCGCGCAGTATAAAAAACATCTGGAGAGCTACCTGCTGCCCGGCGAGCCTCTGGCCGAAGCCGTGCTGCAACACAAGGTGAGCGAGAGTCAGAAAGACGCCCTCGCCGTCGCCGCACACCTGGCGCTGATCAAGGAAGACATCCAGTACGACAGCTACAAAATGCTGTTGAGCCTGGCCGAAGGCAGTCCGCAACTGCTGCTCAACGGCCGCGCAATGCAGTGCTCTGACCTGTCGCTGCTCGGCACCCGGCTGACCGGCGTCCTGGTGTTGACCCACGCCGTGACGGACAAGCTTGGCATTCGACGCCTGATCGTCTACGTCCCCCACGACCCGGATCACCCGCTCAAGGAGTACGACTCTTTGAAAGCTTTCCGCGATGAACTGACGCGTCAGCTTCGCGACGACCGGCTCAGCGAATCAACCGGACAGACCTATCGCCAGTTCTTCAGCCAGTTCGTCGATCAGCAGCAGCGCGGGCACTTCTTTGCCGAGCTCGAGCAACGGCTGTTCATCGTCAGGTACCACGCGAGTGAGGCCCCGTCCGACCCGCTGCCGCCGTGGCACAAGGTGGCGGTAGAGAATCCCAATCTGCGCTTCGCTCGGGTGAAATTGCAGGGCGATTACTGGCGCCACGCTTATCAGCAAAAACTCGACAAGATTCTCAATGACGCCCGGGAAATCGCCGTTTCCACCGCGGATACCGACAGCAAGGCGCGCTGGGCGTGGTGGGACAACTTCAAGAAAATTCTCTCGGACATTTTCAATGTCGCGCTGTTGATCGCCACCCCATTCGTGCCGGGGCTGGGCGAACTGATGATGGCCTACACCGCTTACCAACTGACCAGCGACGTCATCGAAGGCATCGTCGATCTGGCCGAAGGCCTTTGGCAGGAAGCCACCGGGCATGTCATCAGCGTGGTCACCGACATTATTCAATTGGCCGCCTTCACCGCCGGCGCACAGATCGGCGAAGCGTTTCGTGTGAAGCTGTCACCGCTGGTGGACGGCATGAAACCGGTCAGGCTGCCCGATGGCAAAGCGAGTTTATGGCACCCGGACCTGAGCCCCTACGAACGCAACGAACTGATGCTCCCTCCAGACGCCAGACCCGACCGCCATGGCCTGCATCAGTACGGCGACGAAACCGTCCTGCCACTGGAGGGCAAGCTGTACTGTGTCGAAAAACCCTCGCCGCCAGCCACGTCCACCACCCACCGCATCAAACACCCGCGCCGCGCCAACGCCTACCAACCAAAGATCGAACACAACGGCCACGGTGCCTGGCGGCATGAACTGGAAACCCCGCAAGACTGGTCGAACGAAACGCTGATGCGGCGTCTGGGCCACAGCGTCGAACGCTTTTCGCCCACGCAACTGGAGCAGGTGCGCATCAGCAGCGGCACCGATCACAGCGCGCTGCGCCAGATGCATATCGACAACAGTCCGCCGCCACCGCTGCTGGCCGACGCGGTCAAACGCTTCAGCGCTTACGACGACGTAGTCACGGCGAGTGCCGACATCCGTGGCGGTCGGCCGATCGACCCTCAAGCGGTCTGGCTGGAACCGCTGTTGACCGCGTTGCCCGGCTGGCCTGACGGCAAAGCGCTGGAGGTGTTCGCCGATGCCAGTCTGAGCGGTCATTCGCGCAAGTACGGCGACCCGCAGGCTGCGCCGGCCGATACCTTGAGCATCAGCCTCGGCGATCTGAACGCCGGCCGGTTGCCGGATCGGCTGGCGGACTTCCTCACCGACAGAGAACTCCATAATCTGCTGGGGCACGAGGTTGCCCGTGCCGATCGTGCGAGCGCCTTGCGCAATCGACTGGCGGATGCCGTGGATGAGCGCCGTGGCGCCGTTTCCCGCCATGTCTATCGAGCCTTGGAAAGACCCGACAAAGCCGACATCAGAATCGTCAGACAGACTTTCCCGGAGCTGCCATTGCCGCTGGCCGAGAAGCTCCTGGCCCAGGCCAGATCCACCGAACTGCAAAGAATCGCCGACGAACAACGCCTGCCGTTACGCCTCAAGACTCAGGCTCGGGAACTGGATTTCGAAGCCAGCGCGGCCCGCGCCTACGATGGTTTTTATCACGACGAACTGATGACGGCCGACACCGAACGCCTGGCGCTCAACACCCTCAGGCTCAATACCGACACCTTCGCCGATCTGCGCCTGGAAGTCCGCGATGGCAGCTACGACGGGACATTGCGCTGCAGTGTCGGGCCGGATGACGCAAGCACTGTCCGACGCCTGATCCGCGACGAACACGGCCGCTACGAAGTACTCGACGTGCACAATAAAAAACTGCATGACGCCGATGATTTCCATGAGTCGATTCTGCATGCCGTGCCCGCCGAAACACTGCCTGCCGTGGGTTATCAACGCGGTCAGGGACGCCCGCTGAAACTGTGGATCATGGAACAGGCCGAGCCCCCCGCGCAGCGCCGAACCGCACTGGCCGAGCCGCCCATCCGGCCTGAGGCGACGATTGAAACCGAAACGCTGGTACGCGGTTTGTCCCGGTTCTTTGGGAGCCAGACGCCAGATCAACGCATCGAGCAGCTTTACCCGACAATGAATGCACGTGCGAGAAACGCGTTCATTGAAACCCTGACGCGCCAGAGCAAAGGCAACACCCTCGATGCCATCGCAAAGCTGGAAAACGAGCGCAAGGATTTGCACAAGGCATTACAGGCGTGGCGTGACGATCACCCCATCGGCATGGATGACGCGGGAGAACCGGGCTACGGCGCCTCCAGGGATTACATGCAGACCGGCGGCAATCACATCGAACAACGGATGATTGAATGCTTCAAACGCCAGAGCGATGTTTTCGACGAACCCGACATCCATCCCGAGCAAGGCTACACGCTGGACCTCACCACCGAGTTCGGCGGCAAGGATCTCGAACGCTGGTGGAAGGATTTGCGCCAGCGCCCCGACATGAACAAGCACATCGACAAGATCACCGCACTGAGGATCAACAAAACCTCACTCTCGGCAGATCCGCATGGATTGCTCGGCAGTTTCCCCCATCTGCGCCGATTGAACGCCCGCCAATGCGAACTGAAAGAAATCCCGTCCAGCATCGGCCAGATGCGTCAACTCGAGGATCTGGATCTGGCCGACAACCTCATCCGCCTCACACCGCGATCCAGCGAACGGCTCAAGGAACTGGTGCGGCTGCGCTCGCTGAACCTGAACGGCAATCCACTGCGCACGCCACCCGATGTCGGCCGCATGTATAGGCTGGAGGAGCTGAGTCTGGCCAAAACCGATATCCACACCTGGCCCGAAGGGCTGTTCAAGGTGGGCAGCATCAACCGACACCGCCCACGGGGGTTCATGCTCGACATGCGCAAGGCGCCGATCGACACCTTGCCCGAGGTCACGCCCGGGTCCGATCAGGCCTTCGTCCTGAGTCGGGCAAGGTTTGATACGGAAAAACTGACCAATGAAGAGCGGGTCCGCTATCAACACTATCGCAGCTCCTCAGGCCTGGGTTATGTGATCGATTATCCACAGGCATCCAGCACCGAACTCAGCCATTGGCAAGAACCCTTCGATGAGCCTGAGCATTACAGCCCGTCCGTGGCGTTCAGAAAATATCGCGAAGAATCCTGGTTCGACCTGATGGCCGAGCCCGACTCCGCCGGTTTTTTCAGCGTGATTGCCAAGCAAAGAGAAAGCGCGGATTACCGGACGAATCCCGCACGAAAAAAGCTGACCAGACGCGTCTGGGAAATGGTCGAAGCCGCAACGCTGGACTCGGAACTGCGCGAAAAACTGTTCAGACAGATTGTCTCCCCTGACGACTGTGGGGACCTCGGTGCGCAACTGTTCAACTCCCTCGGGATGAAAGTGCTGGTGTCCAGAGCCTATGCAGAACAGACATCCGCCAAGGTTCTGGACGACAAACTCGTGCGCCTGGCGCGCAGTGCTGCGCGGCTGGATCTGGTGAGCGACGAAGCCCGCGTGGAATACAGCCGTCAGGCACAACAGAACCTCATCGATCCGGGCAACCCGCCCCCGGACGAAGTGGAAATCCATCTGGCGTTCGAGAAAGGCCTGGCAGAACGACTGGAACTGCCCTGGCAGTCCGAAGCGATGCTTTATGAGGAGCGTTCCGGCGTAACAAAAGATGAAATCGAAACGGCGTACAGGATGATCGTGAAGCGGGAACAGGGCGACGGTCTGGTCAATGCAATGATTGATCTCTCCTCAGACAATTTCTGGGAGCGTCACTTGCGCAAAACCCACCCGACCCAGTACGAACGCAATGATCGTCTCTTTGAGGACAGACTCGAATGGCTTGATGAATTGCGCACGGCACAGGCGCAATGGGCCACCCTCACTGATCGAACGCAGTTCAATGCATTGACGCGAAAACTGGAAGCCCTCGCGACCCGGCTTGGCATCCCCCACGCCGAGATATTCACCGACGAACCCATGAGCCAGCGCCGCTACAACAGGCTGCTCGATGACCTCGGCTACCAGCGCAAGGAACTGTCCCGACAACTGACCCGTGAGGCGATGGGACTGGCGGGCCTTTAACGGCAGGTTTGCAACCCGGCCAGCCCCGACAAGGACTGGCCGGACGGCACGCTGCCGACAACCGGCGCCAGCACAGGACCGCTCCATGCTCGTCCGACGCGACAGCGTTTATCCGTTGCTGCATACACCGGCGCACACGGATAGCTGTGCATATCGATCACTGCGCACCCGGCGCTCTGGCGTTGAACATCAGCACCACATTGCCGTAATAATCCCCGGAGCGATAACCACCCTCCGGTTCGATCGGGTCGATCTTCAACGCCACGCGCTTGCCCCCGGCGGCTTCCTCCTCGGACAAGACCTGGCGCGGGGTGACGTGCGAACTCAGTTCGACATCGTTGAAAGAGACCCGCAGATCGATCACTTCACCGGGACGGCCGTTCTCCAGATAGGAGTCGTAGGCAAGCCGCGCCTCAATCGCGCTGCTGTCGTGGCGCACATCGAAATTGCGCATCAGCCCGCTGAGGGTCGAGCGCTGGTAATCCCACTCAAGCCGCTGCGGCCGGTGAATCCAGTCCGGTTCCGCCGGAATGATGTAGAACGGCCGGCTGGGAATGGTCAGGGACACTTCGAACGTGTGCTCTTCGCGTGCGGCCCACGCCCCGACGCCGCTCAGCGCAGTGGCGGCCAGCAGCGCGGCGGCGGTGCATTGCTTGATCATGTTGGTTACCCGATGCGTCAATGGAAAACAAACCTAGCGACTGGCGATCTTCACGGTTTTCTTCTCGCTGCCTTCGATCAGGAAGAAGCTGTACTGACGGCCTTTCTCCTTGTCGAACGCAAAGCTCTTCCCTGCCAGCACATGGTGTTTGGTGGTCGCACCACAGTCGTTTTCCTTGCTCAGCGAACAGCTTTTGAACTCATCGACAATCAGCACGGTGTTGCCGTCGTTGCGCAGTTCATAGCGGCTGTCGGTGTCATTGATGACGGTGGCAAAACGCGCGTCTTTGGGCCGCACGAAGAAGATCGTGCCGAACCCGGTCATCACGTTGACCCCGGCGGAAAGCGAGTTTTTGTAGTCTTCGCGCTCTTCGCTGCTGACCACGAACTCGTCTTCCTTTTCCGGCACCACCGGAACGAAGCGCACGCGGAAATAGCGTTCGCGATCCCGCTCGCCCATGTACAGCAGACGCGTGCCCTGCATGCCCTGCGCCGGCACGATCAGCCGCGCCGGACTGGCCATCACACCGTTGCGTGAAGCGCCGTCAGCTGCGTTTTGCACAGGCACTTCCTGCGGCAGGCCATCGGCGCCGTAGATGATCTCCAGTACGTTGATCTTGACGAACGCGGTGGCGTCGCCACTGTTGAACACCCGTTTCAGATAGGTGCTTTTATCGGCGTCGAGATAATCATAGACAGTGCCGACATTGATCTGCGGCCCGGCCTGCGCCGTCAGGCAACACACACTGAGCACGCCCAGCAGAAAACCACGTTTCATCGCGTTCAACTCCATGAAAATCGAAAAAGGCCGGACTGCAGTGCTCACACATCCGAGTCCCAGATAATGGTGATGTTGCCGCGCAGCCGGTCGTTCTTGCCGGGGCGCAGGAGAAAATCAATCGCCGCCGGTTCCAGCTCGAAATGCAGCGCACCGGGTTTGCGATCCACATAGATGCCCGGCTGGAACGGACCGACCCAGTTGTCGAAGTGCAAGGGAATTCGGTCAACGTCACCACCAGGGCCAGTGATGCCCGTGGGCAGGCTCATGGACACCTTGACCGGAACGCTATCGCCCAAGGGGCTGCCGAGGCTGCAGTACGGTCCGCCCATGGAATTGCACAGCATCATCACCTTGAAGCGCGACGACGCAGAAAGGTAGAAAGGTTGATCGCGGAAAATCCTTCTCGGCTTGCGCCCGCTGTCGAGCCACGGCGCCCAGCCGCCTTCGGGCTCCAGCGTGACTCTGTTGCCACCCGGTGGCAGATCGACTTTGAGGGTGTGCTGTACGTCCAGCACGAAGTCGAGGGTCAACTGCGTGTCATCCGGTTGCATCATGTAGCCCATGTGGAAATCGCCCCCGGGACCCATGGTGTAAGTAATCGATCCGGTATACAGACCGCTCGACATGCTCAACGGGTTAGGGGTCTTGAGCTCATAGGCGAAATCAAGCTTGTCGAAGTACATCCCGGGGATACGGAAAACGGTGTTTTTGGTGCAGGACGCCTCCAACGGGGTATGCCAGAAAAAACGATAGGTAGTGTCGGAATACCCCGCCAAGCCGCTGCCAACACAAGGCGAAGGGGCATAAAGCCAACCTGTTTCGGATTTCCAGAGCTTGTCATGTGCCTGCGCGGCGTTCGAAATTCCAGTGAGTTCCTGCACCCGATCACTCAGAAAATACCGGGAGCCTATGCCGGTAATGCGTACCTCGACGATCTCCGCTTCCTGGGTATCGCGATTCGTGATCGTCAACCGTCGCCAATCTGCTGGCACTTTCAAAGAGATACCGTCACCCGGTACGAGTGGTCGGTCTGCGCTGTAGCGAACCGGCAACTCGATGCTGAACATTTTGCCGTCAGCGCATTTGCCGGGAAAAGCCACGCAATAGCCGCTATTGGGTGTCTGGTTGACGAACAGGTTTTTGCTCGGCTGCGACGGATCAGGTTGAAACAATGCGCGGATCTCCTGATTGATCGCCTGCGCCGGCAATATGCTCAGTGCCAGCGCCAATGCGCAGCCGCCTGTGATTATCTTCATGGAATCAACCTGCCTTCTGTTCGGTGGAGTTGACGTCAGCCAGCGTGTCCGGCGTGCAGCGCAGATCACCGATCATCAACACGTTGTTTTCGCTGCGATGGCTGTCGGCATCGAGGCGGAACTGGCACAGCAACTGGTTGCCCTGACGCACTTCCAGGGTCGGTGAGCCGGCGTTCATTTCCATCGAGAAGAACCCGTCGACTTCGGTCACGCCACGGCTGGCGTGGTTGATCACGTGGTGGCCCTTGAGCGGACGCCCTTGCCCGTCCACCAGCCGGCCGAGCACGGTCAGGGTTTTCATCACGCGGATCTTGCGGTACTCGACGCCGCCCTTGTTCAGGTGATAACGCGTACGCGCCGGTTGGATGGTGGCGGCCGGCACTGTGTTGCCTTCGAAATCGAAACTCACCGAGCTGTTCTGATACGCCGTGATCGGAATGAAATTGCGCCCTGGCTTCAACGCCGCCCCGCCACCGCTGTAATCGTCGGCACGCAGGACGATGTCCTCGATGTCCGACTCCACATCCACGATCATCCCGGCACCGCGCACTTCGCTCTGGCTGGTCATGAGCATCTGCTCGCCGCCCACCACCAGCGTGCTGTCGACGTTGAGGCCGCCGGTGAAGTTGCCGTTATAAGAGGAGCGCTGGATGAAACCGTCGCCGTTGACCGAATCGGTGCGGAAGTTCGCCAGGCTGGCGACACCTATGCCATAGGTGTCGGTGAGCGCCGTGAGCGAGACGTTTTGCAGCACGTGGTCCTTGAAGTCCCGGCGCCAGCCGAGCGAGGCGTTGTTGTCACGCGTGCCGTCGCGGACGGTGCGCGAACCGATGCTCCCGGTGATCTGCTGGCCGGGTGCGCCGAGGGCCATGTTGATGCTCAGGTCGACCCCGCGATTGCGCGCATCGCCGCTGCTGAAACTGCCCGGCCGATCGAAAATCGACAGGCGCCAACTGGCGTCGCTGCCCAGCACCAGGGTGCGCTGGGTCCAGCCCAGATCGAGACCCATGCCTTCGACATTGCCCTCGCTGTGCGAGACCCGCGCGTTGACCGAGCTCTTGCTGCTGAGGCGATGGTTGAGCGCCAGCGACGAATTGCTGGTCTGGCCGATAAACACATTGCGCGGACGCACCCGGGTGCCATCGGGCAGGGTGTCGTAGGTGTTGGTGGTGTCGAGCCAACTGCGGTTGTGGCTGACAACAATGCTGCCGGCGCCATAGTTGTACAGGCTCTGCAGGTCGAGACCGGTGCCGTAGTCCTCGGTCTTGTAGACGTTGGCATACAGGCTGATGTGATTGGCCAGCGTCCAGTCGATCGACGTGCCGTACTGCAGCTTTTCCCGGATCTGCCGCGCCGAAGCGCCGACAATCACCCGGGGATGCAACAGATAGTTCACCGCCGCACCGGCGGTGGGACTGCCGCTCGCTTGCGTGTCCCAGTTGCTCAGCAGTTTGCTTTCTTCACCGGCAAACACGTTGTAGCGCCAGCGTTCGTCAAGGTTGCGCCAGTTGTTGGGCTTGTACACCAACTCCTGGGTGGTGGAGGTGATCTGGCCGTCTTCGACCAGCCGCACTTCCACCTCATAGATGCCGCCGGGCAGCGGTCGCGTGTCGAGGGTCTGCAGACCGGCCGGCACCGATTGCGTATTGATCAGCAAACCGTCACGCCAGATCTCCACCGAACCCTGGCGGTTGGCGGTCACGTAGATCGGGTAGACGCTGGGCATCGGACTGTTGATCGCCAGGCTGTCGGAGCTGCCGTACATGACGCCGACCGCCGTATCGGGACTTGTGCCGAACGTGCGCGGCTGGCGCGTCAGGCCTTCGGAATTGGGGGTGAAATAGCCCACGCGAAAGAAACTGCCTTGCAGTTCGCGCTGGGTGTGCAGCTCGTGGACGGCGTGATAAAGCTTGTCGTCAGGGCCGCCGAGCCGGGCCATTTGCAGGTTGAGCGTCTGGCTCCAGTTGCCCAGGCTGGCACTGGCTTCAAGGCCAAAGCGCCCGCCGAGGTCCTGATCCTGGCCACCATTGAGGTTGAGCTGGTTGCGCACCATCAGGCCGCTGCTGCCGCCGCTCGGCTGCTCGTAATAGCGCTTGGCTTCAACGTCGCGCTCGGCGTTTTCGGTGACGATCGAGACCAGTGAGTTTTCCAGGTTGTAATGCACGGCCAGAAACTGCTCCGGGCACGAACCGCTGCACGCGCCCAGGGGCACGCCGGGCTTGAGGAAGCTTGCCCATTTTTCCCGCTCGGCGGGGCCGAAACGGTTTTCGCTGGTGTCGGTGAATTCGAGAAGCGTGATGCGATCATCGCGGGACAACACCACCATGGCCTCACCCAGCGGTTGCTGGTCGACTTCGACCCGCACCGCCAGCGGCACATCAAAGAAATGCTCCTCGAAATCCGCCGGCAAGCCTTTGGCCTGCGCCAACAGGCTACGTGGCGTAGTACCGGCGGTGTTGGATGCGACGGCTGCGCTGGCACAAAACAACAGCGCAAGTGCAGCCGCGATGGGGGTCATCGGGAACATGAACTCGTACTCTGATTGACTGACTATGAAAGTCCGTCGGGGCAAACATCACTGCCTGCCCCGTCGGTTGACGCCGCTCGTGAAAAGCGAGCGTTTTGAATCCGGTCAGTCGATCAGTTGCCGCCAACCGGTGGCACGGCGTCGAAGATCATTGCCACGGAACCGGTGTAGTCACCCGGCTCGAAGTTGCTGCCCTTGGCGGAGATTTTCAGCGGTGCGCGATAGTTGACATCGGACTCGGCTTCACCAACGACCAGTTGTGGCGTCAGGGTCAGTTCCTTGTTGTTGAGCATCACTTGCAGTTCGATCGAAGTGCTGCCAGCGACCAGTTTCGGCAAGCTTTCCAGGCTGGCGTGAACCGAACCGTTGTTGTTGCGCACGTCGAAGAAACCGTTAACTTCGGCCATCTTGCCGGTGGTCGGCTGGTAGCTCATGTCCTGGTCCTTGTTGACCAGATCAGGATCGGTCGGCACCACGTAGAAGCCGTTGGTTGGCACGTGAGCGACGAGGCTGATGGAGTGCGAGGCTTCGCCCGCGGCGAAGGCGGTGGAGGTCATTGCCAGAAGAGCCAGTGGGGCAGCGATTGCGAATTTCTTGAGCATCGTTCAGTACCTGTTTGCTGTATATAAGGGGTTGTCATCGAAAGTTCATAAACCCTTGCCCCAGCAACTGCCGGATCAACTTGAACTTTCAACGGTGGGCATCATCGGCTGTTGACTCTGGAATGTAAGCAGGCAACTTCCGACAAACGCGTAGTTAAACAACCCCGCACCCCGCCAGAAAAAAGAACAAAAAACAGATACTTGCGATATTCGCTGTAAGTTACGCCCTACACACAGTTCATCGAGAAAAACCATACAGCAACTTGGGCGCTTTAACTCGGTAACTTTCGAGGAATTAGAATATATACTCGAGTGCAACTAGAGCGTTAACTTTAACTTCTTGGTCACGGCTTATCTTCCACGTCGAAAAACATTCATCGGCGTTTTCAAGCTGCGACCACTCGTCCGGCCAGGCCAATCCGGAGCCAAAAACGTCTTGCGCGGGCCTTAAGATATATCTTAAGTTGTATCTAAATACGACGAGAGAGAAAGCAAAAAATGAGAGACCATCATTCCCCCCACCGCGAACACGGTGATGGCCGCGACGGCTTCGAGAAGCGCCCCGGTCGCGAACGCGGTGGCCGTGGCCCGCGTGTTTTTGCCCCCGGTGATTTGAAGTTGCTGCTGTTGGCGTTGATCGCCGAACAGCCGTGCCATGGCTACGACCTGATCCGCCAGATCGAAGGCATGTTCGACGGCGCCTACAGCCCCAGCCCCGGGGTGATCTACCCGACCCTGACGTTTCTGGAAGAGAGCGACCTGATCGTCGGCGATGCCGAGGCCGGCAAAAAGCGTTACAGCGTGACCGACGCCGGTCGTCTGTCTTTGAGTGAACAAGCGGTGGCGCTCGACGGCGTTCGCATGCGCATCGACGTCAGCAAGCGCTCGCTGCGCGGCCATGACCGACCGCCGGAAATCCACGAAGCCGTGCACAACCTGCGTCATGCCCTGCAGTTGCACCATGGGCGCTGGAGCGCCGAGGAAATCCTGCGCGTGCGCGACCTGCTCAATGACACCGCCAAAGCCATCGTTGACGGCCCTGCCGTACAACCTGCCCCGGAGAAAGCCGAATGACCGCAGTCGATACTCAAACCATCCACCGCGTAATGCATGAGATCAAACGGCGCAAACTTGAAGTATTACGCGTCACCGACCTGACCCCGCGCATGCGCCGCATCACCCTCGGCGGGCCGGAGCTGGCCGGGTTCATCAGCCTGGGCACGGACGATCACGTCAAACTGCTGTTCCCGCAGAACGCCGAACAAGCCGCGGCGCTGGAGACCCTGCAGCTCGGCGCCGGCAAGGACAACGGCCCGATGCCCGAGATGCGCGACTACACGCCGCGCCGCTACGATCTGGAAAAAATGGAGCTGGACATCGATTTCGTCCTGCACGGCGACGGCCCTGCCTCGACCTGGGCCGAGCAGGCACAACCCGGGCAGTTCCTGCACATCGGCGGGCCGCGCGGCTCGATGATCGTGCCGGACATCTTCGACAGCTACCTGCTGATCGGCGACGAAACCGCCCTCCCCGCCATCGGCCGCCGCCTCGAAAACCTCGCGGCCAATCGCAAGGCGCTGGTGGTGATCGAAGTGGAAAACGGCGCCGAACAGCAAATGCTCGAAAGCGCGGCGCAGTTCAATGTGATCTGGGTACTGCGCGAAGGTGGCAAGGACAACCTGCTGACCACGGTCAGACAACTGCAGGTGCCCAAGGGCAATCTGTATGCATGGGTAGCGACGGAGACCAAGGTCTCACGGCAGATTCGCCGGGTGCTGATCGATGAGCATGGGCTGGATGAACAGTTCATCAAGGCTGTCGGCTACTGGCGCGCGGAAGGCTCTGAAGAGGAGTAATCTCTTCCTGAACCTCATCCCCCTTGTGGGAGCGAGCCTGCTCGCGAAGGCGTCGGCACAGTCGAAAGATTGGCTGACTGACGCACCGCATTCGCGAGCAGGCTCGCTCCCACAATGGATCTCAACTTCGTGCGGACAATCTGCGATCCAGACCAATCACTAGCAACCCCACCAGCACAAACCCCACCAGTATCCCCCCGGCATTCGCCAGCACCTGTGGATAACCCAGCACCGCCACATCAATGAACGGATACGCATAGGCGCCGAGCAGGCGCCCGCGCAGCAGGGCATAGATGAAATACACCAGCGGGTAAATCAGCCACAGCGGCAAATGCCACAGGCGCAATGTGCCTTTGGGTACGCAGCACCACCAATAGCCGAGAAAAAGCAGTGGCATGACGTCATGGAGCAATTCATCAGCGATGAACTGCCAGCCCTCGGGGTGCCACAAATGCCGCAACAGAATGCTGTAGGCCAGACCAACCACGGCGATACTTACCGCGATGCCACTGCTGACCCACGGTTGCAGAAACCAGCGCCGCGCCGCGGATTCGCGCTCGCTCACGGCGCAGGTCAGCACCGTCGCCACCAGGGTGTTGGTCAATATGGTGAAGTAGCTGAAGAAACTCACCAGCCCGCCCAGCAGGCTGGCGCCTACGCTCAATCTTGCGAAGAAGATCAGGTACAGCTGAATCGTCAATCCAGCCCAGCCCAGTGCGGCCAGGCAGGTGATCAGGCGTCGCCGCCTCGCGCTGTCCATCTCAGAGCGGTCGCTTGGTGCGCATCAGTTTCACGTACAGGCGCTCGACCTTCTCCCGCGCCCACGGGGTTTTACGCAGGAAGGTCAGGCTCGACTTGATGCTCGGGTCGCTCTTGAAGCAACGGATGTCGATCCGCTCCGCCAGCCCCGACCACTCGTAGTGAGCGACCAGTGCATTGAGGATCTGTTCGAGGGTCACGCCATGCAGCGGATCGGGAGTCTGTTCGTTCATGCCGGGCCTTTGGGCAAAGTGGAATGCGTGAAGCCGCGCACCTTAGCCGAGGGGGTGATCGGGTGGAAGGCCTTCCTGCAAATGTAGGCCAACCCGGAAAGATCGCAGGCTGTGACCCGACTCACAATGCGCCCGTTTGCCGCACTGTTACCGAATCCGAAACGCTGCATGTCTGCAAAAGCCCTTTCTCAATTTGTTACAGATCATTATCCTGCCGCCCTTCCGCTGAAACGCTTCACTGCCTGCGACAATCTGAAGCGTTCGGCCTGCACCCGAAAAACATCAAAAAAAGACTTATTCATGGCTGATTTTTCCTTTTCCCGAGATAGCGCTATCTCCATTCTGCGCACCCTTGGCGGCTGCACCGCTCTTGGTTTTGCCACCTGCACCTTGGCAAACCCGGCCTTCGACAGTGAATCACCGTACATGCTTGGTGACTGGAACGGCACACGCACAGCACTCGCGGAAAAAGGCTACGCGTTCAAACTCGATTACACCGGCGAAATGGGCAGCAACCTGCACGGTGGCTACGACCACGATCGCACCGCGCGCTACAGCGACCAGTTCGGCCTCGGCACCCATCTGGATCTGCAGAAAATCCTCGGCTGGGACGATGCCGAATTTCAGTTGACCATCACCAAGCGCAGCGGCAACAACATCAGCAATGACCGCATCAACGACCCGCGCGTCGGCGGCTTCACCTCTGCCCAGGAAGTCTGGGGCCGTGGCCAGACCACGCGCCTGACGCAGATGTGGTACCAGCAGAAATTTTTTGATCAGGCGCTCGACATCAAGGTCGGCCGTTTCGGCGAGGGCGAAGACTTCAACAGCTTCCCCTGCGACTTCCAGAACCTGGCCTTCTGCGGCTCCCAGGTCGGCAACTGGGTTGGTGGCATCTGGTACAACTGGCCGGTCAGCCAATGGGCGCTGCGGGTCAAATATCACCTGACGCCGGAGCTGTACGCGCAGGTCGGCGCTTACGAGCAGAACCCGTCGAACCTCGATCGGGGCAACGGTTTCAAACTCAGCGGCAGCGGCACCCAAGGTGCGATCCTGCCGGTCGAACTGGTGTGGACGCCGAAGCTCAACGGCCTGCCGGGCGAATACCGCGCCGGTTATTACTACAGCAACGCCAAGGCCTCGGATGTCTATAAAGATCGCAATGACCAGCCGGCAGCGCTGAGCGGCGAAGCCTACCGCAGCGCGTCGAGCAAGCACGGCGTGTGGCTCGGCCTGCAACAGCAAGTCACCAGTGTCGCCAGCGACAACAGCCGTGGTTTGAGTCTGTTCGCCAACGCGACGATGCACGACAAGAAAACCAATGCCATCGACAACTACGTGCAGGCCGGCCTGACCTACAAGGGTCCATTTGACGCCCGCGCCAAAGACGACATCGGTTTCGCCCTGGCCCGCGTCCACGTCAACCCGGCCTATCGCAAGAACGCCGAAGCGAGCAACCGCGCCAACGCCATCTACGACTACGACAACCCAGGTTTTCTGCCACCGCAGGACACCGAGTACAGCGCCGAGTTGTATTACGGCGTGCACGTTACCAACTGGCTGACCGTGCGCCCGAACCTGCAATACATCCGCCACCCCGGTGGCGTTAACGACGTCGACGACGCCCTGATCGGCGGGATCAAGATCCAGTCGTCGCTCTAAAGATCTGCACAAATCCAATGTAGGAGTGAGCCTGCTCGCGAAGGCGTCGTGTCAGTCAGCACATCAGCCTTCTGACACACCGCTTTCGCGAGCAGGCTCGCTCCCACAAATGGGAATTGATTAGCTGGATAAGTTTTTATCTGAACCATGCCTGCGCCAAATCGTCATCTAAAGTGACTACAGCGCGGGACTACATAAACGTCACGGAGAATCACACTATGAGCACCGAAAGTGCTTCGAGTCGGGGCCGTCTGCTACCGGGCCTGCTCGGCATTCTGCTTCTACTGATGGGCCTGGCCATGCTGGCCGGGGGAGTCAAGCTGAGCATGCTCGGCGGCTCGCTTTACTATCTGCTGGCCGGTATCGGCATCGCATTGACCGGCATCCTGCTGCTGATGCGCCGTCGTGCGGCGCTGGGCCTGTACGCCATCGTGCTGTTCGCCAGCACCGTGTGGGCGCTGTGGGAAGTTGGCCTGGACTGGTGGCAACTGGTGCCGCGCCTGGCAATGCTGTTCGCCCTCGGCCTGGTGATGTTGCTGCCGTGGTTCCGCCGCCCGCTGCTGCTCAACGGCCCTGCCCCGATGGGCACCGGCGCGCTGACCGTAGCCGTGGTGCTGGCCGGCCTGACCGCTGTAGCCAGTCAGTTCACCAACCCTGGGGAAATCAAAGGCCAGCTGGATCGCGACAGCGTCGACGGTATGACCAATACCGCGCCGGCCATGCCCGACGGTGACTGGAACTCCTACGGCCGCAGCGCCCACGGTGATCGTTATTCGCCACTGGCGCAGATCACCCCGGCCAACGTGAGCAAACTGGTGCCGGCCTGGACCTACCGCACCGGCGACATCCCGGGGCCGAACGATCCGGGCGAAACCACCGCTGAAAATACCCCGCTGAAAGTCAACGGCATGCTCTACGTGTGCACGCCGCACAGCCAGGTGATTGCGCTGGATCCGGACAGCGGCAAGGAAATCTGGCGTTTCGATCCGAAGCTGAGCACGCAGAACGCGGCCAACTTCAAAGGCTGGGCGCACATGACCTGCCGTGGCGTGAGCTATCACGACGACGCGGTCTATGCTTCCGAGCAGAGCCCGACCGGTTCGGCCAGCCCGGCCCCGGCCAGCGCCTGCCCGCGCCGCATCTTCCTGCCAACCGCTGACACCCGTCTGATCGCCCTGAACGCCGACACCGGCAAAATGTGCGAAGACTTCGGTGACAAGGGTCAGATCGACCTGTCTGCCAACATCGGCGGCTTCAACGCCGGCGGCTACTACTCCACTTCGCCACCTGCGGTCACCAAGGACCTGGTGGTGATTGGCGGTCACGTCACCGACAACGTTTCCACCGACGAGCCTAGCGGCGTGATCCGCGCGTTCGACGTACACACCGGCAAGCTGGTGTGGAACTGGGACAGCGGCAACCCGGACGACACCGCGCCGATTGCCGAAGGCAAGACCTACACGCGCAACTCGCCGAACATGTGGTCGATGTTTGCCGTCGACGAAAAACTCGGCATGCTCTACCTGCCGATGGGCAACCAGACCCCGGACCAGTTCGGTGGCATGCGTACACCTGAATCGGAACTGCACGCCGCGGGCCTGACTGCGCTGGATATCGCCACCGGCAAGGTGCGCTGGAACTTTCAGTTCACCCACCATGACCTGTGGGATATGGACGTCGGCGGTCAACCCACCGTGATGGACATCAAAACCGCTGACGGCGTCAAGCCAGCGGTATTGGCTTCGACCAAGCAGGGCAGCATCTACGTACTGGATCGCAGCACCGGCAAAGCCATCGTGCCGATCAACGAAGTCCCGGTGCCGCAAGGCGCGGTGGAAGGCGACCACACCTCGCCGACCCAACCGAAGTCCGACCTCAACTTCATGCCGCCACCACTCAAAGAGCGCGACATGTGGGGCGTGACGCCATTCGACCAGATGCTCTGCCGGATCGACTTCAAATCCCTGCGTTATGACGGCCCGTTCACCCCGCCGTCGCTGCAAGGTTCGATCGTGTATCCAGGCAACTTCGGCGTATTCGACTGGGGCGGTATCTCGGTCGATCCGGTGCGCCAGATCGCCTTCGTCAACCCAAGCTACATGGCGTTTCGTTCGAAACTGGTTCCAGCGGCAGAAGTTGCTGGCGGCCCGGGTCGCAAGAGCGAAACCGAAGGCGTGCAGCCTAACAAGGGCGCGCCATACGGCGTGATCCTCGAAGCGCTGCTGTCGCCAATGGGCCTGCCATGCCAGGCGCCAGCGTGGGGTTATGTGGCAGCGGTCGACCTGACCACCAGCAAAACCATCTGGATGCACAAAAACGGCACCGTGCGCGACAGCTCGCCGGTTCCGATCCCGCTGAGCATGGGCGTACCGAGCCTGGGCGGCACCTTCACCACCGCAGGTGGCGTGGCCTTCCTGAGCGGCACCCTCGACCAGTACCTGCGCGCCTACGACGTGAAAAACGGCAAGCAACTGTGGGAAGGCCGCCTGCCAGCCGGCGCGCAAACCACACCGATGACGTACACCGGCAAGGACGGCAAGCAATACGTGCTCGTCGTCGCCGGCGGTCACGGCTCGCTGGGCACCAAGCAGGGTGACTATGTGATCGCGTACAAACTGTCTGAATAAGCGTTAGCGACAGGTAAAGAAAAGGCGATGTTCCGTGAGGGACATCGCCTTTTTTGTGCATGAAATCTTAAAGCGGTTCACAAAACCTGTAGGAGTGAGCCTGCTCGCGATAGCGGTGTGTCAGACAGCAAGTTTGGGCCTGACACACCGCTATCGCGAGCAGGCTCGCTCCCACAATGGAGAGTCCGCAGCGAGATACCATCCTGGCGATCCAGCAAGTGATCATGCTCGCCGAACTGGCCGTGAACCGCGTTCTGGATAACCACGAAATCCCCGCAAATAACTGACAACCCACCTTGTGTAGGAGCAGCGTGTGACAGCTCCTACACAGGTCGAGCGTTAACCCGGCTGACTCAAAAAGCTTTCCCACCACTTTTCATCTGCTGCAATCGATCATTGATCAATTGCTCGGCCTGTTTGCGGGTCTCAAGCAAAAAACTCTCATCTGTCGCGTCATAGATCACCCGAAAATGCAGGCCCGGAGTATCAGAAGAATATTCGCGAATGATGTAATCCTTGTACCTCGAATCTGTATAACTCACGGTTTGATTCCTTGCAGTCGGAGATTTGCATTCATCCTGACGCCTAAGGGCGCCTGATTAATCTCGGGGCAACCGACAAATATGTCTACTGTCAGAAATTACAGGAGCTCAAGACCAGTTCGAAATAAACCGCAAACAATTTTGATCTATGAATTAACCGTTGGATTGAAGATGACTCTCGAGAGGCATCGTCTTTTTGTGCACGCTGTTTTCAGAGTCAACAAAGATACCCTGTGGGAGTGAGCTTTCTCACGAAGGCGTCAGCACATTCAACATCTACGGTGCCTGACACGTCGCTTTCGCGAGCAGGCTCGCTCCTACACAAAACAAAAATCAAAATCAAAAGATCGCAGCCTTCGGCCGCGCCTACCCACGATGAGCGCAAGCTCGAGTTCCGCTTTTGATCCTGGAGCCCGTCGGCAGGCTGAGTAGAGGGATTGATCCGGGCGTGGGAGCGCAGCGACCGTACGACGCAGTCGTACACAGCGAGTGTAGGTGCAGCGAAGCAAACCGGAGCCGCTGCGCCAGGATCGATCCCGTAGCGAAGGAACCCCGAGCCCCAGCGAGCGGGCCGAACGTCAGGGCGAAGACCTTTTGGTTCCTTTTGGGGCGTTTGCCAAAAGGGACTCGCCGTAAGGGCGAAACCGCCAGCCGCAACCCCCAAAAAAACGGATATTCACCCAAAACCCCCAGAGCATGGCCGGCCCAAAGGCCGCCAAGCCCCCCTGAACACAAGCAGAAACACACCCGCCCCATTGAAACCACCCCACCCCTGCCCCATCTAACACCCCATACCCCATTGCGCAGGTGCCCCATGACCGACCAGCAAGATCGCCCGGACAACCACGACGACTACGAAACCGACCACATCGAACACACCTCCTCCGGCACCGGCCTGGCGCTGCCCGGGCAAAACCTGCCGGACAAGGTCTACATCATCCCGATCCACAACCGCCCGTTCTTCCCGGCCCAGGTCCTGCCGGTCATCGTCAACGAAGAACCGTGGGCCGAAACCCTCGAACTGGTCAGCAAATCCGAACACCACTCCCTGGCCCTGTTCTTCATGGACACGCCCCAGGAAGACCCGCGCCACTTCGACACCGGCGCCCTCCCCGAATACGGCACGCTGGTCAAAGTCCACCATGCCAGCCGCGAGAACGGCAAACTGCAATTCGTCGCCCAAGGCCTGAGCCGCGTGCGCATCAAGACCTGGCTCAAGCATCACCGCCCGCCGTATCTGGTCGAAGTCGAATACCCGCACCAGCCCACCGAGCCGACCGACGAGGTCAAGGCCTACGGCATGGCGCTGATCAATGCGATCAAGGAGCTGCTGCCGCTCAACCCGCTGTACAGCGAAGAGCTGAAGAACTACCTCAACCGCTTCAGCCCCAACGACCCGTCGCCGCTGACCGACTTCGCCGCCGCGCTGACGTCCGCCACCGGCCCAGAGCTGCAGGAAGTGCTCGACTGCGTGCCGATGCTCAAGCGCATGGAAAAAGTCCTGCCGATGCTGCGCAAGGAAGTCGAAGTCGCGCGCCTGCAGAAAGAGATCTCAGCCGAAGTTAACCGCAAGATCGGTGAGCATCAGCGCGAGTTCTTCCTCAAGGAACAACTCAAGGTCATCCAGCAGGAACTCGGCCTGACCAAGGACGACCGCAGCGCCGACCTCGAACAGTTCCAGCAGCGCCTCGAAGGCAAAACCCTGCCGGCGCAGGTGCAGAAACGCCTCGAAGAAGAAACCCACAAACTGTCGATCCTCGAAACCGGATCGCCGGAATACGCGGTCACGCGCAATTACCTGGACTGGGCCACTTCGGTGCCGTGGGGCGTGTACGGCGAAGACAAACTCGACCTCAAGCACGCACGCAAAGTCCTCGACAAGCACCATGCGGGTCTGGACGACATCAAGGATCGCATCCTCGAATTCCTCGCCGTCGGTGCCTACAAAGGTGAAATCAGCGGCTCGATCGTGCTGCTGGTCGGCCCGCCGGGCGTGGGTAAAACCAGCGTCGGCAAATCCATCGCCGAATCCCTCGGCCGGCCGTTCTACCGCTTCAGCGTCGGCGGCATGCGCGACGAAGCCGAGATCAAGGGTCACCGCCGCACTTACATCGGCGCACAGCCGGGCAAGTTGGTGCAGGCGTTGAAAGACGTCGAAGTGATGAACCCGGTGATCATGCTCGACGAGATCGACAAGATGGGCCAGAGCTACCAGGGCGACCCGGCGTCGGCGTTGCTGGAAACCCTCGATCCTGAGCAGAACGTCGAATTCCTCGACCACTACCTCGACCTGCGCATGGACCTGTCGAAAGTCCTCTTCGTGTGCACCGCCAACACCCTCGACTCGATCCCCGGCCCACTGCTCGACCGCATGGAAGTGATTCGTCTGTCGGGCTACATCACCGAGGAGAAAGTCGCCATCGCCAAGCGTCACCTGTGGCCGAAGCTGCTGGAAAAGGCCGGCGTGTCGAAAGGCAGCCTGAGCATCAGCGACACCGCGCTCAAAGCCCTGATCGACGGCTACGCCCGAGAAGCCGGCGTGCGTCAGCTGGAAAAGCAGATGGGCAAACTCGTGCGCAAAGCGGTGATGAAGCTGATCGACGACCCGAAAGCGGTGATCAAACTCGGCCCGAAAGATCTCGAAGCGTCACTGGGGCACCCGGTGTTCCGCAATGAACAAGTGCTGTCCGGCACCGGGGTGATCACCGGCCTGGCGTGGACCAGCATGGGCGGCGCGACCCTGCCGATCGAAGCCACGCGGATTCATACGCTTAACCGTGGGTTCAAGCTCACCGGGCAACTCGGCGATGTGATGAAGGAATCGGCAGAAATCGCCTACAGCTACGTCAGCTCGCACCTCAAGCAGTTTGGCGGTGATGCGAAGTTCTTCGACGAAGCCTTCGTCCACCTGCATGTGCCGGAAGGCGCGACGCCGAAGGACGGCCCAAGTGCCGGCGTGACCATGGCCAGCGCCCTGCTCTCCCTCGCACGCAATCAACCGCCGAAAAAAGGCGTGGCGATGACTGGCGAATTGACCCTGACCGGGCATGTACTGCCGATTGGCGGGGTGCGCGAGAAGGTGATCGCGGCGCGCCGGCAGAAGATTTTCGAATTGATTCTGCCGGAGCCGAACCGGGGTAACTTCGAGGAATTGCCGGATTATCTGAAGGAAGGGATTACCGTGCACTTTGCCAAGCGGTTTGCCGATGTGGCGAAGGTGCTGTTCTGATGATCATGTAGTGCCTGCTATACCGCTTTCGCGAGCAGGCTCGCTCCCACAGGGTGATGCAGTGAACACAAAAACTTTCGACACTGCTGATCACTGTGGGAGCGAGCCTGCTCGCGAAGGCGTCAGCTGTTGCTCCACCACCCTCCCTGACTGTCACACTTTGTCTCATCTTCAGTTATGCTCGCCGTTCGTCGTAACCGCCGGAGCTGCTGACTCATGTCCCCCACTCGCCTGTTTCTCCCCCTCGCCCTTTGCTTGCTGGCCGCCTGCGCCACGCAACCGAAACACAACGTGACCGTGGAAAAACAAAGCGAATGCCCCGTGCGGCTCACGACCGGGCAAAACCTGATCATCAGCCTGCCGAGCAACCCGACCACGGGCTATCGCTGGGCAATCCAGGATTCCGCTGGCGGCGTATTGCGTGCGCTCAGCCCGGAGGTCTACAGCAACCCGGAAGACGCCGGCGTGGTCGGTGCTGCAGGTGTGTCGACCTGGCGCTTCCAGGCATTCGCGGCCGGCACCGGGCGTTTGCGCCTGACCTCGCAACAACCCTGGGCACCAGAAGTGCTGCCCGTGGAAACCTTTGACTGCGCCATTTCCGTGAACTGACGGCGGGATACAGCGCTGGCTTCTTCGCGAGCAGGCTCGCTCCCACAGGACACCACGATCCCCATGCGGGAGCGAGCCTGCTCGCGAAAGCCATATACCTGACGGCGAGAATTACCCCCCGTTCGGTGCTTTATCAGACAACCCAAGCATCCGCGCCTCACTTTGGCTAAAATGCCGGCCTTTTCCACCGACACCGCCGGACACCGCCGTGAGCAAAGAACCCGATCGCCTATTCGCCCAGCCCTTGGCCCAGGTGCCTGACTTCGCCTTCAATGAAGACGTGGTGCGGGTGTTCCCGGACATGATCAAGCGCTCGGTGCCGGGTTATCCAACCATCGTCGAGAACCTCGGCGTGCTCGCGGCGCAGTTCGCCCAACCGAACAGCGTGCTCTACGACCTCGGGTCGTCGCTCGGCGCAGTGACTCAAGCCCTGCGCCGCCATGTGCGCACCGACGGTTGCCGGGTGATTGCTGTGGATAACTCGGCGGCGATGGTCGAGCGTTGCCGGGAATACCTCAACGGCCAGGACTCGATGTTTCAGGAATTGCTGCCGGTCGAAGTGATCGAGGGCGACATCCTCGCGCTGGAGTTCCAGCCCGCCTCGGTGGTGGCGCTGAACTTCACCCTGCAATTCATCGCCCCGGATCAGCGCTCCGCGCTGCTCTCGCGCATTCGTCAGTCGTTGTTGCCCGGCGGCGCACTGATTCTGTCGGAGAAGCTGCGCTTCAACGATGCCGAAGAGCACGCGCTGCTCACCGATCTGCACGTCGCGTTCAAACGCGCCAACGGCTACAGCGAACTGGAAATCGCCCAGAAGCGCAGCGCCATCGAAAATGTCATGAAGCCCGACAGCCTCGAAGAACACCGCGAACGCCTGCTGGCCGCCGGGTTCTCGAAAGTCGTGCCGTGGTTCCAGTGTCTTAACTTTGCCTCGTTGATTGCCTTGCCATGATTGATCTGTCCCCCCTCGCCCGCCGTCTGGCCGGTACTCCGCTGGCCGACTGGGCCAACACCCTCCAGCGTCAACTCGACAAGAAAATGGAAAAAGGCCACGGCGACCTGGAGCGCTGGCAAAGTGCGCTGGATGCCTTGCCGAAGATTCAGCCGAGCGAAGTCGACTTGCTCAACGGCCTGACACTCGACACCGATTGCGACGACGACACGCGCGCACAGATGCGCAGCGCACTGATGGGCCTGTCGCCGTGGCGCAAAGGGCCGTTCGATCTGTTTGGCGTGCACGTCGACACTGAATGGCGCTCGGACTGGAAGTGGTCGCGCGTAGCGCCGCATCTGGATCTGAAAGGCAAACGCATTCTCGACGTGGGTTGCGGCAACGGCTACTACATGTGGCGCATGCTCGGTGCCGGCGCCGACAGCGTGATCGGCGTCGATCCGAACTGGCTGTTCTTCTGCCAGTTCCAGGCGGTGCAGCGTTACCTGTCAGAGCCGAATGCCTGGCACCTGCCATTCCCGTTCGAAGACTTGCCAGCGAATCTGGAAGGTTTCGACACCGTGTTCTCCATGGGCGTGTTCTACCACCGCCGCTCGCCGATCGAACATTTGCTGGCGCTGAAGGATTGCCTGGTCAAGGGCGGCGAACTGGTGCTGGAGACGTTGGTGGTCGAAGGCGACAAGCATCAGGTGCTGGTGCCGGAAGACCGCTACGCGCAGATGCGCAACGTGTGGTTCTTGCCGTCGGTGCCGGCGCTGGAATTGTGGCTGCGCCGCGCGGGATTCACCGATATTCGCTGTGTGGATGTCAGCACCACGACGGTCGAGGAACAGCGCGGGACGGAGTGGATGAAGTATCAGTCGCTGAGCGATTTTCTTGATCCCGCGGATCACAGCAAAACCATCGAAGGGCTGCCGGCGCCGATGCGTGCGGTGATTGTTGCGAAGAAGTAAGCGTAATTCCCTGATGATCGCGGTGAGCCTACCCCTCACCCCAGCCCTCTCCCCAGGGAGAGGGAGCAGATCTCTGGGCTTTTCAAAATTTGCATTCGACTCGGAGTCTCAGGTCGGCGGACTTCACCCATTCAACTCGGTCAGTCCCCTCTCCCTCTGGGAGAGGGTTAGGGTGAGGGGCTTTTAGCGCGGCGAGCGCGGAAAAACTCGGTCAACACTGCGCCACATTCCTCAGCCAACACCCCACCCTCATACAACACCCGGTGATTCAAAAATCCCTGGGTGAAAAACTGACCTTGGCTCTGCACAATCCCGGCCTTGGGCTCCAGGGCGCCATACACCACCCGCGCCACCCGCGAATGCACGATCAACCCGGCGCACATGCTGCACGGCTCCAGCGTCACGTACAGCGTACTGCCCGGCAGGCGATAGTTATCCACGGCCTGCGCGGCGGCGCGGATCGCGACCATTTCGGCGTGGGCACTCGGGTCGCTGGTGCTGATCGGGCAGTTGAAGCCGCTGCCGATGATCTCGCCGTCCTGCACCAGCACTGCGCCCACCGGCACTTCGCCGAGCGCCGCGCCTTGTGCGGCGAGGGTCAGGGCTTCGCGCATGAAGTCGCGGTCGCGGCTGCGGTCGATGATCGCCGCCGGGCGAATCTGGCGCATCACTTCACCTCGATCGCGGCCATCAGGCCGGTTTCCATGTGGTCGATGACATGGCAGTGGAACATCCACATCCCCGGGTTATCCGCCACCAGCGCCACTTGCGCACGCTCGTTCTTGCCCAGCAGATAGGTGTCGGTGAAATACGGCACGACCTTGTGCCGGTTCGACGCGATCACCTTGAAGCTCATGCCATGCAGGTGAATCGGGTGCTGGTATTGGGTCATGTTCTTCAGTTCGAAAATATAGCTCTGGCCAAGTTTCAGACTGGCGATCGGTCGATCGGCGCAGGTCTTGTCGGTGATGTCCCAGGCCTTGCCGTTGATCTGCCACAGGCTCGGCGGCTTGCCGTTTTCGGTGTTCACCGAGACCGAGCCGACCCATTCGAAATTGAAGTTGAGTTTCTCGGCATTGGCCAGGTCCGGCTCGGCCACCGGGTTGGCCGGCAGCGCTTTCGGCCAGTCCGTCGGCGCGTCCGTATTGGCCACCGAACGCAGCGTGCCCAGGCGTACCGGGCCGTTGCGCAGCGACAACTCTTCACCGGCCGCCGGCGCCTTGATCGCCAGGCAAATGCGCATGCCAGGGCCGAGCCAGTATTCCTTGCCCAATGGTCGTGGTTCGACCGGATTACCATCGAGCGCGTAGATCTTCGCTTCGACGCCGGGAATGTTGATGCGGTAGGTCAGGGTGTTGTCGAGGTTGAGCAAGCGCACCCGGGTGATCTGCCCGGCCGGCAGATCGATCACCGGCAATGGCACGCCATTGATCGTCGACAGACGCCCGGCGGTACCGCCACGGGCCGCTTCGCGGGGGATGCTGAATTCGACGAACTGGCCTTGCTCGTCGATATGCCAGTTCTTCAGGCTGAGGGTTTTCTCATACTTGAAACCGGTGGGCTCGCGCTCCTCGATGATCAGCGGCCCGACCAGCCCGCGTCCGAGTTCTTCGCTGCTGCTGACATGCGGGTGATACCAGTAGCTGCCGGCGTCCGGCACGCGGAATTTGTAGTCGAAATACTCGCCCGGCAACACCGGCAGCTGCGATACGTAAGGCACGCCGTCCATTTCCAGCGGCAGGCGGATGCCGTGCCAGTGAATGGTAGTCGCCACCGGCAGATGATTGATGAAACGCACCCGCAGCCATTCGCCCTGGCGCACGCGCAATTCGGTGCCCGGCGCTGACGGGCCGAACGCCCAGGCCTCGGTCTTGTGCCCCGGCACCAGCTCGACGTCGAGCGGCGCGGCGATCAGTTCATAGTCGTGGCCTGCCTCAGCGTCAGCCATCTTGCCCAGCCAGTAACGCGAAGCGCCTCCCGCGCCCACGCCAACGACAACAAGACCAGCCAGGCCACCGAGGATTTGGCGACGGGTAAAGGACATGAACTCAACTACCTCACGTATCAGCGACAGACCCCGAGGGATCCGCAAAAAGGCGAATACGATACACCCGCAGTTGAGAAACAGTAAGGGCGACCTGCGGCCGCACGTCTTGTCAGCCCTGCGCGCGCAGCCCAGTGATCAGGTGCAGCACGCCGTCACCAAGCGGCATGACGCCCGCTACACCGGCGACACTCAGCGCCTGACGGTCAACACGCGCCTCGTCATGCAGCGCCACCCGCACCCGGGTCAGCGCCACCGGCTGCTGCGATTTGAGATTATCCACACCGCCCAACGCCGCGACGATCTCTGCGCTCAATCCGGCAACCGGGTCAGCGGCGACTTTCACCTCGTCCGGCACCAGATCCGGCGTCAACGCTTTCCAGAATGCCTGCTGCAATTTGTCGAACATGTTCAATTCTCCATTACCGGCGAGCCATCGACTTTCACCTCATGAAACCGCTGCAAGGCGTCGCGTACGTCGCCAGCGCTTTCCAGGTTTGAAACCTGTTCGGCGATGATTCGACAGTCGGCCAGATTCAACTCACGCACCGCCGACTTGATCGCCGGAATCAACGGCACGCTCACCGACAGTTCATCCACACCCAGCCCCAGCAGCAACGGCACGGCCAGGCGTTCGGAAGCCATCGCGCCGCAAACCCCGACCCATTTACCGTGTACATGCGCAGCCTTCACCGTCATGGCGATCAGGCGCAGCACCGCAGGGTGGAAGCTGTCCGCCTGGCTGGCCAGACGCGGGTGATCGCGATCCATGGCCAGGGTGTATTGGGTGAGGTCGTTGGTGCCGATGGAGAAAAAATCCACATGCGGTGCCAGCACATCGGCCATCAGCGCGACGGCGGGCACTTCGATCATGATTCCCAGTTTCGGCAAGTGGGTCAGCCCCAGCACCTGGGCCTCCTGCTCAAGGATCTGTCGTGCCAGACGCAACTCCGCAAGATGGGTGACCATCGGCAACATGATGTGCAGCCGCGTCAGCGCACTGCAGGCCAGGATCGCCCGAAACTGTTCGCGCAACAGTTGCGGTCGCTCAAGGCACAGACGAATGCCACGCAAACCGAGGAAGGGATTGCTTTCGCTGTCCATCGGCACATAGGCCAGCGGCTTGTCACCGCCGACATCGAGGGTGCGCACCACCAGATTGTGCGCTGGCCCGATAGTGCGGGCGATGGCGCTGTAGGTGGCGACCTGTTCATCGTGGCTCGGCGCTTGCTGGCGATCCAGATAGAGAAACTCCGAACGCAGCAGCCCCACGCCATTCGCGCCCAGCTCCATGGCCTGCGCGGTTTCGCTCTGCGAGGCAACGTTGGCCGTGACTTCGATGTGCTGACCGTCGCGGGTACAGGCCGCCTCGCTGGCCTGCGCCAGCTCCTGCTGATGGCGCTGGCGCTGTTGCGCACGTCGCGTACGCAATTGGTCGATGGACTCGGCGTCCGGGTGCAACTGCAACTCGCCCTTGTCGGCATCGAGCAGCACCCGCGTGCCGTTGTCGAGCGTCAGCATTTGCATCGGCATGCCGCAGATCGCCGGCAAGCCACAGGCCCGCGCGAGGATGGCGACATGACTGGTGGCACCGCCGCCGACCGTGGCGAAACCCAACACCTTGCGCGTATCCAGCCCTGCCGTCTGCGATGGGGTCAACTGGTCGGCGATGAGGATGGTGTCGTCCGCCAGCTCCAGCGTCTGCTCGTGCACACCCAGGATCAGCTTGAGCACACGCTGGCCGACATCGGCCAGATCCGCAGCGCGTTCGGCCAACAAGGCATTGCCCAGCGAACGGAACATCGCCGCCGTGGCTTCGGTGGAGGTCTGCCAGGCAAATGCCGCGCTTTTGCCCTCGTCGATCAAGGCCTGGGCCTGATCCAGCAGGCTCGGGTCGGCCAGCAGTTCCTGATGCGCCCTGAAGATCTCCGCCTGCGCCTCGCCGCTGGCGGTGTCGCGCAGATGCTGCAAGGCCATGTCGGCTTCGATCAGTGCCTGGCTCAACGCCTCCCGTTCGACCGGCGGCTCGGCGCCGAACTCGGTGACCATGAGCGTCGCTTCGACGATCTGCATGACCTGGCCCAATGCCGAACCGGGCGAGGCACAGACACCGCGCAGGATGTTCGGCATTTCTGCGGCGACGACTTCGACTGGCGCCGGCGCTGTGACAGCTTCGCCGCAGCCTTCGGTCAGCAAGCGGGTCAGCGCTTCGACGGCGGCCTCGGCATCGTCTCCTTCGGCGCTGACCTGCACGCTGTCACCCTGGGCCGTTTGCAACGCCATGATTGCCACCAACGATTTGGCATTGGCTTGTGCTTGCAGTCTGTGCAGATGGATCGTCGCTGAAAACGCTTTGGCCGCTTGGGCAAATACTGCTGCCGGGCGCGCATGCAGGCCGTTGGGGTTGGGCAGGTTGATCGGCTGCGAAAAAACCGCATCACCTTGCGCCGCAGCGGGATTTTCGCCAGGCGATACGCCGACCCCGACATCCAGCACGGGCTGGCCAACCTCCAGCAATCCGGTCGAGCCGACGAGCGAATCGAAGGGCTCGCCGCTGACCACCAGCATCAAGGTCAACAAACTGCGCGCATGCAGGGCAATGTAATCAGCGTCGAAGTCGATCAGCGCCTGCCCCGCTGCGACCCGCTGCCCTGCCTCGACACGGCGGATGAACCCCTTACCCGCCAGATTCACCGTGTCCAGACCGATATGCATCAGCACCTGCACGCCTGCATCACTGGTAATGGTCAGCGCGTGCCCGCTGGCCTGCACGTCACTGACCACGCCGGCCAGCGGCGCGCAGAGCGTCGAGGACGTCGGGTCGATGCACAGGCCGTCACCGATGATCCGCCCGGCAAACACCGGGTCGGGCACCTGGTCCAGCGCCATCAGCACGCCGGATAAAGGAGCCAGCAGCTGCAATTGTTGGGGTGTGGCCATGACATCACCTGCGCTTGTATTGTCTGAATGAGCGGTCGCAGCCGCTTTGCTTATTTCCACCAGTATTCAACCTGCAAGCCGACATTGGCGCCGTGCCGCGCGTTGCCGAAGGCGCCCGTATCGGACAGCGCCGAGCCCTTGGCCAACAGGTTGGCGGCACGCTTGGCCGCCTGGTTCCAGCTGGCATAGGTGTAATACAGACGCACCTCGGGCCGCGCCCAGAATTCCGGGCCTTTGGGTGACCACGTCGGCGCGAAGGTGAACTTGCTCAGCTTGCGCGTGCCGTCCGCCGCCTCGACCTGATCGTGTCCCAGTTCGGTCACCAGTTTGAACTGCTCGCTCAATGCGTAGGCCGGGCGCACACCCAGCGAAAGCCAGTTCTGGTCGGCGCCACCCTGACGAATATCCTTTTGATACACCGCCTGCACTTGCCCGCCAAAACGCGGCGTGACTTGCCAGTCGAAGAACTCGACGATCCGATAGCTCTTGTTGCGGTCATCGAGCCTGACGTTACCGGTATAGCCCAAACCGGTGCCCGGCCCTTCGCCGTATTGCAGCGCCAGTTTGTTCTTGCCGCCGAAAAAATCCTGCTGCACGTGCTGAGTGGTGATCGCCCAGCCACGGTGGGCGTCGCGACTGTCGGGCTTGTCGATGTAGCTCAGGCCAAACTCCAGTTCACCGCCCGGGTTGCTGTTGAAACCGCCGACGTTGAAGTCGTGCCGGTTGATGTAATCCTTCTGGTAAAGGTTGTCCTTGCGTGAAAAGGCGTAGCTGTATTTCAAGCCACCGATCAACACGTCTTCGATACCACCGCCGGTGGCGCTCTGGTTCCAGTAGTAGAAATCGGAAATATGGATGTCGTTACGTTTGTAGTAGCGCCGCCCCGCCCACAGCGAACCGCCATTGAGCGCGGGCATCGCCGACCATTGTGCGTAGGCCTGGGGCAAGCGAATCGAGCCATTGTCCTCTTTGAATGTCGGGCTGCGATCGTAACGGTTGTACAGCGACGCCATGCCGTCGATGCTCAGCACCGAACCGTCGTCGAGGGTGTACAGATCCTGACGCAGCTCGAGCTCACCGTACTGCTCGCACTCGTTGCCGAGGCGATATTTGGTCTGCGCGCCGGGCAACTGGAAACACGACTGGCCACTGCTGTTGACCGAAGTGCCGACACCGCTGCGCAGATAGCCGCCAAACTCCAGCGCCTGTGAAGACGTAGGCATTGCCAGACAAAATCCGGCGACTGCCAGGCTGTAACTCATGGTTTTTTTCATATGCCACCCATTGTTTTTATTGTGTGGTCGCAGGAATTCAGCGCGCACAAATCCCCCGCGCAGCGTTCTGCGTGTTTTTTCAAAGGTTGTTTTTCAGTTAGTAATCAGGGGTCGGTCAGGTGCAGAACGAAGGATTCGTAAGGTCGCAGGTGCAGCAACCGCGTGCGTTTCGGACAGTCCGGGTAGTTGCTGATCAACAGGCGCTGCTCCATGGACTCGTTGATCAGCGGCGGTAGCTCGACGTCACACGCGGTGCCATAGAAGTTGTTCACTACCAACAGACGTTCACCTGCGCCCTCGCGCAGGTAGGCCCAGACCTGTGGATGCTCCGGCAGCAGCTGACGATATACGCCGTCAGAGATCAGCGCTTCAGTGCGGCGCAAGGCGATCAGGCGCCGATAGTGATGCAATACCGATTCCGGGTCGTGGAGCTGCTGCGCGACGTTGATCTGCGCGGCATTGGCCGGCACGCCGATCCACGGTTCGCCACGGGTGAAACCGGCGTTGTGCCCGGCGTGCCAGTGCATCGGCGTGCGCCCGTTGTCCCGGGACTTCTGCATGATCGCTGCCATGTTGTCGAGTTCGCTCGCCCCGGCCTCGCGCTTGAGGCGAAAGATATTCAGGGTCTCGACATCGCGGTACTGCTCGATGCTCTCGAAACCGGGATTGGTCATGCCCAGTTCTTCGCCCTGATAAACGAAGGGCGTGCCCTGGAGAAAATGCAACGCCGTGCCGAGCATCTTCGCCGAGAGCTCGCGGTATTCAGCGTCATTGCCGAATCGCGAGACCACGCGCGGCTGATCGTGGTTACACCAGAACAACGCATTCCACCCACCGCCCGCCTGCATGCCGGTCTGCCAGTCGGAGAGAATCTGCTTGAGCTGGAGGAAATCGAAATCGGCGCGCACCCACTTCTGCAGGTTCGGGTAATCGACCTTCAGGTGATGAAAATTGAAGGTCATCGACAGTTCTTGCGATTGCGGATTGGAGTAACGAATGCAGTGTTCGAGGCGGGTCGAGGACATCTCGCCGACGTTGATCAGATCGTGCCCCTCGAAAACTTCGCGGTGCATTTGCTGCAAGTAGGTGTGCACATTCGGCCCGTCGGTGTAGAAGCGCCGACCGTCGCTGTCATCTTCGGGAAAGTCCGCCGGTTTGGAGATCAGGTTGATCACATCCAGGCGGAAGCCACCGACGCCTTTGTCGCGCCAGAAGCGCATCATCTTGAACACTTCGTCGCGGACTTTGGGGTTGTCCCAATTGAGATCGGCCTGGGTGTGATCGAACAGGTGCAGATAATACTGGCCGGTCTGCGCTTCGTACTCCCAGGCCGATCCGCCGAACTTGGATTCCCAGTTGTTCGGCTGGTCGCGCCAGATATAGAAGTCGCGGTAGGGATTGTCGAGGCTGCTGCGTGCCTGCTGGAACCAGACGTGCTCGATCGAGGTGTGGTTGACCACGATGTCGAGCATCAGCTTGATCCCGCGCTTGCCCGCTTCGGCGATCAGCAGTTCACAGTCGGCCATGCTGCCGTAGCTCGGATCGACCGCGTAGTAGTCGCTGATGTCGTAGCCGTTATCGCGCTGCGGCGAACGCAGAAACGGCGTGATCCACAGATAGTCGACTCCCAGCCATTGCAGGTAATCGAGCTTGGCAACGATGCCGAGCAGGTCGCCGGTGGCGTTGCCGGCATGGCTGTGAAAGCTTTTCGGGTAGATCTGGTAGATCACCGAACGTTGCCAGTCTTGCATGGCGGATTTTCCTCTTGAATGTCAGGAGCCGTATAGGAGCTGCCGAAGGCTCGGGCCGCGATCGGACGATCTTTTGATTTCAGGCCACCCGGTAACCCGGCCGGACGATCTTCATGCTCAGCACGCAGGTCAGGGCAAACGGCACGAGCATGGCAATGAGCATCCCGATGACGAACATGGGGATGAACTGCGGCATGATCGAAATGAAACCGGGCAGGCCGCCAACACCGATGGCCGAAGCCTGGATCTTGTTCAGCGAGAGGAACATGCAACCCAGCGCCGAACCGGCCAACGCGGCATAAAACGGAAACTTGTAGCGCAGATTGACGCCGAACATCGCCGGTTCAGTGATGCCGAAGTAGGCGGAAATCGCCGAGGTCGAGGCCATGCTCTTGTCCCGCGCATTGCGCGTCATCCAGAACACCGCCAGTGCCGCACTGCCTTGCGCCAGATTGGACATGACGATCATCGGCCAGATGAAAGTCCCGCCTTGGCTCGAGATCAATTGCAGATCCACCGCGAGGAACATGTGGTGCATGCCAGTGATCACCAAAGGCGCATACAACAGACCGAAAATCAGACCGCCCACCAGCGGCGCCAGATCGAACAGCATCACCAGCCCTTCGGTAATGTAGATGCCGATATGCCGGGTCACCGGACCGATGATCGCCAGCGCCAGCACGCCAGTGACGACAATGGTGGTGATCGGCACTACCAGCAGTTGCACGGCATTGGGCACACGTGCGCGCAACCATTTTTCAATGATGCTCATCACATAGGCCGCCAGCAGGATCGGCAGAATCTGCCCCTGGTAACCCACCTTTTCCACCTGGAAAAGGCCGAGGATGTCGAAATACGGCAGTTGCTGCCCGTCCAGCCCGGCAACGGCCTTGCCGTAGTTCCAGGCGTTGAGCAGGTCCGGATGCACCAGCATCAGACCGAGGACGATGCCGAGGATTTCGCTACCGCCAAAACGCTTGGCCGCCGACCAGCCCACCAGTGCCGGCAGAAACACGAAAGAGGTGTTGGCCATCAGGTTGATCAGGCTCCACAAGCCATCGAGGTTGGGATAGGCATCGAGCAGGGTCTGCCCCTCGATGAACATGCCCTTGGCGCCGAGCAGGTTGTTGATGCCCATCAACAGGCCGGCAATGATCAGCGCCGGCAGGATCGGCATGAACACATCGGAAAACACCCGCACCAGCCGCTGCATGGCGTTTATCTTCTCGGCGCTTTTCTGTTTAACGTCGGCGATGGTCGATGCCGCGAGGCCTGTCTGTTGCCTCAGTTCGGCGTAGACCTTTTCAACGTCGCCCGGGCCGATGACCACCTGATACAACCCGCCGGTGAAGAACGAACCCTTGACCAGCTCGACGCCGTTGAGTGCGGCCACATTGACCTGCGCGGGGTCTTTCAACGCCAGGCGCAAACGCGTCACGCAATGCGCTGCCTGCTCGATGTTGTCGCTGCCACCGAGGCTTTCCAGCAGCTCCCTGGCGATGTTCGGATAGTCATGGCTCATGCTTGTTCTTCCGTCGTGGATTGTTGTTATTGGCAGCACGCCGAGAGGAAAAATACTCGTCTGTACGAGTTAATGCAACAACTCGTCTGTACGAGTTTGTGTGAGTGGATGAACGTCAGATCAGCAAGGATTTTTCCTACTCTGACTTAAGCCGTTTTCCGTCCTCCGCATGGACAAAGCCCTACCCTACCCTTAAGGTTCGGGGTTTTGAGCACCGTCGGCACAGAGCCCAGTCATGAGCAAATACAATCAGATCTACAGCGATTTGCTTGCCAGCATCACCACCCAACGCCTGGAGCGCGGCGCCCGGCTGCCTTCGGAAACCGAATTGATGGACACCTATCAGGCCAGCCGTGGCACGGTGCGCAAGGCCATCGATCAACTGCAGGAGCGCGGTTTCGCCCAGAAGATTCACGGCAAAGGCGCGTTCGTGCTGTCGACCAACCCGATCGAGTTCCAGCTCGGCGGCATCGTCAGCTTTCAGGAAACCCACCCGCGCCTGGGCAACGACGTCAGCACTGAAGTGGTGGAGATGTGCCAGGTCCCGCTGGAAGGTACGCTGCTCGAACACATCAATGCCGAGCCCGGCAGCCCGATCACCCGTATCAAACGGGTACGGCGCATCGACGGCAAACGCGTCATTCTCGACATCAACCATTTCGTCAGCACGGTGATTCCCGACCTGTCTGCAGACATCGCCGAACACTCGATCTACGCCCACATCGAACAGACCCTGCAACTGCAGATTGCCTACGCCCAGCGCACCATCGAAGCAGTTGCGTGCAGCAAGGATGATCAACAGCATCTGGACCTCGACGGCCAGAGCCACGTCATCGTGGTCAGCAACCAGACCTTCCTGCAGGACGGCCGCCAGTTCGAATACACCGAGTCACGGCATACGCTGGACAAGTTCTATTTTTCGGACGTGGCGCGGCGCTAATCTCCGCTGACAGGCGGGCCCGTTTCAAAATATGTGGTTCGCTGACAAACCGCGATGACCTCCGGTAGTATGCCGGCGTGGCTATGGAACACCTTCCTTCTATCCCCTATGAACTAGGGGTTCCGCTCTCCACACCGCGCCTGCTTATTGCAGGCGTTTTCGTATCGATTGCACAGGTGAGCTTCAGCTCACAGGAACGGCGGACCAAGGAAGAAATCATGATTAATCAGGAGCTGTTCCTGCGGCGCCGTACAAAACTTCACGTCCCTGCGGGCTCTGGCGGAGCCACACGCGCGCAGGTCGCATCAGCTGTCAAAGAAGTCGCGGCTTTTCGATGTGTACTCTCTGAGCCGCTGATTGAGCAAATCGGCTTGCTTTCAGCGGTAGAACTCAAGAATTGGCTGCGTGAAGTCATTCGAATCCTGCGGCGCCGCAGCGGTGCTCATGTACATCACCGACCGTTTTATCCTGATTTTCCCAACCAAGTCCTCGAGGCTTCAGAGGCGGAGTTGTATCTCAACGCCGTCATTCACTACCACACGCTTCGGCGCTTGCCGCCCAACGAACAGGTTCGGCCTGCCATGCTGGAAGGCAACTTCATCCATTGGGTCATTGAACCGGGAAGTGTCAGCGAGTTCGAGGCATTGCTTGAGCCGCTGGTCTCATCGCGCACATCGCTGTCCGAAGAGGAAGCCGCCGATGTCAGCTGGTTTATCCGAACGTACAAAAGCGACGTGTTCCGTCTGCTGCCAGAGACCATCCCGTTCCGCGAGATTCGCGCACTGGTTGGCGGCGCGCTGATCTTGCATATCAGTGACGATGCCCGGGTCGAGGCATTCCTTGAGCAAAATGTCGAAACGGCAACGGACGTGCTGCGCGTGGCGATCGCACTGCATGGCGGAGACGTGTCGCTGGCGACAGCGCAGACTCGCTTTAGCAAAATGAAACGTTCGATGCGTCGGAAGCTGTTGCGCCTGCTCGACGGCGCACCCAACGCTACGGAAGATGTGATGCGCCAGGCCGAACGCTGGAAACGCCTGGCCGAAGTCGTGCATCCAGGCGATTACGCTGAGCAGTATCCGCGAGCATTCGCGGCTATCACCGCAGCGCGACGCAACGATCCGCCGGCCTCGTTCGGGTCGCGTGTCGAAACAATGCTTGCCCAACGTCAGATCGCCGCCCTTACGCCCGTGCTGCAGGATCGTCCCGGAGAATTCGCCCGCCGGCTGGACGTGACGTTGCGGCGCGCCACCGACCCGGGCGCGGTGCTCGACGCCTTTGAGACCGTCGCAGCACAAGTGTCCTCGCCTGTCCTGCTGCAGTTGCTGGCCCAGATAAAAGCTCCGCGCCCCCTGCCCCTGCGGGCGTTCACACCCAAAGGAGCGCTGGCCAAAGTCTTCGGTACTAAAGATCGTCGAGAACCGATCGCCTCCCAGGTGTTAGCCCGTGCCGCAGAAATCTGCGAGAACGCCCTGATCACGCGCTTTGCGTTACTGCCACCACTGGGGCGCTGCTTTGTCGACCCGGCGTTGCGCGAATACCTAGTGCCATTGTCACAGCGCGCCGCAGCCAAATCGCTGCGCACCCTGGTACGCGGCAGTCGATTACCGATGCCTGATACGCGATTCATTCGCCTGTTTCTTTGGTGGAAGAATGGCCGTGAGCGCACGGACATCGACTTGTCCGCCGCCTTCTTCGACACCGACTTCGTCTTCCAGGAAGCGGTCGCCTATTACAACCTCAAAAGCTACGGCGGCTACCACAGCGGCGACATCGTCGATGCACCCAATGGCGCTGCGGAGTTCATCGACCTCGACCTTGATGCTCTCGTCAAAAAGGGTGTCCGCTATGTAGTCACGTCCCTTAACTCGTTTACCCGGCAGCCATATTGCGACCTGCCTGAATGCTTCGCGGGCTGGATGGCTCGCGCCGACACAGCATCCGGAGAAGTGTTCGAACCGCGCACCGTAGTCGACCGCATTGATATCGCCTCTGACACCGGCATCTGTCTGCCCTTCGTAATGGACCTGCAGGAACGCCGCATGATCTGGGCTGATCTGGGGCTTACTTCATCGCCGCGCTGGAACAACGTCGACCACAACCTCAGCGGAGTTTCGTTGATGCTGCGCGCCTTGGTGCATACCCCACGGCCGGACCTGCACACGCTTTTTGATTTACATGTGCGGGCACGGGGCGAAAGAGTGGCTTCTGCAGGGCAGGCGCAGACGGTGTTCGCGCCTCATCAAGGGTTGACGCCGTTCGATACAGACCTGATTCGATCCGAATATCTCTGACATCTGCGCGCGCATTGGCTTAACAGCAAGACGACAACACGCGATAGCTGGCTAACACACCCCCCTTGGGCCAATCGGTCATGCTCAGTCTTTGTTCCTCAAGGATGAAAGAACACATGACCGCTCCCGAACGCCGCCTGCTGCCAAACGCAGCGGACAAAAACGCCCTCAAAACCATCGCCACAACGATCGTGAAGACCTGCCCGAGCCTGCTTGATGCGGCCCGGCAAGTGGCCAACGAACTGCTCGCGGACAAAGGTCTGTCCGGCCTTGACCCTGACGAGATCTATTTCCACCGTTTCAAAACGGCACAGAGCAGCACGCTGACCTTTACCGGTTGGGAACACTTGCTGGAAAAGCCTTACGAAACGCTCACCCTCACGCAGCTGGTCATCCATCGTTTTCGTGCCACCGACCAGGACAATGCAGACCTGCTCGGCCTCTACTGCGGCTTTTATTCGGATGGCCCGCAAGCAGAGAATTTCAATCAGAGCAATGAAGTGCGCTTGCTGGGCAGCGACGTGCTGAAGGTGTTCTGGGATGTCGACTTCAGCGCTCGCTACACCGGTCAATTGACGAAATTCTGGCAAACCGCGTCGGAGGATTTCCGTGCGTTGGCAAAGTGCAATTTCCTCAGCCAGGCCGTGCAGGCGCTGCAACAGGGCGACCTCGATGGGACTGATTTTCAGCGCATCGTCGATTCGGTAGTCGGCCCCGTTACCTGGCCTGTCACCCTGCCAATGCTCCGAGCGACATACCCGGTCGGCGCTGAAGTACGCGCGCTGGATCTCGATGGTCACGTCGCCACCAATGTGCTGCGTCTGGTAGAAACCAATGGTCGACAGACCCTCTATTTGCCCGGCGAGGCCCAGGCCTTTCGCTTTATGGACAACGAGGCCGATCTGCATTGGTGGTTGCTTGAGCAGATGAATGCCGAGGACAAGCGCCCGGCGTTTCTCAAGCACTTCGCGCTGGCCGACAGCAATCACATGTCCGAAAACCTCACCGATCTGATGAATCGCCTGGTCCACACCTGGGGCCACAGCGATCACCACATGGTCAACCGCAGCAATGTCGCGATCAGCGGTGACGCGTTCACTTGGTTAAGCGAATCGACTCGCACGGCGATGGTTGCCGAAGCGCATCTGGTGCTGACGTCCAACAGTGACCTGCGCAAGAAACTCTGGATGGGTTATCTGACTGCCGGCCTCAAGGTGTTCGGCCCTATGGCGGCCGTAGGCTGGCCGGTGGCGTTGCCCCTGATTGGCGCCAGCATCGCCAACATGGGTTTGAACATCGATCAGGCCATCAACGGCTCGACGGCCACCGAACGCAAAGCCGGTGTCACCGGCGCGGTGCTCAACGCTATCGAAATTGTCTTCAACGTCCCGTTCCTGATCGGCACGGGCGCGCAACTGGAGGTAGGTCCTCAGGTCGAGTTTGCCGAAGCGCAGGAAATGCTCGGGCTGATCGAGTTCACGTCGGCTGACACGCCCTTGCTGCCGCCTGCAGAGCTTCCGCCGGCCACGACGATTGAAGCGGCGACGAATGAGTTGACGAACGAAATACCCCGCGAGACGACATCCGTCACCGCCTCTGAGCACCTGAGCATGGCGGCGGCAAGGCAAGGTTCGTCGTTGCCAGGGATTCCCGGTCGTTATCGGTGCAACGAACTGCTTGCACAACTTTCCGCTGAGGCGGTCCCGGGAAAATTCGAAGGCATCTACCGCCTCGACAAAGAGCCGGCCTATGCCATTGAAATGGATGGCGTAGCGTATTACGTGCGCTATTTTGCCGACTCTGAAGGCACTGGCAACTGGGCCATCGTCAATCCCGAGCGCCCCAATCAGTTCGCTTACTCTCTGCCAGTACGCTTGGGCAGTGGCGGCAAATGGGAACGTATGCCAGCGCTGCGTCTGCGTGGAGGCGGCCAATGTGTGGGCAAGGCGTGTTTGCCGGAGGATGAACTGACCTCGACGCCGGCTTCGGCAACGCCGTCGGCGGAGCTGCCACTCGTCCAACCGGTTTCGCCGGTTGCGCGTCCGCTGCGTCTGGTGACGCCCCTTGACGACATCGTCGGGATGGACATGGCCAGAATGAGAAGATGGGCAATGAACTTGCCGGAGACTTTCGCCGAGCTCTCCAGTGCAAACCGGGGCAATCGTGCACCCGCCGACACGTATGCAGCCTATTTCAGCGAAAGACGCGCGGCACTGCTCAATGAAGCCAAGGAGTATTACTCGGAGCTGAACTGGACCAATCTGCCCGTGCGGCCGGTCATTCCTCAGGTCAGCCCGCAAATGCAGACAACTCAGTTGATCGATCGCATCTTTGCCAATAGCCAAGGGCTGGTCGTCGGTGAAACCTTCGATCGTATCGCCAGCATGCGTTTCATGATCGAGAACATGCCCGCGTTCGCGCGGCATATCAAAACCCTGTACGTCCGTGGCTTGCTGAGTGACTTCGCCCAGGCAGATCTCAATGACTTCTACTTGTCGGGAGAGATGTCCGAGGATCTTCGTGTCTACCTGTCCAGCCTGGGTACCGACCCTGAAGGCCGGTTCGACCTTCTCGAACTGGTCAAGACCGCCCAGGCCAATGGCATCAGGACCCACGGCCTCGAGACCGTGCACAGCTTCAAACTGAAGATACCGCTCACCTCGATCGAGGAGCAGATGATCCACGCCCGGCTCGCCTCGCAGATCATGTGGGGTGACGAAATCCTCAACGGACCGGGTAAATGGGCAGCTCTGATCGAGGCGACGAACATCAATACGTTCAGAAACCTGCCTGGAATAAGCGAACTCAGGGGCGGCATCGGTTTGCGGATTGAAGAGGTTTCGCCGAGCGAAGTGGCGGAGACAGGCATCGATCCGGGGTTGAAAGTCGCTCGCGGTCCGTTTGATAACGGAGCAACGACGCGCAACTCATCCGATGTGCTTTTCGCTGATCTGCGCTTGCAGATCGAAACACCGGTGCCGCAATGGACTGAGGCATCCCTGGAAAAGCTTCTGCATCGCAACGGTATGTTTCTGATCGAACAGGCACAAAACAACACGTACACGTTGGTGCGCCGCAACAGCGCGAGCAATATTGTCCGGACAGCGGTCAATCGCAGGAGGGATGGCCAGGTATACATCTGGGCCCAGTCGCTACCTCGCATCAGCGGCATCATGTTCCGCAACATCGCCGCACTGGCCGAGCGCCTGATAGAAATCGGCCTGACCCTGCAAAGTCGCTTGCCCACCTGACCGATTGGCCAACCCATGAAACGAAAAAACCCTTGGCTTGAGGCCAAGGGTTTTTCGTTAATCGAACCGCAGCAGGGATTATTCCCACCCAGTTAACAATGGAAGACGAAATGCTGTAAAAATCCATCCTCCTGCCTGACTGAGCTACGGTTAATCGAAAGAGTGAGAATGGCAGCCCCCCCCTTTGTACTAAACCTGAGCTTGAGAGGCCCTGAAGCAGGAGTAAAGAATGTCAGCGAAATCATGCTCGTTAATATCGCCGGTAACTAAATCCCTAACGGCATCCGCTATCAGATCATTATCCAAGGTGATTTCATAATCATTGAGCGAAAGATATTCCAAGCCGACTGCAAGCCCGGTGCGCTTGTTAGCATCAGGCAATGCGTGACCTTGCGCGATGCTGGCGGTGTATTAGCGGCAATTTCAAATACATCGTCGAGACCATTATAGGCAATAGCATTGTCGATCCTCGCGAGCGCGCCTTGCAAAACTGGAATATTCACCCACCCCTTCATACCGGGCTCGGTAGTCAGAATCTGAGTGTTTATTTCAATTACTCGCTCAAATGGAAAGTGGATCAATTCCATTACATGTCAGCCAGCTTCTTGAACGTCTTCTGATGAGTTCTGAGAACGAGCTTCGTTTCCGAAAAAACGATCTGCTTACCTTGGTCGCCACCCAAGTCCAGCTTCTTGGTCGCTTTGATTTTAGGTCTCTCTACTATGGATACTCCATAGGTATTCAGCTTGTGGTTCATGGATCGAGTACCCCAAACGGATTGATCAATTTCTGCTCACAAGGTAGCACACTAAGACGCGAGACACACCGAGCCGTCCACAGCGTCGCACTCGTCTGGCCTGTAATAAAATATTTGCACGGAATGTGCAAAACGCAAAAATGCGAAAGCCCGCAATACAGCGGGCTTTCTGAGCTACAGGCTTTTTACAGGGCGCAGGATCACTCCCACTCAATCGTCGCCGGTGGCTTGCTCGATACGTCGTAGGTAACGCGCGAGATGCCTTCGATTTCGTTGATGATGCGGCCGGAGACGGTTTCCAGCAGTTCGTAAGGCAGGTGTGCCCAACGTGCGGTCATGAAGTCGATGGTTTCCACGGCACGCAGGGCCACGACCCAGGCGTAACGACGGCCGTCGCCGACCACGCCCACCGATTTCACTGGCTGGAACACTACGAACGCCTGGCTGACCTTGTGGTACCAGTCGGCCTTGCGCAGTTCTTCGATGAAGATGTGGTCCGCGCGACGCAGCAGGTCGGCGTATTCCTTTTTCACTTCACCGAGGATGCGCACGCCCAGGCCCGGGCCCGGGAACGGGTGACGGTAGACCATGTCGTACGGCAGGCCCAGTTCCAGACCCAGACGACGGACTTCGTCCTTGAACAGTTCGCGCAGTGGCTCGACCAGTTTCAGGTTCATCTCTTCCGGCAGGCCGCCCACATTGTGGTGCGACTTGATCACGTGGGCCTTGCCGCTTTTCGCGCCAGCCGACTCGATTACGTCCGGGTAGATGGTGCCTTGCGCGAGGTACTTGATGTTTTCCAGTTTGTTCGACTGGGCATCGAAGACGTCGATGAAGGTGCGGCCGATGATCTTGCGCTTCTTCTCCGGGTCGGCTTCGCCGGCCAGGTTGTTGAGGAACTGCTCTTCAGCGTTGGCGCGGATCACTTTGACGCCCATGTTCTCGGCAAACATGGCCATCACTTGCTCGCCTTCGTGCAGACGCAGCAGGCCGTTGTCAACGAACACGCAGGTCAACTGGTCGCCGATGGCCTTGTGCAGCAGCGCAGCAACCACCGAGGAATCGACACCGCCGGACAGGCCCAGCAGGACGTTGTCAGTGCCGACCTGGGCGCGGATATTGGCGATGGCGTCTTCAGCGATCTTCGACGGCGTCCACAGCGCTTCACAGCCGCAGATGTCGAGCACGAAGCGCGAAAGGATGCGCCCACCCTGCTTGGTGTGGGTCACTTCCGGGTGGAACTGCACGCCGTAGTAAGCGCGGTCGTCGTTGAACATACCGGCGATCGGGCAGCTTGGGGTGCTGGCGAGGATGTGGAAGTCTTCCGGCATCTTTGTGACTTTGTCACCGTGGCTCATCCATACGTCGAGGCCGAACAGGCCGTCGGCGTCGATGTGGTCTTCGATGCCGTCGAGCAGGCGGCTCTTGCCGACCACGTCAACGCGGGCGTAACCGAACTCACGCAGTTCGGAACCTTCAACCTTGCCGCCCAGTTGCTCGGCCATGGTCTGCATGCCGTAGCAGATGCCGAACACCGGAACGCCCAGATCGAACACCGCCTGCGGGCAGCGCGGGCTGTTGGCTTCGTGCACGGACTCGGGGCCGCCGGCGAGGATGACGCCTTTAGGGGCGAATTCGCGGATCGCATCTTCGTCCATGTCGAACGGGTGCAGTTCGCAGTACACGCCGATCTCGCGCACGCGGCGGGCAATCAGCTGGGTGTATTGCGAACCGAAGTCGAGGATCAGGATGCGGTGAGCGTGAATGTCGAGGGCCATGAAAGAAACTCTGAAAAGCAGTTGCAAGCTTCAAGCTGCAAGCTGCAAGTAATCGGAAGCCGAGCGGCACTGCTCTGACGCAGCACCGCTTGCAGCTTGTAACTTGTGGCTTAGAGCTGTCGGCGTCAGCCGACCCGGTAGTTCGGCGCTTCCTTGGTGATCTGCACGTCGTGAACGTGGGATTCGGCCATGCCGGCACCGGTGATCCGCACGAACTCGGGCTTGGTGCGCATTTCTTCGATGTTGGCGCTGCCGGTGTAGCCCATCGAGGAACGCAGGCCGCCCATCAACTGGTGAATGATCGCGCTCAGGGTGCCTTTGTACGGCACACGGCCCTCGATGCCTTCCGGAACCAGTTTCTCGGCGCCTGCCGAGGAGTCCTGGAAGTAACGGTCGGACGAGCCCTGGGCCTGGGACATGGCGCCCAGCGAACCCATGCCGCGATAAGCCTTGTACGAACGGCCCTGGAACAGTTCGATCTCGCCCGGCGCTTCTTCAGTACCGGCGAACATCGAGCCCATCATCACGCAGGAAGCACCGGCGACGATGGCCTTGGACAGGTCACCGGAGAACCGGATACCGCCGTCGGCGATCAACGGAACGCCGGTGCCTTCAAGGGCGGCGGCGACGTTGGCGATGGCACTGATTTGCGGCACGCCGACACCGGCGACGATACGGGTGGTGCAGATCGAGCCAGGGCCGATACCGACCTTGACTGCGTCGGCGCCCGCTTCGGCCAGAGCCTTGGCAGCGGCGCCGGTGGCGATGTTGCCGCCGATCACCTGCACTTCAGGGAAGTTCTCTTTGACCCAGCGTACGCGGTCGATCACGCCTTTGGAGTGACCGTGCGCAGTGTCGACCACCACCACGTCCACGCCGGCGTTGACCAGTGCGGTCACGCGATCACCGGTGTCTTTACCGGTGCCGACCGCAGCGCCAACGCGCAGACGACCTTGGTCATCCTTGCTGGCCAGCGGATAGGCTTTGGCTTTTTCGATGTCGTTGACGGTCATCATGCCTTTGAGGGCGAATTTGTCGTCGACGATCAGCACGCGCTCGATGCGGTGCTTGTGCAGCAGTTCGCGTACGTCGTTCTTGTCGGCGCCTTCCTTGACCGTGACCAGACGCTCTTTAGGCGTCATCACTTCGCGGACAGTGGCTTCCAGACGGTTTTCGAAACGTACGTCGCGGGAGGTGACGATGCCGACCAGGTCGCCATCGTGCAGTACCGGAACGCCGGAAATGTTGTGCAGACGGGTCAGTTCGAACAGATCACGCACCGTGGCATCGGCCTCGATGGTGATGGGATCCTTGACCACACCGGCTTCGAACTTCTTGACCTTGCGCACTTCGGCAGCTTGCTGCTCGATGGTCATGTTCTTGTGGATAATGCCGATGCCACCTTCCTGAGCCATGGCGATTGCCAGACGGGCTTCAGTAACGGTGTCCATGGCGGCAGAAACCAGAGGAATATTCAGTTCGATGCCACGGGTAAGACGGGTCTTCAGACTGACTTCGTTGGGAAGCACCTCGGAATAACCGGGCACTAGGAGAATGTCGTCGAATGTCAGAGCTTCTTGGCTGATACGCAGCATCGCGGGGGCTCCCGAGCGGGAAAATGGAAGCGCGCCATTATAGTCAGACACCCCCTGCTGTTCAATGTAAAACTCAGTCTAATTGATAGATGGGAAAGCCCGGCCCTACAGCTCCACCTTGACCCACGAGACAGGTTGATCGAGCCAATCGGCGAACTCGTCGATAAAGCTCTGCTTGAACCCCGCCTCCAGCCAGTTATTGAAAATGAAACCGAGGTTGGAAAACGCGCATTCCTGCAAAAACAGGAAACCGTTGATGTCGTCTTCATGCCCGCATTCAGGGCAGGTGAAATTGTCGGTGCGTCCTGGAAACCAGTCTTCGAGGCTTTCGAACAGCGCCTCGCCCACTTCGCGGCGGCACTCGGCGCAACCGGCCTCTTCGAGAAAACCCTTGGCCGGGGTGTAGATGCAGCGTTTGGTGACGATCTCCAAGCCATTGATCGGCTCGCCGAACGGCAGCGCTTCGGGGTGCAGAACGACAGCGCGGGCACCCTCGGCGATGGCGTGGGCCATGCGGTTGCCGGTGCGGCCGCAGGTGGTCAGCTGTTCTTCGATGATGTTCTTGCGCACCAGCCAGCGCACGATCGCCCGCGCCCGGGGTTCGTGCACCGGCAAGGTGGAGATTTTCGGGACGATGATGCTTTGCGTGTTCATGGAAAGTCCTGCGGTATGGCTTCTGACGCCTTCGCGAGCAGGCTCGCTCCCACATTCGAATGCAATCACCTGTGGGAGCGAGCCTGCTCGCGAAGGCGCTCTAAAGGCCGGCAGCTTAATCCCTGAAGAAATCCGGTCAAGTGCTGAAATAGCGCACGATCAAGGCAATCCCGCTGGCCAGCACCAGCCAGGTCACCAGCCGCACAAATGCCTCGCGCGACAACCTCATGGTCAGCCGCCGGCCGATCCACAAGCCCAGCGCCATGGCCGGCAACAGACACAGGGCCAGCATCAACAAAGGTAGCTCGGCATACACACCGGCGATGACGAACAGGCTCAGGCGCACCACGGTGCTGCAACTGATCAACGCACTTTGCGTGGCCCGCGCCGCTTCCTTGGGCAGACGACTGTTCAGATAAATGGCATAGAGAAAACCGCCACTGCCAAACAGCGCGCCGAACAACCCGCCCACTGTGCCCATCGGCACCGCCCACGCCGCTGACAACTGCGTCGGCCGCGCTTTCACCCACAGGCTGTAGATCGCATAAGCGCTGATGAACAGCCCCATCAACAACAGCAACAGATCGGACTTCAGATTCAGCAGGAAGATCACCCCCAGCGTGCAGCCGATCGCCATGCACGGCAGCAGCCTGAGCAATTCCGGCCTGGCGACGTCCCGCCGCGAGGGCAGCAGATTGCCGAATGCCGCGACGAAATCCAGCAGCACCAGCAGCGGAACGATTTTCGACAACGGCATGAACAGAATCAGAATCGGCCCCGCCACCAGCGCCGTGCCGAAACCGGCGATGCCGAACACGATGTAGGCCAGCGCAATGGCCAGCCCGATCACCGCCCAACCGCCAGCGCCCCACGACCATGTGCCCAACAGCTCCATCATGCTCATTGTCCGCATCCCTTATAAGACCGCGCTGACTGTAGCCAGAAGCGCACGGCACGACCAGATATCAAATGGATCCCATGTGGGAGCGAGCCTGCTCGCGAAAGCGGTATTTCACCCACAGCAGTTGTTGGCTGACCCAACGACTTCGCGAGCAGGCTCGCTCCCACATGGGATTTATGTCGCGTCATGGTGATTGACGGGCAAATGCCTTTAAACTGCGCCACATGATTAAAGATCCCTTTGCAAGACTTGGCCTGGACCGTGAAGTCCTGACCGTCAGCCAGCTCAACGGCCGCGCGCGGGTGTTGCTTGAAGACGTGTTCAGCAACATCTGGGTCGAAGGCGAAATCTCCAACCTGGCGCGCCCGGCGTCCGGCCACGTCTACTTCACCCTCAAGGACAGCGGCGCGCAGGTGCGTTGCGCGTTGTTCCGGCAGAACGCCGCGCGCGTGCGCCAGGCACTGAAGGACGGTCTGGCGGTCAAGGTGCGCGGTAAGGTTTCGCTGTTCGAAGGCCGCGGCGACTATCAACTGATCCTCGACACCGTCGAGCCGGCCGGTGACGGTGCGTTGCGTCTGGCCTTCGATGCACTGAAGGAAAAGCTCAGCGCCGAAGGCCTGTTCAGTGCCGAACGCAAGGTGCCGCTACCCGCGCATCCGCAACGCATCGGCATCATCAGTTCGCCGACCGGCGCGGTGATTCGCGACATCATCAGCGTATTCCGCCGCCGTGCGCCGCAAGTGCAACTGACCCTGATTCCCACCGCCGTGCAGGGCCGCGAGGCCACCGCGCAGATTGTCCGCGCGCTGAAAATGGCCGATGCCCGTGGCTTTGACGCGCTGATCCTGGCCCGTGGCGGCGGCTCGCTGGAGGACCTCTGGTGCTTCAACGAAGAAGCCGTGGCCCGCGCGGTCGATGCTTGTGTCACGCCGATCGTCAGCGCCGTCGGCCATGAAACCGATGTGTCGATCAGCGACTTTGTTGCCGACGTCCGCGCACCGACACCCTCGGCCGCCGCCGAACTGCTCGCCCCGGATTCCAGCCATCTGATCCGTCAGGTCGAGAGCCTGCATCGCCGCCTGGTAATGCGCATGCGTGATCGCTTGATGCGTGATCGCCTGCGTCTGGAAGGCATGGCGCGACGGCTGCGGCATCCCGGCGAACGTCTGCGCCAGCAGGCCCAGCGTCTGGACGATCTGGACATGCGCATGCGCCGGGCCTTCGAGCGCAGTCTCAATACCCGCCGCGAACGCCTGATCCGTCTGGAAACCCGCCTCGCCGGGCAACATCCGGGGCGCCAACTGGCGATGCTCCGTCAGCGCCTCGAAAGTCTCGCCGAACGTCTGCCCCGGGCCATGCGCGATGGCCTGAAACAGCGCCGACAGCAATTGCACAGTCAGATGCAGACCCTGCATGTGGTCAGCCCGTTGGCGACCCTCGGTCGTGGTTACAGCATTTTGCTCGACGAGCGCGGCCACGCGATTCGCAACGCTGCACAGACTCACACCGGCCAGCGTCTGAAAGCCAGGCTGGGGGAAGGCGAACTGCAAGTGCGCGTCGAGGACAATCACCTGACGCCCGTCACCCTTTCTTTACTGGACTGATCCATGCCGCGTTTTCTGGCTCCACTGCTGTTGCTCTGCCTGACCTTCAACGCCCACGCCGACAGTTACATCACTCGGCTGCTGAACAAACCGGTACCAGGCGGCGTCGCCGTGGTGGATCTGGGCACTGCCGCGCAGGCGCCGAAAGCCACCTATCAAGGCAAACCGGTGCTGGTGGTCAAGGAGCAGAACAACTGGCTGGCGATCGTAGGCGTACCGCTCACGGTCAAGCCCGGTGCGCAGCAGATCAGCAGCGCTGGGCGCAATCTGCCCTTCACCGTCGGCAACAAGAAATACCCGGAACAGCACATCACCCTGAAGAACAAACAGCAGGTCAATCCAAACGCCGACAATCTCAAGCGCATTGAAGGCGAACTGGGGGAACAGATCGCGGCTTACCGCAGTTTCAGCCCGAATACGCCGAGCAATCTGCTGCTGGACAAACCGGTCAACGGGCCGCTGTCGAGCAAGTTCGGTGTGCGTCGCTTCTTCAATGGCGAGGAGCGTAACCCTCATGCCGGACTGGATTTCGCAGTGCCGGCAGGCACGCCGATCAAGACCCCGGCGGCGGGCAAGGTGATTTTGATCGGCAATTACTTCTTCAATGGCAACACGGTGTTCGTCGATCATGGCCAGGGATTCATCAGCATGTTCTGCCATATGTCGAAGATCGATGTGAAAAACGGCCAGCAACTGGCCCGCGGTGCGGTGGTGGGCAAAGTGGGCGCGACTGGTCGGGCGACCGGGCCGCATATGCACTGGAATGTCAGCCTGAATGATGCGCGGGTGGATCCGGCGATTTTCATTGGCGCTTTCCAACCTTGAATATGTGTTGAGGCGACCGGCCTCTTCGCGAGCAGGCTCGCTCCCACAGGGGATCTTATTCACAACAAAGATCCCCTGTGGGAGCGAGCCTGCTCGCGAAGGCGGCGTATAACACACCATCATTCTCAATAAATCCCCAAAAACTCAATTGCGCCCCAATCTAGCCTTACGCAAACATCAGCAACTTCCATCGCCTTAAGCGCAATAAATTTCTGCAAAACCCAGCTTTCCGGATATTCCTCTCAATTTTTTCCGACTGCTTGCCATCCTTTCCCCTCGCGGTTAGGGTTGAAGCCATGAAAACCTCTCACACCCTCATTCAGCTTCGCCAGCACCGCAGCCTGTGCCTCGTCAGCGCACGACTGCCAGGCTGAATCGCTGCGCCTCGTCCCACGCTTTTCCAAGAACATTCGTTCAACCGGCAGGCCGCCTCTATTCGGCCCAGACAACAAGGAATTTCCCGATGAGCATGCTCAAAGACCCGTCTTCGAAGTACCGCGCGTTTCCCGTCATCAACCTGCCGGATCGCACCTGGCCGTCGAAAACCATCGACGCTGCGCCGATCTGGTGCAGTTCCGACCTGCGTGACGGCAACCAGTCGCTGATCGAACCGATGGACGCGGCGAAGAAGCTGCGCTTCTGGAAAACCCTGGTGCAGGTGGGCGTGAAGGAAATCGAAGCGTCGTTCCCGGCCGCTTCACAAACCGACTTCGACTTCGTGCGTACGCTGATCGAGGAAGGCCACATCCCGGACGACACCACCATTCAAGTGCTGACCCAGGGCCGTGAAGACCTGATCGAACGCACCTTCGAATCCCTGCGCGGGGCGAAGAAAGCCATCGTCCACCTGTACAACGCCACCTCGCCTTCTTTCCGGCGCATCGTCTTCAATCAGGACAAGGACGGTATCAAGGCCATCGCGGTCAATGCGGCCAAGCTGTTCGTCAAATACGCCGCCATGCAGCCCGACACCGAGTGGACCTTTGAATACTCGCCGGAAACCTTCAGCGCCACCGAGCTGGAATTCGCCAAGGAAGTCTGTGACGCCGTGATCGAGGTGTGGAACCCGACGCCTGAGCACAAGATGATCCTCAACCTGCCGGCCACCGTTGAATGCGCGACGCCGAACGTTTACGCCGACCAGATCGAGTGGTTCGGCCGCAACATCAACCGTCGTGACAGCGTGATCATCAGCCTGCACACCCACAACGACCGTGGCACTGGCGTCGCCGCCACCGAGCTGGGCCTGATGGCCGGCGCCGACCGGGTCGAAGGCTGCCTGTTCGGCAACGGCGAGCGCACCGGTAACGTCGACCTCGTCACCGTAGCGTTGAACATGTACACCCAGGGCGTCGACCCTGAGCTGGACTTCTCCGACATCGACGGCGTGCGCAAGGTCGTCGAAGAGTGCAACCAGATCCAGGTGCACCCGCGTCATCCGTACGTTGGCGATCTGGTGCACACCGCGTTCTCTGGCTCGCACCAGGACGCGATCCGCAAGGGTTTCGCCCAGCAGAAACCGGACACCCTGTGGGAAGTGCCGTACCTGCCGATCGACCCGGCCGACATCGGCCGCAGCTACGAGGCGGTGATCCGCGTCAACAGCCAGTCGGGCAAGGGCGGCATCGCTTACTTGCTGGAGCAGGAATACGGCATCAGCCTGCCACGTCGCATGCAGATCGAGTTCAGCCAGGTCGTACAGCGTGAAACCGATCGCCTTGGCCTGGAGATGACCGCCAAGCAGATTCACTCGCTGTTGATCAGCGAATACCTGCAAGCCAACACCCCGTACGCGCTGGTCAGCCATCGCCTGCAGGAAGAAAACGGCAACAGCGCCGTCGAAGTCGAAGTGGCCAGCAAAGGTCAGGGCGAAACCAACCTGCACTGGCGCGGCAAGGGCAACGGCGCACTGGAAGCCCTGGTCGCCGGCCTGCCGATTCCGGTGGAGATCATGGACTACAACGAGCACGCGATCGGCGCCGGCACCAACGCCAAAGCAGCGGCCTACATCGAGCTGCGTGTGAATGGCGAGCGTGCAGTGCACGGCGTGGGTATCGATGAAAACATCACCACCGCCAGCTTCAAGGCGCTTTTCAGCGCACTGAACCGCTCGTTGAGCCAGCCTGAGGCGAAAGCGGCGTAATCGACCGCTGAAATACGAAAGGCCCCGGAGTGCAAACTCCGGGGCCTTTTTTGTAGTAGATCAAAGGATCGCAGCCTTCGGCAGCTCCTACAGGATGTACGCCGTCCCAATGTAGGAGCAGCCGAAGGCTGCGATCTTTTGCTTTTCAAGTGAACTGGAAGGTATCGGCATCCAGGTTCGCCGGAAAGCGCTCCCGATAGGCCGCCAACGGCGCAGCTTCCAGAATCACTTTGAACACGCCATCCGCCTCCCCCGCCGCCAGCAAGGTTTCGCCCTGGAAATCCAGCACCTGACTGTCACCGGTATACGCGAAGCCCTTGCCATCGCTGCCCACCCGATTCACCGCCGCTACGTAGCAGAGGTTTTCAATCGCACGCGCCGGCAGCAAGCGATTCCAGTGCAGACGCCGTGCGCCCGGCCAGTTGGCGGTATACAGCAGCAGATCGGTGTCCTGCGCGTCGCGGCTCCACACCGGGAAACGCAGGTCGTAGCAGATCAGCGGACGAATCCGCCAGCCGTTTAGTTCGAACTGCACCTGACGCTCGCCCGGGGTGTAATGGTTGTGCTCGCCGGCCATGCGGAACAGATGGCGCTTATCGTAATGCAGCACTTCGCCGTCCGGCCGCGCCCACAGCAGGCGGTTACGATGGCTGCCGTCAGCCGCCTGAATGATCACGCTGCCAGTGATGACCGCTTCGAACTTCGCTGCCTGCGTGCGCAGCCATTTGCTGGTCGGCCCGTTTTCCGCCTCGGCGAGCGTTTCCGATTCCATGGAAAACCCGGTGGTGAACATCTCCGGGAGGATGATCAGATCGGCACCACGGGCCTGCTCCAGCAATAGCTCGAAATGCTCGAGGTTGGCCTGGCGATCGTGCCAGGCCAGGCTCGTCTGGATCAGCGCCAGGGTCAGGTCTGGCAATGTACTCAGATCACGCATAGTTTCGCCGCCGCTTCACGCAGCGTCTCCTCGCGTTTGGCAAAGCACAGGCGTATCAGGCGCTGGCCCTGCGGTGGATTCTGGTAGAACACCGACACCGGAATGCTCGCGACACCGTGCTCGCGGGTCATCCACATGGCCATGTCGACATCATTCAGATCAGGACGGATCTGCGAATAATCGACCAACTGGAAATAGGTGCCGCTGACCCGGGTGAAGCTGAAGCGCGAAGGCGCCAGCAGATCGCAGAACAGATCGCGCTTGGCCTGATAGAAGCCCGGCAACTGTTCAACGTGCTCCGGGTGCTCGGCCATGTAATCGGCCAGCGCGTATTGCAGCGGTGTCACGCCACAGAAACTCACGTACTGATGCACTTTACGCAGCTCGGCCGTCAGGGCCGGCGGCGCGACGACGTAGCCGGTTTTCCAGCCAGTGACGTGGTAAGTCTTGCCGAACGAGCTGACCACGAACGCGCGCTGATACAGCTCTTCATGGGCCAGCACGCTGACATGCGGTACGCCGTCGAACACCAGGTGTTCGTAGACTTCGTCGCTGATCAGGTAGATGTCGCGATCACGGATCAACGCCGCCAGTTGATCGAGCTCGTCGCGGCTGATCAATGCGCCGCTCGGGTTATGCGGGGTGTTGATGACGATCATTTTCGTGCGCGGGCTCAGGGCCGCGGCGAGCTGGTCGAAATCGATGGTGAAATCGTCCGGGTTCAGTTGCACATGCACGCAACGACCACCCGCCAACTCCGTGGCCGGTGCATAGCTGTCGTAGCACGGATCGAACACGATGACTTCGTCGCCGCTGTGGATAACTGCCTGAATCGCGCAGAAGATTGCCTGAGTCGCACCGGGCGTCACCGTCACTTCGTGATCGGCATCGACATTCACGCCATAGCTACGCGCGATCTTCGCTGCGATCTGCTCACGCAACGCCGGCAATCCGGTCATCGGCGAATACTGGTTATGGCCACTGGCGATATGCCGCCCGACTGCATCACGCAGCGACTGCGGCCCGTCGAAATCCGGGAAACCCTGAGACAGGTTGATCGCGCCGGTCTGCGCCGCGAGCTGAGACATCTGCGTGAAAATAGTGATGCCGACATTCGGCAGCTTGCTGGTGATCATCGGAAGCCCCTTGCAGGTGAAACGCAAGTTTCAAGCGTCAAGCTGCAAGCTGCAAGCAAAAACCCTTGCCCACAAAAAAGGCCCCATACGGAGCCCTCTTTGCTTCTACTGCTCTTACTTGAAGCTTGAAGCTTGCAGCTCGAAACTTGAAGCTGCTGTTTTATTTCTTGTCGCGGCGCTTCTTGCTGGCTTTTTTGTTGTGCGACATCAAGCGACGCTTCTTGTTGACCTGGCGGTCGGTCAGCGTGTTCTTGTTGCCTTCGTACGGGTTCTCGCCGCCCTTGAACTCGATGCGGATCGGCGTACCGACCAACTTGAGTACACGGCGGTAAGTGTTTTCCAGATAGCGCACGTACGACTTCGGCACTTTCTCGATCTGGTTACCGTGGATCACGATGATCGGCGGGTTCGCGCCACCCAGGTGAGCGTAACGCAGCTTGATCCGGCGGTTGTTGACCATCGGTGGCGCGTGCTCGCCTACCGCATCTTCCAGAATCTGGGTGAGGCGGTTGGTCGGCCAGCGGGTAACCGCGGACTTGAACGAGTTCTGCACCGAGGCGTAGAGGTTGCCCACGCCAGTACCGTGCAGCGCCGAGATGAAGTGGATGTCGGCGTAGTCAACGAAGAACAGCCGGCGCTGCAGCTCGACCTTGACGAAGTCGCGCTCGCTCGGCGTCATGCCGTCCCATTTGTTGATAGCGATGACCAGCGCACGACCGGATTCGATCGCGAAGCCCAGCAGGTTCAAGTCGTGATCGACCACACCCTCACGGGCGTCCATGACGAAGATCACCACGTTGGCGTCTTTGATCGCCTGCAGGGTTTTGACCACGGAGAATTTTTCGACTTCTTCGTGGATCTTGCCGCGCTTGCGCACACCAGCGGTGTCGATCAGCGTGTACTTCTCTTCATTGCGCTCGAACGGAATGTAGATACTGTCGCGGGTGGTGCCGGGCTGGTCATAAACGATAACCCGGTCTTCACCGAGCATGCGGTTGACCAGGGTCGACTTGCCGACGTTCGGCCGGCCGATGATGGCGATCTTGATCCCGTCTTTTTCGCTCGGGCCAGGAATGCGCTTGGCTTCCTCGCCTTCGGCGACGACTTCTTCCTCTTCACCTTCAGCCGGCTCGTCGTCATCGCGCGGGAATTCGCTCAGGGCGGCTTCCAGCAATTGCGTGATGCCACGGCCGTGGGCGCCAGCGATCGGGATCGCGTGGCCCATGCCCAGCGGGGCGAACTCGGCGCGGGCCATTTCCGGGTCGATGTTGTCGACCTTGTTGGCAACCACGTGGGAGCGCTTGTTACGTTTGCGCAAATGCTCGGCGATCATCTGGTCGGCAGCGGTAAAACCGGCCTTGGCATCTACCAGAAACAGCACCACATCGGCTTCTTCGATGGCCAGCAGCGACTGCTCGGCCATTTTTTCGTCCATACCATGTTCGTCACCGGAGATACCGCCGGTGTCGATCAGAATGTAGGAACGCCCTTGCCACTTGGCCTCACCGTACTGGCGATCACGGGTCAGACCGGACAGGTCGCCGACGATGGCGTCACGAGTCCTGGTCAGGCGGTTGAACAAGGTGGACTTGCCGACGTTCGGTCGGCCCACCAGGGCGATTACGGGAACCATGCGGCTCTCCACTGCGTTATTTCAGAAAATACAAAAGCCGCTGCGAGGCAGCGGCTGGTGCTCGGGGCAACACCCGGGGGCGCTGCAAAACCCTGCTGATGCAGGGCCGCTTGGGGATGAACCCCAAGCATAGTTGTTACTTGATGGTCAGGGCTTCCAGTTTGCCGCTGTTGCCATACACATAAATCGTGTCGCCCACCACCAGCGGACGGGCACGCAGGCCATCGCTGTCGATGCGCTCACGGCCGACGAAACGACCGTCGACCTGACTCAGCAGGTGCAGATAACCTTCCAGGTCACCCACAGCTACGTAGCTGGAGAACACTTCCGGTGCCGACAGTTGACGGCGAGCCAGCGAGTCATTGCTCCACAGTGCAGTGGTCGATCGCTCGTCAACGCCTTCGACGGTGCCCGAGGACAGGCTCACGTAGACACTGCCGAAACCCTGAGCGATACCGGCGTAGCTCGACGCATCGCGCTGCCACAGTTGGCGACCGCTTTCCAGGTCCAGTGCCGCCACGCGACCCTGATAGCTGGCGACGTACAGCGTGCCGCCAGACAACAGCAGACCGCCGTCGATGTCGACCACGCGCTCCAGCTCTGAACGACCCTGTGGAATGGCGATGCGTTGTTCCCACACCGGCACGCCGTTGGTGATATCCAGAGCGACCACTTTACCGGTCGACAGGCCAGCTACCGCCAGACGATTGGTCACCAGCGGAGCACTGGTGCCACGCAGGGTCAGGACCGCCGGGGTGCTGTCATACACCCAGCGCTGGTTGCCAGTGGCAGCGTCCAGACCGATCAGACGATCGTCCTGAGTCTGTACAACCACCACGTCGCCGTTGTTGGCCGGCGGCGCGAGGACTTCACTGTTGACGCGGGCACGCCACTTCTCTTCACCATTGCTGGTATCGAGCGCGACAACTTCGCCACGCAGGGTACCGATCAGCACAAGACCGTAACCCACGCCAACGGCGCCGGAGACAGGCAGTTCCAGATCCTGGTCCCACTTCACGTCGCCATTGCTGCGATCCAGCGCCATCACCACGCCAGTGACATCAGCGGCGTAGATGGTGTCACCGTCGATCGCCGGCACCAGCATGTTGTAGGTTTCGCCCTGACCGTCACCGATCGAGCGGCTCCACTGCTTGTGCAGAACCACTTCTTCTTTGAAGTCGGTCAGTTCGGCCGGTGGCAATTCTTTCTTGCTGTTGCTGCTGCAACCCGCGGCCAGAAGGGCCAGAGCCAGCAATGCTGCATGCTTCCAACGGATCACGTCACGCATCCCCTTTGGCCAGGTCGTCGAGCTTGATTTGAAGGCCACCGACCGCCGCTTCATCCGACAGTGCCGCCTTGGCTTTTTGATACGCCTTGTTCGCGTCATCGGTACGGCCCAAGCGCACCAGCAGGTCGCCCTTGAGTTCTTCGCGAGTGGCCAGGAACGCTTTGTCGGCATCGCCGTCGAGCAGTTTCAAGGCGTCTTCAGCCTTGTCCTGCGCGCCCAGCACCTGCGCCAGACGCTGACGGGCGATTTCGCCCAGCGCCGGGTTGGCCGGTTCGTCGACGATGGCTTTCAGCTCGGTTGCCGCGTCGTCCAGCTTGCCGCTGTCGACCGCTACTTTGGCGACGAACAGGCTGCCGTACTGCGCGTAGGCCGAACCGCCGTATTCGCTGTTGAGCTTGCCGGCCAGATCCGCAACACGGGCGGCATCAGGCTTGCCGTCAGGCGTCAGGGTGGTTTCCAGCAATTGCTGATAGAGCACCGAGGCGCCTTGCGACTGGTTGCTCTGGTATTTGTGATAAGCCTGCCAGCCGAACACGATGACCAGCGCCAACAGGCCGCCGGTGACCAGAGGTTTGCCGTTGCGTGTCCACCAGTCCTTCAAATCCGCCAACTGTTCGTCTTCGGTACTCGACACCC
>Ga0209676_1000272_pt1 | contig 107765 bp, 109 predicted proteins | sample AraplaCvi_mLB_r2_FD_184282 | JGI IMG/M metagenome (GOLD analysis project Ga0209676, IMG submission 184282) | Arabidopsis root microbial communities from North Carolina, USA - plate scrape MF_Cvi_mLB_r2 (SPAdes) (version 2) | ecosystem: Host-associated > Plants > Roots > Endosphere | place...
ACTACGCCTTCACCGACCCTCAGAATGGGTCGAACCGCGATGTTGTGCCCGAAGAGCGTTAAGAGGCGTTTACGGCGTTCGTCAGGAAATGATTCATAAGGTCGCGGATGCCTCCTGCTCGCGAGCTTCACCTCATCGCCTTCCTCGCCCCTGTGGCGAGGACCCAGTGTTCAGCTCGTACTGAATGGCCGGGTGCTTAATCACATCGGCGGCGGGTCTTCGGCGGTTCACAACCGAGCCCGACCATGGGTCCTCGCCACAGGGGCGAGGAAGGCGGACTTGTTCGAGGGGATCTCCTAGCTCGGATTCCCTAAGCCGCGTCGAACGCTACCGGCCCGCCCCAGAAGCTCTGGACCAGGCCGTTCTGCGGGCCCGGCGTTCCGGTAGTCAGGAATACCCGGCTGCCGCCCGCGCCCTGTCCATATTCCGGATGACGCTCCAGATAGAGCTCCAGCGCGTCGGCCGTGGCCTCAGGCTGCTGGATCAACGGGGTGCCGGCCGGCAGGGCCGCGCGGAAGATGTCGGCGATGATCTCGTAGTGGGTGCAGCCCAGCACCACGCGGTCGGGGAAGCGGCCGATGCGGGTCTTCAGCGCCTGGACATGGCCCTCGACCGCCTTGGCCAGCTCGACGGCGCTGGCGTCGCCCTCGATCAGCGGAACCAATTCGGGACAGGCTTCGGAGAACACCGCCAGGTCCTGCTTGCGCTTGTCGATCTCGATCTCGTAGACGCGCGAGCGCACGGTGGCCTGGGTGGCGAACACGCCCAGGATGTCCAACTGCTGGACCTTCTCGCCGCGCCGCTCGGCCTCGTGCTCCCACGGCAGGCCGGTGGCCTTCTCGATGGTCGGCACGATGATGCCCAGGATGTTGACCGGACGGCCCAGTTCCTTGCGGTAGCCCGGCAGCCAGGTCTGCTGCAGGCGGCGCAGGGCGATGGCCGAGGCGGTGTTGCAGGCCAGGACGACCAGGCTGGCGCCGCGCTCGAACAGGCGCACGCAGCCAGCCTTGGTCAACTCGACGATCTCCTCGCCGGTTCGCACGCCATAGGGGGCGTTGGCCTGGTCGGCCAGATAGGTGAAGTCCGCCTGCGGCAGACGCTGCACGAGGGCGCGGTGGACCGTGAGCCCGCCCACGCCGGAGTCGAAGACGCCGATCATGGGCCAAGCTGTAGCCGCCAAATCGGGCTCCGTCCACGCGGGCGGCTCCTTATGGAGAAGGTTACGGTCCTGTCATGTGACAGGCTCGGGAAGCATGGCCTAGGGTCGCATCCAAACATCCACCGGAGACGCTCCGTGCAACGTCGTACGTTCCTGGCCTCGGCCGCCGCCACCGGCGCCGCGGCCGCTCTCAATCCGAGTTTCGCCTTGGCCCAAGCTACAAATCCGCTTCTTCAGAAATGGACCGGCCCCTACGGCGGCGTGCCGGCCTTCGACAAGGTCAAGGTCGCCGACTTCAAGCCGGCGCTGGAAGCGGCCATGGCCAAGAACCTGGCCGAGATCGACGCGATCACGGCCAACAAGGCCGCGCCGACCTTCGAGAACACCATCGCCGCTTTGGAAGACGCGGGCCGGACGCTGAACGACGTCTCGACCTACTACTACATCTGGGGCTCGAACATGAGCACGCCGGAGTTCCAGGTCGTCGAAGAGGAGATGGACCCCAAGCTGTCGGCGCACGGCGACAAGGTCACCCAGAACGCCGCGCTCTTCGCCCGTATCGAGGCCGTCTACACTTCGCCGGCCAAGGCCAAGCTGACGCCCGAGCAACAGCGGGTGCTGTGGATCTACTACACCAACTTCGTGCGCGCCGGCGCCAAGCTGGACCCGGCGGCCAAGGCCCGGGTCGGCGCGATCAACACCGAGCTGGCCGGCCTCTACACCAAGTTCAGCCAGAACCTGCTGGCCGACGAGAACACCTGGATCGAGCTGTCGGAGTCCGATCTGGCGGGCTTGCCCGACAACCTGAAGGCCGCCGCCGCCTCGAACGCCGCCGACCGCAAGCTGCCGGGCAAGTTCGTGGTGGTGAACACCCGCTCCAGCGTCGATCCGTTCCTGACCGAAAGCCCCGTCCGCTCGGCGCGCGAGAAGGTCTGGCGCGCCTTCGTCAATCGCGGCGACAACGGCGGGGCGACCGACAACAACGCCATCATCAGCAAGATCCTGAAGCTCCGGGCCGAGCGCGCCAAGCTGCTGGGCTACAAGACCCACGCCCACTGGCGCCTGGAAAATTCGATGGCCAAGACGCCGGAGAACGCCATGGCCCTGATGGAGGCGGTTTGGACCCCGGCCATTGCTCAGGTCGCCATCGACGTCGCCGACATGCAGGCGATCATCGATAAGGAAGGGGGCGGTTTCAAGCTCGAGCCCTGGGACTACCGCTTCTACGCCGAGAAGGTCCGCAAGGCGAAGTATGACCTCGATATGAACGAGGTGAAGCCCTACCTGCAGCTGGACAAGCTGCGCGAGGGGATGTTCTGGGCCTCGGGCCAGCTGTACGGCTTCGAATTCAAGAAGCTGTCGGGGATCCCCGTCTATCACGAGGACATCACCGTCTACGAGGTGACCCGCGGCGGCAAGCATGTGGGCCTGTGGTACTTCGATCCCTATGCCCGTCCGGGCAAGCGCTCGGGCGCCTGGATGAACGCCTATCGCACCCAGGAGCGGTTCAAGGGCGAGATCACCACGATCGTTTCGAACAACTCCAACTTCATCAAGGGCAAGCCCGGCGAGCCCCTGCTGATCTCGTGGGACGACGCGGTCACCCTGTTCCACGAGTTCGGCCACGCCATCCATGGTCTGAACGCCAACGCCACCTATCCGACCGTGTCGGGCACCAACGTGGCGCGCGACTATGTCGAATTCCCCAGCCAGTTGAACGAGCACTGGCTGCCGACGCCCCAGGTGCTGAACCAGTTCGCCCTGCACTATCAGACCGGCAAGCCGATCCCGCAGGCCCTGGTCGACAAGATCGAGGCGGCCGGCAAGTTCGGCGAGGGCTTCGGCACCACCGAATACCTGGCCAGCGCCCTGATCGACATGAAGCTGCACCTCGCCGGCGACGTCGACATCGATCCGGACAGGTTCGAGCGCGAGGAGCTGGCCAAGCTGAACATGCCCAAGGAGATCGTCATGCGGCACCGCACGCCGCAGTTCGGTCACGTGTTCTCGGGCGACGGCTATTCGGCCGGCTATTACAGCTATCTTTGGGCCGACACCCTCACCGCCGACGCCGCCGAGGCCTTCGAGGAGGCGCCGGGCAAGTTCTATGACAAGGCGGTCGCCAAGCGCCTGTACGAGACCATCATGTCCAAGGGCAACACGGTCGACCCCGTCGATCAGTTCCGCGCCTTCCGCGGCCGCGACGTGAAGATCGGCGCCCTGATGCGCAAGCGCGGCTTCCCGGTCCCGCCGGGAGCTTGATGAGTTCGCCCTCTCCCCTTGTCGAATAGGGTGGCCCCGCCGTGGGTCAGATGAGGGGTTGAAGACAAGGACCGCCGCGACAGCCCAACCGCCGTCGCGGCGTTTCTGTATGTGCGACCCCTCATCCGTCAGCTTCGCTGACACCTTCTCCCACAAGAGGAGAAGGGTTAGATGGGATCGGGGGCTGAAGGAGTTTCGATGTCCGCGTCCGCTGCTCTAGCCCTTTCCATGCTTCTCGCGGGCCAGGCCGTTCCGCCGCCGACGGTGAACCTCGGCGCCGCCCCGGCCCAGGACGAAAGTGCGGTGGTCGCCGAGCTGACCGTGGTGGCCAAGCCGCCAGGCCCGGCGATCTGGCTCGTCGAGAAGGACGGCGCCAAGCTCTATATCCTCGGCTCGGCCCAGCCCCTGCCCCACGCTATGAAGTGGGCCAGCCCACGCCTGGAGAAGGCGCTGAGCAAGGCCGATCTGGTGCTGGTTCCGCCGCAGGCCTCGGTGGGCGTGACCCAGGTCGCTGGCTTCATCCTGAAATTCGGCGGTGGACTGCGCCAGCCGCTGGGGAAAAATCTGGAAGACCAGCTGCCGCCCGACCTGAAGGCGCGGTTCGTCGAGAGCCGCAACCAGGCGCGCAAGGGACCGGGCGACTACAAGAACTGGAAGCCGGCCGTGGCTGGGTTCCTCCTGCTGTCGGACTTCCGCCAGGCGGCCGGTCTGTCCGAGGCCAAGCCGGTCAGCACGATCGAGCGCATGGCCAAGGCCCGCAAGCTGAAGGTCAAGGCGGTCGGCCAGTACCGGATGAGCGCGGTGACCACGATCGCCTCGAAACTGTCGCCCGAGGATCAGCTTTATTGTCTGCGCGTGGCCCTGGACGAGATCGCCTATGACGGCGCCCACTCCACCACCATCGGTCGCGACTGGGCCGAGGGCGACCTGGCCTCGGTCCGCGCCCGTTATCGCGAGAGCGCCGCCCAACGCTGCCTGCTGCGCGCGCCGGGCGGTCCGGCCCTGCTGGAGAAGGGCGTCGCCCAGACCGCCGAGGCCATGACCGAGGCTCTGAAGCGGCCCGGCGTCACCGTGGCGGTGGTGGACATGGGCTTCCTGCTGCCGGCCAACGGCGTGCTGGACCGGCTGAAGGCCGGCGGCGCGGCGATTTCCTCGCCCGTGGAATAGGTTTCGTCGCCGAGGCCTTGCGCCCGTCCTTGACGCGCCCCCTGCCCCGCCGCCAGCCTTTCGCTCGAGGTTCGGGAGGGAAGAGCCATGATGAAGACGACGATGATCGCCGCCGCCCTGGGGCTACTGGGCGCCGGCGCCGCGCGGGCCGAAGTCACCGAAAGCCAGCCGAACGGCTTCGAGGTCCGCCACCAGGTGATGATCGCCGCGCCGGCCGCGACGGTGTGGGCGACCCTGGTCCAGCCGTCCCGGTGGTGGGCCTCGGCGCACACCTGGTCGGGTTCGGCGGCGAACCTCTCGCTGGGCGCGGCCTCGGGCGGCTGTTTCTGCGAGCGCCTGCCGAACGGCGGCTCGGTGCTGCACATGACGACGGCCTACGCCGCGCCGGGGAGCAGGCTGGTGCTGACCGGTGGCCTGGGTCCGCTGCAGAGCTCCGGCGCGTCCGGGGCCCTGACCTTCGACCTGGCCGAGAAGGACGGTCAGACGACGGTGACCGTCACCTATGACGTCGGCGGCTACTTCAAGGGCGGTCTGGACAAGATCGCCGGCAGTGTCGACGGCGTGCTGGGTCAGCAGGTCGCCGGCCTCAAGGCGGCGGCGGAGACGAAATGATTTTCCTCTCCCTTGTGGGAGGGAGTGGCTCGCGGAGCGAGTCGGGTTGGGGTTCGCACGAACAGAAACGCCGCGACAGCCGATCAGCCGGTCGCGGCGTTTGCGTTTATCAACCTCTCATCCGACCCTTCGGGCCACCTTTTCCCACAGGGGGAGAAGGTGGGACTCAGGCCGTCTCCGCCAGGCCCTCGTCGCTGGCGCCCAGCAGGGCCATCTGCAGGCGCGAGCGGTCGCGGCGGGCCGCTTCCAGAGCCCCCTCCGCCAGGGCGGCTTCCGAGGTGAGGCGTTCGATCGTCGCTTGCAGTTCGGCGACCTTCTCCTCGTGTTCGCGGCGCAGCTGGTCCTGGGCTTCCTGCATGGCGTCCAGGCGGGTTCGCAGCTGCTGGGCGCGTTCCTCGGCGCGCTTCATCGCCTTTTCCTGGGCGATGGCGCTCTTGGCCAGCTGGTCGGCGCGTTCGATGGCCGTGGCGCGGGCGGTGTCGACGCCAGCGTGGCGCTGACGCAGGCCCTCGGCCTCTTCCTCCAGCGAGCGGATCCGCTCGAGCGCGCGTTCCAGGGCGACGTTGAGGTCGCCGGCGCGGCGTTCGACGGCCTTCTGGTGCGCCGAGGACTCGGCCAGGCGGGCCGAGATCTGGCCGTTCATTTCTTCCAGCTTGTCGGCGCGGCCAGTGGCGGTCTCCAGGCGGGTCTGTAGGGCCGAGATCTCGGCGCGGCTGGCCTCGACCTGGCTTTCCAGGCCGCGGATGATGCGGCCGCTGTCGGTCTGATGAGCTTGCAGGGCGTTCTCGACGGCCTGGACGCGGGCGCGCTCGCCGGCCAGCTGGGCCTCGAGGTCGGTCTCGATGCGCGACAGGCGGGCGATGTCCAGACCGGCCTGGTCGACGCGCTTCTTCAGGGTCGCGGCTTCCTCGCCCAGCAGGGCGTTGTCCTGGTTGGCGCGCGCCAGGGCGGCCTCGGCGTCGCCGCGGCGGGCGTCGATGTCCTGGGCCTGGACGCGCAGGCCCTCGACGTCCTGCACCAGGTGCTCGATGCGGGCGGTGGCGTCACGGAGGCTGGCGTCGAGGCTGGAGACCTTCAGATCGGACTGCAGCAGGGCGTTGCGCAGACGGTCGATCTCGAGGGTGTTGTCTTCGAGGGTCGCGTCCTGGGTCTGGCGGCGGGCTTCGGACTCGCCGAGGGCGGTTTCGGCGGCGGCGAGACGGGCGCTGACCTCGCGCTCCTCGGCCTGGATCTGGGCGATCTGGCGCTGGGCCTGGTCGAAATTGGCGCGCAGGGCGATCAGTTCGGCGTGCTCGGCGCGGCGGGCCTCGAACTCCTGGCCGACGGGACCGCGGATCTCGGCGATCAGCGGCTCGATGGCCTTCAGGTGCTCCATGACCCGGCCGATGCTGTCGAGACCGCCATGGATGGTCTCGTAGCGCTGGCCAATGGCCTGGGTGGATTCGATCTGGTGCTGCACGGTCTCGGTCCGGGTGTCCTCACCCAGAACGGTCGGCTTGGCGTTCTTGTTCTCGCGAGAAGTCTTCGACAGCAGTCTCATCTAGCCCACCTTCGCCCCTGCGAGCCCGCCGCGTCCTCACTGGACGGTTGCGGAAGCCGCGAATCTCTTACCCAGAGGTTAACAACTTAGTTTACGGACAAGATGAATGTCGAGAGCTGGACACCGCGACCGGGCGTCGCGGACCCCTCTCAAACGCCCGAAAATGCGGGATGATCCACAGCTTCGGCGGCCAGGACGCGGCCGGCGGCGTGGACAACGGCCGCGATGCGCAGCGCCGCCTGGACCTGTGGAGGTTGCACGCCCCGCGCGCGCAGTTCGGCTTCGTGGCTGTCCAGGCATGCGCCGCAGGCGTTGATCGCCGAGACGGCGACGCACCACAGCTCGTAGTCGACGGTCTCGACACCGGGATGATGCGCTAGCCGGTTCATCCGCAGCCTGGAGGACAGCGACCGGTACTCGGGCGCCTGCATCAAATGCAGGGCGCGGAAATAGACGTTGTTCATGGCCATCATCGCCGCGGCGGTCCTGGCGGCCCGGAAGGCCTCGTCCGACAGCCCCGCCTCGCGCGCGGCGACGGTGACCTGGCGCAGGGTCTCGGGCTCGCCGACCGCGCAGGCGCTGGCGACGAAACAGCCCCACTTGGCCTGGTCCGACAGAAGCGTCTCGCAGGCCAGCACGGTCAGGTTGGTCGCGATATCCTTGGCGTAGGCGGGCAGCTGATCGCGCAAGGCCTGGATCGACATGAAGCGCTCCGTGAGATCGGAAGCGTCGCTTAGCATCGCGGGACGGTTAAGTCCCGGCCCGCGCCTGCTGGGTGGGGGGAAGGCGGCGCGGACCGGGATCGGGCGGTGAGCCGGCGTCGACGGGGAGACACGCCGGAACATCACCGTGAAGACTGAATACGCCCCTGCCCCGAAGTTATCCAATCGATAGTTTTTGGAAGTTCGATAGAAGCGACCTATATTACGGTCATGCTTCTTCCGACCCTTCGCCAGCTGCAGTACCTGAAGCTCCTGTCGGAGCACGGCTCGTTCAGTCGCGCCGCCGAGAGCGCCTATGTCACCCAGCCCACCCTTTCGGCGGGCATTCAGGAGCTGGAGAAGATCCTGGGCGCGCCGGTCGTCGATCGGGCCCGTTCAGGGGTGATCCTGACCGCCGCGGGCCAGGAGGCCGTGCGGCGAGCGGAGGACATTCTGGCCCGCACCGAGGACCTGGTGCAGGCCGCGCGCGGCGCCGGCCAGCCGCTGGCGGGCCGCTTCCGCCTGGGCGTTATCCCGACCGTGGCCCCGTACCTGCTGCCCCGCGCCCTCCCCGTCCTGCGCGAGCGGTTTCCCAAGCTGAAGCTGTTCCTGCGCGAGGACCTGACGCACAGGCTGATCGCCGCCCTGAAAGCCGGGACCCTGGACGCCGCCCTGATCGCCCTCCCCTACGACATGACGGGGCTGGACTGGGCCCATGTCGAGGACGACGAGCTCCTGGCCGCGGCTCCAGCCAATCACCCGATGGCCGCCTCGACCCGCGTCGATCCCGACAGCCTGCGGGGCAACGACCTGATCCTGCTGGAAGATGGCCACTGCCTGCGAGATCACGCTCTGGCGGCCTGTGGCCTGGAGCCGCCTTCCCGCTATGGAAACGGGGGCGCCGGCGACGAGGAGAGCTTCGCGGCCACCTCGCTGCCGACCCTGGTGCAGATGATCGGCTCGGGCCTGGGCGTGTCGTTCCTGCCGGCCATGGCCGTGCACGCCGGCCTGACCGACAAGACGGCGATCACCGTCCGTCCCCTGGCCGCCGAACACCCCAGCCGCGAGATCGTGGTCGCCTGGCGTTCGGGCTCCAGCCGCGGCGTCGAGGGGCAGCTGCTGGCGGAAACCCTGCGCGAAGCCAGCTAAGCGCCGATCGGCCCGGCCGCACGGCCTTCCACGAACTGGCGGACGTAAGGATTGTCCGTCATGCGTAGCTCGCGCGCCGGGCCGCGCCAGATGATCTTGCCGTCGTGCAGCATGGCGATCTCGTCGCCGATCGTCTGGGCCGAGGCCAGGTCGTGGGTGATCGACACGGCGGTCGAGCCCAGACGTCGCACCTGGTCGGAGATCAGCTGGTTGATCGCCGCCGCCGTGATCGGATCGAGGCCCGTGGTCGGCTCGTCGAAGAACAGGATTTCCGGCTGGGCGACGACGGCGCGGGCCAGGCCGGCGCGCTTCTGCATGCCGCCCGAGAGCTCGGACGGATAACGGTCGGCTACAGCGGGGGCCAGACGCACCTGCTCCAGGGCCTCGATCGCCCGCTCCCGGGCTTCCTTGCGCGGCACGCCGTCGGCGTTGATCAGGCGGAAGGCGACATTCTCCCAGATGGTCAGGCTGTCGAACAGGGCCGCGCCCTGGAACAGCACGCCGACGCGCGAGAACAGCTTGCGGCGGGCGCCGTCCGGGAGGCCGACGACGTTCTTGCCGTCCAGCTCGATCTTGCCGGCCTCGGGGCGCATCAGGCCCAGGGCGGTCTTGATGGTCACCGACTTGCCCTGGCCCGAGCCCCCGATGATCACCAGCGACTTGCCCGGCGCGACCGACAGGTCGAGGCCGTCCAGGACCGTGCGGCCCTCGAAGCGCTTGGTCACGCCTTTCCAGGCCAGCTTGGGGATCGCGTCGGTCATGGGGCGGTGTGGGTGAAGAAGGTCGTCAGGAGATAGTCCGAGGCGAAGATCAGGATCGCCGATGAGACCACCGCGTGGGTCGTGGCCCGGCCCACGCCGCGCGCCCCGCCCTTGGCGTTGTAGCCGTGGTAGCAGCCCATCAGCGCCACGATGAAGCCGAACACGGCGGCCTTGATCAGGCCCGAGACAACGTCCCAGGATTGCAGGAAGTCGAGGGTGTTGCGGATGTAGATCTCGGGGCTGAAGTTCAGCACCCGCGTGGCGACCAGCCAGCCGCCCGCGACGCCGATGGTGTCGGCCACGGCGGTCAGCAGGGGCAGCATCAGAACCCCCGCCAGCAGGCGCGGACCGACCAGATAGCGGAATGGGTCGGTCGACAGGGTGCGCATGGCGTCGATCTGCTCGGTGGCGCGCATGGCCCCGATCTCCGCGGCGATGGCGGCCGAGACGCGGCCGGCCAGCATCAGGGCGGCCAGCACGGGGCCCAGCTCGCGGGTGATGCCCAAGGCCACGATCTGCGGCATCACCTGCTCGGCGTTGAAGCGCCCGCCGCCGGTGAAGATGTTCAAGGCCAGGGCCGCGCCGGTGAACACGGCGGTCAGGCCCACGACCGGCAGCGAGAAGAAGCCGATCGCCACGATCTGCCGCCACAGCTGGCTGAGGAACCAGGGCGGCGTCAGGGCCGCGAGGGCTCCGCGCAGGGCGAAGACCCCGACCGCGCCGACCATGCGTACGGCGGCCAGGGCCGAGCGCCCCAGGATCCGGATGGGATTGGCGGTCGCCCGCACAGCCGCCTCGGCCGAGGCCATGTCAGTAGCTCTCCGCCGGTTGGGTGGCCGGAGTGGCCGGGGCGGGGCTCGAGGACGACGCTGTCGTGTCGCCCGAACCGCCGCCTTGCGGACGGATCACCGAGCCGATCAGGCCGAAGATGTCGACCGCGCCCTGGGTGTTCTCGATCTCGCCGCCGGGCTTCAGGTCCTCCAGCGAAGCGCCCGGGGCGATGGCGATGTGCGCCCCGCCCAGCAGACCGTCGCTGGTGATCTTGGCCGTGGAGTCGGCCGGCAGCTTGACGGTCGGATCGATGCTCAGCTTGGCGATCGCCAGATAGGTTTTGGGCTCCAGGGTGACCTGCGAGACCGTCCCGACCTTGACGCCGGCGACGCTGACCGCGGCGCCGGGGGCCAGCGAGCCGGCCTCGCCGAACTTGGCGCTGATCTCGTAATTGCCGCGCTTGCTGTGAACGCCGCCCACGCTCAGCGAATAGGTCAGGAATCCCGCCGCCAGGGCGAGGACGACGACGCCCATGGCCGTCTCGGCCCATTGTTCGCGCAAGGTCAAAACCCCTTTGTTGTCATTCAAACCCGGCCGCTCTTAGCGGCGACCCGCGTTCTTGCTTTGGATATCGGCGCGTCAACGACGCGCCGACGGGCCCGAACCGCCCTTTTGCAACTGATTGATCAGCACGTCGATGTTGCCGCCGGCGTTGTCGATCGTCGAGACGAAGTCCTGCTGCTGGGTGATGGCCAGCCAGATGCCCTTGAACTGGACGTCGACGACCTTCCAGGTCTGGCCGCCGCCCAGCACGCGCCAGGCGACCGGCAGCGGGGTGGTGATCTGGCCGCCCGAAATGGTGGTGTTGACGATCACGTCGCCGGGCTTGCGGACGACCGAGCCGGTCACCTTCAGCTGCTCGCCGCGATAGTCGTCGATGCGGTTCTGGTAGACGTTCTCGGCATAGGTCCGGAACACCGGCGCGAAGCGGGCGCGTTGGTCAGGCGTGATGGTGCGGGCGTACTTGCCCAGCACGAAGTTGGTGATGCGCGGCACGTCGGCCAGCTCGTCCACCGCCTGGTGGAAGACCTGCTTCTTCTGTGCGTCGCTCATGCCCTTGTTGGCCAGGACGCTGATCACGCGCTGGGCCTTGGCCTGGACGAAGGCCTCGGCGCCGGGGTCGCGGGCCTGGGCCAGAGCCGGACTGGCGACGGCGAAGCTGGCCGCCCCGAAGAAAGCCAAAAGCGCGGCGTTGACGCCGCGCCGGGTGGTGGGGGTGTTTTGCATGTTGTTACCGGGGGACATCATGGTTTGGGAGCCGCCGGCGCAGGGGAGGGCGGCGGCGTGTCGAAATCGGGAAGGTCCTCGGCCTCGCCGGTCGCGTCGCGGATCTGGGCTTCGCGATACTGGCTGTAGGCCGAGCGGGTGGTGACGTACGGGTCGGCGGCGTCCTTCAGCGCGTGGAAGGCGCCATCGGTCTGAGCGCGCAGGTCGACGATGGTCGTGGCCGTGCGAGCCTTGCCAAAGTCGGTCGAGAAGCCGCCGACATACAGCGAGACCGGGTCGGTGGCGATGTCCAGCGCGCGGCCGAAGCCGTCGCGGACGTTCAAGGGGCCCATGCCGGGCACGTAGAGATAGGCGCCGGGTCCCGCGCCCCAGACGCCGAGCGTCTGGCCGAAGTCGGCGCCGCGCGGCGGCAGGTGCATCTTGGCGGCCACGTCGAACAGGCCCAGCACCCCGACGGTCGAATTGACCACGAAGCGGGCGGTCGAGCGCATGGCGCGCTTGGGCTTGCCCTGCAGAACGTGGTTCATGACCGTGTTGGGCTCGCCCAGATTATAGACCGCGTTGCTGACGCGGTTGCGCACGACCTTGGGCGTGACGGCCATATAGCCGTGGGCGATCGGCGAGAAGATGACCTTGTCCAGGCCCATGCCGACCTTGAACGAACCGCGGTTGAAGCCTTCCAGCGGGTCGTAGGTCTGGGCGACGCTGGCGCCGCCGCCAGACGCGGCCGCGGCAGGAACGGTCGGGATTTGATCCTCGGCGCGCGCGGCCGGCGCGAGCGCCATCACCCCGGCGGCCACGACGGCGCCGGCGGCGACGAAACGCCGTTCCGGGGTCGCCCGGCGGAGGCTCTGGTTCGGATCGCGCACGCTGGTGCTCCTGCTTCTCACACGCGCCATGTATTCACGCCGCCTTCCGTATCAAGATTGAAAGCGACTATTTCCGGTCACGCTTGGCGCGTGTTGCACGGAAGCCGCTCTCCTGGACGGGGCGGAGCTTCAGAAAGCGATTCTGTCCATGCGCCAGCGCCCTCCGCGACGATCCTATCGTAACGACATAATTTAGATATATCGAAAATAGTTCTTGACGACCAGCAGATCCGATATATCTATCACTTCGATATAACGAAATAGGATCTAAATCACACATGTTTGGACGACATCATCATCATCGCGGCCCCTGGCGCGGCCATGCCGACGAACACCACGGCCGTCATCCGTTCGGTTTCCACGGCGATCATCGTGGCGGACCCCGGGGTCGCGGCGGCCGCATGGGCCGGTTCTTCGACCACGGCGACCTGCGCTTTGTGGTGCTCAAGCTGATCGCCGAGAAGCCCAGCCACGGCTACGAGCTGATCAAGGCCATCGAGACGGCGGCGGGCGGCGCCTACAGCCCCAGCCCCGGCGTGGTCTATCCGACCCTGACCCTGCTGGAAGAGCTGGGCTATGTGGTGGCCAGCGACGCCGGTGGCGGCAAGAAGCTCTATACGATCACGCCCGAGGGCGAGGCCTTCCTGGCCAGCAACGAACAGCCGGTCCGCTCGCTGTTCGAGCGCATGGCCGAGGCCGCCTCGGCCAGCGCCGCCTTCTCGCCGCAGATCCTGCGGGCTCGCGAGAACATCAAGACGGCCCTGCGGCTGAAGCTCCACGGCCAGCTGACGGCGGAACAGATCGCGGCGGTCGCCAAGGTCCTGGACGACGCCGCCCAGGCGATCGAAGCCATCTGAAGGGAGGCAAGGCCATGGAAAGCCACGCCCGCGTCGCCACGGACAAGGCGGCCCGCTACATGACCCAACTGGCCAAGCACTGGAGCCACAAGTTCGAGGTCCGCTACGACGAGACCTCGGCCTTGTTCCCGCTGCCGCTGGGAACCTGCCGCATGACCGCCCATCCGGACGGTCTGGACATCACCGTCGAGGCCGCCGACCTGGAAGGCCTGGCCCGCCTGGAGGACGTGGTGGCCAAGCACCTGGACCGCTTCGCCTTCCGCGAGGGCGAGCTGAAGTACGGCTGGACCCGCGCCTGGGCGGCCGGTGTCGTCGACCCGCGCGCCATGCGGATCAACGCGGTCCACTAAGCCTTAGTGCAGGCCGCGCAGCAAATCGATGCGGCGCATGGCCTTGCCGGGGATCTCGGAGATCCGGCCCAGCGGCAGGGCCTCGGCCACGCTGCGCACGCCATAGGCGGCGTGGCGGACCAGGGTCGGCACCGAGGGCGAGCCCAGGAAGCCGAACACCACGGTCTGGCGGGCGTTGGAAAGCTCGCGCTTGAAGCGGTAGTCGCCGGTCCCGAGATCGAGGCGCGTATAGGCCGTGCCGTCCATGCTCTTCAGGATGTCCTGGAACAGCATCAGGCCCGGCGAATAGCGCTCCAGGTCCGGATTGTGGGCGATCAGCCAGCCGTGGATGGTGTGCTCGCCGCGCAGGTGCAGGTGCACAGCGGCGAGGCGCTCGCCCAGGTGCAGGGTATAGAGGCCGCCGCCGAACTCGGGACAGCGGCGGGTGAACAGCTCGTCCAGCAGCTTGTTGACCCATGGAGCCTTGAAGAGGTCGGTTTGGTGGGTCAGCAGCAGCTGCACCCGCTTCCAGGCGATCAGCTGGTCGAAGGCCGCGCGGCTTTCCGACATGGCCGTGAAGCGGCAGGGCCCGACCTCGCGCTCGGCCTTGCGGCGCTTCTTGTCGATGTCCTTCAGAACCCCGACGCCGGACGCCTTGCGCTCGGCGGCGTAGGCCTCGTAGCCGTCGGGCGTCTCGACGACCCAGCTGTCGGCCTGGCCGCGCGCGTGGCGCGCCAGGGTCACGTCGTCGGCCATCATGTGGCAGAAGTCGATCCGCGCCGCGTGCAGGGCCGCGAGCAGCTCGCGCGGGTTCATGGTCACCCCAGGGGCCGAGATCAGGGCCTGGTAGTCGCACATCGGCGCGCCGACCGGCATGGCCACGTCCTGGCGGATGCGGGTCGGCAGGAAGGCCAGCGCCTCGCCTTCGGGGCCACGCTGGATCGCGACCTTAACGTCCTGGCCCTTCTCGCCCGCCTCCTTGGTGTTCTGGGCCTTGGCCACGGCCAGGGTCCAGTGCGGCGAGAGGAACGGCGAATCCAGTCGCGGCTGGCCGCGCTGCAGCTCGACCCACCGCGCGATGTCGGCGGGGGCGAGATCCAGGGCGTTGACGACTTCGATGGGCAAGAACGGCGTCCCGATGGGATGAGTCGGGGCGCACCCTGACAGCGATAACTTTCCTTAGGGTTGACAAGACGCTGCTCTGCGATCGCGCTGTGGCGCGGTTCGCCGCCCTCAGTCCATCAGGCGGCGGGTCAGGTAGGTGTATTCCAGCGCCTGGCGGCGAGCGGTCTCGGCCAGGTTGGCGCTGGCCGCGTGGCCGCCGTCGACGTTCTCGTAATAGAGCACCGGATAGCCCAGGTCCTCCAGCCGCGCCGCCGCCTTGCGGGCGTGGGCGGGATGGACGCGGTCGTCCTTGGTCGAGGTCTCGATGAACACCTCGGGGTACTTCTGTCCGGCCTTGAGGTTAGAATAGGGGTCATACTTGGCGATGACCGCCCGCTCGGACGGAATGGCCGGGTCGCCGTACTCGCCCACCCACGAGGCGCCGGCCCCGATCTGGCTGTAGCGGATCATGTCGAACAGCGGCACCTGCACGACGATGGCGTTGTAGAGCTCGGGCCGCTGGGTCAGGGCCACGCCCATCAAGAGGCCGCCATTGCTGCCGCCCATGATCCCCAGGCGCCGGGGCGAGGTGATCTTGCGGGCGATCAGGTCCTGCGACACGGCGAAGAAGTCGTCATAGGCCTTCTGGCGGTTGGCCTTCAGCGCCGCCTCGTGCCAGGCCGGTCCGAACTCGCCGCCGCCGCGGATGTTGGCCACGACGTATGTGCCGCCGCGCTCCAGCCACAGCTTGCCCATCACCCCCGAATAGGCGGGGGTCATCGACACCTGGAAGCCGCCATAGGCGTACAGCAGGGTCGGGGCCGAGCCGTCATACCTCACGCCCTTGGGCCTCACGACGAAGTAGGGGATCTTCACGCCGTCGCTGGAGGTCGCCTCGAACTGCTCGACCACGTGGTTCGAGGCGTCGAAGCGGGCGGGCGAGGCCTTGACCTGTTCCAGCTTCAGCGTCTCGGCGTCGGCCAGCCAGTAGGTGCTGGGCGCCAGATAGCCGGTGACGGTGACGAACAGCCGCTCGTCGGTCTCGGCCGACGAGCCCAGGCCGATCGAGCTGTTGGCCGGCAGGGCCAGGGTCTGGGCGCTCCAGCCTTTGGGGCCGTGGGTCAGCACCCGGGCCGCGCCCTTGACGTTGTCCAGCAGGCCGACGACCAGCTTGGTGCGGGTGGTGGTGACCTGTTCGACCGATTGGCGCGCGGTCGGCCGCAGGACCAGGGTCGCCACCGCCCTGTCCGGCGCGGCCTTCAGCTGGGCCAGGTCGAAACTGATCAGGTCGCCGGTCTTGAAGCCCTTCCAGTCCTGCTCCATCAGCACGACCATCTGGCCGGCGACATAGCCCTGGATCGAGCTCTTCAGCGGCAGGTCCAGCTTCACGGGCTGGGGGCCCTCGAGCAGATAGGTCTCGCTCTCGAAGAAGGTCACGCCCCGGTGGGCCAGCACGGCCACGACCTTGCCGTCGCTGTCGCGCAGCACGAAGGGGCTGACCGCGACGTCGGTGTCGAGCCCGCGATAGACCTCGACGGCCTGGTCCAGGCCTTGGCCGCGCTTCAGGGTCTTCAGCACATAGGCGTAGCCCGACTTGGTCAGCTCGCCCGGCTTCCACTCGCGGCTGACCAGCAGGGTGTCCTGGTCGAGCCAGTCATAGCTCTGCTTGCCTTCGGGCAGCACAAAGCCGCCCTGCACGAAAGACGTCGTCGTGGTGTCGAACTCGCGGACCGTGACCGCGTCCTTGCCGCCGTTCGACAGGGTGATCAGGCAGCGGGTGTCGCGCGGCGGCAGGCACGAAGCGCCTTTGAACACCCAGTTGGCGCCCTCGGCCTTGGACAGGGCGTCGATGTCGAGGATCGTCTCCCAGACCGGCTCGGCCGTGCGATAGCTGTCCAGCGTCGTTTTGCGCCAGAGGCCGCGCACATGCTCGGCGTCCTGCCAGAAGTTGCGCAGGGACCCGTCGCCGGCGAACGAGACGCCCGGCACCCGGTCCTTGGCGTTCAGGATCTCCAGCGCCTTGGCCTCGAGGTAGGCGTAGCGGGGATCGCCCTGCAGCACCGGCAGGCTCCTGGCGTTCTGGGCCTTGGCCCAGTCCAGGGCTCGGGTCCCCTCGATCTCCTCCATCCAGAGGTACGGGTCGTCCTTGCCCAGTTCGGCCAGAGGCGTGCGGGTTTCTTCAGCCTTGGGCGCGTCTGCGGCGGTCGCGGGGTCGAGGGTCATCAAACTCGTGGAGGCAAGGAGGGCAAGGAGGAGCTTACGCATCTAGTTATCCGTCGACGGCCGCGAAAGGCGGGGCGAAGCGGGCGACGGTAGCGCAAATTCCTGCCCACGCCAGCGCTTGTCGGGGCCGGTCAGGCCCCGTCGTCGGGAATGTTCAGCAGAACGCCGCACGCCTTGCAGTGAACCGCGTCGGGATCGTGCCGGCGCAGGCCGCAGGCGTGGCACTGATAGATGACCTTGTGCGGCCGCAGGATCGACTGGATCAGGCCGATGAACAGCGAGACCCCGCCCAGCATCACCGCCATAGACAGCAGCTTGCCCCACACGCCCGGCAGGGTGACGTCGCCATAGCCGGTGGTCGTCAGGCTGGTGACGGTGAAATACAGCGCGTCGACATAGCCGGCGATGCCCTCGTGCCGGCCCGCGAAGCTGGTGTAGACGAAGCCGGTGACCACGAAGACGAAGGTCGCCAGAGAACTGGCCGCCCGGGTGACGTCCTCGACCCGCGTGTCGTCATAACGCCGCCCGACCGTGCGCCAGAAGAACTCGCTGTGGATCAGGGTCCACAGGCGCAGCACCCGCAGGAAGCCGAAGTTGAACAGCCAGGCCGGAAACAGCAGGGTGGCCAGCACGAACAGGTCCAGCCAGACGATCGGCTTCTTCAGCCAGGACCTGAGGTCGCCATGGGCTATGGCCCGCGCGGCCAGGTCCAGGGCCAGGAACGCCGCTACCCCGTAGTCGATCAGATAGAAGGTCAGGCCGTGCCGCTGCATCAGCGGCGCGGCGATGAAGAAGGCGATGATCGCCAGGTCGATCAGGATGATCGCATAGCGGAACCGCACCGCCGCCGGCGAAGCGCCATGGTACAGCGCCCGGAGGCGGGCGCGCAGACGCAGACCGTCTTGATCCTGGCGCTGATCGTCGCGGTGCATTTCGCGGCGCTTTCCACTATATAGCCCAGCCATGAGCCGCACCTTCCTGAAGATGAACGGGCTCGGCAACGACTTCGTCGTCATCGAGACCGCCACCCAGAGCTTCGACCCGACCCCCGAGGAGATCCGCAAGATCGCCAAACGCGGGGACGGGGGTGTCGGCTGCGACCAGGTCATCGCCATCGACCCGCCGCGTTCGGAAGGCGCTTCGGCCTATGTACGCTTCTGGAATTCCGACGGCGAGGAGACCGGCGCTTGCGGCAACGGCACACGCTGCGTGGCGTGGCTCTTGATGCAGTCGGCCGGCAAGGAGTCGGTGGCCTTCGACACCGTGGCCGGCCGTCTGTCGGGCGTTGCGGCCGGCGAGAAGCTGGTCACGGTCGATATGGGGCAGCCAGGCCTGGACTGGACCCAGATCCCGTTGTCGGAAGAGATGAACACCGAGCGGGTCGAGCTGCAGGTCGGCCCGATCGACGCGCCGCTGGTCCACACGCCGGTCTGCGTCTCGATGGGCAATCCCCACGTCGTGTTCTTCGTCGACGCGCCGGTGTCGGATGAGTTCGCCGCCAAGACCGGCAGCCTGGTCGAGCACCATCCGTTGTTCCCCGAGGGCGTCAATGTCGGTTTCGCGCACATCGCCAGCCGCGACCACATCCAGCTGAAGGTGTGGGAGCGGGGCGCCGGCCTGACCCAGGCCTGCGGCACCGGCGCCTGCGCCGCCCAGGTCGCGGCCGTGCGTCGCGGTCTGACCGACCGCAAGGCCCGCGTCGAATTCGAGAGCGGCTCGCTGGTCATCGAGTGGCGCGAGGCCGACGGTCACGTGATCATGACCGGCCCGATCACCCTGGAATACGCCGGCAAGCTGCCGGAGGCCGTGGCGGCTTAAGGCCATGGGAACCTACACGATCATCAAGGCCGCGCCGAAGCCCAAGCCCGAAATGGGCGAAGAGGGCGGACCGGCCACGACCCTGTCGGGCCCGGACGGCGTCGACGTCGTCACCTTCGGCTGCCGCCTGAACGCCTATGAGAGCGAGGCCATCCGCGCCCGCGCCGCCGCCGACGGCCTGGCTGACGCGGTGGTGTTCAACACCTGCGCCGTCACCAACGAGGCCGTGCGTCAGGCGCGCCAGGCGATCCGCAAGGCTCGCCGCGAGCGACCGGGCGCGCGGGTGATCGTCACCGGCTGCGCCGCCCAGATCGATCCCGCCGCCTTCGCCGCCATGCCCGAGGTCGACCTGGTGCTGGGCAACGCGGAGAAGGCCGCGCCGGGCGCCCTGGTCGAGACCGCGGCCCGCGTGCGAGTCAACGACATCATGTCGGTCAAGGAGACCGCCGGTCACCTGATCGACGGCCTGAAGGACCGCGCCCGGGCGTATGTCGAGGTCCAGAACGGCTGCGACCACCGCTGCACCTTCTGCATCATTCCCTACGGCCGCGGGAACTCGCGCTCGGCGCCGGCCGGCGAGGTGGTCGAGCAGGTCCGCCGTCTCGCCGCCGAGGGCTATCGCGAGGTGGTGCTGACCGGCGTCGACGTCACCTCGTGGGGCGCGGACCTGCCAGGCCAGCCGACGCTGGGCCAGCTGGTCGGCCGCATCCTCCGCATGGTCCCGGACCTGCCCCGCCTGCGCCTGTCGTCGATCGACGCGGCCGAGATCGATCCGGATCTGTTCAAGCTGCTCGAGACCGAGCCGCGCCTGATGCCGTATCTGCACCTCAGCCTGCAGGCCGGCGACAACCTGATCCTCAAGCGCATGAAGCGCCGCCACAGCCGCGAGGACGCCCTGAAGCTGGTGGCTGAGGTGCGCCGCGTGCGCCCCGACACCGCCTTCGGCGCCGACCTGATCGCCGGCTTCCCCACCGAAACCGACGAGGCGTTCGAGAACACTTTGCGCCTGGTCGAGGAAGCGGACCTGGCCTTCCTGCACGTCTTCCCCTACAGCGCCCGTCCCGGCACCCCGGCGGCGCGGATGCCGGCGGTGAAGGGTCCGGTGATCAAGGACCGCGCCCGCCGCCTGCGCGAGGCCGGCCAGCGCGGCCTGGAGCGTCACCTGCAACGCCAGGTCGGCCGCACCCTGCCGGGCCTGGTCGAGCGTCAGGGCGTCGCCCGGGCCGACGACTTCACCGAGATCCGCTTCACCGGTGAGGCGCCGCTGGGCCAGATCGTCGCCTTTACGGTGACGGGCCACGATGGCGCTCACGTGCTGGCGGAGATCGCCGCCTGATCCGGTTGGCGTGGACCCTGGCGGCGCTGGCCTTGCTGGCGGCCGCATCGGCGCGGGCCGAAGCCCCCGCCGCGCCCAGGCCCGTGACGTTCAGCGTCATGACCTACAACGTCGAGGGCCTGCCCTGGCCGGTCCGCAGCGGGCGGGGAGAGGCCCTGAAACAGATCGGCCGCGAACTGGCCGCCATGCGCGCCCGCCACGCCGAGCCCGACATCGTCCTGATCCAGGAAGGCTTCCGCGCCGAGATCTGGGACCTGATCGACGAGAGCGGCTATCCTTATGTCGCCCGGGGGCCGAACCGGGGACAGCGCGACCCCAACGTGCTCCAGGGCCAGAAGACCGACTTCCGCCGCGTGAAATACCGCCGCAAGGGCGAGGGCCTGGGCAAGTGGGGCTCCAGCGGCCTGTGGGTGCTGAGCAACCATCCGATCGACTGGGTGAAGTCGCACGCCTACCACTACTGCGCGGGCCTCGACTGCCTGGCCAACAAGGGCGTGATGCTGGTCAGCCTGAAGGTTCCCGGCCTGCCGGTCCCGGTCGAGATCGCCGACACCCACCTCAATTCCAAGGGCGCGTCGGGCGTGCCGCGCGCTCGCGCGACCCAGGCCCACCACCTGCAGGCCGACGAGCTCAAGCGCTTCATGCAGGCCGACCGCACACCGGGCGCGCCGCTGATCGTCGGCGGCGACTTCAACGTCATGCACTCGGCCGAACGCTTCGACCACGTGATGGGCGACTATCCGTTCGAGGTGGTTAGCCGCTGGTGCCATGAGCGGCCCAAGGCCTGCGACACCCAGATTTCGTACGATGGCGACGCCCCGTGGCTGGACACCCAGGACCTGATCGGCTTCCTCGATGGCGACGCGGTCAAGGTGGTCCCCACCGCGGTTGAGGCCACGTTCGACGGCGCCGGCGAGCCGGTGCTGTCCGACCACGACGGCTACAAGGTGACCTTCAAGCTCACTCCGAAGGGGTAAGGTATGGCCCAAGACCGCGAAGGCCAGGAACGCAAAGGGTTGAGCGGCGGCTGCCAGTGCGGCGCGGTGCGGTTCCGGGTCGAGGGCCAGCCTCAACGCGCGTCGATCTGCTGGTGCCGCATGTGCCAGAAGGCGTTCGCCGGGCCGTTCGGGGCGCTAGTGACCGTGAATGTCGACCAGCTGATCTGGACGCGCGGCGAACGCTCGACCTTCCAGAGTTCCGATCGGATCCAACGCGGCTTCTGCGCCGCCTGCGGCACGCCTTTGACCTACGAGTGGAGCGAAGACCGCATTGATCTGGCGGTCTTCGCCTTCGATGATCCGTCGGCGGTGGAGCCGGAGGTTCAGCTGGCGACGGAAGGCCGCCCGGCCTGGATGGACCATCTGGCCGACATGCCGGTGCGTCCCGCGCTAGGGCCGAGCGGGGCGGTGGTCAGTCGGCAGCATCCCGATCACGATACCTGATGTGACTTGTTCCATATTTGGGAACATGCTAGGATTTGGTCGTGAACATCGTCACCAAGCGAGTCCTGCAAGCCTTCTGGGTGGTTCATCCGAACGCCAAGGGGCCGCTGATCGCTTGGTACGACCACGCCAGGGCCGCCGAGTGGCTGACGCCGCAGGACATCAAGAACGATTTCCGCAGCGTCGACTTCGTGGGGGACAACCGAGTCATCTTCGACATCGGCGGCAACAACTATCGTCTGGTGGTGCGCGTTTCGTACACCTTCAAGCAGGTTCTGGTGAAATTCGTCGGCACGCATGCCGACTACGACAAGATCGACCCGGAGACCGTGTGATGGCGATCGAGATCAAGATTATTCGCGATGAAGCCGGCTACCTGTCGGCGCTGGCGGCGTACGAAGCCTTCTTCGACAACGAGCCGGAGGCGGGCAGTGACGAGGGCGATCGGTTCGAGCTGTTGGGCTTGCTGCTGGCCAAATACGAGGAAGACCGCTTTCCCATGCCGACAGCCGGTCCGGCGGAAGCGATCCGCTTCGCCATGGAGCGCCAGGGGATGGGCCAATCCGACTTGGCCGGGCTTCTGGGCTCTCGCTCGCGCGCCTCGGAAATCCTTAGCGGGCGTCGAGGCCTGACCTTGCCGCAGGTTCGGCTGTTGTCAAAGGCCTGGAACATTCCGGTTCGCGCCCTGATCGGCGAGGTCGCGGCGGCTTGATCCTAGGCCTACGTCGTGGGGTCTTTCTCGCCCATAAAGCCCGGCAGGCTCCAGCCGAACAGGATCGCGCAGGCCCGTAGGCCGAACGCCGCCGCAAATCCCGCGATCCCCGCCGGCCAGAACGGGACGCCCAGGAGCTTCAGCGCCGCGAACACGCCCGCGCCCAGCAGGGCGGCGGTGATGTAGATCTCGCGGCGCAGCAGCAGGTTCGGCTCCTCGGCCAGCACATCGCGGATCACGCCGCCAAAGGCGGTGGTGAGAACCCCCATGACCACGGCGCTGAACGGATGCACGCCCAGGCCCAGGGCCTTGGCGGTGCCCACGACGGCGTAGGCGGCCATGCCCAGGGCGTCCAGCCACAGCAGGGCCCGGAACCGCCAGCCGCGCTTGCCCAGCAGCCAGATCACCGTGGCGGCGGCCAGGCAGGCCAGGATGTAGCCCGGCCGCTGCACCCAGAAGACCGGCGCGCCGATCAGCAGGTCGCGCAGGGTGCCGCCGCCTACGCCGGTGATGGCGGCGAAGAATCCGAAGGTGATGATGTCGTGCTTGCGTCGGGCGGCCGCGAGGGCGCCGGTTGCCCCGAAAACGGCGACGGCGGCGTAGTCCAGCCAGAAAAGGGCCGTTCCCAGAGGGTCAAGCTGCAAGTCCATGCCCCTTCATGACACGCGGTTCGGCGCGGCGCTAACCATCGCCGGTTAAATCCCGATTTACACTTTCGCCCGTTCGACTAAAGGGGCGCGGATGAGCGACAAGCCCGAGCAGAAAAAAGGCTGGTTCCAGCGCCTGACCTCAGGCCTGACCCGGTCTTCGCAAGCGATGACCGAGCAGGTCACGGGGGTCTTCACCAAGAAGCCCCTGGACCAGGACCAGCTGGACGCCCTGGAAGAGATGCTGATCGAGGCCGACCTCGGCCCGCAGATCGCGGCCCGCATCACCGAGGCGTTCGGCAAGGCGCGCTTCGGCAAGTCGTCGACCGACGACGAGGTCAAGGAAGCCCTGGCCGAGCTGATCGCCGCCGAACTCTCCGACCGCCAGGGCGACTTCGATCCCCTGGGCGGCCCGCGCCCCTATGTCGTGCTGTTCATCGGCGTCAACGGTTCGGGCAAGACCACGACCCTGGGCAAGATCGCCGCCGACCTGACCGAGAAGGGCGCGCGCGTGCTGATCGCCGCCGGCGACACCTTCCGCGCCGCCGCCGTCGAGCAGCTGAAGGTCTGGGCCGACCGAGCCGGAGCCGACTTCATGTCCAAGCCCACCGGGTCGGACGCCGCCGCCTTGGCCTACGAGGCCGTCGAGCGCGCCAAGGCCGAGCACTACGACGTGGTGCTGATCGACACCGCCGGCCGGCTGCAGAACAAGCAGGGGCTCATGGACGAGCTCCTCAAGGTCATTCGTGTCGTGAAGAAGGTCGATCCCGACTATCCGCACGAGACCCTGCTGGTGCTGGACGCCACGGTGGGTCGCAACGCCCTGGCCCAGGAGAAGATCTTCGGCAACCAGGTCGGCGTCTCCGGGATTGTCATGACCAAGCTGGACGGCACCGCGCGCGGCGGGGTGCTGGTGCCGGTGGCGCGCGCCTCCGACAGCCCGATCAAGCTGATCGGCGTCGGCGAGGGCGTCGACGATCTGCAACCGTTCGACGCCCGCGCCTTCTCGCGCTCCCTCGTCGGCCTGAAGGACTGATCCGTGAGCGAAGCGCCCGCAGAGACGAAGAAGAGCAACAACGGCTGGGTGCGGACGGTCGTCGATTACGGCGCGGCCATTGCGTTCGGCGCGGCCTATTTCATCACCAAGGACTTCCAGAAGGCGACCTGGGTGCTGGTGGCCGCCTCGGCCGCCGCCCTGGCCATCGGCTTCGCGGTCGAGCGGCGCCTCGCCCTGCTGCCGCTGTTCTTCGGCGGCATGGCGCTGATCTTCGGCGCGCTGGGCCTGATCTTCCACTCCGACGTCTTCGTGAAGATCAAGGTCACGGTGATCAACCTGGCCCTGGCCGCCTTCCTGTTCGGCGGCGTCTTCACCGGCCGCCAGCCGCTGAAGCTGATCATGGGCGAGGCCCTGCGCCTGCCCGACGCGGCCTGGCGCACCCTGACCCTGCGCTATGGCGGCTATTTCGCGGTGGTCGCCCTGCTGAACGAGATCGTTCGCAACACGCAAGGCACCGACACCTGGGTGAAGTTCCGCCTGGGGCTGCTGCCGCTGGCCCTGGTGTTCGTGGCGACCCAGATCCCCTTCATGATGAAGCACATGGCCAAGGGCGACGCGCCGGCCGCGGCCGAACCGCCGGACGCGGGCTTCTAGGCGTCTCCGGTTTTCCACCGTCCACGGACCGTTGTCGTCAAACCGACGTGTTCGGGTGCTAGCCTTCGTCCGTCGGCCGACAGAGGGCCGTGTGGGGACACAGGGGCGAGGCATGGCCAAGAGCAAGGGCGACAAGGCGGTCGGCGGTCTTCTGGAGCGTTCGCCCAGCCATCTGCTGCACCGGGTGCTGCAGCTGGCGCTTGATATCTACGCCGAGGAATGCGGCGAGGCCGGGGTCACCCAGCGCCAGTTCGCGGTCCTGGCCGCCGTCGCCGAGAACGAAGGCGTCACCCAGACGGCCCTCGTCCGCGCCACCGGCATCGACCGCTCGACCCTGGCCGACATGGTCGCCCGCATGATCACCAAGGGTCACCTGGAACGCCAAAGGTCCAGCGAAGACGCCCGCGCCAACAGCGTCCGCCTAACGGCCGCCGGCCGGGAGGCGCTGGACGCCATCCGCCCGATGGTGGCCATGGCCGACGCCCGCATTCTGGCCCTGCTGAAGCCGGGCAAGCGCGAGGGCTTCCTCGACCTGCTCTCCGACATGGCCGGCGCCGAGCTGCACCCGGTCGAGACCGAGCCCAAAGCCAAGAAGCTGAAGGCGCCCAAGGCCGAGAAGCCGAAGAAGGACAAGAAGCCCAAGAAGGACAAGGCCGCCAAGAAGGCGGCTTAGTCTTCTCTCTCCCGCAAGGGGGAGAGGGGGTTCTCTAAACGATGATGTTCAGCAGCGAGCCCGGGCGCAGGATCTTCTGCGGCTGGGCGTCCGGCTGCACGAACGGCTTCTGCGGCGCGGGGCGCTGCTGGGGCTGGGCCATGGTCTGCATCTGCACCGTCGACGGCGCGGCGGCCGGGCGGGCGGGAGCGGCGTCGCCCAAGGCCTGCTGAAAGAAGGCTGCGCGCGTCTGCGCCGCCTGACCCGTGGAAGGGGTCGAGGCAGGCTTCGACGGAACGGTCGGCCAACCGGCGGGACGGACGTTACTCATGACGCGGAGTGTAACATGGTTAATGGAGCGTCGGCGAGTATGGTCAACGCGAGGTTAACAGGTTAGCTCCGCGACCTGTGCGCGCACCCTGGCGCCTGGCCCGACGTCTGGAGACCCCGTGACCCGGCAGAAGATAATCTTCCTGATCGTCCTCATCGCGGTTGGACTGTTCATCGCCGCCATGGTCGGTTCGATGATGCCCAGTAAGCAAACTCTGTCGAACGGCTATCAACTGTCGGTCGGCGGCAAGGGCGAGACCTGGTTGCGCTCGCCGGACCGCCAGACCCTGGTGACGGACGTGTCTTCCGTCTGGACCTCGGCCGACCGAATGCTGGTCGAGCGTCATCAGACCGACGAGAAGCCGCCCTTCAAGCTGCTCGACTGCGACTACCAGCTCGCCGAGGGCCGCGGTCCCCTGCGTCCGGTCGTCAAGGCGCAGGCGCTGGCCCTGCTGCCGGGCCTCGAGCGCCAGGCGGCTTCGCCCAAGACCTGCGTCAAGTAGCGCCTATTTCGCCTTCTTCAGCAGGTCCTCGGCCGCATCGGGCGTCAGCGGGCCGGTGTGCTTGGCGATGATCATGCCGTCCGAGCCGACCAGATAGGTCTCGGGCACGCCGGTGACGCCGAACTCCAGGCCCGCGCGGCCGTCACGGTCGACGAGGCGCTCGGCGAAGGGGTCGCCCAGGCGGGTCAGGAAGGCCTGGGTGTTGGCCGGGGCGTCCTTGTAGGCGACGCCGACCACCTTCACGCCCTGGGCCTTGAGGGCCATCAGCTGCGGATGCTCGACCTCGCACGGGGCGCACCACGAGGCGAAGAAGTTGACCAGGATCGGACCCTCGCCCGCGACCCGGATCGGGACCGGGCGGCCGGTGGTCAGGTCGGGCAGGGACAGGGCCGGCATCGGCTTGCCGACCAGGGCGTGTGGCTGGACGCGCGGATCGCGCTTCAGGGCGTAGCCGGCGAACAGGGCCGCCAGGGCGGCCAGGATCAGCAGGGGGGCGAAGGCCAGCCAGCGCTTCATGACCGGAGCTCGTCCAGTTCGGCCTGCAGGCGCTGAGCCTCGCGCCGCCAGCGGCGGGCGGTCAGGACGCTGTCGGCGACCATCCAGGCGAAGGCGACCGCCGAGATCGCGAAGGCGGGCCACAGATAGGGCGCGTACTTGCCGGCGTCGAAATCGAAGCTCATCGCGCGGTCTCCGCCAGCTTGAGGGCCAGGCTCCGCGCCCTGCGCCGCCAGACGAGGGCTCGGATGCGGACCAGCCACAGGGCGCCGAAGGTCCCAAGATAGGCCAGGCCCATCAGAGCGGCCGGCCAGGCATAGATCGCCGGCAGACCGTCGCCGCGCTTGGCGAAGAAGGTCGAGGAGCCCTGGTGCAGGGTGTTCCACCACTCGACCGAGAACTTTACGATCGGCAGGTTGATCAGCCCGACCAGGGCCAGGATGGCGGCGGCGCGCGCGGCCTTCTGCTCGTCGTCCAGCGCCCCGCGCAAGGCCATGTAGCCCAGATAGAACAGCAGCAGGACCAGCACCGAGGTCAGGCGCGCATCCCACACCCACCAGGTCCCCCACATCGGCTTGCCCCACAGCGACCCCGTGATCAGGGCCAGCGCCGTATAGACCGCGCCGATCGGGGCGCAGGCCTGGGCGGCGAGATCGGCCAGGGCCTGTCGGAAGACGAGGCCGAGGAAGCTGGCCACGCCCAGGCAGACATAGATGAAGATCGCGATCGAGGCGGCCGGGATGTGGATGAACATCATCCGCACCGTGTCACCCTGCTGATAGTCCTCGGGGACCAGGAAGGTCATGACCAGGCCGGCGATCCCGGCCGCCGCGGACAGGACGCCGAGCCACGGCGCGGCCCACCGCGAGAAGGCCATGAACCGCTCGGGGTTGGTCAGGAAATCGAACGTGTGGCGCGCGTCCATAGATCACGCTCTAGATCGGCGCGTCGGCGCGAGCAATGGCTGTATATTTACGGAAGCGCCCCGAAAGCGGAAGAAGGCGCGGCGGTTGCAGGCCCGCCGCGCCTTCACGCGGGGTCGGGGTCAGCCGACCTTGCGTTGCTGAAGGACCACCTTGTGCTCGCCGTCCTTGAACATCCGGGGACCACGGACGTCGAGGCGATGGACGTGGACGCCGCCGCCGTCACGACCGTCCAGGTCCAGCACGTCGAAGGTCTTCTGCTGGCTGGGCGACAGCGACAGATAGAAGGCGCGGGTGGCTTCGGCGCGGGCCTTCATGGCGTCGGCGGCCTTGGCCATGTGATCCAGGCGCTCCAGCGTGCTGGGCGGCGCGGCGTCCTTGTCGCCGTCCCGGGCCTCTTCCTTCTTGATCACGAAGGGTTTGGGGCTGGTCGCCTCCACATAGGCCTTCAAGGCGCGGTCCTGGTCGGGACGCAGCTGCAGCACGTCGCGCAGGCGCTGGGCGCGCTTTTCCGGATCCGGGGCGCGGCCATGATGCATGAACATCACGTCCGGACCCATGGCCATCATGCCCATCGGCGGCTCGGGCGGAGGCGGGGGCAGCGGGGCTTCCGGCGGTGCGGGTGGCGGCGGCGGCGCGGGGATCTGGGCGACGGCCGCGCCGGCGGCGATGGCGGCGACGGCGGCGCCCGCGAGCGCCAGGCGAATGAATGACTTACGCATGGTTGTGAGCTCCCTGTCGTTGATGGGCGAGAGCTTGGCCACGGCGTTATGGCGCGAAAATGTCAGACTTCATGAACAATGTTACAGGATCGAGAAGCGCGGGAGACGCCAAGCTTTGGTTTGCATCGGCGCCGCCGATCGCTATGTCAGCTGCCACATCCGGGACACACGATGATCTAGGACTCGCGCGGCCGCCGCGTGAGGTGATCCGGCCGTCCTCTTCCAACGGCGCGGAGTCCGCATGAAGTCGCTCGCTTTCGTCGCCCTGGCCCTGGCGGGGATCTGCTGGGGCCTGGGCTTTCCCACCGGCAAGCTGATCCTGACCGAGACGGACGCGGCCCACATGGTGCTGCTGCGCTTCGTGGTGGCCGCCCTGGCCGCCGCGCCGTTCGCCTTGCGCAGGCCCGAGGTCCGCGTCCTGTTCAAGTCGCCGACGGTGCTGCTGGCGGGCGTGCTGTACGGCATAGCCTTCATGGTCCAGTTCGAGGGCCTGGCCCATGTGAGCGTCACGGTGGCGGCGCTGCTGGTCGGCGCGATGCCGGCCCTGATCGCGGTCAGCGCCAGGGTGTTGGGCGAGAAGGTGACGCCGGTCTCGTGGGCCGGGGTGGCGGCGGCGACCCTGGGCGCGGCCCTGATCGCGGGCAAGCCCGACGGGGCCAGCAGCCCTTGGGGCGTCGCTCTGTCGATCGGGGCCCTGTTCCTGTTCCTGGCCTGGCTGCTGGTCCTGCGCCGCGCGCCCAAGGCTCCGAACGCCATGGCCATTCCCGCCGTGTCGATCATCGTCGCGGCGGTCACCATCCTGCCGATCGCCTACGCCATGCACGGCGCGCCCAAGCTGGCGCTGAGCGGGCAGGTCTGGGCGGCCGTCCTGGCCCAGGGCGTGCTGGCGACCTTGCTGGCCACCGCCGCCTGGCAATTCGGCGCCTCGCGGGTCGGAGCGGCCAGCGCCGGGGTGTTCATCAATATCGAGCCGCTGATCGGCGCGACTTGCGGCGTCCTGCTGTTCGGCGACCACCTGACCGCCTTCCTGCTGGCTGGCGGGGCCCTGATCATCGGCGGCAGCCTGGCGGTGGTGCTGGGCGAGAAGCACGCTGCGCCGGGCGAGCTGCAGGCGACGGTGGCGCCGACCCCCTAGAGCATTTTCCGATGAGTGTGAAACGGTTATCGGATTGAAAATGCTCTAAAATTTTGAATTAGAGCCCTTTTTATCCGATCTGATTGATGCAATCAGATCGGAAAGGGCTCTAATCCAGCGCGTTCCGGCAGGCCGCGCCCATGGCCAGCGGCGACAGGGCCACGGCCCCGGCGCAATAGGCCAGCATCAACATCAGACCGCCGGTCCAGGGCAGGCCAGCCGCATAGCCGTCCAGCGCTCCGGCTCCGAAGATCACCGGCGGGGCGAACAGCGGCAGGACGATGACCGCGACCAGCAGGCCGCCGCGCTTGCTGCCCAGGGCCAGGGCCGCGCCCAGGCCGCCCAGGAAGGCGAAGGCCAGGCCGCCGGCCAGGGCGCACAGCACCAGCAGCGGCACGACCTTGGGCTGCGCGCCCAGCATCAGGGCCGCCACGGGAGCCGCCAGGGCGAGGGGCGCGCCGGTGGCCAGCCATTGGGCCAGGCACTTGGCGACGGCGACCGCTTCCAGCGGCGCGGGCCCCAGGGCCAGCAGGTCCAGGGTTCCGTCCTCGTAGTCGCGCTCGAACAGGCGCTCCAGTGAGAGCAGGGCCGCCAGGGCCAGGGCCAGCCAGGCGATGCCCGGCGCGATGGCGGCGAGGCGCTCGGGCGCGCGGCCGGCGGCCATCGGCAGCAGCACCACGACGCAGGCGTAGAAGGTCAGGGCCAGCAGCGGCCCGCCGCCCTTGCCCCAGGCCAGGGCCAGCTCCCGCCGCAAAAGGACGCCGAACGCCTTCATTGGCCGATCTCCCCAATGGAGATGCTGCGCGCGGGGATCGGCAGCGGGTCGTGCACCGAGGCCAGGATCATGCCGCCGGCGGCCAGGTGCTCGGCCATGACCGCCCCGAACGCCGCGCGCTGACCGGCGTCCAGCGGCGCCATCGGCTCGTCCAGCAGCCACAGCGAGCGCGGACTGGCGGCCAGTCGCGCCAGGGCCAGGCGACGGCGCTGGCCGGCCGACAGGCGACGCACCTCCAGGTCCAGCAGGCGGCTCAGCTCGAAACGCTTGGCCGCGGCGCGGGCCGAGGCCTCGGTTCCGCCGGTCCACAAGGTCTGGAAGCACAGTTCCTCCCAGGCGGTGCGGCTGGATTTCAGCCCGTCCTGATGACCCAGGAGGTGCAGGTGCTCGGAGCGGGCCGCGTCGGCCTCGATCGGCCCGGCGTCGGTTTCGAAGCTCACCGTCCCTTCCGCGGGGCGCAGCAGGCCGGCGACCGCGCGCAGCAGGCTGGTCTTGCCCGCGCCGTTGCGGCCGACCAGCACGGTCGCCTCGCCGGGGGTCAGCGTCAGGTCCAGATGTGAAAACAGCCGTCGCTCGCCGCGCGAAATCGCCAGATCCTTAATGAGAACAACTCTCAACATGGCAAGACCCCGCGCGCGACATGGACGTTGCGCGGCGCTGGCGCTAAGAAGCGGCCGGTCGCCCCCCTCCAGTCGTTCAGGGTGGTACGCGGCGCGGAGGCGGAACCTGTGTGTCCCTTCCGATCAGCGCGTGATCCCGGGAGTGGTTTTCGGGCGGCCGTGGACAGAGAAGGATCCTCGAAATGGCGTCTGTTGACAGCCTGAAAGCCCGCCGCGAATTGAAGGTGGGCAACAAGTCTTACGTCTATTACAGCCTTCGCGCCGCCGAGGAAGCCGGTCTGACCGGAACTTCGTCGCTGCCGGTCTCGATGAAGGTGCTGCTGGAAAACCTGCTGCGCAACGAAGACGGCGTCTCGGTCAGCGAACCGGACCTCAAGGCGGTCGCCGCCTGGCTGGACAACAAAGGCTCGGTCGAGCACGAGATCAGCTTCCGCCCGGCCCGCGTGCTGATGCAGGACTTCACCGGCGTCCCCGCCGTCGTCGACCTGGCCGCCATGCGCGACGCGATGGTCGCCCTGGGCGCCAACCCGGCCAAGATCAACCCGCTGAACCCCGTCGACCTGGTCATCGACCACTCGGTCATGGTCGACAACTTCGGTAATCCCAAGGCTTACGACGACAACGTCAAGCGCGAGTACGAGCGCAACATCGAGCGCTACCGCTTCCTGCGCTGGGGCTCGTCGGCCTTCAACAACTTCCGCGTCGTGCCGCCCGGCACCGGCATCTGCCACCAGGTGAACCTGGAATACCTGGCCCAGACGGTCTGGACGAACGAAGTCGACGGCGCCGAAGTCGCCTATCCCGACACGGTCGTCGGCACCGATAGCCACACGACCATGGTCAACGGCCTGGCCGTCCTGGGCTGGGGCGTCGGCGGCATCGAGGCCGAAGCGGCCATGCTGGGCCAGCCGATCCCGATGCTGATCCCGGAAGTCATCGGCTTCAAGCTGACCGGCGCCCTGCCGGAAGGCGCGACAGCCACCGACCTGGTGCTGACCGTCACCCAGATGCTGCGCAAGAAGGGCGTGGTCGGCAAGTTCGTCGAATTCTACGGCGACGCCCTGGCCAACCTGACCCTGGAAGACCAGGCGACCATCGCCAACATGGCCCCGGAATACGGCGCCACCTGCGGCTTCTTCCCGATCTCGGCCTCGACCATCGCCTATCTGAAGGGCACCGGCCGCACGCCGGAACGCGTGGCCCTGGTCGAAGCCTATGCCAAGGAACAAGGCCTGTGGTGGGAGCCCGGCGTCGCCGAGCCGACCTTCTCCGACACCCTGGAACTGGACCTGGCGGCTGTCCAGCCGTCGCTGGCTGGCCCCAAGCGTCCTCAGGACCGCGTCCTGCTGGCCGACGCCTCGGTCAAGTTCGCCGAGTCGCTGGCCGGTGAATTCGGCAAGGCCGAGAATCCCGAGCTCCGTGCGCCGGTGGAAGGCGAGAACTTCGACGTCGGTCACGGCGACGTGGTCATCGCCGCCATCACCTCGTGCACGAACACCAGCAACCCCTCGGTGCTGATCGCCGCCGGCCTGCTGGCCAAGAACGCGGTCGCCAAGGGCCTGAAGACCAAGCCGTGGGTGAAGACCTCGCTGGCCCCGGGCTCGCAGGTCGTCACCGACTATCTGGCCAAGGCCGGCCTGACCAAGCATCTCGACGCCCTGGGCTTCAATCTGGTCGGCTACGGCTGCACCACCTGCATCGGCAATTCGGGTCCGCTGCCGGAAGCCATCAGCAAGACGATCAACGACAACGATCTGGTCGCCTGCTCGGTGCTGTCGGGCAACCGCAACTTCGAAGGCCGCGTGAACCCGGACGTCCGCGCCAACTACCTGGCCTCGCCGCCGCTGGTGGTCGCCTACGCCCTGGCCGGCTCGATGAAGATCGACCTGGCCACCCAGCCGCTCGGCCAGGACAAGAAGGGCAACGACGTCTTCCTGAAGGACATCTGGCCCTCGAACGAGGACATCGCCGCCCTGCAGCGCAAGGCGATCAACGAGAAGATGTTCGCCAGCCGCTACGGCGACGTCTTCAAGGGCGACAAGAACTGGCAGGGCATCAAGGTGACCGGCGGCCAGACCTACGCCTGGGAAGCCGACTCGACCTACGTCCAGAACCCGCCGTACTTCCCGAACATGTCGATGACCCCGGCACCGGTCACCGACATCGTGGAAGCCCGCATCCTGGCCGTCTTCGGCGACTCGATCACCACCGACCACATCAGCCCGGCCGGTTCGATCAAGACGACCAGCCCGGCCGGCAAGTTCCTGATCGACCACGGCGTCGAGCCGGTGGACTTCAACGGCTATGGCGCGCGCCGCGGCAACCACCAGGTCATGATGCGCGGCACCTTCGCCAACATCCGCATCCGCAACAAGATCACGCCCGAGATCGAAGGCGGGGTGACCAAGCACTTCCCGACCGGCGAAGTGATGTCGATCTACGACGCGGCCATGAAGTACCAGGAAGAAGGCCGCCCGGCGGTCGTCTTCGGCGGCAAGGAATATGGCACCGGTTCGTCGCGTGACTGGGCCGCCAAGGGCACCAAGCTGCTGGGCGTCCGGGCGGTGATCTGCGAGAGCTTCGAGCGCATCCACCGCTCGAACCTGGTCGGCATGGGCGTGCTGCCGCTGCAGTTCGTTCAGGACGGCTGGCAGAAGCTGGAGCTGACCGGCGAGGAGATCGTCTCGATCCGTGGTCTGACGGACCTGGCGCCGCGCAAGCAGCTGATCGTCGAGCTGTACCGCCCGACGGACGGCCGCATCGCCCGCTTCCCGGTCCGCTGCCGCATCGATACGCCGACCGAGCTGGAGTACTTCAAGAACGGCGGCGTCCTGAACTACGTGCTGCGCAACCTGGCCCGGTCGGAAGGCTAAGCCAGGGGTTCAGACCCAAAAAGGCGGCCGGCTCCCTCGCGGGGCCGGCCGTTTTGCGTTGGCGGCGGCCGTGACAACGATGTCTGCGCCTTTTCTCCCCATGGACCGGCGCTATTCACGGCCTCGTGAACGGATAAACCCGGCGTTCTTGGCTTAAGTGACCCGCAATGCGTAAGGCCGCCCTCTCCCTGCTCTTCCTCGCCCTGTCCGGCGCCCCCGTTTCCCTGTTGTGGGTATCCGCCGCTCAGGCCCAACCCGCCAAGGGACCGGCCGTGAGGGTCGTGCCGGCGCGGGCCAAGACGCCCGTGGTGGTCGAGCTGTTCACCGCTCAGGGCTGCTCGTCGTGCGGCAAGGCCAACCAGCTGGCGGCCGACCTGTCGCAGCGCGACGGCGTCCTGGCCCTGACCTATTCGGTCGACTATTGGGACTATCTGGGCTGGAAGGACACCTTCGCCAAGCCGGTCTTCGCCGAGCGCCAGCGGGCCTACGCCAAGAAGTTCGCCCTGCGCGACGTGCCCACGCCGCAGATCGTGGTCGGCGGCCGCGTCCAGGCGTCGGGGACCAAGGCCGAGGCGGTCGAAGATCTGGTGAAGTCCGCGGCTCGCACGCCGTTGAACCCGCCGGACATGCAGTTCGTCGGCAAGAACCGCGTCGCGGTGGGCTCGGCCCCGGCGCCGCGCGGCGGTGGCGAGGTCTGGCTGGTCCGCTACGATCCGCGCGAGCAGGACATCGCCGTCAAGCGCGGCGACAACAAGGGCCAGACCCTGGTCCACCGCAACGTGGTGCGGGACCTGGTGCGCCTGGGCCCGTGGGCCGGCCGACCCAAGCTTTATCGCCTACCGACCGCGATCGGCGCCGATTCCGACCTCGAGACGGTGATCCTGGTGCAGGGCGCCAAGGGCGGCCGCATTCTGGGCGTGCTGGAAAGCGCCAAGCTCGAGCGCTGAACCGACGTCCGGACAAAGGAAAACCCGCGCGGCTGGAGGGGACTAGCCGCGCGGGTCCTTTTGCATGTCGGCGAGAAGCGTCTCGTGACCGGGTGGGCTGGGGGGGCTGGACAGGACCCGGTCCGCTCTTCGTCGACGCTGTCTTTATCGCGGGCCGATCAGGCGACGGCTGGGCCGGACCAAGGTCGTTTCGAGGCGGTTCGTGGCCGCCATGCGGCGGGCTTTTCCGGTTCGACAAACCCGCGCAGACGCAAAAAACCCGCGCGGTGGGGGAGGGGATCCGCGCGGGTTCATTTGGGGGAGGGGATATAGAGTTTGTCGGCTGACCGGCCCGCGATCTGGGGGGCTGGGGGGGCTGTTCAGGATCCGAGACCGAAGGATGTCCGATCAGCCGACGATGTCTTTATCGACCCGCAAACGGGCGGGCGAAGGACCGAATTAAGGTCATATCGGGGCGCACCTTGACCGTGCCGTGTCATTTTCCGCGGGCGTGACCGGACGGACACGGATGAACCGCGTGGCCCTCATTTGCGATCCCGCCTGTTCCAATCAGCGGATTTGGGACTAGATTCCGCCGATGGCCCTGGACTCCCAGCCCACTGCGCCCCTCGGCGGCGTCGTCTTCTTCGAGCGGCGCGAGCTCGACCAGCTGATGCGCCTCTATGGCCGCATGGTCGCGGCCGGCGAGTGGCGTGACTACGGCATCGCGGGCCTGTCCGAGAGCGCCGTCTTCTCGATTTTCCGCCATGCGGCCGAGGCGCCTCTGTATCGCGTGGAGAAACGGCCGGCCCTGGCCCGCAAGCAGGGCGCCTGGGCGGTGATCGGCCAGGGCGGCCAGATCCTCAAGCGCGGCCACGAACTGGCCCAGGTGCTGCGGGTCTTCGAGAAGGGCAGGTTCTCGGTGGTGGACTAGAGGCCGGTCCTGCGCACGAAAAAGCCCCGGCGGTTTCCCGCCGGGGCTCCTCGTTCCAGGCTTCGACCTCGTCTTAACGACGGCTGCCCAGGATGCTGAGCAGGAAGCTGAACAGGTTGTAGAAGTTCAGATAAAGGTTCAGCGCGCCGTAGTTGGTGGCCACGGCCATCGACTGCTGGTCGCCGCCCATCTGGTAGTACGTCATCTTCAGGTTCTGGGTGTCGTACGCGATCAGGCCCGCGAAGATGAACACGCCCAGGATGCTGATGATGAAGGAAAGGCCCGGCAGGTGCAGGAACATCTGGACCAGCGAGGCCAGCACCAGACCGATCAGGCCCATGATCAGGAAGCTGCCGAAACCGGTCAGGTCCTTCTTGGTCGTGTAGCCGAACAGGCTGAGGCCGCCGAAGGCGATGGCGGTGATCAGGAAGGTCGAGGCGACCGAGGCGCCGGTATAGGCCAGCAGCCACACGCCCGCGCCTGCGCCGATCGAGGCCACCAGCGCCCAGTACAGGATGCCCGACGAGCGGCCCGTGGGGTTGCGCATGGCGAACATCGAGACCAGCAGCATGGCCAGCGGGGCGAAGCGGATGATGGTGCCCAGCATCGTGAAGCCGGCCAGGCGGCCGTCCGGGGTCAGCACGTACAGCTGGCTGGCGACCGGCGCATAGGCGCTGGTCAGGAAGGCCAGGCCCGCCGACAGCAGAAGACCCAGCGCCACCTTGTTGTAGACGCCGAGCATGAAACTACGCAGGCCGGCGTCAACCGACATGTCGGCGCGATCCGCCGGGATCGAGCGCGCGTAGCCGCGGTTGAAGTCGTTCATCGAAATAAGCCCTTGAGCTAGAGCGTCCACGATGGACGCCCCCTGAATATCGGGTGTCCCGGGCGGTCGCGCAATCCCCTCACGAAAGTGTTCATGGTATGCGTTCGTGAAAGCGGCTGACGGTCCGCGCGCCTTGCAGGACAACGGCTGACGCCCTTAGAAAGCTCGCAAGACAAGGCAAAAGAGGGGCGAGCGCCGATGCAGTACGTCAAGCTGGGCCGGACCGACGTGACGGTCTCGCGCTGCTGCCTGGGCACCATGACCTGGGGCTCGCAGAATTCCGAAGCCGAAGCCCACGCGCAGATGGACTACGCCTTGGGACGCGGCGTGACCTTCTGGGACACGGCCGAGATGTACGCCAGCCCGCCCAATCCCGAGACCCAGGGCCGGACGGAGGAATACATCGGCTCGTGGCTGGCCAAGACCGGCAAGCGCCAGGAGATCGTGCTGGCCTCCAAGGTGGCCGGTCAGGGCGCGGCGTTCGGCGGCCTGCCTTGGATGCGCAAGGACGGTTCGGTCACACGCCAGACCAGGGCCCAGATCGACGAGGCCGTCGAGGGCTCGCTGCGCCGGCTGAAGACCGACTACCTGGACCTCTACCAACTGCACTGGCCCGATCGCCCCGTTCGGGTGTTCGGCGGCCAGACTTTCAAGGACTACGACCAGGATTTCGAACGCTTCGGCGACATCCTGGAGGCGCTGGACGCCCACGTGAAGAAGGGCTCGATCCGCCATGTCGGCGTCTCGAACGAGTTCCCCTGGGGCGTGATGAAGTTCCTGGCGGAGAGCGAGGCCAAGGGTCTGCCGCGCATCGCCTCGATTCAGAACGCCTACCACCTGGCCAACCGCACCTTCGAGTATGGCCTGGCCGAGATCGCCCTGCGCGAACAGGTGGGCCTCTTGGCCTATTCGCCGCTGGCCCAGGGCCAGCTGACCGGCAAGTACCTGGATGGCGCCTTGCCCGAGGGCTCGCGCAAGGCGCTTTACAACCGCATGCAGCGCTACGAGGGACCCGGGGCCCAGGAAGCCTTCCGCGCCTATGTCGACCTGGCCAGGGCCCACGGCCTGGACCCGGCCCAGCTGGCCCTGAAATTCTGCGATGCCCGCCCGTTCGTGACCGCCACGATCATTGGCGCCACCTCGATGGCGCAGCTGAAGACCAATATCGACGCCTTCGACCTGGCCTGGACCGACGAGCTGGAAAAGGCCGTCGACGCCATCCACGCTCGCCAGCCCAATCCCTGTCCTTGAGCGTTGTCCCCGGATGATCCGTCTCTTCACCGCCATCGCCATTCCGCCGGAGATCGGCCAGGGCCTGCTGTCGCGCCAGCACGGGATCGAGGGCGCGCGCTGGCGGCCGCTGGAGGCGTTCCACATCACGCTGCGCTTCGTCGGCGATGTGCAGGAGCCGGTGGCGGCGGATCTGGACGAGGCCCTGGCGGAGATTGCCGCGCCGGCCTTCGACCTGACCCTGACTGGCGTTGGCCATTTTGGCGAGGGCGCCGACATCCATGCCGTCTGGGCCGGGGTCGAGGACAGCGCGCCCCTGCGCCGCCTGCAGAGGGCCAATGAGAGCGCCGCCCGCACCGCCGAGCTCAAGCCCGAGAGCCGGCTCTACACCCCGCACGTGACCCTGGCCTATCTGAAGAAGCCGGCCGTTCCCGAGGTCGGCGCCTGGATCCAGGCGCACAACCTGCTGCGCTCGCCGGCCTTCCATGTTGACCGGTTCGGCCTCTATTCCAGTTGGCGGACGAGCGAGGGCTCGGCTTACCGCCTGGAACAGGAATACCCGCTCGCCTGAGCCTAGTCGTGGCCGATGGTGGTGAAGCCGTGGGCCTGGACCAGGGTCTCGCCCGCCGCGATCCGCGCCGAGGGATTGGGCCGGGGCTCGGCCACCTTGACCAGGGTGTTGCGGTCCACGTGCTTGAACGGCTCCTCGCGGCCCCGGACCTGCAGCATGGTCGTCGAGACGTAGGACCAGCCGCCGTCGGCCTCGAACTTGACGTCCAGCTGGTACGAATCCGTGCGGAAGGCCCACTCCAGGAAATCCGTCGAGCAGATGCCGTATTGCGGGCTGCCGCGCTCGGCGCGCACGGACAGGCCCGAGCCGCCCTCCAGGGCGCGGCCGCCGGCCAGGGCGGTCTGGCCGCGCGGAAGGGCCAGGGTCTGCATGATCAGGCCGGTCTTGGGCTCGTACAGCCAGTAGCCGATCTGGTCGTGGAAGGTGGTGTCCTCGTCCGAGGCGACGATGTGGACGTGGTAGCGCAGGCCGTACAAAAGCTGCGGCCCGTTGGCCTGCGGGTCGATCGGCTGGAGCTCGATGCGCTCCAGGAATTCGCGGCGCTCGGGCCCTTCGGCCTTGGGATTGACGTCGACGCCCTTGCGGCCTTCCCAGACGCCGGCCAGGCGGCGCAGCGGACCCAGATTGGCCAGGGCGTCCGCATCGACGTCCTCCGGTTCGGTGAAGATGTCGTCGGGAAAGTCATGCATCGTTGCGCCCTCGGCCAAGCCTGCGCTTGGCTCTAGCGGCGCGGCGGGCTTCGTCAAGCTTGGCCTGAGCCCTTAGGCGACCGCGTGATCCTTCAGGACGCCCAGCGGCACGATGGCCAGCATTTCCTCATGGGTCGCATCGAGCACGACCTGCGGGGCCATGCCGGCGTCCAGCGCCTCCTTCCAGCGGCCAGCGCACAGGCACCAGCGGTCGCCGGCCTTGAGGCCCGGGAAGGCCAGTTCGGGGCGAGGTGTCGACAGGTCGTTGCCTTGTGCCTTGGAGAAGGCCAGGAAGTCGTCGGTCATCACCGCGCAGACGGTGTGCAGGCCCAGGTCGTGCGGTCCCGTCTCGCAGCAACCGTTTCGGTAGAAGCCGGTCACCGGGTTCAGCGAGCAGGAAGCCAGTTCGCCGCCCAGGACGTTCTTGGCGCTCTTGTCGTACCGCGTGCTCATGGGGCGACCTTAGACCCCCGGCCGCCGGGAACAAGCCGGGAAGTTGTTCCTGGGGAAGGCTTCTGCTGCGCCGCGGCAGTGCTAGGGTTGGCGCGGACAGACTTTGAAGTCGGAGGAGTCGTCGATGACCGATCGCCCGCGCCGCAGCGCCCTCTATATGCCGGCCTCGAACGCCAAGGCGGTCGAGAAGGCGCGCACCCTGGACGCCGACGTGATCATCCTGGACCTGGAGGACGCCGTCGCTCCCGAGGCCAAGCCGGCGGCGCGCGAGGCGGCCGTGGCCGCCGTCAAGGCGGGAGGCTTCGGCCCGCGCGAGGTGGTGATCCGGGTCAACGGCATCGACACCCCGTGGGGCGCGGAGGACTTGCGCGCCGCCGCCGAGGCGGGCCCCGACGCAGTGCTGGTTCCCAAGGTCGACGACGCGGACGACGTGCGGCTCTACGATCAGCATCTGAACGCCGCTCCGCCGCATACGCGCCTTTGGACCATGATCGAGACGGCCAAGGCCGCCTTCCACCTGTGGGAGATCGCCGGCGCGACGCATGGCACGCGGCTGTCGGCCTGGGTGATGGGCGTCAATGATTTCGCCAAGGAGATGCGGGCCCGCCAGACGCCGGACCGCGCGCCGTTCCTGCCGCTGCTCACCCTGTCGGTCGCCGCCGCTCGCGCCCACGGCCTGGCCATTCTGGACGGGGTGCACAACGACATCGAGGACCTGGCGGCGCTGGAGGCCGTCTGCGTCCAGGGCGTCGACTTCGGCTTCGATGGCAAGACCCTGATCCACCCCAAGCATCTCGATGTCTGCAACCGCGTCTTTTCCCCCTCGGCCGAGGACATCGCCTGGAGCCACGCGGTGATCGCCGCCTTCAACGCGCCCGAAAATTCTGGCAAAGGCGCCTTGCGGGTGGGCGGCAAGATGGCCGAACGTCTGCATCTGGCGCAGGCCGAGCGTCTGGTGGCGGTAGCGGAGGCCATCGCGGCGAGGTCGGCGGGCGTTTAGGGGGAATTCGAAGGTTTCTGATGCGGGCTATCGTTCTTTCCGTCGTCCTGGTCGCCAGCCCGGCGCTGGCGCAGCAGACTCCGGCGACGGTCCCGCCTGAATCACCGTCCCAGGTCGCCGCGCCGCCCGTGACCGACTCCCCGGTCAGCACAGCGGTTCCAGCGGCTCAGGCGGACGCCCAGGTTCCTCAGGCCCTGGATCCGCTGGGCGACCTCATCTCGCAGAGCAACCAGACCACGGACGAGGAAGAAGCCGAGACGGCCGCCAGCAAGCCAGCGCCAAAGCACCGAGGGACCGTCCTGCCGATTCCGCCGCCGGAAGCCTCCACCGCGCCGGACGGCGGGCCGACCAAGGCCCAGGTCTACGAGTTGCGGGTCAAGGGCTCGGTCGCGGCCGCCCAGAATCTGCAGGGGCCGCTGGACGGCGGATGGAAGATCACCGGCGCCGATGGAGCCCAGCTCTACGCCCTGCAGATCGTCGACAAGGCCGGCGGCGCCGGCGAGCTGGAGGGCGCTTGGCGCGACGTTCGGCGGCCGGGGACGGTGGGGTCGACCGGCCTAATCGAGGATCTGCGCCGCGAGGGCGAGGCGATCATCGCCCGCTTCAGCCCCAAGGGCGGCCAGTCCTCGACCCTGACCCTGCGGCCGGCCGGCTACGAGCGTTGGTCGGGCGAACTGGCCGAGAACGGCGCCAGCGTCGCGGTGATCGCCGAACACGTCCTGCCCCAGGCTCCCCCGGGCTACGAGACCGAGCGACGCGGGCCCTATGTCTGGCCGGGCGCGGCCCCGCGCGTCGCCGTCAGCCGTTCCGAACCCGCCGCGCCGGCCTGTTCGACCAAGGGCAAGAAGGGCAAGGCCCTGAAGGCCGCCAAGGCCAAGTGCGCGGCTGCGGCGCGCAAGGGCGGCAAGGCCTCGGTCAAAGGCAAGAAAGGCAAGACCTCGAAGGCGACTGCGGTGAAGAAGGGCAAGGCGAAGAGCAAGAGCAGCTCGAAGAAGAAGCGACGCTAGGCAGCCCTCTGAGCTGCACAAAACATTGCTTTCCCAGGCCTTGTGTCTGGGACCCATGTTTCAGCCGCTGATGAAGCCGGACTTTGGGCGACCACGCTGGCAACGGCGCCCTGACGCCGCTCGCCAAGCCGGACCATGGGTCCTCGCCACAAGGGCGAGGAAGGCGGGATCCTTGAGACCGATCTAAGCCTTCAAGGCTACGCGCGCCGCCGCGATCGGGGCGGCCAGGTCCCCGGTCGTGTAGGCGCTGGCTGCGCTGTGCCCCCAGACGGGGCCGGGCCAGGCGGGATCATCGGCGCGGCGGCCGACCACGTGGACATGCAGCTGGGCCGTGACATTGCCCAGCGCCCCGACGTTCAGCTTGTCGACGGCGAGACCCAAAGCCGCGCCCACCGCGCGGACGGCGGTCCCGCTCAGGACGATCTCCTCCATCAGCTGGATGCGGTGGGCGGTGTCCAGCTCTTCGATCTCGCGCAGGCCGGGCTGGCGCGGGATCAGCACCAGCCACGGATAGCGGGCGTCGTCCTGCAGGCGAACCTCACATAGGGGTAGGTCGGCGACTTTGTGCGAGGTGGCGGCGAAGGCGGGGTCCAGTCGAAAGTCTTCAGCCACGTTTCGGAACCGCCGCCCAATAGTCGAAGTCGAGAATGACGGCGGGATTGTAGGCCTCGCCCTCCTTGTCCGGGAAGTCGTCGCATGGGCGGTCCTTGGTCGCCACCAGCCGCAGGCGCAGGGCCCCGACCGGGCCCAGATCCGCCTTGTCCAGCACCTCGCTCCACGCGAACACCGTGCCGCCGGCGAAGAACGGAGCCACATGCCGGCCGCCGTTGATCGCCAGGATCAGGCCGGCGTTCTGCAGGCCGTTGAACGACAGGGCCTTGGCGGTCGAGATCACCACCCCCCCATAGACCAGGCGCTTGCCGGACGGATCCCGGCTTCGCTCGAACTGGTTGAAGTGGACCTTGGCGGTGTTCTGCCAGAGGCGCGTGGCCATCTGGTGTTCGGCTTCCTCGACCGCCATGCCGTCGACATGGTCGATCTTCTCGCCGATTGCATAGTCTTCGAAGGCGTGCGGCGCGCCGGCCTGCGCCCAGTCATAAGCGCCGAAGTCCAGGCCCGATGGGGGGACGAGATCGGCCGGCGCCACCGCCGCCGACAGGGTCGGTACGGTCTGCTCGGCGATGTCCGCCGCCGCATCGCGCTTTCGCACCATCACCCAGCGCACATAGCTTAGCACCGCCTCGCCGCGCTGGTTGCTTCCGGTGGTGCGGACATAGACGACGCCGGTCTTGCGGTTCGAATTCTCCTTCAGCCCGATCACGTCGGAGACGGCGGTCAGGGTGTCGCCGGGGAACACTGGGGCCAGGAACCGGCCCTCGGCGTAGCCCAGATTGGCCACGGCGTTCAGGCTGATGTCCGGCACGGTCTTGCCGAACACGACGTGGAAGGCGATCAGCGGATCGACCGGCGCGGCCGAAAGGCCACAGGTCCGGGCGAATTCGTCCGACGAGAACAGTGAGAAGCGGGGGCCGTACAGCGCGGCGTACAGCGCGACATCGCCCGCCGTGACTGTTCGCGGCGTGGCGTGGACCAGTCTTTGGCCGAGCTTGAAGTCCTCGAAGAAATGGCCCGGATCGGTCTTGCTCATCCCCGGCTCCTCTTATCGTTGTTCACCCATCTTTGCCGCAGTGCAGCGAAACGGGAAAGAGGGCTTGAGGCCGCGGCCCGACGGGTCTAGACCGCGCCGCGACATTCCACTGTCCACAGCCTTGATGGAGACCCCATGGCTCGCGCGAAGATCGCCCTTATCGGCGCCGGCATGATCGGCGGCACCCTGGCCCACATCGCCGCTCGCGAAGAGCTGGGCGACGTGATCCTGTTCGACATCGCCGAAGGCACCCCGCAGGGCAAGGCGCTCGACATCGCCGAAGCCTCGGCCGTGTTCGGCAAGGACGTGGCCCTGAAGGGCGCCAACGACTACGCCGATATCGCCGGCGCCGACGTCTGCATCGTCACCGCCGGCGTGCCGCGCAAGCCGGGCATGAGCCGCGACGACCTGCTGGGCATCAACCTGAAGGTCATGAAGGCCGTCGGCGAAGGCATCAAGGCCCATGCCCCGAACGCCTTCGTCATCTGCATCACCAACCCGCTGGACGCGATGGTCTGGGCCCTGCAGCAGTTCTCGGGCCTGCCGAAGGAAAAGGTCATCGGCATGGCCGGCGTCCTGGACTCGGCCCGCTTCGCCTACTTCCTGGCGGAAGCCACCGGCGTGTCGGTGGAAGACATCCACGCCTGGACCCTGGGCGGTCACGGCGACGACATGGTGCCGATGGTCCGTCACTCGACGGTGGGCGGCCTGCCGCTGCCGGAACTGGTCAAGCAAGGCTGGCTGACCCAGGAAAAGCTGGACGCCATCGTCGAGCGCACCCGCAAGGGCGGCGGCGAGATCGTCGCCCTGCTGAAGACCGGCTCGGCCTTCTACGCCCCGGCCGAGAGCGCCATCGCCATGGCGACCTCGTACCTGAAGGACAAGAAGCGCGTCCTGCCGTGCGCCACCTACCTGACCGGCCAGTACGGCCTGAACGACCTGTACGTGGGCGTGCCGGTGGTCATCGGCGCCGGCGGCGCCGAGAAGATCGTCGAGTTCGAAACCAACGACGCCGAAAAGGCCATGTTCGCCAAGTCGGTCGAGTCGGTGCAGGGCCTGATGGAAGCCTGCAAGGCCATCGACAGCTCGCTGGTCTAAGACCTGGCGACAGCCTGATACGAGAAGGGCGGCTCCGCGAGGGGCCGCCCTTTTTTGTCTAGTGCGCCGCGTCGCCCGGCTCCTGGGAGATCTCTTCCAGGGTCTTGCCGACCTGCTTGGCGCCGTAGTCCTTGGCGACGTCACCCAGAGACAGGATGCCGGTCAGATTGCCGGACTCGTTGAGCACCACCAGGCGACGGACCTGATTGTTGGCCATCTTGGCGGTGGCGTCGGCCAGGACGTCGTCCTCCTTCACGCTCAGCACCTCGCCATCCGACATCGCGTCCGAGACGGGACTGTCAAAGCTGCGGCCCTCGGCGACCACGCGCAGGACGATGTCGCGGTCGGTGACCAGGCCGACGACCTTGCCATTGTCGACCACCGGCACCACGCCGCTGTCGACCTTGGCCATGGTCTCGGCGACCTCGCGGATAGTGTCGGTGGGACGGGCGACCGAGACCTGGCTGGTCATGGCGTCGCTGACTTTCATGGCGGAACCTCGCGGGTTGGCGTTTCGAGGCTCTAAAACCCACAGCTTGCGCCAACCGTTCCGCTTCCGGTCGTCATGCGACGTCTCTATCTAGACGCTTCCTTCTTCCCGGAGCTTCCCATGTCGATCTCGATCCATCAGGCCAGCGCGCCCGTCTTCATCCAGGGCCTGAAGGGTCTGAAGGGCGTGCTGGGCAAGGCCGCCGCCCTCGTCGAGGCCAAGGGTTGGGACCCGGACGCCTTGCTGAAGGCGCGCCTCTATCCCGACATGTTCCCGCTGATCCGCCAAGTGCAGATCGCCACCGACTTCGCCAAGGGCGGCGCCGCGCGCCTGGCCGCTCAGGAGGTTCCCGCCTGGGACGACGTCGAGACCTCGTTCGAGCAGCTGATCGCCCGCGTCGACCGCGCCATCGCCTATCTGGAGGACCTGGACCCGGCCGCTTTCGAGGGCGGTCACGACCGCGACATCCAGTTGGTCCGCCGCGGCGAGACTTACACCTTCAAGGGGCTGGACTATCTGCAGGGCCAGGCGATGCCGAACTTCTTCTTCCACATCACCACCGCCTACGCGATCCTGCGCCACAACGGCGTCGAGGTCGGCAAGCGCGATTTCCTGGGCACGGCCTGATCCTCCGGGCGGGGTGGGCGGACTCAAAGGTCCGCCCTATGGACTCTTCCGCTGTTTCTGTGCATAAGCTCCGGCTTCCGGCGCTTTATCAGCAGCGCCTCCACCGTCACGACCCCGGCCTGTTAGCGCAGGATCCATCCGGACGAGGACGGCGAGGACCCCCGTCGACGTGATCGTCCACGGGGGCTGATCGCGTTTGGTCTAGTGATTTAACCCCAGGGTTCGACATGTTCGACGGCCTTACAGAGCGACTTTCAGGCGTCTTCGATCGCCTCGGCGGTCGCGGCGTGCTGTCCGAAAGGGACATCGACGAGGCGCTGCGCGAGGTCCGCGTCGCCCTGCTCGAGGCCGATGTCGCCCTGCCGGTCGTCAAGGACTTCATCAGCAGGGCCAAGGAGCTGGCTTCGGGCGAGGCGGTCATCCGCTCGGTCAAGCCGGCCGACCAGGTGGTCAAGATCGTCTATGACGGCCTGGTCGACATGCTGGGCGGCGAGGCGCCGACCGGCCTGAACCTGGCCCTCAACCCGCCGTCGGTTATCCTGATGGCCGGCCTGCAGGGCTCGGGCAAGACCACCACCACCGGCAAGCTGGCCCTGCGCCTCAGTAAGACCGAGCGCAAGAAGGTGCTGGTCGCTTCGCTCGACACCCGTCGCCCGGCGGCCATGGAGCAGCTGGCGACCCTGGCGCGCCAAGTCGAGGTCGAGAGCCTGCCGATCGTCGCCGGCCAGAGCGCCCCGGACATCGCCAAGCGCGCCATGACCGCGGCCAAGCTGGGCGGCTACGACGTTCTGATCCTGGACACCGCCGGCCGCACCACGCTGGACGAGGCGATGATGAACGAGGCGGCCGAGATCGCCCGCATCGCCAATCCGACCGAGACCCTCCTGGTCGCCGACAGCCTGACCGGTCAGGACGCCGTGCGCACGGCCAAGGCGTTCCACGAGCGCCTGCCGCTGACCGGTCTGATCCTGACCCGCGCCGACGGCGACGGCCGGGGCGGCGCGGCGTTGTCGATGCGCCATGTCACGGGCCTGCCGATCAAGTTCCTGGGCGCCGGCGAGAAGATCGACCAGCTGGACGTGTTCGACGCCCGCCGCGTCGCTGGCCGCATCCTGGGTCAAGGCGACGTCGTCGCCCTGGTCGAGAAGGCCGCGGCCGATCTCGACCAGGCCGAGGCCGAGCGCATGGCCAAGAAGCTGGCCAAGGGCAAGTTCGACCTGGACGACCTGTCGGCCCAGCTTTCCCAGATGCAGAAGCTGGGCGGCATGGAAGGCATCATGGGCCTGCTGCCCGGCGTCCAGAAGGTCAAGAAGCAGATCGCCGAGAGCGGCATCGACGACAGCATCTTCCGTCGCCAGCAGGCGATCATCAGCTCGATGACCAAGGAAGAGCGCAAGAAGCCCGACATCCTGGCCGCCTCGCGCAAGCGCCGCATCGCGGCCGGCGCCGGTGTGGATGTGGCCGAGGTCAATCGCCTGCTGAAACAGCACCGCCAGATGGCTGACATGTTCAAGGCCATGTCCAAGGACGGCGGCAAGGGACTGGCCCGCATGGCCCAGATGATGGGCGGCGGCGACATGGCCCGCCTGAAAAACATGGGCGGCGGCAAGATGCCGACGCCCGACCCTAACGCAGCGGGAGGTCCTGGCGGCCTCCCGGGGCTGCCCGGTCTGCCGGGCCTCGGGGGCGGCGGCGACGCCAAGCCCAACCCTCTCTCCGGCCTGGGCCTGCCCGGCTTCAACCCGTTCAAGAAATAGAACTTTAGACCAAGGACTACCGAAAATGCTGAAGATCCGTCTCGCCCGTGGCGGCGCCAAGAAGCGTCCGTACTACTCGATCGTCGTCGCCGACAGCCACTCGCCGCGCGATGGCCGCTTCATCGAGAAGGTCGGCACCTACAACCCGCTGCTCAAGAAGGACGACGCCAACCGCGTCACCCTGAAGGTCGAGTCGATCCAGGAGTGGCTGAAGAAGGGCGCCCAGCCGACCGACCGCGTCGCGCGCTTCCTGGCCGCCCAAGGCCTGACCACCTGGGCCCACGGTAACAACCCGCAGAAGGGCGCTCCGGGCAAGAAGGCGCAAGAGCGTCTGGCCGAGCGCGCTCAGCGCGAAGAAGAGCGCAAGCAAGCCGAGGAAGACGCCAAGGCCGCCGCCGAAGCCGAAAAGGCCGCCGCGGCTGAAGCCGCCGCCGCCGCTGCTGCTGCTCCGGCCGAAGAAGCCCCCGCTGAAGAGGCTCCGGCCGCCGAAGCTCCGGCTGAAGAAGCCTCGGAAGGCTAATCAGGGTTTTAGCGCCGCCGTCTCTTTTCGAGTCGGCGGCGCGACTCTGTCCGCGCCATGGCCAATTCTCCCGATGACCCGCTGATCCTGGTCGGCCGCGTGGCCGGCGGCTTCGGCGTGCGCGGCGAGGTGCGGATCTCGACCTATACCGAAGACCCGATGAGCATCGCGGGCTTCAAGACGCTGAAGCGCCAGGACGGCTCGACGGCCCTGACCATTGCGTCCGCCCGCAAGACCAAGGACGGCGTCGTCTGCCGCTGTCCTGGCGTCGACAGCAAGGAAGCCGCCGACGCCTTGCGCGGCCTGCGCCTGTATGTCCCTCGCTCGGCCCTGCCCGAGCCCGACGAGGACGAGTTCTACCTGACCGACCTGGTGGGCCTGTCCGTACGCCATATCCAGACCGACCTCCTGCTGGGCCGCGTGAAGAGCGTCCAGAATTTCGGCGCCGGCGACATTCTCGAGATCACCCCCGACCTGGGCGGTCCGACCTGGTACCTGCCGTTCACACGGGCGGCGGTTCCCGAGGTTAAGATCGCCGAGGGCCTGATTCTGGCCGACCCGCCCGCCTTGGTGGGCGAACAGGAAGGTCCCGCCGAGGACTGATTTCCTTCGTAAGGAGTGCGTGGCTTGGTCTCCGACGGAAAGTGGCGGGTCACCGCCTCGCGCCATGTGCACAAGGACCGCTGGATCAGCCTGCGCGCCGACGACTGCGTGACCGACGAGGGCGCGGTGGTCGCCCCCTACTATGTCCTGGAATATCGCGACTGGGTCGAGGTCGTGGCGCTGGACGCCGAGAACAACGTCCTGCTGGTCAAGCAGTACCGGCACGGCCTGGGCGACATCTCGCTGGAGCTGCCGGCCGGCAATATGGATCCGGGCGAGACCGATCCCGTCGAGGCGGCCCGGCGCGAGCTCCTTGAAGAGGCCGGTTGCGCGGGGACGCTCACCCTGATCGGCCAGAGCCACGCCAACGCCGCCAGCGTCGCCAATCGCACGCACATCATTCTGGCGCGCGACGTGGTGCGCGTGGCCGATCCCCTGGACGATCCGGGCGAGCGCATCGAGAGCCTATGGGTCCCGGTCGCCGAAGCGATCCGCCTGGCCCTGAGCGGTGAACTGACCAACGGCATGCAGGCCGCGGCGCTGCTGCGAGGCCTGGTCGCGGCCGGGGTGGCGAGGATCGAGCCGGTCTAACGCCTACTTCCTAACGCGCATCAGGCACTCCTGCGCCACCGAGGCCAGGAGCTTGCCGTCGCGGCTGAACATCTGGCCGCGCACCAGGCCCCGGCCTTGCGAGGCGCTGGGGCTGTCCTGGGCGAACAGGGTCCAGTCGTTGAAGTCGAACGGATGGTGGAACCACATGGCGTGGTCCAGGCTGGCGGCCTGCAGGCCCGGCGTGGTCCAGATCAGGCCGTGCGGACGCAAGGCGCTTTCCATGAACGCCATGTCGGAGGCGTAGGCGAGCGCCGCCTGCTGCATCCGGACGTCATTGCCCAGCGGGGCCTTGGCCCGCATCCAGACGTTCTTGGTTCCCGACTTCTGGACCGGGGCGATGGGGTTCTGCGGGTCCTCCCAGCGGATGTCGACCGGGCGCGGCTTGGAGGCGATGGCCAGCATCTTGGGATGGATCTGGTCGCCCAGGCTCTTGAGGAACTCGACCTCGGTCGGCAGGCTTTCGGGGTCCTGCGCGATCGGCATCGCCGACTGGTGCTCGAAGCCCTCTTCCGGCGTCTGGAACGAGGCGGCCAGATTGAAGATCTGCTCGCCGTGCTGGATGGCGGCCACCCGGCGGGTGGTGAAGGTGCCGCCGTCACGCGCCCGCTCCACCTCGTAGAGCACCGGGGCGTTCACGTCGCCAGGACGGATGAAATAGGCGTGCAGCGAGTGGCAGACGCGGTCCGGCACGGTCTTGTAGGCCGCCAGCAGGGCCTGGGCGATCACCAGCCCGCCGAAGATGCGGGGGAAGCCGTCGTTGGGGCTGACGCCGCGAAACAGGTTCACCTCGATCGGTTCGAGGTCGAGGATGTCGGCGAGGGTCTCAGTGGTCTGCATGGCGCAGTGCGATAGGCCCGCTTCGGCGCCGCCGCAAGCCGTCACCTTGCGTCAGGCGCGCCGGCTCCCCATCGTGGGCCGATGTCGTCTTCGCCCCCGGTCGTCCATCATCCCGCCTTCCGCGCCGAAATGCCGGCGGGGCACCGGTTCCCGATGGACAAGTTCTCGCGCCTGGCCTCGGTGCTGGAAGCCGAGGGCGTGCCGGGACCGGTTGGCTTCGCGCGTCCAGAGATCATCGATGTCGAGACCCTGCGGCTGGCGCATGCGGAGGATTATGTGCGGGAGGTGATCGAGCTGACCTTGCCGGCCGACGTGGTCCGGCGGATCGGCATGCCCAATAGCGAGAGCGTCGCGATCCGAGCCCGCGCGGCGACCGGCGGCACCTTGCTGGCGGCGCGGCTGGCGCTGGAGCACGGGATCGCCTGCAACACCGCCGGCGGCAGCCATCACGCGTCAGCGGAAAGCGGGGCGGGCTTCTGCGTGTTCAACGACGTGGCGGTGGCGGCGCGACGGCTGCTGGCTGAGGGCGCGATCGGCCAGGCCCTGGTCATCGACCTCGATGTCCACCAGGGCGACGGCACGGCGCGGATCTTCGAGGGCGACCCCAGCGTCTTCACGTTCTCGATGCACGCCGAGAAGAACTTCCCGCACCGCAAGGCCACGAGTGACCTCGACGTCGAGTTGGCCGATGGGACGGGCGACGATGAATATCTGGCGAAATTGCAAGAGATCCTGCCGGCGCTGCTCAGCAGCGTCCGGCCGGACATCGTCTTCTTCAATGCGGGGGTCGATCCGCATGCGGACGACAAGCTGGGCCGTCTGTCGCTGACCGACGAGGGTCTGGGGCGACGAGAGGCCTATGTCCTGGGCGCTTGTCTTGCTCTTGAGATCCCCGTGGTCGGGGTCATCGGCGGCGGCTACGACGCGGATATCGATCGTCTGGCGGCGCGCCACGCCATCCTGCATCGGACGGCGAAAAGTCTGTATTCTTCTAAAGCCTAGATCTCGGAAGCTCAGTCTGTCGCCTTCTCCGTCGAGGCGGCCCTTGCGGGCGGCCCGACGGAGCTACGCGGCGATCACTTACAGGCTCGAAGCGAGCGAACCGGCGATAACGACCAGCGGCAGAACCGCGAGAACGAGCGAGGCGAGGCCGGCGACGGCGTTGGTCTTGAGAGTCATGGTGTTGATCCCTGTTTCTTGTTGCTCGGCGCCACGTCGGCGTCCGATGAGCAAGGATATAGGCGCTGACTCTCGTTAATGCACGTTACTCATGCTTCATGACGCGAATTTAAGAAACTTTGTCGCACCTAAACGGCATTACAGGGGATTAATGTGGTCGTCTGTAACTGTTTCTCGCGAAACTTTATCCGCTGAGACGATCTGCTGGGCGCGTCCGTGTTAATCCTCGCTGGGCGCCACCAAAAAGAGTCCCCGCAGGGTCGCGATCGGGGCCGATCTCGTCTCCTGCCAGGCCTCGACATGGACGTTGGCGATGCGGCGGCCCAGCTTCTTGATGCTGGCGCGGGCATAGGTGGTGAGGGGGCGGCCCGAGCGGAGGTATTCGATCGAGACGTCAATGGTGCGCGGCTGGCGCTTCATCGGCGCGGCGACCGACAGTTGGGCGAGGGCGGTCATCTCCATGAAGGCCCCCAGCACGCCGCCGTGGATGGCGGGCAGCATCGGGTTGCCGACGATGTGCTGGGCGAAGGGAAGGATGGCGGTCATCTCGTCCCCGGCCAGCTCGGCCTTCACGCCCAGGAAGCGGGCGTAGGGGATGGCGTCCAGCATGGAGACCAGGCGGGTGTCGGCGTCGCTCATCAGTCCACGCTCCCCGTCTTGGCGCGCGGCTCGCGCGAGGGCTTGAGGTTGGCCCCGGGCTTCTTGCCGGCGCTCGAGTCCAGCATGAAGGCCGCCTGGGCGGTGGCCACGGGATCTTCCGGCTCGCGGTCGTAGGCGACGGCGCGGACGAAGGCGACCGAGCGGGTCAGCTTGTAGCAGTGGGCGCGGGCCAGCACGTCCAGGCCCGGCTCGGCCGGGCGCATATAGTCGATGCGCAGGTCCAGGGTGGCGATCGAAGTCCAGGTTTCCATGGCCGCGTGCACGGCCTGGCCGCTGGCGTGGTCCAGCAAGGTGGTCACCACCCCGCCGGCGATGACCCCTGTCTCGGGATCGCCGACGATCTCCGGACGATAGGGAACCTTGAGGACCGCGACCGCGTCGCCGATCTCCAGGGTCGAGAAGCCCAGGGCCTTGGCCTGGGGGCTGCCCTCGTTCATCGCCGTGGCGATCATGCGGCTCTGTTCGTTATCGCTCATGCCAGCTCCCTTGTACGGGATAGGCTTAGCCTCTCAGGCGTTGTCTTATCCAGCCGTGATCAAGCCCGAAGACCTCTTATGTCCCCGCCCGGACGGCCTCTACTGTCCGCCGGGAGACTTCTATATCGACCCGGTCCGTCCCGTGGATCGAGCGGTGATCACCCATGGCCACGCCGACCACGCCCGGGCCGGCCACGGCGTTGTGGCGGCCACGCCGGAGACCCTGGCGATCATGGCCGTGCGCTATGGCGAGGACTTCGCCGGCCGCCGAGAGTCCGTGGCCTATGGCCAGAGTTTCACCCACAACGGCGTCGAGGTGACCCTGGTCCCGGCCGGCCACGTGCTGGGTTCGGCCCAGGCGGTGGTGCGCTGGAAGGGTCTGACCATGGTTGTGTCCGGCGACTACAAGCGCCGCCGTGATCCGACCTGCGCCCGCTTCGAGCCCGTGCCCTGCGACGTGTTCATCACCGAGGCGACCTTCGGTCTGCCGGTCTTTCGCCACCCCGACGACGCCGGCGAGATCCGCGGCCTGCTGGCCTCGGTCGAGCAGTTTCCCGAACGCTGCCACATCGTCGGCGCCTACGCCTTGGGTAAGGCCCAGCGGGTGATCCGGCTGCTGCGCGAGGCCGGCTGGGACAAGCCGATCTTCGTCCATGGGGCGCTGGAGCGGCTGAACGCTCTGTACGAGGCCCACGGCGTCGAATTAGGGCCGCTGGCGCCTGCGACGTCGTCGGGCCCCAAGGACGCCTTCGCCGGCCAGATCGTCATCGCGCCGCCCAGCGCCGTCGCCGACCGCTGGTCGAGGCGGTTCCCCGATCCTGTCGACTGTTTCGCCTCGGGTTGGATGCGGGTAAGGGCGCGCGCTCGCCAGCGGGGCGTCGAGCTGCCGCTGATCCTGTCCGACCATGCTGATTGGGACGAGCTGACCGCGACCCTGACCGAGCTGCGGCCCGGGGAGGTCTGGATCACCCACGGCCGCGAGGAAGCCCTGGAGCGCTGGTGCGAGCTGGAAGGCCTGCCGGCCCGGGCGCTGCGGCTGGTGGGCTATGACGAGGAGGAGGGCGAGTAGCTTTCCGGCGCCACGCCCACATACCGCGCCCGCGGCCGGATCAGCCGTCCCGTCTGCAGCTGTTCGATCGCGTGCGCCGCCCAGCCGGCGCTGCGGGCTGTGGCGAACAGGATGAACGGCGCGTCCGGCGGCAGCTTCAGGGTTCGCGCCAGGGTGACCAGGGCGAAGTCGATGTTGGGCGAGAGGCCCGTGGCGGCCTCGGTCGCGGTGCGCAGCTGGGCCAGCAGAGGCGGCGCCGCGAACGCCGCCAGCAGCGCGGCGGCGCGGGGATCGCCGTCAGGATAGAGCGGATGGTCGAAGCCTGGCATCGACGCGCCGCGCGCCAGGCGGGCCAAGACGGCGTGGTTCGGATCGCGGCGCTCGGCTTCCTCGACGAAGGCCTCGACCCGCGCGGCCATGCCGCCGTGCAGCGGCCCGGACAAGGCCGACAGCCCCGCCAGGCAGGACGCCGATAGCGACGCGCCCGTCGAGGCCGCCACGCGGGCGGCGAAGGTCGAGGCGTTCAGCTCGTGGTCGGCCAGCAGCACCAGGGTCCGGCGGACCAGATCGGCGCCGGCCGGGTCCAGGCCCCAGGCTGCGGCGAAGCGGGCATGGGCCGGACCCTCGCCGGTCTGGCCCGTGGCCGCGTCGACCACCGCTTCGAGCAGGTCGGCGGCTTCCATGGCAAGCGCGAGGGGCGCGCGCCCCCGGGCCGGCGGTTCGCGGCCGGCCCGCGCGGCCAGGGTCAGGAACAGGCGGCCTCGAGCGCCGTCAGCGACGGGCGACTCGGGTCGGCGGGACGACTTCAGCGCCGCGCCATGGCCGCCGCGCAGCAGCCGGCCGACGTTCTCCAGCGTCAGGCCCTGCTCGGCCAGTTCGGTGGCGTCGCGGCCGCGATACCACAGCCGGCCGCCGGCCACGGTCGTGATCGCCGAAGGCAGCACCGGCTCGCCCCAGGCGATGGCCTCGGCGGCGACGTCTGCGGCGCGGCGGCCGCGCGCCTTCTTCTGAGCCAGGGCCGCGACGTCCGAGGCGCGATAGAGGCTGCGGCGGGGATCGTGCGGATGGGCGGCGGCCTCGATCCGGCCTCGGCTGACATAGGCGTAGAGGGTCTGCGGCCGGATCCCCAGCCGTTCCAGAACCTGATCCGCGTCGAGCCAGTCCGCCATATAGATTGATTATATTGATCAAGATTGACGATCAAGTGGGGCGGGCGCTCTTGGATGGGAAGGAAAGGAGACCGCATATGTCCGATGGTCTTGAGGGCGTCATCGCCGCCCGCACGGTTCTGTCCGATGTCGACGGCGCCAGGGGCCGCCTGGTGATCCGCGGCTACGCCGTCGAGGATCTGTCGGGGCGCACCCGCTACGAGGAGGCCGCGCATCTGCTGTTCGACGGCTTCTTCGAGGATGCGCCCAGCGATCTGGCCCCTGCCCTGGGCGAGGCCCGGGTTCGCGCCTTCGCCGAGGTCGCCGCCCTGGACGAGGGCCTGGCCCGCCGCGATCCGGTCGAGGCCATGCGCGCCCTGTTGGCGCGGCTGCCCGACGGCGACGACCTGCCGACAGCCCTGCTGCTGATCGCCGCCCCCGCCGTCTTCACCCCCGCCGTGCTGCGCGTCGCCAAGGGCGAAACCCCCGTCGCGCCGGACCCGGCTCTCTCGCATGCCGCCGACATCCTGCGCATGACGCGCGGCGCGGCCGCCACCGACGCCGAGGCCGCCGCCCTGGACGCCTATCTGGTCACGGTCTGCGACCACGGCCTCAACGCCTCGACCTTCGCCGCCCGCGTGGTGGCCTCGACCCGCGCCGGCCTGACCTCGGCGGTGCTCGCTGGGCTGTCCGCGCTAAAGGGTCCGCTGCATGGCGGCGCGCCTGGTCCGGTGATCGAGATGCTGGACGCGATCGGCAGGCCGGAGAACGCCCGCCCCTGGCTTGAGAAGGCGCTGGCGCGCGGCGACCGGCTGATGGGCTTCGGCCATCGCATCTACCGTGTCCGCGACCCGCGCGCCGACGCCCTGAAGGCGGCGGTGCGCAAGCTTGCCGCCGCCTCGCCCACTCTGCCCGGCCGCGTGGCCTTCGCCGAGGCGGTCGAGGCGGCGGCCCTGGCCATCCTGCGGGAGCACAAGCCCGATCGGCCGCTGGACACCAATGTCGAGTTCTACACGGCGCTGCTGCTGGAAGCCCTGGGCCTGCCGCCCGCCAGCTTCACCTGCGTCTTCGCCATGGGCCGTGTCGCCGGCTGGCTGGCCCACGCCCGCGAGCAGCTGGCCGGCGGGCGGCTGATCCGGCCGCAGTCGGTTTATGTCGGCCCCGAGGTGCGAGCGGCGGCTTAGGTTTCGGCCCGGTGTGCGGTAGATAGGGAGCATGTCCTTATCCGCCGCCGCCGATCCGAAGGCGACCCGCAACGTCGCCCTGCTGTCCGTCGCCACCGCGACCGTCCTGATCATCGTCAAGGCCATCGCCTGGCGGGCCAGCGACAGCGTGGCGATCCTGGCGTCGCTGTCGGACTCCGCCCTGGACATGATAGCCTCGCTGATCACGCTCTACGCTGTGCGCTACGCCGCCGTGCCGCCGGACGCCGAGCACCGCTTCGGTCATGGCAAGGCCGAGGCGTTCTCCAGCCTGCTGCAAGGCGGTCTGGTGTTCGCCTCGGGCGCGCTGATCGGGCGCGAAGCCTTCCACGCCATCTTCAACCCGCGCCCGGTCGAGCACGGCTTGGCCGGGGTGGTCGTGATGATCGTCTCGATCGTCCTGACCCTGGCCCTGATCACCGCCCAGAGCCGGGTGCTGAGGGCCAGCGGCTCGATCGCCATCGCCGGCGACCGGGCCCACTACGCCGCCGACCTGGGCTCGAACGCCGTCGCCCTCGTGGGGGTCGCGGCGGCGTCGTGGCTGGGCCTGTCCTGGGTGGACGCGGCGGCGGGCCTGCTGGTGGCGCTGTGGCTGATCTGGGGCGCGATCGGCGTGTTCCGCGAGGCCTCCGACCAACTGCTGGATCGCGAGTTGCCCGAGGCGGACCGCGAGCGGATCTTGACACTGGCCACGGCCGACCCGCGTCTGCTGGGCGTGCACCAGCTGCGCACCCGCGCCTCGGGCCCCTATGTCCACATGCAGATGCACGCCGACCTGGCGTCGGACATCTCGTTGGCCGAGGCCCACGCCATCATCGTCGCGGCCGAGAACCGCTTGCTCGAAGCCTTCCCCTCGGCGGACATCATCATCCACCCCGACCCGCGCGGCCTCGCCGAGAAACACGGCGGCGTCTTCGCTGAGAGCGTCGAGGGTTGAGTTTTCGGACCGGGCGGGTACGGAACTGCGCATGAACGACACCCTCGCCCACCTGCCGCGCGCCTTCGCCGGTAAGACCGTGCTGGTTCTCGGCGACGTGATGCTGGACCGCTTCATCTACGGCGCGGTCGACCGTATCTCGCCCGAGGCGCCGGTGCCGGTGATCGCGGTGGAGAAGGAAACCGCCATGCTGGGCGGCGCGGGTAACGTCGCCCGCAACGTCGCCGCGCTCGGGGCCAGGGCGGTGCTGATCGGACTGGTCGGGAAGGACGACGCCGGTGCGGCCTTGCGCGGCATGATCGACGCCGAGAGCGGCCTGGACGCCGAGCTGGTGACCGATCTCCAGCGCCGCACGACCGAAAAGGTCCGCTACATCTCCGGCTCGCACCAGATGCTGCGCGTCGACCGCGAGGATCGTGGCGCCGGCGACGCCGCGACGCTGCTGGCGGCGTTCAAGGCGCGGCTGGCTTCGGCGGATGTCGTGGTGCTGTCCGACTACGCCAAGGGGGTGCTGACGCCCGAAGTGGTGCGCGGCGCGATCGACGCGGCCCGCGCGGCCGGCAAGCCGGTCATCGTCGACCCCAAGAGCCGCGACTTCGCCCGCTATGACGGCGCGACCCTGATCAAGCCCAACCGCAAGGAGGCCGCCGAGGCCACCGGCATCGTCGACAACTCGGACGAAGCCTCGGAAGAGGCCGGCGCGGCCATCCTGGCCATGGCCCCCGGTCTGGAGGCGGCCCTGATCACCCGCGGCGGCGCGGGCATGACCCTGGCCGTGCGGGGCCAGGCGCCGGTCCACCTGCCGGCCACCGCCATCGAGGTGTTCGACGTCTCGGGGGCCGGCGACACCGTGGCCGCGACCCTGGCCCTCTCCGTGGCGGCCGGCGCCAGCCTGGCCGACGCCGCCCACCTGGCCAACCTGGCCGGCGGCCTGGTCGTCGCCAAGCTGGGCACCGACGTGGTCACCGCCGCCGAGCTCACGGCCCGTGCGGGTTCGGCGCAGGGCGAGCCCGGCGAGATCAAGATCGCCGGCCGCGACCAGGCCCGGCAGATCGTCGAGGGCTGGAGGGCGCGCGGCCTGAAGGTCGGCTTCACCAACGGCTGCTTCGACCTCCTGCATCCCGGCCACGTCTCGCTGCTCAGCCAGGCCAAGGCCGCCTGCGACCGCCTGATCGTCGGGCTCAACACCGACGCCTCGGTCTCCAAACTGAAGGGGCCGACGCGACCGGTGCAGAAGGAGCAGGGTCGCGCCACGGTGCTGGCTTCGCTGTCGTCGGTCGATCTGGTGGTGCTGTTCGATGAGGACACGCCGCTGGCGCTGATCAAGGCCTTCCACCCCGACGTGCTGGTCAAGGGCGCCGACTACACCGTCGAGACGGTGGTCGGCTCGGACGTCGTGCTGGGCTATGGCGGCCAGGTGGTGCTGGCCGAGTTGAAGCCGGGCCAGAGCACGACCAACCTGATTGCGCGGATGAACAGCTGAGCGCGTGTCCCTTGAGTAAAAGCGCCGCTCAAAAGCCTGGATTTCCAGGCTAAACGCCGTTCGGCAATCTCTTGTTAAGCAAAACGGCGCATCGCTCTTTCGATGCAGCCTGAGCGCACCTGGGCATGAGCGTCGAACGCACCCTTCATCATTTTCCCCTCGATCCCGCCTCGCGACAGGTGCGTCTGGCGCTGGGCGAGAAGCGGCTGCCGTTCGTCGAAATCCAGGTCCGTTACTGGGAAATGCCGCCCGAGTTCACCGCGCTGAACCCGTCGGGCCTGCCGCCGGTGCTGGTCGAGACCCGCAACCAGCGCAACCTCGTCGTCTGCGAGACGCGGGCCATCCTCGAGCACATCGAGGAGACCGAGACAGAGCCGCCGCTGCTGGGTCGCGACCCGGCCGAACGCGCCGAGGCCCGCCGCCTGCTGCAGTGGTTCGACCGCAAGTTCGACAACGAGGTCAACGGCTTCCTCCTGCACGAGAAGATGGAGAAGCGGCTGCTGCGCATGGGGGCGCCCGACCTGGCCGCCCTGCGCCAGGGCCGCGAGGCGCTGCGGGCGCACCTGGGCTACATCGACGGCCTGCTGCAGACGCGCGACTGGCTGGCCGGCCGGCGCATGAGCCTGGCCGACTTCGCCGCCGCCGCGCATCTGTCGGTGATCGACTATTTCGGCGACGTGCCGTGGAAGGACTTCTCCACGGCCAAAACCTGGTACATGAAGCTGAAGTCGAGGCCGGCCTTCCGTCCGATCCTGGCCGACCGCTGGCCCGGCCTCGCGCCGGCCGCGCACTATGACGACCTCGACTTCTGAGCTGACGCCGCAAACGATCAAGGACGAGATCCGCGCCGAGGCCTTGAGCCTGGGATTCTCGACCTGCGGTTTCGCTGATGCAGCCGCCGCCTGGCCGAATGGCGAATGGCTGCGCGAATTCGTCGTCGCCGAGCGCCATGGCGACATGGGCTGGATGGAGGAGACGCTGGACCGGCGCTCGCATCCCACCGCCATGTGGACCGAGGCGCGATCGGCTGTCGTGCTGGGCGTCAACTACGGTCCCGACATCGACCCGCTGGAGCAGCTGAAGGCGACGCGCGACGCGGCCATCTCGGTCTATGCCCAGGGCGACGACTATCACGACGTCATCAAGAAGCGCCTGAAGGTGCTGGCCGGCTGGATGCATCGCCGGTTCGGCGAGGACGTGAAGGTGTTCGTCGACACCGCGCCGCTGATGGAGAAGCCCCTGGCCCAGAGGGCCGGTCTGGGCTGGCAGGGCAAGCACACCAACCTGGTCTCGCGGCAGTTCGGCTCGTGGTTGTTCCTGGGCAGCGTGCTGACCACGCTGGACCTGCCGCCGGACGAGGCCGAGGTCGATCACTGCGGCCGTTGCAGCGCCTGCCTCGACATCTGCCCGACCAAGGCCTTCCCGGCCCCGCGCCAGCTGGATGCGCGGCGCTGCATCTCGTACCTGACCATCGAGCTTTCGGGCGCGATTCCGGCCGAGTTCCGGCCCGCGCTGGGCAACCGGATCTATGGCTGCGACGATTGCTTGGCGGTCTGTCCGTGGAACAAGTTCGCCTCGCTCTCCAACGAAGCCAAGCTTCAGGCGCGGGAAGCGCTGAAGCAGCCGTCCCTGGCGCAGTTGGCGGTGCTGGATGACGCTGAATTCCGGGCGCTGTTCTCGAAGAACCCGATCAAGCGGATCGGTCGCGACCGCTTCGTGCGCAACGTGCTCTACGCGATCGGCAACAGCGGTGACGCAAGCCTGATGGCGGTGGTCGAATCGCTGTTGGCGGACCCCGCGCCGGTGGTGCGCGGGGCGGCCGCCTGGGCCGCGCGCCGGCTCGTGGGAGACGCGGCGCTGGCGTTGAAGGGCGACGAAGCCGATCCGGATGTGCTGACGGAGTGGCGATAAACTCTGCTCCCCCTCGGGGGGAGCTGCCGCGGAGCGGCTGAGGGGGCCTGCTCCGCGTAGGCCGAGCTGCCCCCTCCGACCCTCCGGGCCACCTCCCCCAGAGGGGGAGGAAGGTTTAGTGTTAAGCCTTCAGCGCCGCTTCCACCGCCGAACGCGCCGCCGCGCCGAGATCAGGACGCTTGAGCGCCAGGGCGACATTAGCGCGCAGCAGGCCGATCTTGTCGCCGCAATCGTGGGTGACGCCTTCGTAGACATAAGCGTGGAACGACTGCCGGGTCATCAGCTTGGCCATCGAGTCGGTCAGTTGGATCTCGTTGCCGGCGCCCTTCTCCTGGCTGGCCAGCAGTTCGAAGATCTCGGGCTGCAGGATGTAGCGGCCGGCGATGGACCAGTTCGAGGGCGCCGTGCCCTGGGCCGGCTTCTCGACCATGCCGGTCATGGTCGCCAGCCGGCCGTTCACCTCGCCCGGGGCGACGATGCCGTACTTGTGGGTCTCGCTGGCGGGGACTTCCTCGACGCCGATGACGTTGCCGCCGCCGACCTTGTCATAGACCTCGATCAGCTGGCCCAGCGCCGAGGGATCGGCGTCGACGATGACGTCGGGCAGCATGACCGCGAACGGCTCGTCGCCGATGATGTCGCGGGCGCACCACACCGCGTGGCCCAGGCCCAGCGGGGCCATCTGGCGCACGAAGCTCATCTCGCCCGGACGGGGCAGCTCGTCGCGCAGCTGCTTGAGGATGTCGGTCTTGCCCTTGGCTTCCAGCTGGGCTTCCAGTTCGACCTGGTGGTCGAAATAGTCCTCGATCGCGCCCTTGCTGCGGCCGGTGACGAAGACGAAGTGCTCGATGCCCGCCTTGCGGCCTTCCTCGACGATGTACGACAGGATCGGGCGGTCGACGACGTTCAGCAGTTCTTTTGGGGTCGTCTTGGTGCCCGGCAGCACGCGGGTGCCGAGGCCAGCGACGGGAAGAACGGCTTTACGAACGGGTTTCATGAGCAGCTCGTCTTAAGTATTGGGTGGGTGTTTCTAGAAAAGCTCGCTGACGAAAGCCACCACTGTTCCGTGAAAATTCAGCTGGAACGGTTCCCGACGGTCGGCAGGTGGTTTTTGGCGCGTGACGTGCTAGCTCAACGTCCACTTTCAAAGAGGTTTCCCGGGATCATCATGCACCGTCGCGCCCTGCTCCTCACCCTCGCCGCCGCTGGCCTGACCCTGGCCGCCTGCGGTCCCAGCAAGAAGGCGCAGGAGAACCTGAGCATCGCCGACGCCTTCATGGCCAAGAACGCCAAGGAGCCGGGCGTCGTCACCCTGCCCCAGGGCCTGCAGTACAAGGTCGTGCGTGAGGGACCGCAGGGCGGACTGCACCCGACCCCGGCCGACGAGGTCAAGGTCCACTACGAGGGCAAGCTGTTGGACGGCACGGTGTTTGACAGCAGCTACGAGCGCGGCGTGCCGGCCGTGTTTCCGCTGGATGGCCTGGTGCCGGCCTGGGTCATCGCCCTGCAGCGCATGAAGGCCGGCGACGAGTGGATCCTCTACGTCCCGCCGGCCCTGGGCTATGGCGCGCAGGACAAGGGCCCGATCCCGGCCAACAGCGTGATGATCTTCCGCATCGAGCTGTTGGATGTGAACCGGATCGGACCGGGCAAGCCGAAGGAATAGGGATCAGACCACCCGCGGCGGGTAGCCGCTCTCGCGCAGGGCGTCCATGACCTCCTGGGTGTGCTGAGCGTCGCGGGTCTCGATGGTGATGTCGAACTCCGCGCCCTTGGCCGGCACGTCCAGGGCCAGGCGGTTGTGGTTCACCTCGATGATGTTGGCGCCCATGGTCCCGATCACCGAGGCGACGGTCGACAGCAGGCCTGGACGATCGTCGCCGATGATCCGCAGGGAGGCCAGGCGCTGGGCGCGGACTAACTCGCGGGTCAGCACCGAGGCCAGCAGGCGGGTGTCGATATTGCCGCCGCACAGGATCAGGCCGCACTTCTTGCCCCGGAAGCGTTCCGGATAGGCCAGCAGCGCCGCCAGCGAGGCAGCGCCGGCGCCCTCGGCGATGGTCTTCTCGACATTGCAGTACAGCGAGACGGCCTGCTCCAGGTGCGGCTCCTCCAGCAGCAGCACGTCGTCGATCAGCGGGCGCACGACGCCATAGGTCAGGTCGCCGACTTGCTTGACCGCAACGCCTTCGGCGATCGTCTGGCCGCCGCAATGGGCCGCGACGCCGCGCATGCGGGCGGTGAAGGACGGGTACATGGCCGGCTCGCAGCCGACGATGCGGATGTCGGGCTTCAGGGCCTTGGCCGCCGTGGCGACGCCGCTGATCAGCCCGCCGCCGCCGATCGGCACGGGCAGGACTTCCAGATCCGGCGCGTCCTCCAGCATCTCCAGGGCGATCGTGCCCTGGCCGGCCATGATATCGTAGTCGTCGAACGGGTGGACGAAGGTCAGGCCCTGCTCGTCGCGCAGCTTGCGGGCGTGGGCGTTGGCGTCGTCGTAGGTCTCGCCCTCGATGACCACGGTCGCGCCGAAATCGCGGGTGTGCTGCACCTTCACGAAAGGCGTGGTCTTGGGCATGACGATGGTGACGGGCACGCCCAGGCGCGCGCCGTGATAGGCCAGGCCCTGGGCGTGGTTGCCGGCGCTGGCGGCGATCACGCCGCGCGCCTTCTCGGCTTCCGACAAGAGCATGAGCTTGTTCAGCGCGCCGCGTTCCTTGTAGGCGGCCGTGAACTGCAGGTTCTCGAACTTCACCCACACCTCGGCGCCGGTAATCTTCGACAGCGTGCGCGAGTGGCGGCAGGGCGTGCGCTCGATCTGACCTTTCAGGCGGCCGGCGGCGGCTTGGATGGCGGCAAGGTCGAGGGTCATCGGTCAGCACTCTGTCGCGGCGAGAAACGAGCCGTGGCGGGCCTCTAGCACGGCCAAGCCACCAAACACACCCCTTTGGGCAAGCCCCTTTAGGCGGTGGTCTGAAGGAGGTTTTCTATCGCGGTCCAAGCCTCCGGCTCGGTCAGCATCGGCGCGTGGCCGACGCCGGGAACCTCGGCATAGGCCATGTGCGGCGCGGCGGCGCGCATGCGCTCGGCGATGGCGGGGTCGATCAGGTCGGAGATCCCGCCGCGCACCAGCAGCAACGGCCGGTCTTTCGCCAGGGCCCGGAACAGCGGGTACATGTCGGGCGCCGGGGGCGTCTGCCCCGTCTCCGCCTGGATTTTGGCGGCGGCCTCGGCCGAGGCCTTGATCGGGACGGCGATGTCGGGGTCGTAGGCGGCGACGAAACCGCCATTCTGGGCGTCGAAGGTCCGCCGAGCGGCGCGATCCCAGTCTTCGGGACCGTAGGTGGGGAAGGCGATCTGGTTGATGTCGCGCACATAGGCGACCGCTTCGTCCCAGGTCGCGAACTGGCCGGCGCGACCGGTGTATGAGGCGATCCGCGCCAGGCCGACCGGCGAGATTTCGGGGCCGACATCGTTCAGCACCGCCGCCGCGATCGCCTGGGGCGCGATCGCGGTCAGCACCATGGTGATCAATCCGCCCATGCTCGTGCCGACGAACACCGCCTTTTCGATCCCTGCCGCGGCCAGCAGCGAGACGAGGTCGGCCGCGTAGGTTCCCGGATGATAGTTCATCGGGTTCGGGTCGCGGGCCGACAGGCCTCGGCCGCGCACGTCGACCGCGAGCACGCGGCGGCCCGTGGCGGCGATCCGGGGCGCCAGGTCCTCGAAGTCGCGGGCGTTGCGGGTCAGGCCGTGGATGCAGATCACCGGCAGCTTACCGGCCTCGCGCGCCGGAGCGTAGTCCCGGGCGTGCAGCGGCAGGCCCTCGTGCGAGGTCCAGAAGAAGTCGGTGAACGGAGCCATCTTGTATTCCTTCTCCTTAATTCGCCTCCTCCGCGCTTCGCGCTTCTCCCCGGAGGGGGAGAAGGATCGCGGGATCACCTTCTGAACCCCTTGAGGACGGGCGACCGCCCAGCGGTCAGGTGGGGCCTGGGGCGCTTCAGTATTCGAACGGCGAGTCGATCTGCGCCAGCAGCGGCGCGGCGTTGTCGCGTTCGTTGGCGGTGATCTCCGGCGCCGGGATCGGCCAGTCGATGCCGATGGCCGGATCGCTCCAGCGCACGGCGCCCTCGGCCTGGGGCGCATAATAATCGGTGACCTTGTAGAGCACCTCGCAGGCGTCGGTCAGGGTGACATAGCCGTGGGCGAAGCCCTTGGGGACCAGCAGCTGCTGGCGGTTCTCGGCGGACAGCTCGGCCCCGACCCACCGGCCGTAGGTCGGCGAACCCTTGCGGATGTCCACCGCGACGTCGAAGATCGATCCGACCACGCAGCGCAGCAGCTTGTCCTGGGCATGCGGCGGCTTCTGATAGTGCAGGCCGCGCTGAATGCCGCGCGTCGTCGAGCGCACATGGTTGTCCTGGACGAAGGCGGCCCTAAATCCAGCCTCCTCCAGCGCCGACTGGCGGAAGGTCTCGGAAAACCATCCCCGCTCATCGCCATGGCGCGCGGGCGTGATAAGCAGCACTTCGGGGATCGCCAGCGGCGTGATTTTCATGACGCGTACTTTGATTTGAGAAACGAACTGGTCACCGATGCCGCCTGAGACGATGGAAAACAAGACCGGGCCGGCCTTTACCGTGATCATCGTCTCCTACCAGAGCGGTCCGACCCTGGAGCCGTGCCTGGCGCGGCTGGCGGCCCAGACCTTTCGTGATTTCGAGACCATCCTGATCGACAACGCCTCGACCGACGGCGCGCCGCAGGCCGCGGCCAAGGCCCATCCGTGGGTCGACTTCGTCGAGGCGGGCGCCAACCTGGGCTTCGCGGCCGGCAACAACCTGGCCGCGCGACGCGCCAAGGGGCGCTGGCTGGTCCTGCTCAATCCCGACGCCTATGCCGAGCCGGACTGGCTAGAGGAGCTGATGGCCGGGGTCAGGCGGCATCCGACCGTCAAGAGCTTCGCCTCGCTGCAGCTGTCGGCCGACCAGCCGGACCTGCTGGACGGGGCCGGCGACAACGTCACCAGCGCGGGCATACCGTTCCGCAGTGGGTATGGCCGCAAGATCCCGGCGGTCCTCCCCGAGGGCGAGGTGTTCTCGGCCTGCGGCGCGGCCATGCTGATCGATCGCCAGCTGTTCCTGGACGTCGGCGGCTTCGACGAGCGCTATTTCTGCTACTGCGAGGATGTCGACCTGGGTTACCGCCTGCGGCTCTACGGCCAGCCGACCTTGCTGCTGCCCAAGGCCAAGGTCGCCCACGTCGGCTCCGCCAGCACGGGCGTGCGGTCGGACTTCTCGATCTTCCACGGCTCGCGCAACCGCATCTGGACCTTCGTCAAGAACACGCCCGGCTGGCTGTTCCCGGTCACCCTGCCGCTGCATGTGGCCGTTACGACCGGCTTGCTGCTGCTGCACTGGCGGCGGGGCGACGTCGCCCCGGCGATCCGGGGGATCAAGGCCGCCCTGAAGCGGGAGGACCTGAACCAGGTTCTGACCGACCGCCGCGCCATCCAGGCCAAGCGCAAGACCTCGCCCGGCGCGATCCTGCGGGTGATGTCGATCGACCCGGCCGCCTTTATCGGTCGGCGGTTCGTGATCCGGAAGACCAGGGGCCTTTAGGCCGTCAGGTCCTCGATCAGCCGGCGCATGAAGGCCGCGCCGCGCTGCATCTGGCTGATCTCGACATATTCGTCGGGCTGGTGGGCCTGGTCGATCGAGCCGGGGCCGCAGATCACGGTCGAGAAGCCCGCGCCCTGGAACTGCCCGGCCTCGGCGGCGTAGGGCACGACGCGGGCCGGGCCGTTGTCGCCGGCCAGCTTGCGGGCGAAGGCTTCGGCGACGCCGTTCTCCTCCGGCGCAAAGGCCGGGGTCAGCGAGCGGCGCTCGACCTTGACGCCGCCCTCCGGCGCCTTGGCCTTGATCTCCGCGTCCATCCGTTCGGCGGCGGCGAAGAAATCCGCCAGCAGGACCATCGGATCCAGGTTGGCCGGCGTGCGCAGGTCGAAGACGAACACGCACTCGCGGGCCAGGATGTTGACGGCCGTGCCGCCATTGACCTGGCCGACGGTCAGGGTCGCGCCCTTCGGGGTGAACGGCGAGTCCGGATCGGCTTCGCGCTCCAGCCTTTCCGAAAGCTCGACCAGCAGGCCCATCAGCTTGATCGCCGCCATGTTGGCCGAGACGCCCAGGTGGGTCAGGCTGGAATGGGCCTCGCGCCCGGTGACGGTGACGATGAAGCTGGCGATGCCCTTGTGGCCGCGCACGGCGACCATGTCGGTGGGCTCGCCGACCACGACCAAGGCGGGGCGGGGCAGATCGCTGGCGATGACCTCGATCATGTCCGGCGCGCCCAGGCAACCGACTTCCTCGTCATACGAGAACGCCAGGTGGACGGGCTTGGACAGCGTGGCCCGGGCCAGGTCGGGCGCGGCCGCCAGGGCCAGGGCCAGGAAGCCCTTCATGTCGCAGGTCCCGCGGCCATAGAGACGTCCGTCGCGTTCCGTCAGCACCCATGGATCGCTGGACCAGGGCTGGCCGTCGACCGGCACCACGTCGGTATGGCCGGAGAGCACGACCCCGCCCTCGACCGCCGGGCCGATGGTGGCCATCAGGTTCGCCTTCGTCCCGTCGGCGTTCGGCACCCGGCGCGAGGGGATGTCGAGATGGGCCAGATAGCTCTCGACCCACTGGATCAGCTCCAGGTTCGACCGGCGCGAGGTGGTGTCGAACGCCACCAGCTTGGCCAGCAGGTCAATGGCGCGGTCGGACAGGACTTCGGAGGAGGAAACCATGAGACGAACCTAGACCCGTTCTCACCGACGCGGCCACCCCGACACGGCAAGATCGCGACGGTTGATCGCTTGAAGGGCATGACCATGCCGCCGGGGCGGCCGCTTTCGCAGCCTGCGGGCGACTTCATGCTCGCTCGCCAGGAAGAGGCGCTTTTCTTCGGCGCCGCTGTTCTCTAGAGGGAGCGGACCATGATCCTGACCCTCTCCTGCCCCGACCAACGCGGCATCGTCGCCAAGGTCTCCGCCTTCCTCTACGAGCGCGGCTGCAACATCCTCGACGCTCAGCAGTTCGACGACCAAGAGACCGGCCAGTTCTTCATGCGCGTGGTGTTCGACGCCGACGGCGCGGATCGCGGCGCCTTGCGCGGCGATTTCGGCGCCCTGGCCGACGGCCTGAAGATGAAATGGACCCTGCGCGACCGGGCCGAGCGCTATCGCGTGCTGCTGCTGGCCAGCAAGTTCGACCACTGCCTGGCCGATCTCGTCTATCGTTGGCGTATCGGCGAGCTGCCGATGGACATCACCGGCGTGGTCTCCAACCACCCCGCCGAGACCTACGCGCACATCGACCTGTCGGACCTGCCGTTCCATCACCTGCCGGTGACCAAGGAGACCAAGTTCGAGCAGGAAGCCGAGCTTTGGAAGCTCATCCAGGAGACCAGGACCGACATTGTCGTGCTGGCCCGCTACATGCAGGTGCTGTCGGACGGCCTGTCGGCCAAGCTGCAGGGCCGCTGCATCAATATCCACCACTCGTTCCTGCCGGGCTTCAAGGGCGCCAAGCCCTATCACCAGGCCCATGCGCGCGGCGTGAAGCTGATCGGCGCCTCGGCCCACTATGTGACCGGCGACCTCGACGAGGGGCCGATCATCGAGCAGGACGTCGAACGCATCAGCCACCGCGACACGCCCGAGGACCTCGTCCGCAAGGGCCGCGACATCGAACGCCGCGTGCTGGCTCGCGCCCTGCGCTACCGCCTGGAAGACCGCGTGTTGCTGAACGGCCGCAAGACGGTGGTGTTCACCGACTAGGTCGACTGTTGCAAGTACACTAAAAACTGGAGTACGGGGCTTTCCTCTAGAAGACCCAGGGTTATCCAGCGCATGTCGCAGCAGAATCTCCGCGTGATGGTGACCGGCGGGTCGGGCTTCATCGGCTCGGCCGTGTGCCGCCACCTGGCCCGCCAGAACGACGTCGCGATCCTCAACTACGACAAGCTGACCTACGCGGCCTCCCCGGCCAGCCTGGCCATGCTGGAGGGCAAGGCCGACTATCGGTTCGTGCAGGGCGACGTGGCCGACGCCGCGGCGGTCTCGGCCGCGATCAAGAGCTTCCGGCCCAATGTAGTCATGCACCTGGCCGCCGAGAGCCATGTCGACCGCTCGATCACCGGTCCCGGTGACTTCATCCAGACCAACATCGTCGGCACATACGTGATGCTGCAGGCGGCGCTGGAGCATTGGCAGGGCCTGGACGGCGCCGAGAAGGCGGCTTTCCGCTTCCACCACATCTCGACCGACGAGGTGTTCGGCAGCCTGGGCGCCGACGGCCTGTTCAGCGAGACCACGCCCTACGATCCGCGCTCGCCCTATTCGGCCTCCAAGGCCTCGTCCGACCACCTGGCTCGGGCGTGGCATCACACCTACGGGCTGCCGGTCGTCGTTTCGAACTGTTCGAACAACTACGGGCCCTATCACTTCCCCGAGAAGCTGATCCCGCTGGTCACGCTGAACGCCCTCGAGGGCAAGCCGCTGCCGGTCTATGGCAAGGGCGACAACGTCCGCGACTGGCTGCATGTCGAGGACCACGCCCGCGCCCTGCACCTGATCGCCACCAAGGGCGTCCCGGGCGAGAGCTACAATGTCGGCGGCCGCAACGAGCGCACCAACCTCCAGGTGGTCGAGGCCATCTGCGACGTGCTGGACGCGCTGCGTCCGGTCGCGGGCCGGAAGCGCCGCGACCTGATCACCTTCGTCGCCGACCGTCCGGGCCACGACGCCCGCTACGCCATCGACGCGACCAAGCTGGAGACCGAACTGGGCTGGAAGGCGCAGGAGACCTTCGACACCGGCCTGCGCAAGACCGTCCAGTGGTACCTGGACAACGAAGCCTGGTGGGCCCCGCTGCGCGAGCGCTACGCTGGCCAGCGCCTGGGGCTGAAGTCGGCCTGATGCGCATCGCCCTCTTCGGCGCCAACGGCCAGCTGGGTTCGGACCTCGTCACGCTGGCGGCCCGGCGCGGTCTGGAGCTGCTGCCCGTCACCCGGACGCAGGTCGATGCGACCGACCCGGAAGCAAGCTTTGACGACCTCGCCTTCGACGTCGCCATCAACTGCGTGGCGGCCACCCGCGTGGACGACTGCGAGAAGGACCCGGGGCCAGCCGTGGCGGTCAACGCCCACTTCGCCGGCCGGCTGGCGCGGGCCTGCGCCGCCCGGGGCGCGCGGCTGGTGCAGGTCTCGACCGACTATGTGTTCGGCGGGCAGGCCGGGCGCGAACCGCTGACCGAGGAGGCCGGCCGCGCGCCAGTCAACGTCTATGGCGCGACCAAGGCCTTGGGCGAGGATCTGGCGCGGCTGGACCACGACGACGTCATCATCGCTCGCGTCGCTTCTCTGTTTGGCGTGGCGGGCGCCAGCGGCAAGGGCGGCAATTTCGTCGAGACCATGATCCGCTTCGGCAAGGAACGCGGCCGGCTTACCGTGGTGGATGACCAGGTCATGTCGCCGACCGCCGCGTGTGACGCCGGCGCGGCGATCCTGGACCTGATCGTGGCCCGGGCGCCGGCCGGGACCTATCACGTGGTCAATTCGGGCGTCGCCAGCTGGTGCGGCTTCGCCCGGGCGATCATCGAGAAGGCCAAGGTCACCAAGGATGGCGTCGCCGCCGAGGTCGCGCCGATCCCGACCCGCCAGTTCCCGACGCCGGCGCGCCGGCCGCCGTACAGCGCCCTGTCGAACGCCAAGCTGGAGGCGGCCCTGGGCCGTCCGATGCCGCACTGGACAGACGCGCTCGATCGCTACCTGGCGGCCAAGGGCCATCGTTGACGCCGCTATCGCCAAAATTTCTTCGAAATCATCGCGTTGAAACGCCGACCCTTGAGCGAAAGCACTGACGCCGTCGTGATTTCCGCTCTAGGTTCGATCGTCAGGACTGAAGAAGAAGACGTATGAAGGGCATCATCCTCGCGGGCGGATCGGGCACGCGCCTCCATCCCGTGACCATGGCGATCAGCAAGCAGCTGCTGCCGGTCTTCGACAAACCCATGATCTACTATCCGCTGTCGGTGCTGATGATGGCCGGCGTGCGCGACGTGCTGATCATCTCCACGCCCCGCGACCTGCCGCTGTTCGAAGGCCTTTTGGGCGACGGCGCGCGGTGGGGGATCAATATCACCTATGCCGAGCAGGCCAATCCGAACGGCCTGGCCGAGGCCTATCGCATCGGCGCGGACTTCGTCGGCGCCGAGCCGTCGATCCTGGTCCTGGGCGACAACCTGTTCTACGGCGCGGGCCTGGGCCGGATGCTGCAGGGCGCCAAGGAGCGCTCCAGGAGCGGGGCCAGCGTCTTCGCCTATTTCGTCAACGACCCGCAGCGCTACGGCGTCGTCGAGTTCGACGCCGCGGGCAAGGCCGTGTCGATCGAGGAAAAGCCCCAGACGCCGCGGTCGAACTGGGCGGTTACCGGCCTCTACATGTACGACAACCGCGTCGTCGATTTCGCCCGCGACCTCAAGCCCTCGGCCCGTGGCGAACTGGAGATCACCGACATCAACCGCCTGTATCTCGAGGCCGGGGCCCTGTCGGTGGAACGCATGGGGCGAGGCTTCGCCTGGCTGGACACCGGCACCCATGACAGCCTGCTGGAGGCCTCGGAGTTCGTGCGCACCCTGGAACACCGCCAGGGCCTGAAGATCGGCTGCGTCGAGGAGGTGGCCCATCAGAACGGCTGGATCTCGACCGAGCAGCTGCTCAGCCTGGCCCACGACCTGGCCAAGTCGCCCTACGGCGTCTACCTGAAGATGGTCGCCTCCCACCCCGACCGATCCTGATCTTCCGGCCCGGCTACGACCACGACAGGCTGGAAAAGCGACGCGCCCTCGGCGACAGTTCCAACGTTGTCATAAGAAGCGTCGGGGAGGCCGCGTGTCCAAGAAGTTCATCCTCGCCGCCGTCGCGGCGACGCTGCTGGCGGTTCCGGCCGCTCCCGCCCTGGCGCGCCAAGCCGTTCCGGCCCTAGAAGCACCCGCTCCGGTCAAGATCGACAAGGCTCGCATCGATGCGGCCCTGAAGGCCATGGTCGACAGCGGCCGCGCTGTCGGCGTCTCGGCCCTGGTCTGGAAGGACGGCCAGGAACGCTACTTCGGGACGGCCGGCATGGCCGACCGCGAGGGCGGCAAGCCGATGCGCCGCGACACCCTGGTGCAGATCTTCTCGATGACCAAGCCGGTCACGGGCGTGGCCCTGATGCAGCTGTGGGAGCAGGGCAAGTTCGGCCTGGACGATCCGCTGTCGCGCTACCTGCCCGAATTCGCCGACATGAAGGTGATCGATGGCCAGGGCGGCGTGCGCCCGGCGGCGCGGCCGATCGTGGTTCGCGACATCCTGCGCCACACGGCCGGCTTCTCGTACGGCATGCGCGACACGGCCGCCGACGCCGCCTTCAAGTCCGCCGATGTGCTGGGCTTGGACCACGACCTGGCCGAGTTCAGCCGACGTCTGGCCGCCACGCCGCTGATGTTCGATCCGGGCGAGCGCTGGAGCTACAGCGCCGCCGTCGACGTGCAGGCGCGGCTGGTCGAGGTGCTAAGCGGCCAGCCCTTCGAGGCCTATGTGAGAGCCCACATCCTCGACCCGCTGGGCATGAAGGACACGGCCTGGACCCAGCCCGAGGCCGCCTTCGCTCGCCTGGCCGCCGTCTACAACAAGGGGGCCGACGGCAAGCTGGCCCGCGAAGACAGCGCCGAAACGCGCAGGCTGAACTTCGATCCCGCCCGCCGTTTGACCATGGGCGGCGCCGGTCTCGTGGCCTCGATCGACGACTACGCCCGCTTCACGCGCATGCTGCTGGGCGGTGGGACGCTGGAGGGCGTCAAGATCCTCAACCCCTCGACCGTGCGTCTGATGGCCACCGATCATCTGGACGCCCGGGTCACCGACCGCTGGTGGCTGCCGGGCAAGGGCTCGGTTGGCTTCGGCTTCGACTTCGCGGTCCGGACCCGTCAGCCGCAGACGGCGGCTGAGAACCGCGGCGCAGTGGGCGAGTTCTTCTGGGACGGCCGCGACAGCACTCTGTTCTGGGTGGATCCGGTCAACAAACTGACCGCCGTCTTCTTCGTCCAGACCTATCCGTTCGACGGCACGCTGCACCACGACTTCAGGGAAGCGGTTTACGGCGCGAGTTACCTGGGTCCCAAAGGGGACTAGGGTTTGGGCTGGGCCGTCAGGTCCTGGGTCTTGGAGGCGCAGCCCCGCAACGTCTCGCCGTCGATCCAGACCTCGGCCTGGTAGCCGTAGCGGCGATCCGACATGCCGTCCGAGCAGTCGCCGGGCGTCAGGCGCAAAACCAGGCGCTGCTCGCCCGCCGTGGCGTCGAGCACGCCCTGCTCGCCATCGATCCGCACCCCGGAATTGGCGGTGACCACGTCGGGATGGTCCGGACGGACCAGGGTCATGCCCTGACTGCGGACCTTGACGTTCCAGAAGGGCTCGGTCCCGACCGCGTCGAAATCGCCCGAATAGTCGGGGCCGACGGTGATGGGCGCGTCGGCCGGCGGCGGCGCCTCCTCGGTCGAGCCCATGGGCGACTGCCCGCAGGCGGTTATCAACAGGGCCGCGGCGATCAGGATGACGGTGCGCATGTCTTTGACTATCCCCTCCAAGCGCCGAGAGGCTAGACTCGGCCGCGATGAATCGGAACGCCACTCCCTCCTTCCTTGAGTTCTTCGCCGGCGGCGGCATGGCGCGCATCGGCCTGGGAGACGGCTGGACCTGCGCCTTCGCCAACGACTTCGACGCGGTGAAGGCCGATACCTATCGCACCAACTTCGCCGATGCGGCGGACCATTTCCACGCGGGCGACGTCTTCGCCCTGCGCGCGGAGGAAATCCCGAGCGCTGACCTGGCCTGGGCCTCTAGCCCCTGCCAGGACTTTAGCCTGGCCGGCGCCCGCGCGGGCTTGGCGGGTGGCAAGTCGTCGGCCTTCTTCGGCTTCTGGACGCTGATGAAGGCGATGTCGGCTGAGGGGCGCGCGCCGCCGGTGATCGTCATCGAGAACGTCGTGGGCCTGCTCACCTCGCACCACGGCGACGACTTCACGGCCCTGTGCGGCGCGCTGTCGGAAGAGGGCTATCGCTTCGGGGCGCTGGAGATCGACGCCGCCGCCTTCGTCCCCCAGTCGCGCCCCCGCGTGTTCGTGGTCGCCACCCGCCTGCCGACGGCGCCGCTGGAAGGGCCCAGCGCCTTCCACACCCGCGCCGTGCGCGAGGCCGCGGCCCGCCTGCCCGAAGACCTGAAGGATCGCTGGATCTGGTGGGGCTTGGCCTCGCCGCCGGTCCGTAACACCGATCTCGCTGTCGTGCTGGAGCCGGACGAGGCGGTGATCTGGAACCCGCAGGAGCGCACCGACGCCCTGCTGGCCCTGATGGCCGACAGCCATCGCGAGGCGGTCGAGCGGCGGATGAAATCGGGCGAGCGCGCGGTCGGGGCGGTTTTTCGGCGCATGCGCGGCGGCGACCAGCGCGCCGAGGTGCGGTTCGACGGCCTCGCCGGCTGCCTGCGCACCCCGCGCGGCGGCTCCTCGCGCCAGACCCTGCTGATCATCGAGAACGGCCAGGTTCGCTCGCGCCTGGTCACCCCGCGCGAGGGCGCGCGGCTGATGGGCTTGCCGGACAGCTACCGGCTGCCGCGCTCGCAGACGGCGGGCCTGCAGGTGATTGGCGACGGCGTCGCTGTCCCCGCCGTCCGCTGGCTGGCGCAAATGCTGTTGGAGCCTCTGATCGATAGCAAAACTGCAAGCCTCGCCGCGGAATGACCCCCTGACAGCTGGGGTTTGCGGGTCTAGGTTACCGGCCGCTTCCCGCAACCTAAGGCTCCAGGGTGCTCCGATGGACGACGCTTCCTCCCTCTATGACGCTTCGCGCTTCAAGCGCGCCGGTCGCGGCAAGATCTATGACTCGATCATCGACACGATCGGCGACACCCCGATCGTGCGCCTGCCGCGCCTGACGGCCGAGCTGAAGCCCAAGGGCGAGGTCGTCGCCAAGCTGGAGTTCTTCAACCCTCTGGCCTCGGTCAAGGACCGCATCGGCGTGGCGATGATCGAATCCCTGGAGGCCCAGGGCGTCTTGAAGCCCGGCGCGACCCTCATCGAACCGACCTCCGGCAATACCGGCATCGCCTTGGCCTTCGTGGCCGCCGCCAAGGGCTACAAGCTGATCCTGGTGATGCCCGAGAGCATGTCGATCGAGCGTCGCAAGATGCTGCTGCTGCTGGGGGCCAAGCTGGAGCTGACTCCGGCCGAGAAGGGCATGCGCGGAGCCGTTTCGCGGGCCCAGGAGCTGATCGAGGCGACACCGGGTTCGGTGATGCCCCAGCAGTTCGAGAACGGCGCCAACCCGCTGATCCATCGCGTTTCGACGGCCGAGGAGATCTGGAACGACACGGCCGGCGCCGTGGACGCCGTGGTCTCGGGTGTCGGCACGGGCGGCACGATCAGCGGCGTCGGCCAGGTGCTGAAGGCTCGCAAGCCCGGCCTGAAGATGGTCGCGGTCGAGCCGGAGGCATCGGCGGTGCTGTCGGGCGGCGCGCCTGGCCCGCACAAGATTCAGGGCATCGGCGCCGGCTTCGTGCCGGGCATCCTGGATCGCGGGGTGATCGACGACATCGTCCAGGTGTCGAACGACGACGCGTTCGCCATGGCCCGCCGTGCGGCGGCCACCGAGGGCCTGCCGGTCGGCATCAGCTCGGGCGCGGCCCTGACCGCCGCCTTCGACCTGGCCCTCCGCGACGAATACGCCGGCAAGCTGATCGTGGCGATCATTCCCAGCTTCGCCGAGCGCTACCTGTCCACGGCCCTGTTCGAGGGTCTCTGATTTCCCTGCGCATCGGCGTCGTCGGATGCGGCGTCGGCGGCATGGCCGTCGCGCTCGCCCTGGCGCGCCGAGGCCACGCGGTCACGCTGCTCGAAGCGTTCGCCCAGCCGCGCCCGCTGGGCTCGGGCTTGCTGCTGCAGCCGACGGGCCTGGCGGCCCTGCGCGCGTTGAAACTGGATGAGACCATCCGCGCCGCCGGGGCTCGTGTCGACCGGCTGGAAGGCAAGGACACGCGCGGCCGGCGGGTCATGGACCTGGACTACGGCGACTGGCGGCCCGGCGCGCATGGCGTGGGGATCCACCGCGCGGTGCTGTTCGGCGCCCTGCATGGCCAGCTGGCCCCGGCCGGCGTCGAGGTGATCACCGACGCCCGGATCGTCCGCATCGAGACCCCCGCCCGACCCGTCCTGCACGACCACCACGGCCGGATCTTCGGGCCGTTCGACCTGGCCATCGTCGGCGACGGTTCGGCCTCGGCCCTTCGAACGGCGGTCCGTCCGGGCGCGCGCGCTCCAATCTATCCGTGGGGCGCGGTCTGGATCAACGCGGCCGATCCGGAAGGCCGCTTCGCCGGCGCCTTGCGGCAGGTCTATCACCGCGCCGAGGTGATGAGCGGCGTTCTGCCGGTCGGGCGCGGTCCCGGGGGCGAAGCTGGCCAGGTCAGTCTGTTCTGGTCCCTGCCGATCAAGGCCATGGACGCCTTCCTGGCGGGCGACTTCGCGACCTGGCGGGACACCCGCCTGGCGCCGCTATGGCCCGAAGCCGCCGCCCTGCTGGCCGACCGAACCGACTGGGAGGGTTTCTCGCGGGCGGTCTATCGCGACGTCTCGGTGGGACGCTGGAACCATGAGGCCTGCGTGCTCATTGGCGACGCCGCCCACGGCACCAGTCCGCAGTTGGGCCAGGGCGCGAACCTGGCCTTGGTCGACGCTGTCGAACTGGCGGAGCGTCTGGACCGCGATCGTCGCGGAACAGCCGTCGCCGTCGGCGCATGGCAGGCCGACCGCCGGCGGCATACGGGCGTCTACCAGCTCGTTTCAAAGGCCCTGACGCCGCTCTTCCAGGCCCATGGCGCGTTCTGGCCTTTCATGAGGGACCGGTTCTTCACGCCGATGTCGCGCTGGCCCGGCCTGAAGCAGCTGGGCGTGCTGCTGCTGACCGGGACCCTGCGCCTGGGCCGCTTCCCGCCGGAGACGCGGCCGTGAGGGTCCTGGCATGAGCACGGACGTCTACGACAAGGCCAAGCGCTCGGCCGTGATGGCCCGGGTGAAGAGCAAGGACACCGCGCCGGAAAAAGCCCTGCGCCGCATCCTGACGGGGCTGGGCGCCCGCTACCGTCTTCACCGCAAGGACCTGCCCGGAAATCCCGACGTGGTGATGCCGGGGCGCAGGCTGGCCTTCTTCGTCCACGGCTGTTTCTGGCACGGCCACGACTGCGCCCGGGGCGCGCGGGCGCCCAAGGCCAATCGTGACTACTGGCTGGCCAAGGTCGCCCGCAACGTGGCCCGCGACGAACGCTCGATCGCGGCTTTGGAAGCGGCCGGCTGGCGGGTCGAGGTGGTCTGGGAGTGCGGCCTGAAGGACGAGGCGGCTCTGACGGCGCGCCTCCGGGCCGTTCTGGATCAGGCCGCGGCTTCGTCGGCGGCGACGGTTGGGACGCCGCCCAGCACCTGAGCCAGGGCGCCGAACAGCTCGGCTGGATCGATCGGCTTGGCTACGTGTCCGTCCATGCCGGCGGCGGCGCAGGCCTCCCAGTCCTTGGGCGTCGCCGAGGCGGTGACGGCGATCACGGGCGTCCGGCGGTTGGGGCCAGCGCCGGCCCGCAGGATGCGCGTGGCCTCGCGGCCGTCCATGCCAGGCATGTAAACGTCCATCAGCACCGCATCGAACATCTCCGAGCCCAGCAGCGCCAGGGCCTCCTCGCCGGACTCGGCCAAGGTGGCGTCGACGCCGAACGGCTGCAAGACGAGCTCGATGGCTCGGCGATTGACGACATGGTCGTCGACCACCAGCACGCGCAGGCCGGTGATCGAGCGGCCGGGTTCCTCGACGCGGGGCGCCTCGGCCAGGTCGAGGGCGGTGGTCAAGGTGAAATGGGCGCCGGCCCCCGGGGCCCTGGCGGCGATCAGGTCGCCGCCCATCAGCCGGGCCAGATCGCGGCTGATCGCGAGCCCCAGGCCCGAGCCGCCATGCTGGCGGACGACGGCCGCCTTCAGCTGGTCGAATGGGGTGAACAGCCGCGGCAGCAAGGTGTCGGGAATGCCTGGGCCGGTGTCGATCACCTCGATCGACAGCATCATGCGGTCTGGCCCCGGCCGGGCGTTCAGCAGGACGGCGATCTCGCCGCGCTCCGTGAACTTGATGGCGTTGCTGAGCAGGTTGTTCAGCACCTGCTTCAGGCGGGTGACGTCGCCGGCGACCCAGCGGGGCAGGCTGGCCGAGCCCTGGACACGCAGCTTCAGGCCCTTGCGCGCGATCTCGGGCCGCCAGAGGCGCAGGGTGTCCGATAGCGCCTGGCGCAGGTTGAACGGGGCCTGCTCGACGCTCATCCGACCGGCCTCCAGCCGCGAGAAGTCCAGCAGGTCGTTCAGCAGGGTGCGCATCAGGCCGCCGGCGTCGGCGATCAGCTGGGCGTGGATCTTGGAGCTGGCCTCGGGGACCTCGCTGTGCAGTCGGGCGGCGCCGGCCAGGATGGCGCTGATCGGCGTGCGCAGCTCGTGGCTGATCATGGCGACAAAGGCCGACTTGGCGGCGACGGCTTCCTCGGCCTCGTGGCGTCGGCGCTCGGCCTCGGCCTTGGCGTTCGCCTCGGCCTGGAGGGCGGCGTTGAGGGTCCGGCTGGCGACGGTGACCGAGACGATCATCAGGAGCGCTCCGAACCACAGCACGTCGGCCATGTTGGCCCCGGGGTTGGTCGCCTTGGCGATGAAAGGCGCGATTAGCAGATAGATCGCGTGCGGCGCGGCGGCCATCAGGGTGGCCCGGCGGTCGCCGGCGTTGACCACCACCACGTTCAGCAGGGCGCCGGCCAGCAGCATGCCGCCCAGGGTGGGCGCGAAGCGGACATGTGAGGCGAACAGCGGGATCGACAAGGCGCCGAACGCCGCCGAGGTGATGAAGGGCGCGACGAAGACGATCGCACGGCGCCAGGCGGGCGGCCGTTCGCCGGTCTTCAGCGGGCGCTTCGCCCAGAGTTCAAAGCTGTGACAGAGGGTGTAGGCGACGCCCCAAAACCAGCCCCAGGTCGCGCCGATGTAGATCTGAAGCAGGCCCGCGATGGCGAGGGTGGCGCTGAGGCGCAGATAGCTGTTCGCACGCCGCGATGCGGCGGCGCGAGCCCCGTCCGTCTGCTCCTCGATCCTCATGGACGCCCATGCCCCTTTGAGACCCCCCGGTCCCCGTTCACGACCAGGCTAACCGCGAACACTTAAATGGAACTGAAAGAACGCCGTGTCGTCAATGGCTTGGCTCTTGACGCCTCGGGGCGAGATCGTGCGTTGGCGGAGCCGCGGAGGCTTGAACGGGAAAGGATTTGCCTAAAGCAAAGGGGCGCTAGGGGCGTGGGCCGAAGGCCTTGGCCAGGTCGTCGGCGGTGACGCCGTCCAGCTCGAGGCGCTTGAGTCGGGCGGTGTCGCCGGCGGCCAGGCGTACGGCCGAGCGTGGAATTTTCAGGGTCTTGGCCAGGAAGGCCAGCAAGGCGGCGTTGGCCGCGCCGTCGACGGGCGGGCTGGCCACGCGCACCTTCAGATAGGCGCGGCCGTCCGCGTCCGTCGCCCAGCCCTCGACCGCGTCGCGGCCGCCGCGCGGCGTCAGGCGAACGGCCAGGACCTCAGCCAAGAATGTTCAGCAAGGTGTTCTGCAGGGCCGGCAGAATGAAGATCTGAACGCCGCGTAGCAGCAGCAGGACGATGATCGGGCTGATGTCGACGCCGCCGATCGCCGGAATGATCCGGCGGAAAGGCCGCAGAATCGGGTCGGTGACGCGATCCAGGAAGGTCGCCACGTTGTAGACGAACTGGTTGCGGCGGTTGATCACGTCGAACGCGAACAGCCAGCTCAAGACCGCCGAGATGATGATCGCCCACCAGAGCAGGTCCAGCAGGGCGTTGAGGATGAAGAAGACGAGATTGATGATCGGGGCCATGGGGTTTCCGTCCGGACGCCCGAGCTTCTTGCCGCGCCTGGAGGTTGCTGGCAAGGCAGGTTGAGAACCCCGCTTGACGGGAGGCCTCAAGGGCCGTATCTCCGCCGCTCCTTGGGGCCGTAGCTCAGATGGTAGAGCGCCTCGTTCGCAATGAGGAGGTCAGGGGTTCGATTCCCCTCGGCTCCACCAAGGACCTTCCCGACCCGCTAGATGAGCGAAAAGCCAGCCGCGAGCTTGGCCACGCACGTTCATGCCCTTTCCGCGCGCGGCAGCGTCATGTCGCCGCAGGGACGCCGGGATCCCTGATCGGGGAGATTCTGCGACGACACGCCACAGACGCGGTTTACGGGATGGCGCCCCGTCTCGCGCAAGTCTGGCCCCTCGACCGACCGAACGTCGGCCAGCGGGGGCTAGAATGCGCCAGATCAAGACCAACCGGACCACGCGGCTCGCCTATCGTCTGGCGGCCGGATCCTTCTTCATCGCCGCGGCCCTGCTGGCGGTTGACGCCGCCTCGGCCGAGGAAGGTTCCGCGGTGCAGCTGGGGGTCAGCTACACCGCCGACGTGACCGGGACGCTCAGCGGCGGCCTGGCCAAGCGTGGGCGGGTGCTGGACGATCTGCAGGTCTCGGCCGATCTCGATCTGGACAAGGCCGTGGGCTGGACGGGCGCGAGCGCCCACGTCCTGCTGCTGAACAACAGCGGCGCGACGCCCAACGACGACGCCGGCACGTTGCAGGGCGTCGACAATATCGAGGTCGCCCGCCAGCGGGCCCGCCTGTTCGAGGCCTGGGTCGAGCAGGGCTTCGGCGACAACGGCTCTGTCCGCGCCGGCCTCTATGACCTCAACAGCGAGTTCTATTCGAACGACAGCGCGGGCCTTCTGATCGCGCCGGCCTTCGGCATCGGCTCGGAACTGGCGGCCACGGGTCCCAACGGCCCGTCGATCTTCCCGTCCACCGCCCTGGCCGTGCGGGCCCGCTGGACGCCTAGTCAGAGCGTCTACGCCCAGGCTGCGGTGCTGAACGCCAAGGCCGGGGTGCTGGGCGATCCGGGCGGGATCCACACCACGTTCGACAATGGCGTGCTGCTGATCGCCGAGGCGGGCTGGCAGGGGCGCGGCAAGGTGGCCTTCGGGACCTGGCGCTATACCGACAAGCAGGACGACATCCGCGCTGTCACGCTGACGGGCGATCCGGTCCACAGCACCGCCAAGGGAGCCTATGTCTTGCTGGAGCGGCAGCTGGCCGGCGGCGACGCGGGCCGCAAGACCACCGCCTTCGCCCGCCTGGGCGTCTCGGACGGCGACACCACCGCCTTCAAGGGCGGCTGGCAGGCGGGGGTGCTGGTGGAGCAGGTGTTCGAGAGCCGCCCGGACAGCGCCTTCTCGGTGGGCGTCAATCAGGCGTTCCTGTCGGGCAAGTTCCGCGACAACGCCTTCGATGCGGGCCAGCGTCTCACGCGCGCCGAGAGCGCCGTCGAAGTGACCTATTCGGACAAGCTGGGCCCAGTCACGATCCAGCCGGACCTGCAATATGTGAAGAACCCCGGCGCCGACGGCGGCGTCGGCCACGCCTTGGTGGCGATCCTGCGGCTCGGGGTGGAGTTTTAACTCCACCCCTTCCGGAGACCTCAGGCCGACGCGGCTTCGGCGACGGCTTCGGCGGTGATGCCGAACTTCTGGTACAGCACCTCGAACGGGGCCGAGGCGCCGAAGCTCTTCATGCCGACGAACTTGCCGTTCTCGCCGATGAAGCGCTCCCAGCCCATGCGGATGCCGGCTTCGACGGCCACGCGTACCGGCGCCGAGCCGATGACCGAAGCCTGGTAAGCGGCGTCCTGCTTGTCGAACAGTTCCCAGCAGGGGGTCGAGACGACGCGGGTCGGCTTGCCCCTGGCCTGCAGGATGTCGCGGGCGGCGACGGCGACGCCGACTTCCGTGCCCGAGGCGAAGATCGTGACCTGGGCCTCGCCGCCCTCGGCGGCCAGCAGCTCGTAGGCGCCCTTGGCCGACAGGTCGCCGCCGGCGGTGCGCACGTGCGGGGTCTTCTGGCGCGACAAGGTCATGACCGACGGGGTGCGCTGGTGCTGCAGGGCGACCTTCCAGCATTCGGCGGCTTCCACCGCGTCGGCCGGGCGGAAGACCAGCAGGTTGGGGATGGCGCGCAGGGAGGCGACCTGTTCCACCGGCTGGTGGGTTGGGCCGTCTTCACCGAGGCCGATGGAGTCGTGGGTCATCACGTGGATGACGCGGGCCTCCATCAGGGCGCCCAGGCGGATCGCCGCGCGGCTGTAGTCGGCGAAGGCCAGGAAGGTGCCCGAATACGGGATGATCCCGCCGTGCAGGGCCATGCCGTTCATGGCCGCGGCCATGCCGAACTCACGCACGCCGTAGTGGACGTAGCGGCCCGTGTATTCCGGAGCGTCGAAGGCGCCCATGCCCTTGACCAGGGTGTTGTTCGAGCCCGTCAGGTCGGCAGAGCCGCCGATCATCTCCGGGATCGAGGGGATTAGGTGGTCCAGGGCGGCGCCCGAGTGGACGCGGGTGGCGTTGACCGGCTTGGTTTCCAGCGCCTTGGCGATGTGGGCGTCGACGGCCTCGAAGGCGCCCGCCGGCAGCTCGCCCTTCATGGCGCGGGTGAAGTCGCTGGCGTGGATCGACTTGGCGACCTTTTCTTCCCAGGCCTTGCGGACCTTGGCGCCGCGACGGCCGACGCTCTTCCAGGCCTTGGCGATGTCGCCCGGCACGGTGAACGGCGCGGCGTCCCAGCCCATGGCCTCGCGGGCGGCTTTGATCTGGTCGTCGAACAGGGTGTAGCCGTGGCTGTGGGGGTCGCCTTCCTTGGGACCCGCGCCCTTCGAGATCAGCGTCTTGCACGCGATCATGGTCGGACGGTCCTGCTTGGTCGCCCAGCGCAGGGCCGCGGCGATCTTGCCGTGGTCATGGCCGTCGACGACCTTCACGGCCCAGCCGGCGGCCTTGAAGCGGGCGACCTGGTCGCCGGTCTCGGCGATGGTGGCCTCGCCGTCGATGGTGGTGTTGTTGTCGTCGAACAGCACCGTCAGCTTCTTCAGGCGCAGGCGGCCGGCGAGGCTGATGGCCTCGTGGCTGACGCCCTCCATCAGGCAGCCGTCGCCGGCGATCACCCAGGTGCGGTGGTCGACGAGGTCATGGCCGAAGCGGGCGGACAGGTGCGCCTCGGCCATCGCCATGCCGACGGCGGTGGCCAGGCCCTGGCCCAGCGGACCGGTGGTGGTCTCTACGCCCGGGGTGTGATGCACTTCCGGGTGGCCGGGGGTCAGCGAGCCCCACTGACGGAAGTTCTCGATTTCCTTCATCGTCACGGCCTTGAAGCCGGTCAGGTGAAGCAGGGAATAGAGCAGCATCGAGCCGTGGCCGGCCGACAGCACGAAGCGGTCGCGATCGGCCCAGTCGGGCTGGCTCGCGTCGAACTTCAGGAACTTGCCCCACAGCACCGTCGCCACGTCGGCCATGCCCATCGGCATGCCCTGGTGTCCGGACTTGGCCTTGTGCACGGCGTCCATGGAAAGGACGCGGATCGCGTCGGCCATCTTGATGGGCGAAACGGGCATGGAAGTTCCGTCTTGTCTTTGTTTTGCGGGGCTGCGCGAGGGGCGCAGTCGCATGGGTGCGCCCGAGGGTCAACCCGCGACACAGGCTTAAACGGGGAGCCGAACGCCGGCGTGGGCGCTATGCAACATCGTCTGCAGGCATTATAGCTTAAGTACAACTTATGCTCACTTTAAGCATAACTCGGAAAGGCGCGTCACTTGGGTAGTCCGTCGTTCTTCTCACCCTACCGCCATGGCTTCGTCCGCGTGGCGACCGCCGTGCCCAAGGTGAAGCTGGCCGATCCGGCGGTGAACGCCCAAAGCGTCCTGGCCCTGGCCCGCCAGGCGCACGAGGCCGGCGTCGCGGTCATCGTGTTTCCGGAGTTGGGCCTGACCGGCTACACGATCGACGACCTGCTGCAGCAGGAGGTGCTGCTGGACGCCGTCGAGACGGCGATCGCGACTCTGGCGCGCGAGAGCGCGGCGCTGGCGCCGATGATCGTGGTCGGCGCCCCGCTGCGCGACGCCGGACGGCTCTACAACACCGGGGTCGCCATCCAGGGCGGCAAGGTCCTGGGCGTGATCCCCAAGAGCTTCCTGCCCAACTATCGCGAGTTCTATGAACGCCGCTGGTTCACGCCCGGCGCAGGGGTCTTCGGCAAGACCCTGGCCCTGGCGGGCCAGGCCGTCCCGTTCGGGACCGACGTTCTTTTCCGCGCCGACGCGCCGACGCCGTTCACGGTGGGCGTCGAGATCTGCGAGGACGTCTGGACGCCCAATCCGCCCAGCACCGCCCAGGCCCTGGCCGGGGCCGAGATCCTGCTGAACCTCTCGGCCAGCAACATCACCATCGGCAAGTCCGAGACCCGCCGCCTGCTGTGCGCCAGCCAGTCCGAGCGGGCCATCGCGGCCTATGTCTATTCCGCCGCGGGCGCGGGCGAGAGCTCCACGGACCTGGCCTGGGACGGCCATGTCGACATCCACGAGATGGGCCACCTTCTGGCCGAGACCGCGCGGTTCTCGACCGGCCCGGCCTGGACCTTCGCCGACGTCGATGTCGAGCGGATCCGCCAGGAACGGATGCGGGTCGGCAGCTTCGGCGACTCCATGACCCTGGCGCCGCCCAAGGTCCCGTTCCGCGTCGTTCCGTTCACGTTCGAGGCGCCGAACGGCGACCTGGACCTGGCGCGCGGGATCGAGCGCTTCCCCTTCACGCCGTCGGACCCCGCCAAGCTGCGCGAGAACTGCTACGAGGCCTACAATATCCAGGTCCAGGGCCTGGCCCGCCGCGTCGAGGCGACGGGATCGAAGAGCCTGGTGATCGGCATTTCGGGGGGGCTGGACTCGACCCACGCCCTGATCGTCGCGGCCAAGGCCATGGACCAGCTGGGCCGGCCGCGTTCAGACATCCGCGGCTACACCCTGCCGGGCTTCGCCACCTCGGATCGCACCAAGTCCAACGCCTGGAAGCTGATGCAGGCGATGGGGATCACGGCCGAGGAGATCGACATCCGCCCGGCCGCCACGCAGATGCTGGCCGATCTGGGTCATCCCTTCGCCAAGGGCGAGCCGGTCTATGACGTGACCTTCGAGAACGTGCAGGCGGGGCTGCGCACCGACTACCTGTTCCGCCTGGCCAACCACTTCAAGGGCATGGTGGTCGGCACCGGCGATCTGTCGGAACTGGCCCTGGGCTGGTGCACCTACGGTGTCGGCGACCAGATGAGCCACTACAACCCCAATGGGGGCGTGCCCAAGACGCTGATCCAGCACCTGATCCGCTTCGTGGCCCATTCGGGCGATGTCGACGCGGCCACGACCGCCCTCCTGGAAGACATCCTGGCGACCGAGATCTCGCCGGAGTTGATACCCGGCGAGGCGGTGCAGGCCACGGAGAGTTTCGTGGGGCCCTACGCCCTGCAGGACTTCAACCTCTTCTACCTGACGCGCTACGGCATGGCGCCGTCCAAGATCGCCTTCCTGGCCTGGAGCGCCTGGCATGACGCGGAGAAGGGCGGCTGGCCGGTCGGTCTGCCGGACAACGCGCGCCGCGCCTATGACCTGGCCGAGATCAAGCGCTGGCTCGAATTGTTCCTGAAACGGTTCTTCGCCAACCAGTTCAAGCGCTCGGCCGTGCCGAACGGGCCCAAGATTTCGTCGGGCGGCGCCCTGTCTCCGCGCGGCGACTGGCGGATGCCGACGGACGCCACGGCCGACGCCTGGCTGGCCGAACTGCACGCCAATACGCCAGCGGGATGAAAACTCTTCGTTCCTTCCCGCTTTGGCTTTAAGCACCCTTCGCAATGACCCTCTATCAGGAGGGCAAGACTGAAGTGTGTGGGGACATATCTTGGCTTCGATCTATCCGGTGATCCTGTGCGGTGGCTCAGGCACGCGTCTGTGGCCGGCGTCGCGCAGCGACCAGCCCAAGCAATTCCTGAAGCTGGTCGGCGAGCGCTCGTCGTTCCAGGAGACCGTGCTGCGGGTGAAGGACATTCCCGGCGTCGCCGAGATCGTCATCGTCACCGGCGAGGCCATGGTCGAGTTCGTGGTCCAGCAGACCGCCGAGATCGAGACCTGGGTGACCATCCTGGTCGAGCCCGAGGCCCGCGACAGCGCCCCGGCCGTGGCCGCCGCCGCCGCCTATGTCGAGAGCCGCGATCCGGACGGCGTCGTGCTGATGCTGGCCGCCGACCACCACATCGCCCAGCCCGAGATCTTCGGCCAGGCCGCCGTCACCGCCGCCAAGGCCGCCGAGAGCGACCTGATCGTCACCTTCGGCGTGCAGCCGACGGTGCCGGCCACCGGCTTCGGCTACATCCGTCCGGGCGATGACCTGCTGGACGGCTCGGTCAAGAAGGTCGCCGCCTTCGTCGAGAAGCCCAACCAGGAGACCGCCGAGCGCTACCTGCTGGAAGGCTATCTCTGGAACAGCGGCAACTTCGCCTTCAAGGCCGCCACCCTGCTGGGCGAGTTCGAGGCCTTCGAGCCCACCGTCGCCGCCGCCGCCAAGGCCACGGTCGCCGCCCTGGCGCTCGAGAATGGCGTCGGCCGCCTGGACCGCGAGACCTTCGCCCAGGCCAAGAAGATCAGTCTCGACTACGCGGTGATGGAGCACACGAAGAAGGCCGCGGTCGTGCCGGCCGCCTTCGCCTGGTCGGACCTGGGCGCCTGGGACGCCATCTGGGAAGCCTCGGTCCGCGACGACGCGGGCAACGCCCAGGACGGCGATGTCGACCTGCACCAGGCCTCGAACGTCCTGGTGCGCACGACAGGCCCCTATGTCGGGGTGATCGGCGTCAGCGACATTGTCGTCGTGGCCGAGCCCGACGCGGTGCTGGTCTGCCACCGCAAGGACAGCCAGGCCGTGAAGACCCTGGTCGACGGCCTGAAAGCCAAGGGCCGTTCGATCGCCTCGCGCAAGAGCGCCGCGCCGAACGGGAGCGAGACCCTGGTCTCGACCGACGGCTTCGACGTCGAGCTGCGCCGCGCCCCGGCCGGCGAGACCTTCGCCCTGCCGGTCTCGACCGTGCAGCTGCTGGAAGGCGTGCTGGAGATGGACGGCGACGTCTACGCCGCCGGCGCCATCATCCCGCTGGACGGCGAGGTGAGGGCGCGGGCGATCGGGGCGGCGACGCTCTTGGTTACGAAGCCGCGCTGACGGCGCGGTCGAACTCCACGATGGCGCAGACGATGTGATAGAACGAGCTGGCGGGGGCCGGCTCGTCGATGAAGTCGCCGTTGGGCTGCATCTTGTCGCGCCAGACGCCCGGAACCGGCGTGCGCAGATAGGCCATCAAGCCTTCAGCGCCGGCGGCCGCCATGGCCCAGTATTTGTCCTCGCCGGTGATCTCGGCGGCCAGGACGGCGGCCTTGATCCTTTCGGTCTGCGGCCACAGGCGGGCGTTGGCGTCGTCGACCGAGAAGTCGTCGAGCAGGGCGTTGATCGCCACGCCGTTCTCGAGGTTGATCCCGTGGGTCTCGCCCGCGTCGATCATCCGCAGCGCGGCGGCCGTCGCGTCGGCGCGGCCGGCCAGCTTGCCCCAGCGCAGCAGCAGCCAGCCCCATTCGAACTGATGGCCGGGTTCGCAGATGCGGCCTTCGCGGCCTGGCGCCGGGTTCCAGTCGAGGTCGAAGAACTCGCGCAGCATCCCGCTCTCAGGCTGGATGAAGCGCGACAAGGTCAGCTCGGCGATTTCGTCGGCCAGGGCGCGCCAGACGGGATCGTTGTCGATCTCGGACCAGGCCAGGCAGGCTTCCAGCAGGTGCATGTGCTCGTTGGAGCCCTGCGGCGCGCTGGGCGGCGTCGTCAGGTAGAAGCCGCCCTTTGGATGCTTGCGCTCGGCGATCAGCTTGCCGCGCACCTCGGTCGCCAGGGCGCGCATCGCGTCCGCGCGTTCCGGCGCAACCCGCGCCACGGCGGCGGCGGCGAACATCGAGAAGGCCTGGTCGTAGAGGGCGGCCGTGTCGTCCAGGCTGGCGCCGTCGGGACCGACCAGGGCGCGGAACAGGCCATCGGACCGGCGATAGTTCGACAGGTAGAAGGACAGGCCATGCTCGACCGCCTCGCGCCAGGGACCCGTCCAGCCTAGGTCGCCCGCCACCGAGTAGGAATAGATCTGGCGGGGTAGAACCCGGCCGCGACGCGGGCCTTGCAGGGGTTCGCCTTCCAGGCTCAGCTTCTCGAAGAAGCCGCCGGCCGGGTCGGCCCCCTTGGCCCACCACAGCGGATAGGCGGCGTCGGTTGTCCAGGACTTGAGACGGTCGCGCAGGCGGGCGGCGTCGGCGAAGGCGTCGGTCATTGAAGGTTCCCCAGAGGCAGCCCCTTCTAGAGCCTATCGCGTGTCCACGCCAAGGCTCCGGTCTGGCGATTTGACGCCGCTCGGAGTAGTGCTCAGGCCATGACCGACGCCGCTGCTCTTCCGCCCTTGAAGGCCGTGTTCCTGGACCGCGACGGCGTGCTGAACATCGACCATGGCTATGTCTCCGACCCGGCCAAGCTGGAGTGGATCGACGGCGCCCGCGAGGCGGTGGCGGCGATGACCGCGGCGGCGTTGAAAGTGCTGGTCGTCACCAATCAGTCGGGCATCGGCCGAGGCTATTTCGACGAGCTCGCCCTGGAGCGCTTCCACGCCGCCATGCAAGAGCAACTGGCGGCGCTGGGCGGACGAATCGACGCCTTCTATCACTGTCCGTTCCACGAGCTGGCGGTGGTCGAACAGTATCGCGTCGCCGACCATCCCGACCGCAAGCCCAATCCCGGCATGGTGCTGCGCGGCCTGGCCGACTGGAACCTCAAGCCGGAAGAGGCCGTGATTATCGGCGACCGCCATATCGACGTGGAGGCCGGGACGCGGGCGGGCATGCCGGGCTATCTGTTCAAGGGCGGCGATCTGCGGGCTTTCGTCGGCCAGGTGCTGGGCGACCGCGTTCCCGCCCTCAAATGAGAATCCTGCAGTTCGGCAAGACGGGCCAGGTCGCTACGGCTGTTCAGGCGGCCGCGCGGGGCGGTGTGGAGGTGATCGCCCTGTCCCGCGCCGACTGCGATCTCGAGGATCCCGAGGCCATTCGCGCCGCGATCCTTTCCGCCGACTGCGACCTGGTGCTGAACACCGCCGCCTTCACCCATGTCGATCCCGCCGAGGCGCGGCCCGACGAGGCCTTCGCCGTCAACGCCACCGCGCCGGCCGAGATGGCCCGGGCCTGCGCCGAACGCGGCCTGCCGTTCGCGCACCTGTCGACCGATGCGGTGTTCGACGGCCTGACCGACCGGCCCTATGTCGAAGCCGACGAAGCGCGCCCGATCAATGTCTACGGCCGCTCCAAGCTGGCCGGCGAGCAGGCGGTGCTGGTCCACCCGCGCGCCGTTGTGCTGCGGATCTCGTGGGTGTTCTCCCGCTACGGCCGCAACTATGTCAGCTTCATGCTGCGCCTGGCCCGCGAGCGCGAGGTGCTGAAGGTGGTCGCCGACCAGTTCGGGACGCCGACCGACGGTGAGGCCCTGGCGGACTTTCTCATCGCGACCGCGCCGCGCTGGGCCGCCGCTTCCGCCGAGGACCCTGCGTTCGGCCTGTTCCACTTCGCCAATGCCGGCCAGACCAGCCGCTTCGACTTCGCCAAGGCCGCGATCGAGCGCGATCCGCTGACCCGCGCCCGCCTGGAACCGACCACCCAGGCCGCCTTCGCCGAACCGGCTCCGCGCCCGCCGCGCACGCCGCTGGACACGGCCAAGCTGCGGCGTGTGTTCGGCCTTACGCCGGAGCCCTGGCGGCCGGCGGTCGAACGCACCGCCGATCGGCTCGTGGGGGCCGGTCTGAAGCCCTAAATGCTGGCGCGGCGGGGCCTGCCGCGATAAACCCAGCGCCAGCTTTTCCAGACATACGGCGCAGAGACCCATGCAGATCTTCCTCGACAGCACCGACACCAAGGTGATCGCCGACCTGGCCTCGACCGGCCTGATCGACGGCGTCACCACCAACCCGACGCTGATCGCCAAGTCAGGCCGTCCGATGCTGGAAGTGATCGCCGAGATCTGCGACATCGTCCCCGGCCCGATCAGCGCCGAGGTGGCCGCCACCACGGCCGACGCCATGATCGCCGAGGGCAAGAAGCTGGCCGCCATCGCGCCCAACGTGGTGGTCAAGATCCCGCTGACCCGCGACGGCCTGATCGCCTGCGCCGCCTTCGCCGACGAAGAGATCAAGACCAACGTCACCCTGTGCTTCTCGCCGACCCAGGCCCTGCTGGCCGCCAAGGCTGGCGCGACCTACATCTCGCCGTTCATCGGCCGCCTGGACGACTATGGCTTCGACGGCATGGACCTGATCCGCGACATCCGCGCGATCTACGACAACTACGGCTACGAGACCGAGATCCTCGCCGCTTCGGTGCGCAACGCCGCCCACGTCAAGGAGGCCGCCATCGTCGGCGCCGATGTGGTCACCATCCCCCCGACGGTGTTCAGCGACCTCTACAAGCACCCGCTGACCGACAAGGGCCTGGAGCAGTTCCTGAAGGACTGGGCCTCGACGGGCCAATCCATCCTGTAACGATTTTACAGGTTTCCGGGCGGGTTTCGCGCTCGCCCGGAGGGCGAACAAGTTATCACAGTTTATTTCGCAATGGCGAAGTTGGTTCGCAAACGCGAACTCGTGCGTTAAAGGTGGTCCGTCCACAGAGGGCCACGCATATGGTTCCGAGCGCAGAGACCGAAGTCCGTCTGACCGGTCCCGAAGAGGCCGACCGCTTTTCGCGCTTCCTGCACGGCTTCCTTTCGGCCAACGGCTTTCCGTTCGTGATCGTGCACGACACGCCCGAGCTGCTGGGCCAGCTGCGCAAGGTGGTGTTCGAGGACGTCGGCCTTTCCCGGAAGTTCGCGCAGGAATGGTCGCTGACCGCCGGAACCGCCTAGGGGCTTTCCTTATTCCACAAACTCCGCCTAGCTAGGGGAAATCGTTTCACCTTGCAGCGGAGCTGCGCCATGAACGACCCCGAATCCAGCCTTCCCGCGATCGCTGGTTCCGCTTTGGACCTGATCGGCCGTACGCCAATGGTCGAGGTCAAGCATCTCGACACCGGCCCCTGCCGGCTGTTCCTCAAGCTGGAGAACCAGAACCCCGGCGGCTCGATCAAGGATCGCGTCGCCCGCGCCATGATCGAAGCCGCGGAGGCGGACGGCCGGCTGAAGCCGGGCGGGACGATCATCGAGGCCACGGCCGGCAATACCGGCCTGGGCCTGGCCCAGGTCGCGACGCTGAAGGGCTACAAGCTGATCCTGATCGTTCCCGACAAGATGGCGCGGGAGAAGATCCTGCATCTGCGGGCCATGGGCGTCGACGTGCGCCTGACCCGCAGCGACGTCGGCAAGGGCCATCCCGAATACTACCAGGACATGGCCCAGAGCCTGGCACAGTCGATCCCCGGCGCGCTGTACGCCAACCAGTTCGAGAACCCGGCCAATCCGCTGGCCCACGAGACGACGACAGGCCCCGAGATCCTGGCCCAGATGGACGGTGACATCGACGCCATCGTCGTCGGGGTCGGCTCGGGCGGCACCCTGACCGGCATTGGCCGGTACATGAAGGCGCAGTCGCCGAAGACGAAGATGGTGCTGGCCGATCCGGTCGGCTCCATCCTGCGCGACTATGTCGAGACCGGGACCTTCGGCGAGGCCGGCTCGTGGGTGGTCGAGGGCATCGGCGAGGACTTCATCCCGGCCAACGCCCAGATGGACCTGGTCGCCAAGGCCTATTCGATCAGCGACCGCGAGAGCGTCGAGACCGCCCGCGAGCTGCTGCGCAAGGAGGGCGTCCTGGCCGGCTCGTCGTCGGGATGCCTGCTGGCGGCCGCGCTGAAATACTGCCGCGAGCAGACGACGCCGCAGCGGGTGGTGACCCTGGTCTGCGACACGGGATCGAAGTACCTGACCAAGATGTTCAACGACCTGTGGCTGGCGGCGCACGGCTTCGATGATCGCGAGCTGCACGGCGACCTGCGCGACCTGATCGCCAAGCGCTACGCCGAGGGCGGGGTCATCGCCATCGGGCCCGACGACACCCTGCTGACCGCCTACAACCGCATGCGCTCGTCCGACATCAGCCAGCTGCCGGTGGTCGATCACGGCCGCCTCGTGGGCATCCTAGACGAAAGCGACATCCTCGCCGCGGTCGAGGGCCATGACGAGCATCGCGAGGGCCGTTTCAAGACCCCGGTGGGCCAGGCCATGACGCGTGACGTGAAGACCTTGCAGGCCCATCAGTCGGTGGAGTCGCTGCCCGAGGTGTTCGATCGTGACGAGGTCGCCCTTGTCGTCGACGGCGAGGAGTTCCTGGGCGTGATCACCCGGGTGGACCTGATCAATCACCTGCGCCTGAGCGCCTAGAGGAAACGCATGACCGACACCCCCGGCAAGAACCGCCTGGACTTCGCCACGCGGACCATCCACGGCGGCCAGTATCCCGATCCGACGACCGGGGCGGTGATGGTGCCGATCTACGCCACCTCGACCTACGCGCAATCGAGCCCCGGCGAGCACAAGGGCTTTGAGTACAGCCGCAGCCACAATCCCACGCGCTTCGCCTTCGAGCGCTGCATCGCTGACCTGGAAAGCGGGACGGCGGGTTTCGCCTTCGCCTCGGGGTTGGCGGCCGCCTCGACGATCCTGGAGACGCTGGACAGCGGGGCGCACGTGATCGCCAGCGACGATCTCTATGGCGGTTCGTTCCGGCTGTTCGACAAGGTGAGGAAGCGCTCGGCCGGCCTGACCTTCAGCTTCGTCGACATGGCTGACCTTGCGGCGGTCGAGGCGGCGGTCACCCCGGCGACGCGGATGATCTGGGTGGAGACGCCCACCAACCCGATGCTGCGCCTGGCCGACCTCGCGGCCATCGCGGCCCTGGCCAAGACGCGCGGCCTGATCACGGTCGCCGACAACACTTTCGCCAGCCCCTACATCCAGCGGCCTCTGGAGCTGGGCTTCGACGTCGTCATGCACTCGGCGACCAAGTACCTGAACGGCCACTCGGACGTGGTCGCCGGCGTGGCGGTGGTCGGCGACAACACCGCGCTGGCCGACCAGATGAAGTTCCTGCAGAACGCCGTCGGCGGGGTGCTCGGGCCGTTCGACAGCTTCCTGGCCCTGCGCGGCGTCAAGACCCTGGCCCTGCGCATGCAGCGCGCCTGCGACAGCGCGCTCGAGATCGCCCAGTGGCTGGAGAAGCATCCGGCCATCGAACGCGTGATCTATCCGGGCCTGGAAAGCCACCCGCAGCACGCGCTGGCCAAGCGCCAGATGGTCGGCGGCTTCGGCGGCATCATCTCGGCCGACGTGAAAGGCGGTCTCGCGCCGGCTCGACGGCTGCTGGAGCGCACCCGGCTCTTCACCCTGGCCGAGAGCCTGGGCGGGGTCGAGAGCCTGATCGAGCATCCGGCGATCATGACCCACGCCTCGATCCCGGCCGATCAGCGGGCGGCGCTAGGTATCTCCGACGGGCTTATCCGGCTTTCGGTCGGGATCGAGTCGACGCGGGATCTGATTTCCGACCTCGACGCGGCTTTATCAGGCTGAGCAGGTGATGGTGCTCGCCCTCGCCCGGCATGGTGGGCGAGGGATCGACCGCCTTGGACGGACGCGGCGGCGGCAGGTCGGTGCGGGTCGGGTCCTCGGCCAGCAGATGGGCCGACAGCATCAGGTCGGTCTTCACCGGCCCGAAGTCGGCCGCCGCGACCCAGACGCGGATGGCGGCCTGGGCGAAGACTTCGGACAGATCGGTGACCTCGATCATCGGCGCCGGATCCTTGCGGATCCGCGGGTCGTTCTCGGCCCGCTCGCGCAGGCGCTTGAGGGCCCCGACCAGATCGGTCTTCAGCGGAACCTTGAACAGCACGTCCACACGGCGGCTGCGATGGCTGGAATAGTTCAGGATAACGTCGCCGAACACCTTGCTGTTGGGGATCATCACCTTGACGTTGTCGGGCGTGGCGATCTCGGTGAACAGCAGGTCCAGCGACTTGACCGTGCCGTTGCGGGTCGATGTCTCGATGACGTCGCCGACCTTGTAGGGCCGGAACAGCAGGATCATCACCCCGGCGGCCACGTTCGACAGGGCGCCTTGCAGGGCCAGGCCGATGGCTAGCGAGGCGGCGCCCAGCACGGCGATGATCGAGGTGGCCTGCACGCCCAGCTGCTGGAGCACGGCCACCAGGCCGACGGCGATGATCGCGTAGCGGGCCAGCGAGGCGGCGAAGGTCTCCAGGGTCGGATCGGGCGCGCTGCGATGCACCCGCGCCAGGGTCCGACGCATGAACCGCGCAGCCCAGCCGGCGATCCAGAAGGTGACCAGCAGGATCAGGCCGGCCACGCACAGGTTCACCGCCAGCCGGCCCAGCCAGTCGAGGAAGTGTCCGAACATGGTCTCGTCGGCCTTCACGTTCGCGAGCGACGGCAGGGACGCGTCCGCCGGGATGATACTGGGTTTGGTCTGCATGAAGCTCTCGATAGGCGCCCCCGCGCTGATCGGTCAACGACAGGATGCGCTTGTGGTTCCGCTTGTGGTCTTGAGCCGGGAAACAGTCGGTTACATCAATTGGCTCGAATTCGTCATGAACGGGCACTATGAGGCCGCGCCATGAGCATGCCCTTCATCGACCTCGCCGCGCAGCAGCGCCGGATCCGCGACAAGATCGACGCCGCGATCGCCAAGGTGCTGGACAGCGGCGCCTATGTCATGGGCCCGCAGGTCCGCGAGCTCGAAGCCCAGCTGGCCACGTTCGGTCAAGCCAAGCTGGCCCTGTCGTGCGCCAACGGCACCGACGCCATCGCCCTGCCGCTGATGGCCTGGGGCGTGGGCCGGGGCGACGCAGTGTTCTGCCCGTCCTTCACCTTCGCCGCGACGCCGGAAGTCGTGCCGTGGGTCGACGCGACGCCGGTCTTCGTCGATGTGCTGCCGGACACCTACAACCTGGATCCGGCCAAGCTGGACGCCGCCATTGCCGCGGTGAAGGCCGAGGGCCGCCTGACCCCGAAGGTGGTGATCGCCGTCGACCTGTTCGGCCAGCCCGCCGACTATCCGGCTATCAAGGCCATCTGCGAGCGCGAAGGGCTGAAGCTGATCGCCGACAGCGCTCAGGGCTTCGGCTGCACCCTGGACGGAAAGCACCCGCTGCACTGGGCCGACGCGGCCACCACCAGTTTCTTCCCGGCCAAGCCGCTGGGCTGCTACGGCGACGGCGGCGCCGTGCTGACCAATGACGCCACGCTGTGGGACCTGATGGACAGCTACCGCGTCCACGGCAAGGCGGTTGGTCCGGACCTGGAAGGCAAGACCTTCGACCACGACCCCAAGTACCTGAACACCCGCATCGGCATGAACTCGCGCCTCGACACCATCCAGGCGGCGATCCTGATCGAGAAGCTGGCGCTGTTCGCCGAGGAGATCGACCTGCGCCAAGTGGTGGCCGAGCGCTATGCCGAGGGCCTGAAGGGCGCGGTGATCTCGACGCCCCACGTCATCGACGGCGGCGTCTCGGTCTGGGCTCAGTACGTGATCGAGCACGAAAATCGTGACGGCCTGGCCGCGCATCTGAAGACGCAGGGGATTCCGACCGCGGTCTACTATCCCGTTCCCATGCATGTGCAGGCGCCCTACGCCCACTTCCCGCGCGGCGTCGGCGGTCTGCCGGTGACCGAGGCCAAGGCCCAGACGGTGCTGGCCCTGCCAATGCACCCCTACCTGTCCGAGGCCGATCAGCGGAAGATCATCGACGCGATCCGCGCCTTCAACGGCTGACTGCGGTCTTTTGTGGGTGGCGCCTTGAGCGTCATCGCCTATATCGCGCGGATGCGTCTCGTGGCCGGGGCGTCAGCCCGCGCGAGAAAATCCATGTCTGACAGCAACCCGTCGCCGCATCCCGGCATGGGCTTTGGCCAGTTCGTCGCCCTGATCGCGGCGATGATGGCCACCAACGCCCTGGCCATCGACTCCATGCTGCCCGCCCTGCCCAACATCGGCCAGGCGCTGGGCGTGCATGATCCGAATGCGCGGCAGTGGGTGATCACCGCCTATCTGCTGGGCTTCGGTGTTGCGCAACTGGCGTATGGCTCGCTGGCCGACCGCTATGGTCGCAAGCCGGTGCTGATGGTCGGCCTGGCGCTCTATACCGTGTTCGCCGCCCTCTGCGCCTTCTCGACCTCGTTCGAGATGCTGCTGGTCGCCCGGTTCTTGACCGGCCTGGGCGCGGCCTCGACGCGGGTGCTGTCGGTGTCGATCGTCCGCGACTGCTATGCCGGCCGCCAGATGGCGCGGGTGATGTCGCTGGCCTTCATCGTCTTTCTGGCCACGCCCATCATCGCGCCGTCGCTGGGCATGGCGATCATGATGGTCGCCTCTTGGCGCTGGATCTTTGGCGTCCTGTCGATCTTCGGCCTGATCGTCATGGCCTGGGCGGCGATCAAGCTGCCCGAGACCCAGCATCCCGAAGACCGCATTCCGATCTCGGTCGCCGGCGTCAGCTCGGCCTTCAGGACGGCCCTGACCGACCGCATCGCCATGGGCTACACCCTGGCCGCGACCCTCGTGCTGGCGGGCCTGTTCGGGTTTCTGAACTCGGCCCAGCAGGTGTTCGCCGAGGTGCTGCACGCCGGCGACGTCTTCCCGCTGGTCTTCGCCGCCATCGCCGGCACGATGGCCGTCTCGTCGCTGCTCAACTCGCGCATCGTCGAGAGGCTGGGCATGCGCAAGGTCTCGCACTGGGCCCTGATCGGCTTCATCGTCGTGGCCGCCAGCCATGCGGTGGTCGCCGTCACCGGTCATGAGACCCTGCTGACCTTCGGTCTGATGCAGGCGGCCATGATGTTCTGCTTCGGCCTGGTGATGTCGAACTTCGGGGCCATCGCCATGGAGCCGCTGGGGCACGTGGCCGGGGCCGCCGCCTCGATCCAGGGCTTCATCACCACGATCGGCGGGGCCGTGTTCGGCTTTCTCATCGGCCAGCTTTACGACGGCACCACGATCCCGCTGACCCTGGGCTTCACCGGCTTCGGCCTGGCGGGCTTGCTCATGGTGCTGGCCACCGAGAAGGGCAAGCTGTTCCAGGCTGGCCATCCCGCCCAGGCGGCGGCCGGGGCCGGCGCGCACTAGCTAGTCCAGCATCGCTTCCAGGGTGGCCAGGTTGTCCGCCTCGCGTGAGGGCTTGTCCCAGCGGATGCGGTTGATGCGGGGAAAGCGCATGGCCACGCCCGACTTGTGCCGGGTCGAGCGCTGCAGGCCTTCGAAGGCGACCTCGAACACCAGGCCGAACTCCAGGTCGGCGCGCACCGAGCGCACCGGGCCGAAGCGCTCGATCGTGTGGTCGCGGACGAACTTGTCGATCTGCTTCAGCTCTTCGTCCGTGAAGCCGAAATAGGCCTTGCCGACGGGGGTCAGTGAGCGCCGCCCCTCCTCGTCCTCGCGCCAGACGCCGAAGGTGTAGTCGGAATAGAAGCTGGAGCGTTTGCCGTGGCCGCGCTGGGCGTACATCAGCACCGCGTCGATCAGGTGCGGGTCGCGCTTCCACTTGAACCACGGGCCCTTCGGGCGGCCTGGCTCGTAGACGCTGTCGCGGCGCTTCAGCATCAGGCCCTCGGAGAGACGGGCGTCGCCTTCGGGCGGGTCCAGGCGCAGGGCGGCCAGCTCTTCCCAGGTCGAGAAAGGCTGCAACGGCGACAGGTCGATGCGGCTGGTGCGCAGTCGCCCCACGAACGCCTCCAGCCGCGCGCGGCGTTCGACGAAGGGCAGGCCGCGGACATCCTCCTCGCCGTCCAGCATCAGGTCATAGGCGCGGATGCCGGCCGGGAAGGTCGCCAGCTGCTTGCCATCGACCGTCTTGCGGTTCAGCCGCTGTTGCAGGTCGCCGAACGGGGCCAGGGCGCCGTCGCGAAGGACCAGCAGCTCGCCGTCGATGGCGCCTTCGAAATCCAGCGCCTCGACCACGTCGGGAAAGGCCGCCGAGATGTCGTCGCCGGTGCGGGTATAGAGCCGCCGCTCGCCGCGTTCGCTGACCGCCTGGACGCGGATGCCGTCCCACTTCCATTCGGCGACGTAGTCGGCCGGGTCCAGCTTGGCGAAATCGACAGCCTCGTCGATCGGTTGGGCCAGCATCACCGGACGGAAACGTCCCGGCGCGTCGGGCGAGGGGCGTTCGGAGCGGCCTTCCAGCCAGGCGAAGAGATCGCCATAGGGCGGCGCCATCGCATGCCAGACCTCCTCGATCTCACCGATTTCGACGCCGCCGAAGTTGGCGCAGGCCTGCTTGGCCAGGCGCGAGGACACGCCCACCCGCAGGCCGCCGGTCATCAGTTTCAACAGCGCCCAGCGGCCGTCCGGATCCAGGGCGTCCAGCCAGCCCTCGATCAGCCGCTGGACCTCGGCCCGCGAGGCCGAGTGCAGGGCCTCGATCACTTCCGACAGCTCCGGCGGGCGGTTCGGACCGGGCCTGGCCGGCCAGACCAGGGCGACGGTCTCGGCCAGGTCGCCGACATAGTCGTAGGACCAGGCGAACAGCTGGGCGTCCATCCGCGCCTCGACCGCCTTGCGGATGAAGGCCGGCTTGGCGGCGTTGAACGACAGCGCGCCGGTCAGGGCCGCCAGGGCGTAGCCGCGATCGGGATCCGGCGTCTGGCGCAGATGGTCCTCGATCAAGGTCAGCTTGGCGTTGCGCGAGGACGTCAGGGACAGCCGGTCGAGCAGGTGGGCGAAGGCGCGCATGGACATGGAATGTCGGGCGGCTCCGTTCGTTCAGCCCTGGCCATAACGAAGCGGCGCCGCCTCTCGCGCAAGAGGGCGGATGATGCTAGATTAAAACAAATGTTTGAAATCGTGCGGTGGGCCGGCGAGGGCGACATGGACGACATCCCCGAGGGCTTCCACCCTCACCTCCGCAAAAGTCCCGTCACCGAGCCGTGGGAGCCGATCCATGCGCGCGAGGCCGTCGACCGGCTGGTGCTGGGCGTGCGGGTGCGGCCCGAGCACTGCAACTCGCGGAGCATGCCGCACGGCGGCTTCCTGGCGGCGATGGCCGACAACGCCATGGGCCTGTCGTTGGGCGTCAATCTGGCGAACGCCGGGCAATCGGCGAGCGGCCTCGTCACCGTGTCCCTGACCCTGGACTATCTAGGCTCGGCGAAGCTTGGCCAATGGCTGGAGTTCGACACCGACTTCGTGAAACTCGGCCGCTCGATCTGTTTCGCCGAAGCGACGGTGCGGGCGGACGGGACGCCGGTGGCCCGGGCGCGCGCGACGTTCAAGGTGCTGGAGGCCAGGACGGCCGCCTGAACGAAAACCGCCGCGAAAGCCTGGGCTCTCGCGGCGGTCGCGTTGGTCAGCTGGTTAGGATGATCAGGCCCGTTCGTGCACCGCTTCCTCGGCCGCCAGCGGCTGGGGCAGGCGATTGATCATCTCCTTCGGGCAGACCTGCCAGAACTGATCCCGCACGCGGTCCCAGTCGCGCAGCAGGGTCGCGGCGAAGACCGAGTCCGTCTCGCGGGCGTGCTCGGCGATCAGCGAGCGCAGCACGCCTTCCCAATAGGGCGAGGCCAGGCGCTGCACGACGATGCTGTCCGGGTTGATGTTGTCCTGGAAGCGGTCGTGCTGGTCGAGCACGAAAGCCATGCCCCCGGTCATGCCCGCGCCGAAGTTGCCGCCCGTCGAGCCCAGGATCACCACCTGGCCGCCGGTCATGTACTCGCAGCCGTTGGCGCCGCAGCCCTCGACCACCGTGGTGGCGCCCGAGTTGCGGACCGCGAAGCGCTCGCCGGCCTGACCCGCCGCAAACAGCCGGCCGGAGGTGGCGCCGAACAGCACGGTGTTGCCGATCAGGGCGTTGGTCTCCGGAGCAGCGAGGCCGCGCGCGGGCTTGATCACGATCGTCGCGCCCGACAGGCCCTTGCCGACATAGTCGTTGGCCTCGCCGGTCAGCTCGATGCGCAGGCCCTGGACGGCGAAGGCGCCCAGGCTCTGGCCGGCCGAGCCCTTCAGCTGGACGGTCAGATGGCCCGAGGGCAGGCCCTTCATGCCGAACTTGCGGACGATGTGGCTGGACGTGCGCGTGCCGATGGTGCGGGCGGTGCTGCGGACCGTGTAGGTCAGCTGCATCTTCTCGCCGCGCTCCAGCAACGGGGCGGCGTCGCGGACGATCTGGGCGTCCAGCGTGTCCGGCACCGCGTTACGGCCCTCGACCGTGCAGTACGGCTTGTTCGCGCCTGGATCGGCGCGGACCAGCAGCGGGTTCAGGTCGAGGTCGTCCAGGTGCTCGCCGCCGCGGCTGACCTGCGCCAGCAGGTCGGTGCGGCCGACGATCTCCTGCAGGCTCTTGAAGCCCAGGCCCGCCAGGATCTCGCGGACCTCCTCGGCGATGAACGTGAAGAGGTTGATGACCTTGTCCGGCGTGCCAGTGAACTTGGCGCGCAGGGCCTCGTCCTGGGTGCAGACCCCGACCGGGCAGGTGTTGGAGTGGCACTGGCGCACCATGATGCAGCCCATCGCCACCAGCGAGGCGGTGCCGATGCCGAACTCCTCCGCGCCCATCATGGCGGCGATGACGATGTCGCGACCCGTGCGCATGCCGCCGTCGGCCCGCAGGACGACCGACGAACGCAGGTTGTTCAGCGTCAGCACCTGGTTGGCTTCCGACAGGCCCATCTCCCACGGCCCGCCGGCGTACTTGACCGAGGTCTGGGGCGAGGCGCCCGTGCCGCCGACGCCGCCGGCGACCAGGATCACGTCCGCCTTGGCCTTGGCGACGCCGGCGGCGATGGCGCCGATGCCGGTGGCCGCAACCAGCTTCACCGTGACCCGCGCAACCGGGTTGATCTGCTTCAGGTCATAGATGAGCTGGGCCAGGTCCTCGATCGAGTAGATATCGTGGTGCGGCGGCGGGCTGATCAGCATCACGCCAGGCGTCGAGTGACGCAGGCGGGCGATCATTTCCGTCACCTTGAAGCCGGGTAGCTGGCCGCCCTCGCCGGGCTTGGCGCCCTGGGCGACCTTGATCTCCAGCTCGACGCACTGGTTCAGGTACTCGGCGGTGACGCCGAAGCGACCCGAGGCGACCTGCTTGATGGCGCTGTTGGGGTTGTCGCCGTTCGGCAGCGGCTTGTAGCGCGCGCTGTCCTCGCCGCCCTCGCCCGAGACCGAGCGGGCGCCGATGCGGTTCATGGCGATGTTGAGGGCGCCGTGGGCCTCGGGGGAAAGGGCCCCCAGGCTCATGCCGGGCGTCACGAAGCGCTTGCGGATCTCGTTGACGCTCTCGACGTCGTCGGTGGCGATCGGGTTGCGGTCCGAGCGCCAGTCGAGCAGGTCGCGCAGCTGGATCGGCTTCTGCGTGCGCAGGCCGTTGCTCCAGCGGCGGTACAGCTCGTAGTCGCCGGTGTCGCAGGCCGACTGCAGGGTGTGCATCAGGCGCGCTTCGAAGGCATGGGCCTCGCCCGAGCGACGGGCCTTGTACAGGCCGCCGACCGGCAGGGTCACCGCCGTCAGACCCCAGGCCTTGCGGTGCAGCTCGACCGTCTTGCTCTCGATGCCGGCCAGACCGATGCCCGAGATACGCGAGGGCATGCCTGGGAAGAACTCGGCCGCCAGGGCGCGCGACAGGCCGACGGCCTCGAAGTTGTAGCCGCCGCGGTACGAGCTGATGACGCTGATGCCCATCTTCGAGATGATCTTCAGCAGGCCGCCCTCGATGGCGCCCTTGAAGTTCAGGCAGACGTCCTTCAGCGACTTGTCGCCGATCAGGCCGCGCTCCAGGCGATCCTGGAAGCTTTCCTGGGCGAGATAGGCGTTGACCGCCGTCGCGCCGACGCCGACCAGCACCGCGAAATAGTGCGTGTCCAGGCATTCGGCCGAGCGGACGATGATCGAGACGTACGAGCGCAGGCCCTTGGCGACCAGGTGGGCGTGGACGCCGCCGGTGGCCAGGATCATCGGCAGGGCCACGCGCTCGGCGTCGCTGGCCTCGTCGGTCAGGACAATGGCGCCGCAGCCGCGCAGCACAGCGTCCTCGGCCTCGGCGCGGATGCGGTCGAGGTTAGCGCGCAGGGCGTCGCCAGCGCGGGCTTCCTCGGCCGGCAGCGGCATGGTGCAGTCGATGACCGCGACGTTCTTCTCGCCCAGCAGGCTGCGCACCCGTTCGTACATGCCGGTGGTCAGCACGGGGCTTTCCAGCACGTAGACGTCCGCCTGGGCCGCGTCCTGGGCTAGGATGTTGCCCAGGTTCTTGAAGCGCGTCTTCAGGCTCATGACGCCGGTCTCCCGCAGGGGGTCGATCGGCGGATTGGTCACCTGGCTGAAGTTCTGGCGGAAGTAGTGGCTGAGCGGACGGTACTTCTCCGACAGCACCGCCAGCGGGGTGTCGTCGCCCATGGAGCCGACAGCTTCCTTGCCGTCCTCGACCATGGGGGCGAGGATCATTTCCAGGTCTTCCAGCGAATAGCCGGCGGCGGCCTGGCGGCGGGTCAGCTCCTCACGGCCGTACTTTCGCGGCTCGGGACCGGGACCGATCTCCTTTTCGAGATCGACCATGTTGCCCAGCCATTCCGTGTAGGGGTGGCGGCCGGCCAGTTCGTCGATGATCGCGTCCTCGTCGTAAAGACGGCCCTCGGCCAGGTCGATGGCCAGCATGCGGCCTGGCGAGATCGCCAGTTTGCGGGTGATGCGGCTTTCCTCGACGCCGCACATGCCGGCCTCCGAGCCCATGATCACCAGGCCGTCATCGGTATAGGCCACGCGCAGCGGGCGCAGGCCGGAGCGGTCCTTGCCGGCCACGACCCAGCGGCCGTCGGTGGCGCACAGGGCCGCCGGACCGTCCCACGGCTCCATCACGGCGTTGCAGTACGAATACAGCGCCTTGTGGGAGTCCTTCATCTTCGGGTTGGACGCTTCGGGCACGAGCAGGGCCTTGGCCATGGGCGCGTCCCGGCCGGCGCGCACCAGCACCTCGAAGGTGTTGTCGAGGTTGGCGCTGTCCGAACCGCCCGGCTGGATCACCGGCTTCACGTCGTCCCCGAACTCGCCGAAGGCCTGGGCGGCCATCTTGATCTCGTGGGACTTCATCCAGTTGACGTTGCCCTTGATGGTGTTGATCTCGCCGTTGTGGGCGAGCATCCGGAAGGGCTGGGCCAGACGCCACTGCGGGAAGGTGTTGGTCGAATAGCGCTGGTGGAAGATCGCCACGGCGGCGGCGAAGCGCTCGTCCTTCAGGTCGGGATAGAACTCGTCGATGTGCTCGGCGAGGAACATGCCCTTGTAGATCAGCGACTTGGCCGAGAACGAGCAGATGTAGAAGTCGCTGATGTTCTGGGCGTGGACGCGCTTTTCGATGCGCTTGCGGCACAGGAACAGGGCGCGCTCCAGCGCCTCGCCTTCCAGGCCGGCGGGACCGGCCAGCATGATCTGCTCGATTTCCGGACGGGTGGCGTTGGCCTTCTCGCCAATCACCGAGGTGTCGACCGGCACTTGGCGCCAGCCATAGATGTAGAAGCCGAAGCGCAGGGCTTCCGCTTCGACGATCGTGCGGCAGGCTTCCTGGGCGCCGAGATCGGTGCGCGGCAGGAAGACCTGGCCGACGGCGATCGGGCCCGGGCGCAGGGCGTGGCCGGTGCGGCGCACCTGGTCGATGAAGAAGTCCTGCGGCACGCTGACCAGCACGCCGGCGCCGTCGCCGGTCTTGCCGTCGGCGTCGACCGCGCCCCGGTGCCACAGGGCCTTGAGGGCCTTGATCGCCAGCTCGACCACTTCGCGGCGCGGCTGGCCGTCGATGGCGCAGACCAGACCGACGCCGCAGGCGTCGCGCTCGGTGGTCGGGTCATAGGCGTGGCCGTCGATCAGGGCCTGGCGGTTCTTCAGATAGAGGTCCATCTCGCTCATGGTCTCACGGTCCTCTTTCTTATTCCGCCGCGATCAGCGCGGGCGCGCCGACCTTGGCCTGCAGGTAACGGTGGATGGCGTCGGCGGCGTCGCGGCCGTCCTTGATCGCCCAGACGACCAGCGAAGCGCCGCGCACGATGTCGCCGGCGGCGAACACGCCGTCCAGATTGGTCATCTGGTTGCGGACGTCGGCCTTGACCGTGCCCCAGCGGGTCACCTTCAGGTCGGGGGCCGACCACTGCTCGGGCAGGTTCTCGGGCTCGAAGCCCAGGGCCTTCAGCACGAGTTGGGCGGGACGATCGAAGTCGCCGCCCGGAATCTCTTCCGGGCTCTGGCGGCCTGAGGCGTCCGGCGCGCCCAGGCGCATGCGGATGGCGCGAACGCCGGTCACGCCTTCGGCCTCGCCCGAGAGCGCGCGGGGGGCGGCCAGCCATTCGAAGGTCACACCCTCTTCTTCCGCATTGGCCACTTCGCGCATCGAGCCGGGCATGTTGGCCTTGTCGCGGCGATAGAGGCAGGTGACCGACTTGGCGCCCTGGCGGATGGCCGTGCGCACGCAGTCCATGGCGGTGTCGCCGCCGCCGACCACGACGACGTCCTTGCCCTCGGCGTTCAGTTCGCCGGAGTCGTAGGCGGCCACGGTGTCGCCCAGGCCGACACGGTTGGAAGCGATCAGGTAGTCCAGCGCGGGCGCCACGCCCTTGCTGCCGCCGCCGGGTACGGTCAGGTCGCGCGCCGCGTAGACGCCGACGGCGATCAGCACCGCGTCATGCCGGGCGCGCAGGTCCTCAAGTGTCGCGTCCCTGCCGACCTCGAAGCCCAGCTTGAAGGCGACGCCGCCATCGGCCAGGCGCTGGGTGCGGCGCTCGACCACGTCCTTCTCCAGCTTGAAGCCGGGGATGCCGTAGATCAGCAGGCCGCCGGCGCGGTCGTGGCGGTCATAGACGGTGACGTCATAACCCGCCTCGCGCAGCTTCTCGGCGGCGGCGAGGCCGGCGGGGCCCGCGCCGATCACGCCAACCGACTGGCCGCGCGCCGGACCGGCGACCAGCGGCTTCACCCAGCCCTGTTCCCAGGCCTTGTCGGTCAGATAGCGTTCGACCGAGCCGATCGTCACGGTGCCGTGACCGGATTGCTCGATAACGCAGTTGCCTTCGCACAGGCGGTCCTGCGGGCAGATCCTGCCGCAGACTTCCGGCATGGAGTTGGTCGCCTGCGACAGGGCGTAGGCTTCTTCCAGGCGGCCCTCGGCCGTCATCCGCAGCCAGTCGGGGATGTTGTTGTGCAGCGGGCAGTGGGTTTGACAGAACGGCACGCCGCATTGCGAGCAGCGCGAGGCCTGCTCGCTGGCCTTCGCATCGATGAAGTCGGCGTAGATCTCGTGGAAGTCGCCCGAACGCTCTTCGGCCGCACGCTTTTCAGGCGTCTTGCGGGCCACCGAGATGAATTTCAGCATGCGTTCGGCCATGCGACTTTCCCCGTCTCTCCCTTGGGAGAAAAATTGCTCAGGCCGGCCTCATACGGACTCTTTTGGGCAAGAAGAATGTGTTGGTCAAATTATTAGACTTATATATCCGTGTTTCGCGCGTGGTCATTGATATCGACTCGCAAACAGTCCTCTAAATGGTCCACTTTGTGGATTTACCCCCTATTTACCGTGTCGGGCGCACGCCAGGGCCGGATTTGGAGCCGAGACATGCCTGACTGGTTGAGCGCCATCATTCTGGGTCTGGTCGAGGGGCTGACGGAGTTCATTCCCGTCTCCTCCACCGGCCATCTGCTGCTGACCAAGGAGGCCATGGGGCTGACGGATCCGGCCTGGGACACTTTCATTGTCCTGATCCAGCTGGGGGCGATCCTGGCCGTGGTGGCGCTCTATTTCCAAAGGCTCTGGAAGGTTCTGGTCGACCTGCCCAAGCGGCCGGAGGCGCGGCATTTCGCCCTCTCGATCCTGATCGCCTTTCTGCCGGCGGTGGTCCTGGGCTTCGCCTTGCACGACTTCATCAAGCAGATCCTGTTCGAAAGCCCTGCGGTGATCTGCTGGTCGCTGCTGATCGGCGGCGTTGCGCTGCTGGCCATCGACCGCTGGACGCCGACGCCGCGCCACGGCGACGCGATGAGGTATCCCCTGCTGACCTCTCTGGGGATCGGCTTCTTCCAGTGCCTGTCGATGGTTCCGGGCGTCTCGCGGTCGGGCGCGACGATCGTCGGCGCCTTGCTGCTCCGCGGCGATAAGCGCTCGGCGGCCGAGTTCAGCTTCTTCCTGGCCATTCCGACCATGGTCGGGGCCTTCGCCTACGACTTCTACAAGAACCGAGACGCCCTGGACGCCGCTCATCTGGGCGTCATCGGCATCGGCTTCATCACCGCCTTCGTCTCCGGCATGGTGGTGATCAAGGTCATGCTGAACTTTGTCGCCAAGCGCGGCTTCGCCCCGTTCGCCTGGTGGCGGATCGTCGTCGGCCTGGGCGGTCTGGCGGTGCTGTACCTGCGCCACTGACCATCCGCCGAAACGGGAATAAGAAAAGGGCGGGCGCCTCGCGGCGTCCGCCCTTCTTCGTTTCAGTCGGCCGGAAAGCCTCAGAACGCGCCGGCCGGGGTCTCGGCGTACTGGCCGCCCTTGCGGTAGCGGTAGAGGTAGGTCGGGACCACGGCCTCGACGGCGGTGGGAACCACGCCGGCCTCGGCCAGGCCGGGCAGGCCGCCATCGGCGACATTGTCGGTCTTCAGCATCTCGACCTGGTCCGAGGTCACGGGCGGGGTCCAGGGGATGATCGAGCCCTGCAGGTCGCCCAGCGCGCCCAGCAGCGAGGCCAGCGGCCAGGGCAGGGCGGCCAGCGGCTTGGCGCGGCCGGTCTCGGTCAGGATCAGCTGCAGAATCTCGCGCATCGTGTAGACGGTCGGGCCGCCCAGCTCGTAGGTCACGCCGACGGCGGCCGGGCTGGCCACGGCCTTGGCGATCACCGCGGCGACGTCCGCCACGAACACCGGCTGAACGCGGGTGTCGCCGCCGACCAGCGGCACGACCGGCGCCAGGGCGGCGATCTGGGCGAACTTGTTGAAGAACTTGTCCTCGACGCCGAACACCAGCGAGGGACGCACGACGGTCGCGCCTGGGAAGGCCTCGCGCACGGCGGCCTCGCCCTCGGCCTTGGTGCGGAAGTATTTCGAGGTCGAATCGGCCTTGGCGCCCAGGGCGCTGACATGGACCAGATGCTTGACGCCGGCGCGGGCGGCCGCCTCGGCCACGGTCTTCGCGGCCATGACGTGCAGCGACTGGAACTTCTGGCGGCCGCTCTCCCAGAGCACGCCGACCAGGTTCACGCAGGCCTCGGCGCCGTCGAGCGCGCGGGCCACCGACGCCGGATTGCGGACATTGGCCTGGAAGACCTCGATCTGGCCGACGTCGCCCAGCATGCGCATGCGATAGGCCAGGTTCGGCTGGCGCACGGCCACACGCACCCGATAGCCCGCCTTGGCGAGCGCCCGCACGACCTGGCCGCCCACGAAACCGGAGCCGCCGAACACCGTGACCAGACCCTGCATCTTCATTCCTCGTCGCATGCGACGCCACACATCGCACCGGGGAATTAGACGACTGGACGCGGCTTCGCAATGAAATCGCGATTTATCGATTTTTGTCTGTTGACGCCGTCAGAAGCTTTCCCTAAACGTCCCGGCCTCGCGGCGACCTAAGCGGTTGCGACAGCGGGCCCAGGTGGCGGAATTGGTAGACGCGCTGGCTTCAGGTGCCAGTGACCGAAAGGTCGTGGAGGTTCGAGTCCTCTCCTGGGCACCACCCCTTTTCAGCTTCTTCGAGAAGCGGGGGTGGCGCCAAAAATCCCCCACGCCGACAAATCTGGGCGGATAGCTATCCTGTTCATCGTGAGTATAAGTGACACGCGCCTATATGGGTCGCGTGGTTCGGCGCGTCGGCGCGGCATCCTCGCTGGAGAGTTCTGAGACTTGGCCAATTTCGTTCACGAGGGCGACCTGCCCGATGGTCTCTTCGCTGGCGCGGGCGTCATCGCGATCGATTCGGAGACCATGGGCCTGCGCCTGGGCCGCGATCCGCTCTGCGTCGTCCAGCTGTCGTCGGGCGACGGCGACGCCCATGTGGTGCGGCTGAATCGCGCGACCTACGACTGCCCGAACCTCAAGGCGCTGCTGACCGATCCGGCGGTCCTGAAGCTTTTTCACTTCGGACGCTTTGATATCGCCATGTTCGAACTCCATCTGGGAGTCGTGACCGCGCCCGTCTACTGCACCAAGATCGCCTCGAAGCTGGCCCGCACCTATACGGACCGCCACGGCCTGAAGGACGTGACGCGCGAACTGCTGGGCGTCGAATTGTCCAAGGTCCAGCAGTCGTCGGACTGGGGCGCGCCCACGCTGAGCGCCGACCAGGTCGCCTACGCCGCCTCGGACGTGCTCCACCTGCACGCCCTGCGCGACAAGCTGAACCTCATGCTGGAGCGCGAAGGCCGCATGGCCCTGGCCCAGCACGCCTTCGACTATCTTCCCCACCGCGCCTCGCTCGACCTGGCCGGCTGGGAGGAGATGGACATCTTCGCCCATAGCTGACGGAAACGGATGCACCCGACCGCGGTCATGACCGGACGAGCGATGAGCGCCGACCTCGCGCGCTGGCGCCGCCGCTCGCGCCGCGTCCTGGCCGCCCGCATCGTCCTGCCTCTGGCCATCGGGGCCCTGGTGCTGACCGTCGCCGTGCAGGTGGGCTGGCGCACCTACATGGCCGCGACCCATCCGCCGGCCGAGGCCAAGACCGAGATCCGCCTGATCACGCCGCGCTTCTACGGCCAGTCGAACGAGGGGCGCAGCTTCATGATCACCGCCCGTTCGGCGGTGCGCGACGACAAGGATCCGCGGCGGATCATCCTGGAGGACCCGGCCCTGACCCTGGATCTGGGGTCGCCCACGCCCACGCGCATGACCGCCAAGAACGGCGTCTATCGCCAGGACGACTTCAGCCTGAGCCTGAAGAACGACGTCCGGCTGGACGACGGCGCCGGTTACCGCTTCGCATCGGAAGGCGCTTTCGTCGACACCAAGACCGGCGACGTAACGGGCGAGACGACCATGAACGGCGAAGGTCCCAGCGGACAGGTGCAATCTCGCGCTTACTCCGTATATGACAAGGGCGATCGCATCGTCTTCCGAGGCGGGGTTCGCGCGCGGTTCGAACGGCAGTAAAGAAGACAAATGGCGCAGTTTCGCGTAAGGCGCGAACCGCGACGGATAAGGACATGGTTCTGATGAAGCGATGGACGGCTGCGGCGGCGACCGCGTTGATCCTGTCTGGGATGGGCGCCGGCGGCGTCCTTGCCCAGCAAGGCGACTCGAGCGCGCCGATCGACGTGTCCGCCGATCAGCAGGAAACGATCAACAGCAAGTGCATCACGATCTTCCGCGGCAACGTGGAGATCCTGCAGAACCGCTCGCGCATGCG
>Ga0209676_1000273_pt1 | contig 107724 bp, 117 predicted proteins | sample AraplaCvi_mLB_r2_FD_184282 | JGI IMG/M metagenome (GOLD analysis project Ga0209676, IMG submission 184282) | Arabidopsis root microbial communities from North Carolina, USA - plate scrape MF_Cvi_mLB_r2 (SPAdes) (version 2) | ecosystem: Host-associated > Plants > Roots > Endosphere | place...
ACTCGCCGGCCGGAAAATGGCTTATGGAACATCAGGTTAGCAAGGCCGACTTCAACAGCTACGGCGCCCGCCGCGGCCACCACGACGTCATGATGCGCGGCACCTTCGCCAACATCCGCATCAAAAACGAAATGGTCCCCGGCATCGAAGGCGGCATGTCGCGCTATGGCGCCGAAGTCATGCCGATCTACGACGCCGCGATGCGCCACAAGGCCGACGGTACCCCGCTGGTCGTCATCGCGGGCAAGGAATATGGCACCGGCTCGTCGCGCGACTGGGCGGCGAAGGGCACGAACCTGCTCGGCGTCCGCGCGGTGATCGTCGAAAGCTTCGAGCGTATCCACCGCTCGAACCTCGTCGGCATGGGCGTGCTGCCGCTCCAGTTCCTCGAAGGCCAGAGCCGCGAGACGCTGGGCCTGACCGGCGACGACCAGTTCACGATCACCGGCGTCGCGGATCTGAAGCCGCGCCAGACGGTGACCGTGAACGTCACGCGCGCCGACGGATCGACCTTCAGCTTCGATACGCTCTGCCGCATCGATACCGCGAACGAGGTCGAATATTATATGAACGGCGGCATCCTGCACTACGTGCTGCGCAAGCTCGCGGCATAAGCGGGCGCGGGGACGATGGGCGCACTGTTTCTCTTCGTCTTCGGGCTCGTGTGCGGGGTGATGCTCACCCTCTATGTGCAACGTAGCGGCGGCCGGCGCGACCTGACCGCGCCGCCGCCGCGTACCGCCCCGCGCCCTTTGGTGCGGGTCGGCGACGAGCGCATCGACGATGCGGAAATCCGCGACCTGATACGCCACGGCCGCAAGATCGAGGCGATCAAACGGATGCGCGACGCCACCGGAATGGGGCTCGCCGAAGCCAAGGACGCTGTCGAGGCGATCGAACGCACGCTACGCTAGGCGCCGCCAGCCCCCACCGAAAAGGAAAGCCCATGGACGCGCTGCGCATCGCGATCGAAGTCATCGGCTGGGCCGCGGCGGTCATCATCCTCGCCGCCTATGTCCTGCTCTCGCTCGGCAAGCTCGACGGGCGCGGCTATCTCTATCAATGGATGAACGTGATCGGCGCGGGCGGCTTCATCGTCAATTCGGGCTATAATGGCGCGCTGCCCTCGGCGGTGCTGAACGTCATCTGGGCCGCGATGGGACTGTTCACCCTGTGGAGCGTCTGGCGCGCACGGCAGGCCGCGCGCGCCGTAATCCCCTAGGGCTTCGCACTCTCAGCGTTCCACGCCGCAACCTTGGCTTTCGTATCGGCAAGCATCGTGTCGAGCGCGGCGCGATCGAAAACCTGACCGCGCATCACGACCGTGCCGATCGCGCGCGTCGCGGCGATATCCTCCAGCGGATTGCGGTCGAGCAGCACCAGATCGGCCGCCATGCCCGGCTTGATCGCGCCATAACGGTCGAGCCAGCCGAACCACGCCGGCCCCGCCCGCGTCGCCGAAGCGAGCGCCTGCGCAGGCGTCAGCCCCTTTGCGGCGAACAGCGCAATCTCGTCATGCAAGCCGAAACCCGGATAGTTGAAGCTGTTGAGAAAGCCCGCGTCGGTCCCCGCGATAATCGGCACCCCGGCATCGGCGAGCATCGGCAGGATCGATGCCATATCGTCGATATGCGCGTGCCGCGCCGCGATGGCAGCGGCATCGGCCTTGGCGGCGCGCTCGACGCGCCAGTCATAGGTCTTGCGCAATTTCGGGCCGATGTAAGCGAGGCCCTGATCTTTCGAATGATCTTCGCGGTCGAGGTTGGCGATGATCCGGCTGCCGTTCAGCGTCGGGGTGACGAACACGCCCTTCGCGGCGAAGCGGCGATAGGCGGCCATCGCGGTGTCGCGGTCGAACCCGGCGTCGAGCCGGCGGTTCGCCTCGGCGCGGTCGATCCGCCCCGCCGCGAAATCGGCGGCGATCGCGGCCTCGTCCTTTGCGCCAGCGTTATAGGCATAGTCGAGATGTTCGATCGAGCTGATCCCGGCGTCGACCGCCTGCTCGGTCGTGAGCGCCATCGGAATATGCCCCGACGTGCGGAGGCCCAGCGCCTTGGCCTGCCGCAGCGCGTAGAGGAACAGTTCGGGTTTCAGCGTGCTGTCAGTGATCTTGACAAAATCGACCTTGTCGCGTTGTTGCAAGCGGGCGAGCGCCGCGTCGACATCGGCTTCGGTACCAACCTCGATCGTGCCCTTCCACAGCGGCGCAATGCCCTCGATCTTCGCGCCCGAACTCAGCAAGCGCGGACCGAAGAGACGGCCGGCGGCGATCTCACCGCGCCATGCGAGCACCTGTTCGGGCAGGTCGCCCGACGCGTCGCGGATCGTCGTGATGCCGTTCGCGACATAGATCGGCAACAGCGCCTTATTCTCTTCGATCAGGTCGGTCCCGCCCCCGAAATGGACATGCATGTCCCACAGGCCGGGGATCAGGAAGCGGCCCTTGCCGTCGATCTTCTGCTTGGCGCGCCAGCCCCGCGCGATGTCGGCGTCCAAACCGACCGCGACGATGTCGTCGCCGTGCAGCACGACCGCCTGATCCGCCAGCGCCTTCGCCGCTTCGACATCGATCAGCGTGACGTGACGGATGATGACATCGCCCTGCTTCTGCGCCGCGAGGGCGGGTTGCCCGACGGCGAGCAGGGTGGAAGCAAGGACGGCAAACAGGCGTTTCATCGCGGGGGACCTTTCCAGACAGAACTGCCCCTTAACGCCGCGACGGCCCATCCAACAAGGCTTGAAATACTGGCCAGTCTCCCACGCTGTCACGCCCTGCAATCCGCTGCGGCCCGCCAAATAAGCGAGGCTTGGCGAACTACCCGTCGATATCGAGCCCCAGCGCCAACCGACCGCTCAACTCGCGCTGCGCGGGTTCCTGCAGCGGGTGGAAGCGCGCGCCCTGCACGTCGCGGAACGCGCGTTCGATGACCGAACCCTTGTAGAAGGCGCCGCCCCCCGCGACTTCCATCGCGAGTTCGGCGGTGCGGATCGCCGCGCGGCCTGCGACCGTCCGCCCGGTCATCACCGCGCTCGTCGTTTCCGGTCCGGGCGTGGCGCTTTGCGCCGTCGCAATCATCGCGGCCAGCGCGGTTTCAGCGGTCCAGAACGCATTTTGCATCTCACCGGTCAGCGCGATGAGCCCGGCGTTCGCCGGCTTGCGCCGCGCCGTCTCCAGCGCCGCATCGCGCGCGCCTTCGGCGACGCCGAGATAGGCCGAAAAGATCAACGGAAAGGCGATCATGCTGATGATGTGGAACAGCGGATGCCATTTGCCCTGCGGCCGGCGTCCCGACACCGCAGCATCGGCAAGGAACACGTCCTTGATCTCGACGTCGTGCGATCCGGTGCCGCGCATCCCCATCGTGTCCCATGTGTCAAGGATCGTCACGCCCTCGGCTTTGAAGGGCAAACCGAAATGCAGCACGCTCGGTCCCGCTTCGGGATCGTCATAGACTGCGCTGGTCATCAACAGGTCGCCCGCCTGGCAACCGCTCGAAAACACCTTGCGCGCGTTGATCAGGAAGCCGCCCTCGACCTTGGTCGCGGTCCCGCCGCCCTGCAGCCAGTCCGACCCGCCGCTCGACACGAGCAGCAGATTTTCGGCGGCGACGCGGCGGAGCAGGCCGTCGGTCGGCGCCTGCATATGCTGCCAGCGCCAAGCCGCCACCGCCACCTGATGGCAGTGCATCGAAAAAGCGAGCGCGGTCGACCCGCAACTTTTCCCGAGCCGGCGGACGATGCCGCACAGCGTCGCATAATCAAGGCCGTCGCCGCCGAGTTCGACGGGCACGGCGGCGCCGATCAGCCCGGCTTCGCGGAGCAGGTCGTAATTTTCGGCGACGAAGCTTTTGTCGCGGTCGTGTTCCGCCGCCGATGCGGCGATCCGCCCGGCAATCCGGTCGGCGATCTCGTACCAATAATCCTGCGTCTTCGTTTGTGCTGCAATCAACATGTTCATCTCCTAAGCATTCCCTTGCTGGCGATGGTCATGACGGCTGGGCAAAGCCGCGGATAGTTCAGGAACTGAATCGACCCGATACAGAAACTGAACTCGCCTCCCCTGCGACTCATGCGGTATATTAGCGCAAAGAGGAGTGTATCATGGCGAACGCCAGTTACGGTCAATTCTGCCCCGTCGCGATGGCGGCGGAGATATTGTGCACACGCTGGACGATCGTTCTTGTCCGCGAACTCGCGGCGGGATCGACCCGTTTCAATGACTTGCGCCGCGGCGTGCCACGCATGTCGCCCGCGCTCCTGTCGCAGCGACTGAAGGATCTGGAGGCGGCGGGCATCGTCTTTCGCGCGCCCGTCGCGCGCGAATCGGGCGTGTACGATTATCGGCTGACCCGCGCGGGGCTCGAACTGGCGCCGGTGGTCGAGGCATTCGGCGTCTGGGGCAAGCGCTGGATCGACGGCGACCTGTCGCTCGAACAACTCGATGTGCAGCTGTTGATGTGGGACATGCGCCGCGGGCTCGTCGTCGACCCGATGCCCGACCGCAAGGTGATCGTGCAGTTCCGCTACGCCGAACTCCCGACCGACCGGCGATCGTGGTGGCTGGTTGTCGAACCCGACCAGGAAACCCAGCTTTGCTCGGTCGATCCCGGCGCCGACGTCGACCTCTATGTCTCGACCGACCTCAAGACGATGACCGCGATCTGGATGGGTTACGACACGCTCGCCGAAGCCCTCGGCGAACGGCGGCTGCTTCTGACCGGTGATGACGCGCTCGCAAAAAGCATCGAATCCTGGCTCGGCCTCAGCCCCTTCGCCAAGACCCGGCCCGCGCTGACTGTCGAAGCAGCGGAATGATGGTGGGCGATGACGGGCTCGAACCGCCGACCCTCTCGGTGTAAACGAGATGCTCTACCAACTGAGCTAATCGCCCCTCCCCATGTCGCCAAACGTCGCCATGTGCGGGAAGCGCGCCCTGCCATAAGCGTCCGCCGCTGGCAAGCGCATCGCGCGCTTCAGAGCCAGCCGATATGCTTGAAGCGCCAGAAAACCAGCCCCGACCCGCCGAAGATCAAAGCGAGCGCGAACGGATAGCCCAAACCCCAGTCGAGTTCGGGCATGAATTTGAAATTCATGCCATAGATGCCGGCAATCGCGGTTGGCACCGCGAGAATCGCCGCCCAGGCGGCGAGTTGGCGCGTGATCACGCCCTGACGTTGCAGCTCGAGCTGCGAGTTGGTGTCGAGGACCGATGCCGCAATGTCGCGCAGGCTGGCGAGACGGAATTCGGCGCGCGAGACATGGTCCCAGATATCGCGGAAGAATGGCCGGACCGCCGCATCGATATTGGGCAGATCGTCATCGGTAGCGAGGCGATTGGCGACGTCCTTCATCAAGCCGACGAGCCGCTGGAAGCGGATGATCTCGTGCCGCTGGCGATAGAGGTGGCGGATCTCCTCGGCGTCGAGCGGGGTATCCATGACGCTTTCCTCGACGATCAGCAGCCGGTCCTCGATCGCATCGATGACCGGGAAATAGCCGTCGATGATGAAATCGAGAATGGCATAAAGCGCGTAGTCGGGGCCGTGCGCGAGCTTGAGCGGCAAGCTTTCGAGCCGCTGGCGCACCGCCGTGTGCGTGCGCGCCGAACCATGGCGGACAGTGACGAGAAAATGCGGTCCCGCGAAGATCGCAGTTTCGCCGGGCCCGATCGTGTCGCCATCCAGATTGGCGGTGCGCGCGACGATGAAAAGCTGGTCGCCATAGACCTCGACCTTCGGGAGCTGGTTCGCCTTCAGCGCATCCTCGACCGCGAGAAGATGGAGGCCGAAGCGCTTGGCGATGCCTTCGAGTTCGCCGGGTGTCGGCTCGTAAAGGCCGAGCCAGAAGAAGTCGCCCGTTTCGCAATTGTCGGGGATGATCTCGTCGGGCCCGAGTTCGCGGACGAGCTGGCCGTTATTATAGTGACGCGCGGCCATGATCGGCATGGGTCGATATCCTCTGGAACCAATTTCAGGTCGTATAAAGGGTGACGAGGAAAATGGTGAAGCGATATCCGAGGACAAGGCTCGCGATGATAAAGGCCAGCAGGATCGCGGCTGGCACACGCATGATCGGCCGGACGTCGTGAACCGTGCCCAGCATCAAAAACAGATAGATCGTGCACACAGTTACGTTGAACAACGACAACAGCGTATCGAGTAGCGCGGAATCGAGTCCGCGACCTCCCGCGAGCAGGTCAACCTCGACGACCGCCAGCGACAGGCAGAATAGCATCAGAACAAAGACATAGAGGTGAAGCGAAAACACCAGGTGAAAGCCGATCGGCCGGTGCCGCGCGTGAAAGAGGATCGCGAGAAAGGGCGTGAAGGCGAGCGCCATGAGGATGATCAAAGCCTTGGCGTTGAGCTTGACCGCCTGGTCGAAGAGCGGCGCATAGTTGGCCAGCGTCATATGTTTCGATTGCAGCTCTTGCGCCACCAACCGGTTCGCCAGCGGACTCCAATCCTGTTGGTGAAGATGCGAGGCGAGCGAAGAGGAGAAGATGTTGGTGTGAGTAAGCGTCTGCATTCCAAAGAACAGCGCGTTGGCAATCAGGAATAGCTGCAACGGCCCCAGATAGGCGCGGCGGTCGCCTTGGACATGGGCCAGAGTCAGCGCGCCCGGCCGCAACAACAGTAAACGAAAACTGCGAAGCAGGCGGCCGTCGATATTCGTGAACGTCTTGAATATTTGTGTCGCGATATCGCGCGAGCTTAGATCGCGTGGCCGCAGCGGTTCTTCGCCGCATTTCGAGCAATAGGCGGTGATCCGGGCGGTTCCGCATGCTGGACATGTCCAGCGCTTGATCCTGACTGACCCATCGCTCATATCCTACCTTCGTAGAGCAGATTCTTCTCCTTGGCTCTCCATATCTGTTCTTGTGCGAGCCGGTCTCATGGTAATCGCGGTCGAGAACGGACTAGATATCCCGGCTGTCATACGCCCATTGCAGCAACGCCTGCCGCTGTTTCGGCCGGCAAAAGGGATCGCCCGGTTCGCAATGCTTGCGCACCTGCGCGGCGTGGCGCCGAAAGGCGCGCCAGCGCGCGATCTGGCGATGGTCTTCGCCCGGCATCCGGCGCCCCGAATAATATCGGCAATACCATTGGAACCAGCCGCGCGGATCGTCGGGGTGGATCCACCCCTTCTGGGCCCAGACATGCAGGGGAACGCTCGCCCTGATGCCGAAATAGTTGAGCGAGCAATCTGAGCGTTCGGGTGAAAGCTTTGCGTTCTTGAACCAACTCGCCGGGAACTCGGCGGTGCAATCGGTCATATATTTGCCGCAGAACACACCGAGCTCCAGCATCTCTGCGGGCGTGAGCTCGGGTTCGAAATCGGGGTCGAACGCCTTCCCCATCGGGGCCGTTCGCGTGTAGCGATAGCCTTGTTGCATCCGGTCGTTCACGACCACTTCGACAGCATCCTTCATCGGCCGAAGCCTAGGCGCCTCGATCGATGCGGGCCACGCCTATTCGTCCAGCGCCTCGAAATAGCGGGCAAGCGCATCATACGCCCCCTCGGCCAGCGCTATGAAGATGCGGCGTCCGTCGTGCGGGTCGTCCTCGCGCACGAACAGGCCGGCATCGGTCATCGTCTTGATCCAGCGCAGCGCGGTCGTCGCGGGAACCGCGGCAGCGATGCACAGGCTGGACACCGACACCGGCTGGCGTTCGAGCCGCGCGGCATAGAGGTCGAGCAGCATGTCCCATGCCGGATCGGCGAACAGGTCGGCCGGGAAATATTGTTCGCGCACGCGCCGTTGGCGCAGCATCCGGCGCACCGCCTTGGCGCGCTGCCGGTCGAGCATACGCTCTTCGGGAACGAAGCTGCGCGGCATCGCGGCAAAGTCGCGCGCCGGCGCACGCACCTGCCCCATATGGTCGGCCATATCGTCACCGCGCGATGCAAAGCCCATGGGAGTGCCGGGAAGTCCACCCCTTTGGCCGGCGAGGTCGCCGAGCAGGCGCGAAATGCGCGCCACCTCTTCCTGCAGCCGGTCGATCCGTTCCATCGCATCGTCGCGCGCGATATCATGGAGAACGCCGTGCCGCGTCCGCCGCGCCGCCGCCAAGGCGACGAGCCGGTCGGTCGGATCGGCGTCGACAAGGAATTGAACAGAAAGCGACGCCGGGATCGCCGCCATCACGCGGTCGAGCGCCGCGAGCGACGTTTCGCAAACAAGATTGCAGTCCCGCTCTCCCGCGGCCGCGCAGATGTCGCCGAGCATTTCGACTTCGATCGTGTCCACCGCCGCCAGCCAGACAATATCGAGCGTTGCGCTTTGCCGGATCCACCCCGCCGCGCGCGACGGCGGACGCGTCATGGCGAGCCGCACTTCGGGGAATGATGCCGTATCGGGCGTATCGGCCGGCGAACCGACGAACAGCAAGGGCGACGCGACGCCGTCGCGGATCGGCCCGCCTATCGCACGCGGCCGAAACGCAAGCTCCGTCCCAACGCCACCCAGCAAAAGGGCCGACGTGTCGCGCCCGATCGGTGTTTCACGGTCCATCATGCTGCCTGCCCCCATTTCATCGCTCCACCATGGCGTAACCATGCCGTCATTTCGGCGATATTCACCTTTTGTTCGTTCCCATTTGCCGCCAATCCGGACCCAAGCCTGGCATCTGCATGAGTCGGCGACTGTCGGCCGGAAGGGAATTGGTCCGATTTGGACATGTTTTGTTCTCAACGTCAACAGATTTTTCACGCTTGCCAATCCGTTGGTACGGGGTCAGTCGAAGCGCGATGGTTCTACGCTCCTCTTCGCTTGCTCGGCTCCGCTGGCGGCGGCGTTTCCGGTCGCTGCTCGCGCTGATGTTGCTCGCCGGGCTCGCCTTTGTTGCATGGGCGTGGCTGCCGGCGCCCGCCCCTGCGGTGCCGCTTGTCCATGTCATCGACGGCGACAGCCTGACGGTGCGGCAGGATGACGCGCCGCTGACGATCCGCCTGACCGGTATCGACGCGGTCGAATATCGGCAGGATTGTACGCGCGGCACCACCCCGTGGGCATGCGGGCACGAAGCACGCACCGCGCTTGAGAAACTCGCGGGCCGCGGGCCGCTCTATTGCGAGGTCGCGGCGAAGGATCGATACGACCGCACGCTCGCCGCGTGCCGCACCGCCCCCTTCCCCGACGGCATGGATCTCGGCGCCGAAATGGTCCGGCAGGGCTGGGCGGTCGCGACGAGCGACGCCTATATGGTCGAGGAAGCCGAGGCGCAGGCAAAGCGGCGCGGCATCTGGCAGGGCGACTTCGTCCGCCCCGAAAACTGGCGCGCGATGCACGAGCGTCCGAGCACCGCCTTGGCACCGCCCGACGCGTAACCACGCACCCGCTATGCCTCGCCGCACTTTCCGGCTAGGGCGAGCCATATGAACAGCCTGTTTCCCGTCATGATCGGCGGCGCGATCGGCGCCGGGGCCCGCCATCTGGTCGGCCAGGCGGTACTCGCGCGGTTCGGCCCGGCCTTCCCGTGGGGAACGCTGTCGATCAATATCGTCGGCAGCCTGTTGATGGGCCTGCTCGTCGGCTGGCTCGCGCGCAGCGGCGGCGGCGACACCACGCGGCTGTTCGTCGGCGTCGGGATTCTCGGCGGCTTCACCACCTTCTCCTCTTTCAGCATGGAATATTGGATGCTTTTCGAACGCGGCCAAAATGCGCAGGCAGCCGCCTATGTCCTCGCGTCGGTGATCGGCGCGATCGCCGCCTGCGGGCTTGGCCTTTTCCTTATGCGGCAGGTGCCGGCATGAGCGACGCCAAAGCCAATCTCGATGGCGCGACAATCGCCGAGGAAGACGACGGCATCCGGCTCGACCGCTGGTTCAAGCGCCACCGCGAGGGCACGCCGCACGCATTGCTCGCGCGCTGGGCGCGATCGGGACAGCTGACGCTTGACGGCAAGAAGGCCGATGTGTCGGACCGGATCGCGACCGGGCAGAAACTTGTCATGCCGACGCCGCCGGTCGAGACCGCGGCGCGTCCTGCCCGCAAGGGTCGCCCGCTGACCGACGCCGATGTCGAACTGGCGACGGGGATGCTCATCCACCGCGATGCGAGCGCCATCGTGCTCAACAAGCTGCCGGGCCTCGCGACGCAGGGCGGGACGAAGACCGAGCAGCATGTCGACGGACTGCTCGACGCGCTGAAATTCGACGGGCCGACGCGGCCCAAGCTCGTCCACCGGCTCGACAAGGATACGTCGGGGGCACTGCTGATCGCCCGCACGCCGAAGGCCGCGGCCTATTTCGCCAAGAGCTTTTCGAACCGCAGCGCGAAGAAGACCTATTGGGCGCTGATCGTCGGTGTGCCCGACATCCAGCAGGGCGAAATCGACCTGCCGCTCGCCAAGCAGCCGGGGTCGGGCGGCGAGAAAATGCATGTGCATGACAGCGGTCTCGCATCGAAAACGCGCTACCGCGTGATCGAACGCGCGGGGAACAGTGCGGCGTGGGTCGAGCTACAACCGCTCACCGGCCGCACCCACCAGTTGCGCGTCCATATGGCCGCCATCGGTCATCCGATCGTCGGCGACGGAAAATATGGCGGCAAGGGCGCTTTCCTGACCGGCTCGATCAGCCGCAAGATGCACCTGCACAGCCGCCGTCTGCGTATAGATCATCCCGACGGCGGCGCGATCGATATCAGCGCCGAGGTGCCCGACCATTTCGCCGCGAGCCTCGATGCCCTTGGCTTCGACCTGCTGCTCGGCGAGGTCGGGATCGACCCCGCCGAAAAAGGCCCGCCGCCGAAAGCGGCGCTGAAGGCGCAGGCAAAGGCGCACAGCAAGCAGATCCGCAAGGCACGGCGCGGCGAGCGGCGTGGCCGTACGGCCGACAGCAAGCCGACCGATTTCGTCGGAAAGCCGAAGCCCAAGGCGAAAGCGAAACCGGGCAAGCCCGGCAAGCCGGCGCCCGGAAAACCCGCGGGCAAGAAACCGAGCGCGAAGAAGCATCCGGCGCGCCCACCCAAAACGAACTGATGCATCCGAACTCCACCTTCCGCCCGCGGCAGGACGATCTTGCCGAATTGCTCGTGCGCGAGATCGGTTTTGCGGCGATCTTTGCGAGCACCCCCGACGGGCCGCGCGTCGCGCATGCGCCAGTGGTGCTGAGCGACGACCGGACGACGCTGCAATTCCACCTCGCGCGCGGCAATGCGCTCAGCCGCCATCTGGCCGGCACAAATGCGCTCGTTGTCGTGCAGGGGCCCGACGCCTACGTCAGCGCGAGCTGGTATGCCGACGCCGACCAGGTGCCGACGTGGAACTATGTCGCGATCGAAATGGAAGGCGTAGCGCGAAAACTCGACGACGCCGAACTGATCGCACAGCTCGACACATTGTCCGCCCAGCATGAAGCACGCGTCGGCGCGAGCCCGCTCTGGACGCGCGACAAGATGAACCCGGCGCTGTTCAGCAAGATGACCGGCGCCATCGTGGGTTTTGAAATGCGGATCGCCGCGTGGCGGCCGACGATCAAGCTGTCGCAGAACAAGTCCGCCGAGGAACGCGGGCGCGTGATCGACGGCGTCGAGGCGACCGGGCATGGCGCACTTGCGCAGTTGATGCGGCATCTTGGCGGCGATAAGGCGGGCGCATGAGCCAAGCCGACGACGCCCTCGCCAAGAAACGCTTCTTCGCCCTCTCGATCATGCGCCTGATGGGCGCGGCTTTCGTCGCGATCGGTTTCATCCTGATCGGCGGTGGTTTTGCGCTGGCAGGCCAGCCGACCGACCGCTGGATCGGCGTCGCGATCGTGCTGGTCGGTGCGTTCGATTTCGCGGTCATGCCGCTGCTGCTCGCGCGCCGCTGGCGTTTGCCCAAAGAGCTGTGAAGCGCTTCTGGAAAGAGGTTGCCGTCGTCGAGGACGGCGGCTGGGGCATCGCGCTCGATGGGCGGCCGGTGCGCACGCCGCAGCGCGCGCCGCTCGCCGTCGCAAGCGCGGCACTCGCCGAAGCGATCGCCGCTGAATGGCGCGATGTGGGTGAAACGATCGACCCGGCAGCGATGCCGATGACGGGCCTCACCAACGCCGCGATCGATCTGGCGACGCCCGACCTCACCGCCTTCGCCGCGCCGGTCGCCGCTTATGCGCAGAGCGACCTCTTCTGCTATCGCGACGCACGCGACGCCGCGCTGCAGGCCGAACAAGCGGAGGCGTGGAACCCGCTGCTTGCCTGGGCCGAGGCGCGGTACGACATCGAATTTACGCTGACGCAGGGCGTGCTGCCGGTCGATCAGCCCGGCGTGACGATCGCGACGCTACAGGGCGCGGTGTGGGCGCAGGACGCGTGGCGGATAACCGCGCTGACGCCGATAGTGACGATCGGCGGATCGCTCGTCGCGGGCCTTGCCTTGCTCGAAAACGCATATGAAGCCGACGCCTTGTGGGAAGCAGTCAGCCTCGACGATCTCTATCAGGAACGCCGCTGGGGCGCCGACAGCGAAGCGCAAAAAGCACGCGCCATCCACAAGCGCGACTGGGACAATGCGGCGCGGTTTTTGACGCTGCTTTAGTCGACGAAATTCGGCTTCCGCTTCTGCATCCCGGCCATCACGGCTTCCATCTGGTTCGGGGTGCGGATGACCTTCACCTGCTCGTCGCTTTCGGCCTGCAAGATTTCGGCATCGCTTGCATCGGCGAGCATATTGCAGAGCCGCTTCGCCCCACGGATCGCATGCGGATTCTTGTCGGCGATGACCTCCGCCAGCTCCATCGCCCGCGCCAGCGGGTCGTCCGACACATGCGTCGCAAAGCCGAGCAGCTTCGCTTCCGACCCGTTGAATTCGCGGTTGGTGTAAATCATCTCGCGCAGCACATCGTCGGCGACCTGCGTGCGCCACAGCGCCATGCCCGCAACATCGGGAACGAGGCCCCAGCGCATTTCCATGATCGCGATGCGCGTATCGGGATGGACGATGCGGATGTCGGCGGCCGCCATGATCTGGCTGCCCGCCCCGAACGCCACGCCATGCACAGCAGCAATCACGGGCACCGGAATTTCGCGCCAGCCCCACGCCGCATATTGGGCGTTGTTCGCGATGCCGCGTGTGCGATCGGACAGGCTGCCGCCCGCGCTGCTCGCGCCCGGATCGCGATCATTGCTGAGGCTGGAGAGGTCGAGCCCGGCGCAGAAGGCGCGGCCCTCACCCGACAGGACGACGACGCGCAGGCCCGCGGTTGCCTTCAATTGATCGATCGCCTCGGCGAGCGCCTCCCACATCGCCGGATCGAGCGCGTTCATCTTGTCGGCGCGGATCAGGCGGACGTCGGCGATGCCGCCTTCGAGCATAGTGATCGAAATACGGTCTTTCACGGGAGAGTCCTTTTCAGCGTGTGAGCGCGGCCTCGACGAGCGGAAGCTGGTCGTTGCCGAAATACATATCGTCGTGATCGACGAAGATCGTCGGCGAACCATAGCCGCCGCGCGCGATGACTTCATCGGTATTCGTTCGCAGCCGCGCCTTGACCGGATCGCTGCCGGCCGCAGCAGCCAGCGCGGCACCATCGAGCCCCTCGGCATCGGCGACCGCCGCGAGCACGGCGGGATCGTCGAGATTCTCCTGCCGGTCGAAATAGCTGGCGAAGGCGCCACGCGCGAAACGGACCAGCGCCGCCTGATCCTCTTCGAGCGCGCAGCAGAACCGCATCGCGGTGATGCTTTTTGCCGGATGCCACTCTGACGGGAAATTCATCGGCACGCCCGCGAGGCGCGCCCAGTCCTTCAGCACCTTCCAGCTATGCTGAAGCCGCCGATTGTCGGCCTGCTCGCGCGCCGCATAGACGGCGGGATTCACCGCGTTGAACACCCCGCCGACGAGGATCGGCCGATAGACCGCCGTCGCGCCGGTGCGTTCGAGCACGCCCGTCAAATTGTGGAACGCAAGGCAGGTCCACGGCGAGGAGAGGTCGAAGAAAAATTCGACGCGCGCAGTCATCGGATCAGGCCTCCGCCTTCGCCTTTTCCCAATATTGGTCGCGGAGCAGGCGCTTGTAGAGCTTACCCGTATCGTGGCGCGGCAGCGCTTCGAGGAAGTCGATGCGGCGCGGGATCTTCACCCCCGACAATTTCTCGCGCGCATAGGTCAGCAATTCGGCGCGGAAGGCATCGGTCGCATCGGCCATGTCGGCAGGCTGGATGACGGCGATCACTTCCTCGCCCATTTCGTCGTGCGGGCCGCCGACGACCGCGACGTCGGCGACTTTCGGATGGGTGACGAGGTGATTTTCGATTTCCTGCGGGTAGATGTTCACCCCGCCCGAGATGATCATGAAGCTCTTGCGGTCGGTGAGATAGAGGAAGCCATCTTCATCAACTTTGCCCACATCGCCGAGGGTCGACCAGCCCTTCGAGTTGCGGCTCGACGCTGTTTTTTCATTATCCCCATGATATTCGAAGACATTTTCGCTCGCAAAGAAAACCGCGCCTTCTTCGTTCGCACCGAGCTCGGTTTCATTATCCTCGCCCATGATGTGGATCGCACCGAGGATCGGGCGACCGACGCTGCCCTTGTGCGTCAACCAGTCGGCACTGGAGATGAAGGTCATGCCATTACCTTCGGAGCCGGCATAATATTCGAAGAGCACCGGGCCCCACCAATCGATCATCGCCTGCTTGACCGGCACCGGACACGGCGCCGCGGCGTGGATCGCGACCTTCAATGACGAGATGTCGTAGCGAGTGCGCACGTCATCGGGCAATTTCAGCATGCGCACGAAATGCGTCGGCACCCACTGGCTGGCGTTCACGCGATATGTTTCGATAAACGAGAGCGCTGCTTCGGGATCGAATTTCTTCATCAGGACGACGGTGCCGCCGAGGCGGTGGATCGTCATCGACCAGCGCAGCGGCGCGGCATGATAGAGCGGCGCGGGGGACAGATAGATGCTGTCCGAATTGATCTGGAACACCGCCGACGCAAGCATGACGAGGCTGTTCGTCGCGTCGATCGCGGGATCCTCGGGCAGCGGCACGCGCACCCCTTTGGGCCGGCCGGTGGTGCCCGACGAATAGAGCATGTCGACCCCGGCGCGCTCATCGGCGACCGGCGTTGCGGGCATCGCGCCGACAGCGTCTTCCCAGCTTTCATAGCCCGGAATCGCCCCCCCCATCGCGAAGCGTTTGATGCCGGTCGTGAGCTGCTGCGCCGCGCTCGCAAGGCTCGCCGACACGACAAGGATCCGTGCACCCGAATTTTCGAGGATATAGTCGGTCTCGTCCTGCGTCAGCCGCGACGAAATGCAGACATAGCGCAGCCCCGCGCGCTGCGCGCCCCAAGTCAGCCCGTAATAATGCGGCGTGTTGTCGAGCATGAACGCGACGACATCCTCATGCCCCAGCCCGTGCGAGCGAAAGAGTTGCGCCGCGCGATTCGACGCCGCGTCGAGTTCGCCATAGCTGATCGCCTCCCCCGTTTCGGCGACGATGATCGCGGCTTTGTCGGGGTTGGCGCGGGCGTGAACTGACGGGTGCATCGGGCATCATCTCCGGGAATCATTGCTTTCTTTATGTCGAAGATCAGTAGCAACCTGAAACTTTCGGTCAAGCAAGCTGGGACCGATGACAGGTTCGCGATCAAGAAGCGGCAAATTGCGGCGCAAGATCGGGCGATGCGGGCCTAATCCGGCCGTGAACGAAGCGCGTAGCCCATACCCTTCACCGTGTGCAGCATCGGCCAGTCGAAGCCGCGATCGACCTTGGCACGCAGCCGCGACATATGCACCTCGACGCGGTTGGTGCCGGGATCGAAATCGAGCCGCCACACCGCGCGGAGCAGCGCGTCGCGCGACACCGGCCGGTCGGGAACGCGGGCCAGGTTTGCGAGCAGGTCGAATTCGCGGAGCGGCAGACGAATGATCCGGCCCGCGCGCTCCACGCGCCGGTCGATCAGATCGATGCGAAGTTCGCCCTCCCCCAATTGCCCAGCCGCCATGCGGCTGCGGCGCAGCAGGCTGGCGATCCGCGCGAGCACTTCGGGCAAATTGCCGGTCCAGCCAACTGCATCGTCGGCGCCCGCGCCAAGCGCCACCATACGGTCCTCGAGTGAAACGCGGTCTGACACCACGATCAACGGCCGCCGCCCGGCGATTGATCGCGCCAAACGGACCAACGCAAGCGGTTCCTGCCAGTCGAGGAACGGGTTGATGAGCAGCAGGTCAAAGCAGGAATCGATCCAGCGGCGAAGCTCATTCACCTGTGGGGGCAGGATCTGCACCGCACAACCGGCCGCTTCGATCGCGTAGCTAAGACTGGCCGCACGATCCGTCAGCGGATGATAGATGGCCACAAGCAACTTCTTGTCGCTTTCGCCGGCGATATCCGATGATGCCATCCTCTGCCCCCGTCGTCATCGCAACATGCTTTCGCACCGCCGCCCACCGGCATTGCACCGCCTTTCGGCTGTGCTAACCCATGGCCATGACCAGTATCGAAATGCTCGACGGCGACTTCGCCACCCTGCCCGACCTCGTCCGTGCCCATGCCGCGGAGCGTCCCGATGCCGTAGCGGCTGCCGACGCCGTGCGGCGGCTGAGCTGGTCCGAACTGGATCAATTGGTCGACCGAATCGCCGCGCGGTTGCAGCAGGACGGATTCGCGAAAGGCGACCGCACGGCGATCGCGGGCCTCAACAGCGTCGAGCAGATGGCGGTGATCATCGGCGCGCTGCGCGCCGGCGGGGTTGCGGGGCTCGTCACCAACAGCGCCACCGGCGAGCAGATGGCCGCGATGATCGCCGATACGGGCGCACGCCACCTGTTCCTCGACAGCGCGGCGAAGGCGAGCCTCGAAGGGCATGTCATTACCGCAAGTGACCTGATCGCGATGGACAGCAGCGACGCGGGCACCCCGCTCGACGCCTGGCTGTCATTGGCGGGCGCCAAGCCGCGTCCGGTCCAGATTTTGCCCGATGACGGGTTCAACATCATCTATTCGTCGGGGACCACCGGCACGCCAAAGGGCATCATCCACAGCCACGCGATGCGCTGGCAGCATATCATCCGCGGCGTCCCCGCCTATGGGCCCAATGCGGTGACGATCCTGTCGACCCCGCTCTATTCGAACACCACGATGGCGAGTTTCATGCCGACCGTCGGGTCGGGCGGGCAGGTCGTGTTGATGAAGAAATTCGACGCGCGCGGCTTCCTCGAACTTGCGGCGCGCGAACGCGCGACGAACACGATGCTGGTGCCGGTGCAGTATCGCCGCATCATGGCGCTGGAGGATTTCAGCGACTTCGACCTGTCGAGCTTCGTCGTCAAATATTGCACCTCGGCGCCCTTCCCCGCGGCACTGAAAGCCGATGTGCTGCAGCGCTGGCCCGGCGGTCTCGTCGAAATCTACGGCATGACCGAAGGCGGCGCGGCATTCATCCTCGAGGCGCATCAATTCCCCGACAAGCTCCACACCGTCGGCAAGCCCGCGCCGGGACACATCGCGAAGGTGATCGACGAGGAGGGCAACGAACTGCCGCAGGGGTCGGTCGGCGAAGTCGTCGGCCGTTCGCCTGCGATGATGACGGGATATAATAACCGTCCCGACGCGACCAAGGCGATGCATTGGCACGATGCCGACGGACATCTCTTCTATCGTCACGGCGATATCGGCCGGATCGACGAGGACGGATTCCTGACCTTGATGGACCGCGCCAAGGACATGATCATCTCGGGCGGGTTCAACATCTTCCCCAGCGATCTGGAGGCAATATTGATCGCCGACGACCGCGTCGTCGAGGCGGCGGTGGTCGGCATGCCGAGCGAGGAATGGGGCGAAACTCCGGTGGCGTTCGTGGTATTGAAGCCCGGCACCGATGCCGAAAGCGTGCGCGCCGACTGCAATGCCAAGGTCGGCAAGACGCAGCGGCTGAGCGCGATTACAGTGGTGGAAGAACTGCCGCGCAGCCCGATCGGTAAGGTATTGAAGCGGGAATTGCGCGACGCCTATGTCAGATAGCTTCCGGTCGGCGGGTTTCCGACCGGAAGCTGACCTATCCTGCATCGTCACCCCGGACTTGATCCGGGGCCTGCCTTCTTGAAGGAAAAGGCGGATCCCGGGTCAAGCCCGGGATAACGGAAGCGGGTAACCGAACGACTGCTCACCACCCCAAAAATCCGTCGCCCATCAACCGACTTCCGCGACCTCCTTCGCCCGGTCGCCGAGCAAATATCGCGGCCCTGCCCCGCGCTGCGCTGCCTTGTCCTCTCGGTTATAGAGGCCGCATTTCTTGAGTGAGAGGCAGCCGCACCCAATGCAATTGTCGAGCAATTCGCGCGTGCATTCGAGCGCCGCGATCTGCGCATCGATCCGCGTGCGCAGCCCGGTGCTGATCCGCGTCCAGTCGGCGCCATTGGGCGTCCGCCCCGCCGGGAGGCGCGCCAGCTCGGCGGCGATTTCCTCGAGGCTCAGCCCCAGCTGCTGCGCGATCAGGATGAAAGAGACACGGCGAATATCGGCGCGCAGGAAGCGGCGTTGACCGCCGCCGGTGCGCAGCGCCTCAACCAGCCCTTTTGCTTCGTAAAAGCGGATCGCCGACACCGCGACGCCGGTGCGCGCGGCGAGTTCGCCGATCGCGATCAGGTCGGTCCGATGCATTGCCATCACTCCTCGCTTTCCGCTTGATCTCAACCTGACTTGAGCTTTCATAAGCCGTGCGTCAATGCGAATCAGGAGAAGTTAAGTGACGCATCCTTTCATCGAGCATGTGAATCTGACGGTCAGCGACCCCGACCGCACCGCCGGAATCCTCTCGGCGATCTTTGGCTGGCACGAACGCTGGCGCGGTCCCGCCCGCGACGGCGGCCGCACGATCCACCTCGGCAGCGACGCCGCCTATGTCGCGCTCTACACCGGCCCCGACGGCCAGCACGCCGAAGCGCAATATCCGAAGGGCGCGCCGCTCAACCATGTCGGGGTGCAGGTCGACGATCTCGACACGATCGAAATGCGCGTGAAGGCAGTCGGGCTGACGCCGTTCAACCACGGCGATTACGAACCCGGTCGCCGCTTCTATTTCTTCGACCCCGACGGCATCGAATATGAAGTCGTCAGCTATGCGGAGCCCCGGATGCGCTGAACCGGGCAACATGCGCTGCACTCGCGCGTTGGTCGCTTATCGAGGGACGAAAGGAATTCTCCCATGAGCGACGACATCAAGAAGCAGTTCTGGAAGGCGCTGGCCGACAGCCCCTATGTCATGGTCGGCGCGACCGGCGAGCGCGAACATCATATCCCGATGAATGCGCAGCTCGACAAGGATGCGAACAGCGCCTTCTGGTTCTTTACCGCAACCGACAATCGTCTGTCGGCCGGTGGCCCCGCGATGGCGCAGTTCTCGGCGAAGGGACACGACCTGTTCGCCTGTATTTCAGGCACGCTGGTTCAGGAAAGCGACCGCGCCGTGCTCGACAAATTATGGAACAACAGCATCGCGGCCTGGTACGAAGGCGGCAAGGACGATCCGAAGCTCGTCCTCTTGCGCTTCGATCTCGACAATGCTGAAATCTGGACGGCCGATCCCAGCATCAAGGGCCTGTTCAAGCTCGCAACGGGCATGACGATGAAGGAAGGCGAACTCGGCCAGCACGCCGAAGTCGCGCTTTAGCGCGTCTCGACATCTGCCCATGCCCGACTAAAAGGTCGGCATGGGTGGAAGGCTCGAGCAGCATTTTGCATGGCATGGCTATACGAGCCGCGATGAATTTCGGCGCTGGCTGCCGCTGGTCATCCCTGTCGAAGCCCTGCTGCTCGCCGCACTGTGGTTTTACGGTCGCAACGGCACGATCCACTTTCCCTCGACGATAGCCGGGATAAGCCTCTTTACGGCCGGCCTCGCCTATCGGATCGCGCTACTCTTCCTGACGGCGCGGCGATTTCGGTCGGCGGGACTTTCGCGGGGATGGTTGTTCCTCCCCTTTTTGGCTATCAACCTTCCCGTCGGCGGCTATTTTTGGAGCGTCGGAACGACAATCACGCTGCTCACGATCTTCGCCGGCGCGACCGCCGACGATGTGCGGGACGAAGAACGCACCTCCTAAACGCGCGGAGCGATCCGCCCATCGCGGTACTCGAACCCGCCGTCGCGATCGCGCTCCAGTAAAGCAGGGCCGTCGAGGTCGACCCAGCGTGCGCGCTGCGCGAGCACGAAGGCGGGCGCGATCGCGAGGCTGGTCGATAACATGCACCCGACCATGATCGCCAGCCCCGCCGCGTCGGCGGCGTCGGCGATCTTCAGCGCCTCGGTCAGGCCGCCCGCCTTGTCGAGCTTAATGTTCACGCCGTCGTAGAAGGGGCCGATGCGCGCGATGTCGGCGGCGGTCTGGCAGCTTTCGTCGGCAATGAAGGGCAATGGCGCATAGATCGGATCGAGCAAAGCATCGGCGCCCACCGGCACCGGCTGTTCGATCATTTCGACCCCCATGTCGGCGAGCGCCTCGGCCTCGCTCAAAATGTCGATATCACGCCAGCTTTCGTTGGCGTCGACGATCAGCCGCGCCTCGGGCGCGCCCTTGCGCACCGCCGCAACGCGCAGTCGGTCGTCTTCGCCGGTGAGCTTGAGCTTTAACAAGCGATAGCCATCGGCCGCGGCGGTCGCCGCCTGCTCGGCCATCGCGCCGGGCGACGCGAGCGATATGGTGAAAGCGGTCACACGCGACGTCGGCGCGCCGTCGCACCCGGCAAGCTGCCAGAGCCGGAGCCCGCGCTGCCGCGCTTCGAGATCCCATAACGCGCAGTCGAGCGCGTTGCGCGCCGCGCCCGCCGCCATCAATTCCTGCACCGCGGCACGCGCGGTGGCGGCGTCCAGCCCGGCGATATGCGGCGCCGCCATCAGGATTTGATCGCGGCACCCCGCCGCATCTTCACCCAGATAATAGATCGGCGTGCCCTCGCCGCGGCCGACGGCACCCCCATCTTCCTTGGCGCTCCCGATTTCGGCGACGACGACATCGACATGCGTCTTGGCGCCGCGGCTGATCACGAACGCGCCCTCGACGGGCCAACGTTCAACACGCGCGCTTTTCAGTTGGATAGCCATGCAGGAAGGCTAGTGTAGATCGCGATGACCGGCAAATCCCTTTCCGAACGCATCGGCGACCTCGGCCACCGCCTCGCGGTCGAGGCGCACGCCGCCTGGCTCGCCGCGCGCGATCCGCGCGTGCCTTGGCTCGCGCGCATTCTGGCGATCGCGGTCGCGGCCTATGCGCTTTCGCCGATCGACCTGATCCCCGATTTTATTCCGGTTCTGGGCTGGCTCGACGATCTGCTGATCGTCCCGCTCGGCCTGTGGGTCGTGCGACGCCTGATCCCCGATCCTTTATGGGCCGAACTCCACGCCGCTGCTGAAGCCGCGAGCACGCGCCCGTCGAGCCGCACCGGTATGGCGTTCATCCTGCTGCTGTGGGCAGGGCTGCTCTACATTGTCTATTGGTCGGTGCGCACGTCACCGTGGCATTAACCGCCGTGCGCGCGGATCCATTTCTCGACAACCGGCGCGATCTCCTCGCGCCATTTGCGGCCGTTGAAAATGCCATAATGGCCGACACTCTTCGCCATCAGATATTTCTTTTTCTCGGCGGGTAGCGACTTCGCAATCGTCAGCGCGGCCTTGGTCTGGCCGATCCCCGAAATATCGTCGCGCTCGCCCTCGATCGCGAGGATTGCGATATCCTCGATCACGCCGACGTCGACCGGCTGGCCGCGATGCGTCATCTCGCCCTTCGGCAGCAAATGGCGCTGAAACACGACATCGACCGTCTGCAGGTAGAATTCGGCCGTCATGTCGCAAACCGCGCGATATTCGTCGTAGAATTCCTTGGTCTTGTCGGCGCCCTCGCCGTCGCCGTCGACCAGATGTTTGAACATCTCCCAATGGCTCATCATATGATTGCCGAGGTTCATCGACATGAAGCCTGCAAGCTGCAGGAAGCCCGGATAGACGCGGCGCCCGGCGCCCGGATAATAAGCCGGGACGGTCGCAATGACATTTTCCTGAAACCACGCGTGCGGCCGCGTCATCGCATGTTCGTTGACGGCGGTCGGCGCCTTGCGCGTGTCGATCGGCCCGCCCATCATCGTCAGCGTCTTCGGCCGGCACTTATTCTTGTTCGCCGCCATGATCGCCGCGGCGGCGAGGCTCGGCACCGACGGCTGGCACACCGCCAGCACATGCGCGCCGGGGCCGATATGTTCGAGCCACGAGATCAGATAATCGACATAATCGTCGAGATCGAACTTGCCGGCTTCGAGCGGCACGTTACGCGCGTCGCGCCAGTCGGTGATCCATACGTCATGACCCGGCAGCATCCGCTCGACCGTACCGCGCAGCAACGTCGCATAATGGCCCGACATCGGCGCGACGATCAGCAGCTTCGGCGCGTCTTTCGTGCCCTTATGCTTGAAATGCTTGAGCTGGCCGAACGGCTTGCGCGCTTCGACAACCTCGGTGACCCGGACGGTCTCGCCTTCGACTTCGGTTTCGTACAGCTCGAATCCGGGCTTGCCGCGCGGCGCCGATGCATGCGCGAACACCTCGAGCGCCGAGGCGAACATCGGGCTGCCGCTGAAATAGCCGAGCGGATTCGCCGGATGCTGCATCACCTGCGCCCCCGCCGTGGCGAGCGCGCTCGCGCCCGCGAGCCAGTTCTTCTGCATGTCAAAGGCATGATAAAGCATATATAAATCGTTCCTTGCGTGACCCCGGCGGCGCTCTTCGGCGCCTGCGCATTGGTTAGCAGTCTAGGGGCTCAGTCTCATTGTGCAATGCATCAAAATCATTGCGAGGCGTACCGAAGTCGAATAAATTGCGTTTCGCGGCGCATGATGCGCCGATGGAGTGAATATGTCTGAGATTGCGGGCAACCGCTAACATCCCGGCGTAATCGGGATGTGCGCAGCGTGCGGACCAACGGGTACGTGCGCCTTTGTTGCTTGATAATCCCGGACAATCTCATGAATATTTCGAAAGCGGAGCAGCGCATGCTCCATGTGCTGGCGCAAGGCGGCATGATCCGCCATCGGCGCGGCGAAAACGGCCACATCGTCGAGGCTTTATGCTTCACGCGCGACGGTTTCGTCCTCGCGGACACCGGCCTGTCGCTGTTCAACCGGCTGCGGCGGCGCGGTTTCATCGGCTCGCTGAACGGCGCGCCGTACCGTATCACCCAGGCGGGCCTTCGCGCCGTGCGCGCGCAGCTCGACAATCGCTGACCAATGGGAGCGCGGCGCGGTCGTCGCGCTCCCTTTGGCCGCGCCACCATATCCCCCCGCTTCAAAGCGCTTGAAGCCGTGCGCCATTCTGCGGCGTTGAGCGGCATCGGCGGGGCTGCTAGGGCGGTCGTCCATGGCGACCACATCCGACAAATCCGACACGCCCCGCCGCAAGCTCGGCAGCCTGCGCATGATCTGGCACTATGCCAGCCGCTATCCGCTGCAACTGCTGGTCGCCGCGGTCGCGCTCGGCATCGCCGCGCTCGCAACGCTCGCAATCCCGTATCAATTCAAGGAAATGATCGACAGCGGCTTCGTCGCCGGCGGCGGCGACGTCGCCCCGCATTTCCGCTTCTTCTATGTCATCGTGCTGCTGCTCGCGGTCGCGACCGCGCTGCGCTTTTACTTCGTGAGCTGGCTCGGCGAGCGCACCGTCGCCGACATACGCCAGGCGGTGCAGCGCAACCTGCTCCGCCTCGCCCCCGGCTTTTTCGAGGAAAACCGTCCGTCGGAAATCGCCTCGCGTATGACGTCGGACACCTCGATCATCGAACAGACCGTCGGCACCACCGTCTCGGTCGCGCTCCGCAATACGGTGATGGGCATCGGCGGCATCGCCTATCTCTTCACCCTGTCGCCGAAGCTGACCGGCGGCATCCTTCTCGGCATCCCCGTGATCATCATGCCGATCGTCCTGCTCGGCCGAAAGCTCCAGAATGTCTCGCGGACGAGCCAGGACCGCGTGGCCGACATCGGCGCGACCACCGCCGAACAATTGGGCGCGATGAAGATCGTCCAGGCCTTCGGTCAGGAAGAGCGCGAGGCCGACCGCTTCACCACCGCGGTCGAGGCCAATTTCGCGACCGCCAAGCGTCGCATCCGCCTGCGCGCGATGATGACCGCGATCGTCATCGGCCTGCTCTTCGGCGCGATCACCACCCTGCTCTGGTACGGCGCGGCGGGCGTCGCCGCTGGCACGATCACGGGTGGGACGATCGCCGCCTTCGTTCTCACCGGCGGGCTCGTCGCGGGCGCGTTCGGTGCGCTCACCGAAGTCTATGGGGACCTCCTGCGCGCCGCCGGCGCCGCCGAGCGCCTGAGCGAACTGCTCAACGCCGAGGCGAGCATCGCACCACCCGCCAAGCCCCGCCCCTTCCCCGAGCCCCCAATCGGAACGCTCGAATTCGCCAATGTCGAATTCCACTATCCGACGCGTCCCGACGCCCCCGCGCTCCACAATTTCAGCCTCGCGATCAACCCGCGCGAAACGGTGGCGATCGTCGGCCCCTCGGGCGCGGGCAAGTCGACGCTCTTCCAGCTCGCCGAGCGCTTCTACGACCCGCAGGGCGGACAAATATTGCTCGACGGCGTGCCGCTGACCGAAGCCGATCCAGCAGACATCCGCGCGCGCATCGCGATGGTGCCGCAGGAAACGGTGATCTTCGCCGCATCGGCGCGTGACAACCTCCGCTACGGCAATTGGGCCGCGACCGACGCGGATCTCTGGGACGCCGCGCGCGCCGCGAACGCCGAGGAGTTTCTGCGCAAACTGCCCGATGGCCTCGACACCTTCATGGGCGAAGGCGGCGCGCGCCTCTCGGGTGGCCAGCGCCAGCGCGTCGCGATCGCGCGCGCGCTGCTCCGCCGCGCGCCGCTGCTGCTGCTCGACGAGGCCACCTCGGCGCTCGATGCCGAGTCCGAAAAGCTCGTGCAGGACGCGCTCGAAACGCTGATGCACGACCGCACAACGATCGTCATCGCGCACCGCCTCGCAACTGTGCGCGCCGCCGACCGCATCATCGTGATGGACGATGGCCGTATCGTCGAAGAGGGCAAGCATGACGCGCTCGTCGCCGCCGACGGCCTCTATGCTCGCCTCGCGCGGCTCCAGTTCCAGGACAATCTCGCCGCCGCCTGACCGGCGCACCCTCCCTCAAAGCCAAAGGATATCCCGATGCTCTATGACTTGACCGTTCCGGCTTATCAGAATGGCCTGAAGGCCTTGTCGGGCGAGCTAGCCAAGGCGTTCGCATGGGGTACGGACAACGGCGTTGGCGAATTGCAGTTCGCCGTCGCCCGGCTGGCGCCGGACATGTTCCCGCTCGCCGCGCAGGTTCTCTCGACATGTCGGCAGGCGGTCCAGCCACTCACTCGCCTCGGCGTCGAAGGCGCTCCGGAGTTTGCCGATGACGCGACCGATTTCGCTACGATGCAGGGTCAGATCGCTACGGCTCTCGCCTTTCTCGATACCGTTGACCCCGCCGCGCTGGGCAACGATGGCAACCGGGCGGTCAGCTTCGAGCTGCCCAATGGCATGATTTTCGACATGACGGCGTTCGAATATCTCCGCGACTGGGCGCAACCCCAATTCTACTTCCACCGTGTCGCGGCCTATGCGGTACTGCGCCACATGGGCGTCCCGCTCGGCAAGGCCGACTATGTCGCCTATGTGACGCGTCATCTCCGCCCGGGAACGGCTCCCGCCGGCTGATCGCCGACGGGAGTCGACGGGTTAGATTAAGCTGGCGTAATTCCGAATGCCCGGAAAAGCGAGCTTCTCACCGCCGTTGCGCCGGATCGCCCCAATCGCCTCGTCGACGCGCAAATAGCGCGCCCGCGCATCGGGTTCGAGCAGGATTGCCGCCGGCTCCGGCCGGCCGGCCGCCTCTTTCACCAGCATCCCCAGTTGCGCCAGATCGACGGTCTCGTCGTTCCAGCGGATCACATCGGAGGTATCGATCGTGACGCGATTCTCCTCTTTGACAGGGATTCCTCCGCGGTCGGCAGGCAGCGTAACATCGACGCTGTGCGTCGGCGGCGGGATGGTGATGATGAACATCACCAGCATCACCAGCATCACATCGATCAGCGGGGTGGTGTTGATGTCGGGATCGCCATTGGGGTCGGCGCGAAAAATGCTGCGATGGAACATGCTGCGGCGTTTGCGCATCGTCTCTCTCCCGCTCGGGAGTGAAGCCCGCGATCGACGGGCGCCCACTCCCTCATCGAGGGCCCAAGACCATCTCGCGCCCCAACGTAATGGTATATCATAATATCAATTGAGCAAGACGAATTTGAAATGGGTATGAAATGCGGGTCGTCGCGCAAAGCGCCCATAAAGAAAGGGCGGCACCTTTCGGTACCGCCCCTCTTTTTCTTCCAGTCCCAGTCGGGAGCGGAAACCGGTCTTACATGCCCGAGTTCGGACCGTAAGTGATTTCCACGCGACGGTTCTGGTCGTTGCGGACGCCATCGGCGGTTGCAACGGCCGGGCGGCTTTCGCCGAAGCCCTGCGCGCTGATCGAGCCATCCGAGATACCGCGAGCGGTGAGATAGCTGCGAACCGCGGTGTTGCGACGTTCCGACAGGCCGACGTTGTACTTGGCCGAACCCGAACGGTCAGCGTGACCGGCGAGCATGACCTGCGTACCCGTGCAACCACGGTTGTAGGCGCTGATCGCGTTGTCGAGCGTCGACGCCGCTTCCGGCGTGATGTCCGACTTATCCCAGTCGAAGTACACGATATACGGTCCCGGTGCGCATTCCACAACCGGCGGCGGCGGCGGAGGCGGCGGGGGCGGCGGGGGAGGCGGCGGCGGCGGCGGAGCCACCGGTTCCGGCGCCGGAGCACCACCGAAGTTGAACGTCAGCGTCCCGAGGATCGAGTGCGAACGGAAGCGCGTCGAAACGTCGCGACCGAGCTGGTCGACCAGGTCGATGTTGTCGGCGTTGAAGAAACGATACTTCAGGCCAACATCGATGTTGTCGCTCAGCGGAGCACGGATACCGGCGATTGCCTGCCAGGCAAAACCAGTGTCCGAATCGTCAAGGAAGTTACCGGCATAGACCGGTTCGACCGAGACGCGAGCGACACCGGCACCACCGCCGATAAAGCCCTGAAGACCATCGTCGTCACCGAAATCGAGCAGGCCGTTGACCATGAAGCTCAGCGCGTTCGTGTCGCCAGCAAGCGGGAAGGTGCCCGTAGCAAGCGTACCGGTGCCACCGGGATTCTGCGGAATGCCAGGGGTCGTGAAACGGCCCGACTTGATGTCGGCTTCACGGAAACCGACTTCGACTTCCGCACGGAAACCGCCAAAGTCATACCCGACGGTACCTTCGGCATCATAGCCAGCGCGATGATCGATCGAACCGGCATTGTTGAACGTGCCGATATCGAGATCCAGGTCCTCGACGAGCATTGCGCCAGCACCCACACCAACATACCAGGAGTTGTCGCGCGCCAGAACAGGCGACGCCAGGGTGGTGGAGGCCAACGCCAGAGCGACGGCAAGCTTCCTCATAATAATTCCCCTTTCAATTGAGATATACGTCTCGAGGACGTCCTACTCGCCGCTTTGGTTCCGTGCAAGCTAACAAATCGTCAATCTGTTGCCAAAAAGTCGCACTTGCGATGTCAATGAAGGGAAATTCAGCCTGATATCAGAAGACCCTGCGCGGCAAGGTGAAGGATCAGTGTTGAGAGCACACTACGCGCTTGGGCATCGATTGTCGAGCCGCCCGAAGGCGCCGTGATCGTCCCCGGCGGCACCCATGCGCTGCCGTCGAAGCGAAGCTGCGCACCGTCGGTGAGACGCATTGCCCGCATCCCCCTGCGGGGCGGCGCAAATCGCCACTCGCCGCCAGTCCGGATTGCGATCGCATTTGCTTGCCCAGCCCACACGCCCGTGGGTGCAGCACCGACGATCCAGCATCGGCCCTCGGCCGGGCCCTCGGGCGGCGCGGCAAGCGGGCCGGCTTCGACGGCGGCATGAATCAATGCGTCGAGCAGCGCCAATGCTTCGTTGTGCGTTACTTCTTTCTGCGCCTGCGCGACCGCAAGTAACGGTAACCCGAAGCGCGGGGTGGTTGGCAGGTCGGTCATGATATTATCCTTTTATGTCAACGGCAAATACAGCGGCGGCGACACGGCAAAGTCCCCCAGCTGCCGAATCTCGATCGTGCAACCGGGCGGCAGCATCGCAAAGTCGGCCGCGCCGATATGCAGCGTCGGGGATGCGCTTTCCCACGGCCCGATTCCTGAAACTGGCGGCGACAGTGCGATACGCCAGGCCTCGCTACTTTCGCCCAGCGGCTGGTCGACATGATCGCGCCAGCCCGTGTCGACACGGCTGCGCCGCACCCAGTCGATCGTCACACCGCCCGCGCCGTCCGCGCGGCTCTGTCCGTGCACCGGGGCGAGCGGCAGCAGCGCCCGGCCCGAGGCCGGAACGCCGATCTCGGTCAACATGGTCCCGCCCCGCGGTGCCCACTCGAGCGTCGCCGCGCCGCCCTCCGCCAATCCGGCAAGCGTCTCGGGCACGATCAACAACGCAGGATCGTCGAGTAAAACGAAGGGTGCGCCGGCGGAATGGGTCATGTCACGCTCGGTCCCCGCACGCCCGCGCAGCAATCGCGTCAGACGCCAGCGCCCCGGCTCGACAACATCGGCCACGCCGAACTGCAGCAGTTCGCCGCCCACCATCGCCCGGTTCGCCCCGCTCAGCAGCGCGGCGTCGCCGACCGATTCCAATGTCATCGCCGAATTGACCAGCTGAACCACGACGCTGTTCGAAAGATCGAACAGGCAATCGCTCCCTGCCGCGAGCGGCTCAGTCAGTTCGCCCAGCGCCGCGGCCGGGCGCACGGTGCCGATCGGGACCGGCTCGGCTCCCGCCGACGCGACGAACCAGCAATCGGCGCCGCGCCAGCCATCGTTGCTGCCGGCGCCGGCAATCAATAGCCGCGGCGCCGATGCCGCCGAACTGCCGATATTGGGAAGATCGAACAGGCGGACCGACCCAACGGCATCGGGCCAATCGGGCGCGCTGACCGGAACGCCCGGTTCTGCCGGAAGTTCGGCAGCAGGCAGCGGCTCATGGCGCCTCAGCTCCAGCAAGATTGCACTTCCCCGGACCGTCCTCGCTGCCAGCCGCCAGCGGCTCCCGTCGACCAAGGCCACGACATGCCCGACCGTCAGCGCCAGCGCCGCAAGATCGGCGCGCCAGACCAACGTTTCGCGCCCGTCCGCCGCGGCGGCGGCAAGCCGCTGCGCCAGCGCCCGCGCCGACGTCGCCGGTAACACCGCGGGCAGGTCGATCCGCTCCTCACGCACGCCGCCGCCGGCGACCTGGCTCGTCTGCTGACCAAGCTGATAGTCGCGTTCGGGCTCATAGTGCCGCAGCCGGATCGAGCCCGGCAACGACGACAACGGCGTGCGGCGTTGCTCGGTCCGGTCACCCGGCGCCTCGGCCCGCCCCGCCTCGCGAAAGTCGGCCAGCGTCAACGGCGCCCCGGTCAGACCCGTCGGCGCCATCCGCCATCCACCGGGACCGCTCAGCAATCGCACGCCGTCCGCCTCGAACAGCGGCGCGAGCGCGTCGCGCATCCGGTCGCCCGACGCGGCATAGCCCGCAAAGGGCCATTCGCCGTCGCAGCGGGCGGTTTTCTCCAACAGGCAGTGGCCGACCTGTCCCGCGTCGACACCTCCCGCGTCGGCCTCGACCTCGAAGGTCAGCGACGGGATCCGGTTGCCGAAGGCGCCCAGCTCAAGCTCTTCGAACACCGCATAGGCGCACCCGCGAAACGCGCTCGCCGACGCGATGCCCAGCGCCGACGCGATCAGCGGATCGACCGCCTGATCCTCGCTTCCATCATGCCAGCGAAAGGTGCACCGCTCCTGGAACGTCCCGCTCGATCCGCGCAGCAAATTGCCGTCGGCCCAGATGCGTCCGATGCCCCGGATCAACCGCGACGACAGCGCGACCGCCAGCGACACGGCATAGCTATATTCGGTCGTCGACGGCCGCCCCTTGCCGCCGCCGCGCTTGCTTCGCCGTTCGATCAGGTCGGTCGCCCAGATCACGCTGCCCGCCACGCGCATCGTCCCGAACAGCTGCGGTATCTGCTGGCCATAGGTCGACGCCTGGACCTTCAGGTCGGCGAGCCTCGGCCCCTCGCGCCCCTTGGGTTTGAAAATCTCCGCGTCGATCTGCTGGCCCACCGCCGCCCCGATCGCGGCACCCACCGGCCCCCCGACGATCCCGCCGACCACCGTCAGCACCAACGTTGCCATTGCCGTCCCCTCTTATGAAAGCCGCCAGCGCACCGCTGCGCGGGTCGCGGCATCGATCGGCGTCTCCGCGACCCGGCGCAGCCCGGCATGCGCGTGAATGAATGTCTCCGGGGCCAACAGCGCGAGATGATATTGCCGCGCCGGATGCACGATCAACGCGACGTCGCCCGCCCGCAGATTCTCATCGGCGGGGGCGAACCCCGCCGCCGCCAGCGCCGCCTCGATGCGCTCGCGCCGCCAGCCGCGCAGCGGATAGCCGACCGGCCGCACCAACCGTCGTCCAGCCGCCGCATAAGCCGCCCACACCAGCCCGACACAATCGAGCCCCGTCGCCGGATCACTCCCCTGCGGCCGGAACGGCACCCCCACCATCGCCCGCGCCGCCGCAAAAGCCCGCGCTCCAACCTCATCCACCGGGATAACGCGTCAGCAGATCATTGCCCGGCAAATGTGCCTCACCGCGAAAATTGACCGCATTCGCGAAGCGGTCACGGCATGTCGCCAGCTGCTTGTCGCATCCCTCGGTCAGCCGCACCCGCACCGGGCCCTCGACCGCAAAGGCGGGCGCTTCGGCCAGATGCAGCACCGCCGCCTCCACCGCGATCACCGGGCTGGCCAGCCCGCAATTGGCACCTTCCATCCACAGTAGCTCACCGAACGCCATCCCCGGCGCGACGGCATCCAGCGTCACCATCCGCCCATCGATCGCAACGACCCGCCTCGCATGCGTCATCGGCGCCAAATCGACCCGGCACGCGCGGTCGCCCAGCATCGCGCGGCAGCTTGGCGACGTCGCCGGGCACACCGGCCGGTCGAGCAGCCGCGTCACGCCCTGCAACTCCACCGCAAAGGCGGGCCCGCGCCGCTCGATCGCCCCCAGCGACCCGCGCGCGACGGTGACCGGCGCGACATCGGCCGCGCGCCAGTCGGTGACGAACAGTTCGAGCTCCGCCCCGTCCCAGCGCCCTGCGTCCAAATCGCGCGCCGCGATCGCATCGCTGGTGACCGCGCCCTCCAGATCCATCGTCGCGACATCGAGGCTGTCGCTCGTCTCCAGCGCCGATGGCTTCATCCCCGGCGCCGCGCGGTACATCATGCCGCCGATCATCAGGTCGCGGTCGTGCGAGGTCAGCCCGATCACCACCCCGTCGCGCCGCGCCAGCCGCCAGCACCACGCCAGCGTCACCAGCTCCTCGCGCAGCCAGTCGGGCGCGCGGTCCATCACCATGGCGCGCGCACCTCGACCAGCGGCACACTTGCCATCTCGCCCGCCAGGAACGTCGCGCGGCTCACCTCCAGCCGGTCGTCGGCAAAGCGCACCGGCACGTCGAACAGAAAGCCCGCACGCACCGCGACCCCCAACGCCGGCGCGACATCGAGCAGCACCCCGCCGTCCACGATCGAAAACGCCGCCGTTTCCAGCCCGTCAACCGACACGCGCACGCTGCTCTCGACCGGCAATCTTATATTGCGCACCTGCTCGGCATCACCCACGCCGTACCGCTTCACCAATGCGAACTGCCGCCGCGCGCCATCGCCGACACCCAGCATCTGATCGCCCGCCGCAGGCAACCCGCCGTCACCCGCCGAGCTGCCATCGAACGGATCGCGAAAACGAAACGCCCGCGCCGCCCCGCGCCGCGCGCGGAAGAAATCGGCAAGCGCCCGCACATCGGCCTCCGACCGGATCCCCGGCCCCGCGTCATAGCGCATCCGCGCCTCGGCCCATTCGCTCGCGCGCTGCTCGTGCCCCGACGGCGAGCTCACGATCTGCGTCGAAAATTCGGTCGCGACCATCGCCTCGCGCCCGATCGCCAGCGGAAAGTCCACCGCATCGAATGCCTGCACCTCATCCTCCCCGTCGAATGTCACAAAGCCGTCACGCGCCACCTGCGGCAGCGCCCAGACAAAGGTCCGCGCCACCCCGGCGCGGCGCGCCTCGTCGGCCGCCTCGGCGATCGCCGCCCACTGCGCGCGATCCTCAGCCGCCAGCACGAACCCTGAAAAATAATGCTGTTCTGCAATCGGATAGCCGAGCCGCAGCACCATCGCCGCCCGCGCGCCAGCCGTCTCCGCCCCGCGCCCGCTCGTCACCCAGTCATAATCCTCGAGCTGCAGGACATCGAACGCCGGCGCCGCCCACCCCAGCGGAACATTGGCGCGCCGCACTGCCGGTGCGCCCGGATCGAGCACCGTTGGCAGATAGATGAGCAAATGGCTCACCAGCTCCGCAGCCCCCGCCTCGTCGCGCGCCGCGGCGACCAGTGCCGCGGTCGAGGTCGCGAGGAGTCCTCCCAATGCATCGAGCATCGCCAGTTGCGGCGCGGTCAAAGTCCCGTGCACATCGCCAATCGCCACGCTCGCCGCGCCCAGCGACGCCGTCGTCGCCGCATCATAAGCGCAAATCAGCCCACCGCTCGCGATCCACCACCAGGGCTCACCTACCTGGAATTTCAGCGCCAACCCCTTCGCCGCGCCGATTGCGACAAAGGCCCGCGCGACCAGCTGCAAATATCCCATCGCCGTCGCATTCGCCGGCGACAACAGCGTAGACGGCGGCGCCCATCCCGTCAGCGCGGGCGAACCGTCGCTCGCGCGCTGCTTCCAGTCGCCCCAGCAATAGGCGTCGAACAACTCGTAGGAGAGCGACCAGATAACCCCCAACCCCGCCGCCTTGCACGCCCCGGCAAAACCCGTATGCCACGCCGCGCACGGCGCGTTGAGCACCCCGCCCGTCAGGCTCGCGCAAAATCCCCCGCTCGCCGCCTCGAGCCGCATATAATGGCTCATCCCGACATAATGGACGACGTCGCCGCGATAGCCGAGCTGGACGATCTGCCGCACCAGCCGCGCCGGGGTCAGGTGATAGCTGTCGTCATAGCCGCTCGCGATCCCCAGCGCATATTCGGGCATCACGACATCGCCGATCGCCAGTACCGAACCCGATCCCGAGCAGACGATCTCGCTCATCTCGGCCCACCCCGCCACCGGAGCCCCCAGCACACCGTCGCCGCCATCATAGCTCGGCGGCACCAGCGATATGAACATTCGGTCGATATCACCCGCCCACACCCGGTCGCCCTCACCGGGCAGCAGGAACCCGCCGTCGAGCGCATCGAAATCGAGACTGACGCGCGCATCCTCCACCGTCCCCACGGCATAGTTCCACAGCCGCACATACCAGGCACGCGGCGCCCCCGCCGCATCGCGCCCTTCGATCGTCAGCGTCGGCCCGTGCAACGCATCGAGCGGCTTCACCCCGCCCGACCGCCAGCGAAACCTCAGCTGCGTGCGCCGGAAATCGCGCTTCGTCTCATAGGCGAGCAGTGGGTGATCCCAGCGGTCCTCGGCTTCCCAGATCAGCCCCGCCAGATCCTGCTTTCGATAAAACACCGTCTCGACGCGCAGCGCCCCCGGCGCATCGCTCGTTACGCTCGCCATCATCGGCCGCGCAAAATCGACCGTCCAGAACTGCGGATCGAACCGCTTCAGCCAGCCCTTCCGATGATGCGGCTCGGCCGCAACCAAAGCCCAACCCATCAGTCGTCTCCGCTCGCAACCGCGCGCCGCACAGCGCGCGCCAATTGCCGCCCCGTCTGCGTCAGCCGCTGCGGCTCGCTCCCCGCCTCGCCGCGCACATTCACCGTGATCGCAATATTGCGCACGCCGCCGCCCCCCGCCTCGACCCGCCCGCTCGCGGTCGGCACAAACAGCTCGGGCCCGCGCTCGCCGACGCGATACGCGCGCCCGGGGCTCACCGGCCCCCCCGTCGCGCGTCCCGGCGCGCCGAACAGCGCCATCGCGATCGAGGTGCCAAGCGACAGCAGATTGCCGCTTCCGCTGCCACCCGACCCGCCGCCGCCCATTGCCGCGCCGATGCCATTCGAAATCGCCGCACGCGCAATGTCCGCCATCACCGACAGCGCGAGCCGCTTGAGATCCTCGAACCCCATCTTGCCGCTGACGATCGCGCGCGACAGCGCCCGCTCGATCGCGCGCCCCGCCTGATCGGCCTCGGCGACCAGCGGCCCGCCCAGTTCGGCGCGCAACGCGGCGATATCGCGCCGGAACGCTCCGGTGTCGGCACGCACCGTCACCATCATTTCGTCGACCTCGTCACCCATCGGGAAACCTCTCCATCATCGCCGCCAGCGCCCGGCCGTCGAAGGACGCCTCGGCATCGGCCTCGACCCAACCGGCCAGCACCGCGCGCACATCGGCCGGCGTTGCCGCCCAATATTCATCGGGCCGCCACCCCGCGACGCGCGCCATCACGCCCGCGAGCTTGATCGCCGCAGGCCCCAGCCGATCGTCCGCCACCTCATCGTCCCTGCAAAATCTGCCCCAGCAGCACGCGCAACATCGGCGTCACCGCCGCCAGCCCCTGTTCGACGACGGCATCGCCAACCGCCTCGCGCGTCAGCGCCTCGGGCCGCTCGTTCACGCAGTGCCAGAACAGGCTGGCGAGTTCGCCCAGCCCCAGCCGCCCGTCCGCCGCGCGCTCGACGAGCGCGAACAACGGTCCCAGCTCGGCTTCCGCCGCGACCAGCGCCGCAAAACTCGGGCGCAAGACGAACACCGACCCGCCAACGCGCAGTTCGGTTTCGCCGCGCAGGATATTCGCGCCGCTCACAGGCTCGCCACCACACCGCTCGATTCCAGGTTCAGCGTGTAGGTGCGTTCGCCATTATAATCGCCGGCATAGTCGAGCCGCGTGACGAGGAAGCGGCCACGCATCCGCTCGCCGCTTTCAAAGCTCAGCTCATAATCGTCGATCGTCCCGGCCAGCGCGTGACCGCGCAGCCGAATCTCGGTATCCGATCCGGTAAAGATGCCCGCCGCGCTCACCGAAACCGACCGCACGCCCGCCGCGGACAGCAACTCGCGCCACCCGCCCGAATCCTTGGTTGTGACATTCACCGCTTCGCCGTTAACCGACAGCTGGGTGGTGCGCAGCCCCGCGACCGTCCGGTATGTCGGAGGCGCTTCGCCGTCGCCGATCTTGAGCAGAAAATCGCTCCCATTTTCAATCGCCATCGTCTAATCTCCTTGGGGAAAAAACACTGCTAACGGGGAGTCGCAGGATGCTTTTGATCACAACATTGATTTTGGCCGCCATGGTGCAGTCGCCCTCGGCGACGGTCGACACGACGCGCGCCGCTTTCACCAAGTGCCTGCGCACCGACATGAAGAAAGCGCTCGAGGCCAAGGTGGAAGAGGTCGAGTATGAAATGGCGCTCAAGGCGAACTGCTCCACCGAACGCGACGCATTCCGCAAGGCAGTGATCGCGCTCGGCCGATCGGGCGGAGATTCCGAAAAGGTCGCATCCGAAGACGCCGACATGCAGATCGAGGACTACCACGCGAATTTCACCGACAAGTTCAAGGATTACAAAGCGAACAACTCGCTGCCCGGCGACTGACCTGCCTCACCCTCCCAGTGGCAAACCCATCGGGAGGGCGCAGCCCGCAGGGCCGACAGCGGGGTGTCAACGCCCCGCCCCGTCAACCCGCCAGACAGCGGCACCGCACGATGATCTCGTGCCGCCAGCCGCCCTCGCGCGCGAAGGTGAAACGCGTCCGGATCGTCCGCGCGCCGACCACCGACCAGTCACCCGCCGGCCCGCGCAGCGCCGCCGCGACGGCTTCGACGCGCGCTGCGGCCCGATCGTCGACCGCGCTGCCGATGCCAACCAAAGTCAGCGTCAGGCGAACCTCGCGCCCGGCCCGGTCCTTCGTTCCCCAGTCGGCGCCGTCGGCCGTCCCGACCGCGACATAGGGCGCGCTCGCCCGCGGCGGCGTGCCGTCGAATATTCCGTGGACCATCGCCGCCAACGCCTCGTCGCGCGCCAGCAGGTCGAGCGCCCGCGCACGCAGTGCGCGCTCGGCACCCATCATCGCCGACGTCATCGCCCGCCGCCCAGTGTCAACCGCCGCCACGGCTGCCACAGCGCCGCGATCGCCGCCGGGGGAGCCGCGCCCGCGCCGTCGCGCGCATCGTGCAGATGCTGCGTCATCCGGACGATGCCCTGGCGGATCGCCTCGGGAATCCCGTTCGCCCCTTCGGCGATGCCTGCACGATAGGCGATGCGCACCCGCGTCGCATCACGCAGGTCCTCGATCGTCACCCGGGCCGTTCCGTCGCGGCCGATCACCGTTCGATAATCATCTTCGTCCAAGGCGACGTCGCCGCCGCCCGGGGAAAGCAACATGACCCCATCGATGCCGACGATCGGGCGCGCGCAGGGCTGGAACGCTCCGCCGGTGGGCGACAAAATCTCTGCGCCCGCGCGTACAATCAGCCACTGGCCGATAAAGGCCTCGCAGATGCTGGTCGCCGCGCGAACCAGCCCCGCCACCACCGCATCATCGATTGTCGCCCCCAGCCGCAACCAGCAGCGCGCTTCGTTCAAACTCACCGGTGCCTCGCCGGGCAACAGACTTTCGGCCATCATCGTTCCTCCACCCGCACGGTCATCGACCGCTCGTCGATCTGTCCGTCGCTCAGCGTCACGCGGTTGGTCACGCGATAGACATGGCCCGCGATCCCATCCGCCAGCGTGGCCGTCGATTGGACAAGATTGTGCGCGGCGCCCGCGACGACGATCCCGCCGGATTCGGCGGGCGCGACAGTCCACAAACTCGCGACAACCGCTTGCCCATCGGGATAGGCAATGGCCCAGTCGAATTCGAAATCGATCCGGCAATCCGGATCCTTCACCATCATCGTCATCGATATTTCCCCCCGGCTATGGTTTGCGGACCGTCACGCGGCGGTCGGTCCTCTGCCTGATGGGCAGCGGCGATTGCACCGCCGCCGGCTCGGGACCGCCCCATTCGCTGGGTATGTCCCGCCGCGTTGCATCGCCGATCGCCCGCGACGACAGCGCCGATCCGTCCGTCATACGCCGCCCTCCAGCATCGCGATCCGTGTCTCTTGGGCGGCGATCAGGAACAGCGCCAGCTGGTCGGGCCGGATGCCGAAACGGCTCCCGCCCGCCCCGCTCTCGCCGGACCAGGCGTCGTGGCACAGAAAGGCATATGGCTGCTCGCATGGCGCGGCGGACGATGGATCGCACAGGCCTTCGTCGGCCATGATGTCCCAGACGGCCTGCGCGCGAACGCCATAATGGTATCGCGCACCGCCCTCTCCCTTCGCGGCGATGGCGTCGTTCCACTGATAGAAACCGAGTTCGGCGACGATGCGCCGCGCCGCTGCCAATTCACCTGCCGTCATCGCCCCACGCCATCGCTTTTCGCGCACATCGGAGGTGTTGATCGTGCCGCTGGCCGAATAGACGACCGACCACCGGCCCGCACCATTGCCCAGCGACCTGCTGTTGTCGCTGCCCGGGCGGATATCCGATCCGGTGACCGCACAGGACAGCGTGCCGGCAACCCAGAACTGCCAGGATGGACCGCCCGTCGAGATCAGGGCGGCGCCCGTCATCTCGTTGATGATTTCGAACCGGTCGTCCGCCGCGCCATAACCGACATAGCCCTTGCGTCCTGCCGGATCGGCAAAGGCCAGCGAATTCGATCCGCCGCCCCGCGCCGTTGTTGTTTCGACACGCAGGATCTCGCCAGAGGCTTTGACGTGCAGCTGTGCAACCGGATCGCTCCGCCCGATGCCGACGCGGCCGTCGGGGGCGATGCGCATCCGCTCGGCGCCGCCGACGGTCAGGGCCAGCGTGTTGCTGCCCGGGCGAAAGACGCCGGTGTCGAGGTCTCCGGTAAAGCTGATCGCGGGTGCCGCGGCGCTGCCGCCGGGCACCGACAAGACCCCGCCGAACAGGTGCAGCCCCGCGCCGTCGCGAAAGGGCAGCGTCGCCAGCGGCACATTCACCCAGCCGCCGCCGCGCTGCAAGGTGACCAGATCGCCCGCGGCGCCCGCCGCCACCTCGGCATGTGCCGTCGACAGTGGCTGCTTGCCACCGACCGCTTCGGCGAGCGCCGCCACCTCGCCCTCCAGCGCCGCCCGTTCCGCATCCCTCGCGGTGTACCAGCCGGCGCCGACGGTCAGCGCGATCGTCTTGAGCCCCGATGCAAAATCGACCGGCGCATTGCCGGCGGACGACGCCGCGACGCTGTCGCGGACCAGCCGGCCGCTTGCGTCGATATGACCCAGCCCGGTTTCCCACTGGGCGGACTGCGCGATCCCCGCGACCGCATAATGGAATGAAACGCCGGCCGGGACAGCCCCGGCAAAGCGGCGATGGCCAGGCACTGCGCCGGTCGGCGTCAGCGGCCCGGTCCCGCCGTCCTGGCACGTCTCGCGTACCATATCGGCGAAAAAGGGAGTCGGCATGGCAAGGCCATCCTTTCCTGATAGTCCGAAGGGGTAGGAATTGGCGCCCGGCCCGCCCGAAAGGGGAGAGCATGGCCGAGCGCCCATCGCGCGCCAGATCAGCTGGCGGCGAACTTCATCAGCTTGATCGCCTGCGAATCAATGATCGCGCCGCCGACCCTTTTGGTTGCATAGAAATGCACGAAGGGCTTGTTGCTGAACGGATCGCGCAGGATGCGCGTCTCGCCGCGGTCGGCGACGAGGTAGCCGGCGCGGAAATTACCGAACGCGATCGACAGGCTGTTCGCGCCGACGTCGGGCATATCCTCGGCCTCGACCACCGGATAACCGAGCAGCGTCGCCGCCTGCCCCTCGACCATCCCCGGCTGCCAGATGAACGCGCCGTCGGTCGTCTTGAACTTGCGGATGCGGGCGAGCGTGTCCGAATTCATCACCCAGCTCGCGCCCTGGCGGTACGGCGCCTTCAGCGAATGCACCAGCTCGACCAGCTTGTCCTGTGGGTTCGACGCCGGAAAGGCGCCCGCGGTCCCCGTCGCCAGATATTGCAGCGACCCGAACGCGCGCACGCTGTCGACCTCGTTCGTCGCCGTATAGGTCAGGAAGCCCTTCGGCCGGTTCGTGCCGTTACCGTTCACGAACGCACTGCCCTCGGCGACCGCGAACTCGCGGCCGAGCTGCTCGGCCAGCCAGTCCTCGACATCGAACATCGCATCGTCGAGCATCGCCTGGCTCGCCGCCGGATTGGCGTAAAGCTCGCCCGTCGGCGGCACGATCTCGGCAAAGCTGCGCGTCGCGGTCTCGGGCCGCGCCGCGGTCTCGCCGACCCAGCCCGTCCCCATCGCCCCCGTCGCGACCAGCTTGCGATAACCGCTCGTCCCCGTCTGCACGACCGTCGCGATGCTACGGATCGGCGACAGCGTCTTCAGCGTCGCGGCGATGCTGCCATCGATCTCGCGCGGCACCGCAAAACCGCCCTCGCCGGCCGATGCCCCCGACAGGCTCTTCATCTCGACGCCCGCATCGATCCCGCGCCGCAGATAGCGCTCGACAAAGGCACCCAGCGCCGGATCGGCCGCCTTCGCCCCATCGAGCGGCAGGCGCGACGCCGCCACTGCCTGCGCGTCGACCTGTGCCTTCAGCGCCGCGACCGACGCCTTCAGCTCATCGACCGCCTCGGCCGCCAGCACCGCATCGAACGCGCCGTCGAGCGCATCGGCCTTCACTTCCATATCGTCCATACCTGTCACTCCTTCACCACCTGAATCACCCGCGCGAGCGGCTGCATCGGCGCCGCCACCAAACTCACCTCGGCAAGGTCGAGCGCCGTCAGCTCGCGCGGGTTCGCCCCGCGCGCACCCCGCACCCGATAACCAAAGGACAATCCCGTCAGCGCCCCGCGCGCGACGAGTTTCGCCGCCGCGGGATGCGTCACCCGCGCGACGACGCGCAGCCCGCGCGCATCCTCCGCCAGCGTCTCGATCGAACCAACGATCGCTCCCGGCCGATGCTGCCAAAGCAAGGGCACCGCGCGTCCCGCCTTCAAACTCGCCGCAAAGGCCCCGGCGCGCACGACATCGCCGCCGCGATCGATCCGGTCGAACACCGATGCATAGCCCGCAAAGCGCACGCTCATTTGAGCAGCCCCGCAAAGCCCAGCTTCATCGCCAGCCCGACGACCAGCAGCGCCAGCAGCCCGCGCACCGCCCAGTCGACCACCGCCGCCCACACGCTCTTCTTGGCATCGCGCCACGCGCCCAGCAGCTGCCGCAGGTCGCTCACATCGTCGCGCGCCGCCTCGTCAGCCAAACCCAGCCGCGCGAGCGCCCGCCGCGCACCCAGCTCGCTCGCCTCCTCGACCACCGCGCGCAGCAACGCCGCATCGAGCGCACCGGAAGCTCCGGCCGCACTCGTCCCCGCCAGCGCGATCAACCGCGCCAGCGCCTCTTCCTCATCCATATCGAAATCCTCAATTCGTCGTCCCAGCGAAAGCTGGGACCGTTATCGTTGTGGCACGCCGCCAGCGATCCCAGCTTTCGCTGGGATGACGGGGGTCATTCGAGCCCCAACAGCGCCTTCTTCTCGTCGGCGCTCAGCCAGTCCGCCGCCGACACCTCGCGCCACAGCGCCATCCGGTCCTCGGCCAGCGCCGACACCTTATCCAAATCGACGCGCAGTTCCGCCCCGTCGAACCACCCCGACAAACCCTGCGCCACCGCCCCCAAAATCTTCGCGCACAGCGGCAACACCGTCAGCCGCCACAGCGCGCGATTGGCCTCGCGATAATTGGCATAGGTCGCATCGCCCGGCAGCCCGAGCAGCATCGGCGGCACCCCGAACGCCATCGCAATCTCGCGCGCGCTCGAATCTTTCAGCGCCAGAAAATCCATCTCGGCGGGCGACAGCGACAACGCTTGCCACTTGAGCCCGCCTTCGAGCAGCAACGGCCGACCCGCATTCGCCCCGCCCGCAAAGCTCTCGGCGAGCTCCTCGCGGAGCCGGTCGACCTGCTCGGCCGACAAAGGCATCCCCTTGTCGCCCGGATCATGCACGAGCGCCCCCGAAGGCCGCGCCGCATTCTCCAGCAGCGCGGCGTTCCACTTCGCCGCCGCATTATGCGCCGCGATCGCACCGGAGGCCGCGCCAAGGCATCCCGCGCCATAATGATCGTCGAGCGGATGCAGCGCCTTCATATGCACCACCGCCACCCGCCCTGCCCCATCCTCGGCGGGCAGCACCGCCGCCGCCCCGCCGGCCTTGTACCGATAGGCCACCGGCCACCCGCGCGCGTCCGCCTCGACCGTCACCCGCTCGGGCCGCAGCGCAAACAGCTCCGCCGGCGCCCCCGCGCCATCGGTCAAAATCTGCACATAGCCATTGCCGTGCAGCAGCAACTGCGACGCCAGCGTCTCGACGAGTCCCTGCCCGCCCGACGTCGCGCCAACCAGCGCCGCGAGCGCCGGATCGCTCGCCACCACCGGTGCCGACCCCGCCGCCTCGGCAACGAGCCGCACCGCCCGCTGCGCGATCGCATTGGACAGATAGCCCTCGCGCACCTGCGCCTCCCAGCTCAGCGGTGCGGGCGCGCTCCACGTCCCATACACACGCGACAAAGCGGGCCGCGCAGGAAGCTGCACGGCCTTCCGGCCAAACCAGTTCATGATGATCTCCTATATTTACCCCGGCGAAAGCCGGTGCCGTCCGTCGCAATATCGTCGTGCCAGACTCCAGCCCTAGATGCTGGCTTCGAACACCTTGCATCCGCGTCCGGCGACACCTAGCTGTCGCCGATGGACAAGGGAGATAGTTCGACATTGGAAAGCCAGTTCAACGCGGCTTTTTACGTGCCCGCCAAATTCAACTGGCAATCGCGACGAGCACTGCGCCACTGGATTGAAACGGAACATTTGCAAGATAATCTGGCCGGCCCGCTTTACAGCATCGTGCATTCTGGGGGCTGCAACTATGTCTACACTCGCGACGATTTCCCCGACGTCGACAACCCTACAGCGTTGCGACATCTACTGCTGCAATGGCACAGTCAGATGATTGAGATCATCGACAACTTCGTCCCAACGTCCTCCGCCGAATCCGCTGACCTGGCTTCGATGCGCCAATTTGTATCTGGCATGGGCAAAGTTGTTGAAACGGCATGCGATATTGAGAAGCGTCGCTGGGAAAGCGCGAGAGTCCGGCAAGTTTAACACGCGACTACACTGCCAGTTCGCTACCGTCGCCGAGATGAAGCTGCCCGTCGCGGACGCTGAACCAGCGTTCTGCCGCATGTCGCCGATCGACGAAGTACCAGCGCGGTTGCCCATCAGTCGTCGAGAAGGTGACAATCCGCAACCCCTGCGCCGTCGTCACCACGACCTCGGGCAACGCACCGAAAAGCTCGCATCTCGCGACAGGCAGGCCCAGCAGCCGATCGAATGCGGGCTCCCATAGCTCTTCGTCGCTCCAGCTCCCGCACAGGATCGAGCGCGCATCCTCGATACGCCAGCTCCATTCGACGCCCAACGAAATCCGCCCCTCGGGCTGGCCGGGACTGCCGTCCCTTCGCGTGGTCGGGACCAATTCGCCAAACTCAATAAAGATCGCCGAGCCATGTCCACGCCAAACCGAACTGATCGGCAAGCCAACCAGATCGCGGGCAAGGCTTTCGAATTGTGATGTCGCTGTCATCCAATCTCACTAAAGCCGAAGAGCAACCCCCGCTATAACCTTCACATCCAACTCGGGCCTAAACCGCCCGCACCCCCGGCCCTTTCCCTTTCTTCAGCCCATCCAGCAAAGCCGCCAGCGCCCACACGCACGCATCCGCCCGATCCGGCGACCGCCCGGGCCCCGCATAGCCGCCGCCGACCTGCAACCCGCAAAGCTGGTCCTCAAGGCTCCCGAACACCCCCGCATGCACCACCTGCCCGCGCTCATAGGCGATCGCGACCGGCTCCGCGCGCCGCGCCTTGCCAACGCTTGCATGTACCGGCACCACCGGCAGCGTGCAGTCGGCCTGGCGCAACGTGTTCTCGACCATCTCGCCGCCCATATTGCTCTCCGCCACCACCCGGTCGGCGCCCCAGCGCGCCGCCGCGCTCGCCACTACCTGCGCCCACACGCCCGGCGGCGCCCGCTCGACGCTCGCATCCTCGATCACCGCCAGCCGCCCGTCGCGCAGCAGCGCCGCGACGACGATCCCGCACGCATCGCCATGCGCCGTCGCCGGCGGATCGACCCCGATCACCACGCGCGCCGGCTTGCCGATGTCGTCGGCAGCAACGCGGCACCGCTCGACCAGCCCCCGCGTCCACAGCGCGCCCTCGACATCCTCCAGCATGTCGCCGTCGAGTTCCTGCCGTCCCAGTCGCGTGCCGCCATAGCTCAACAGCATCGCCTCGACGTAATTGCCCGGCAGGTGCAGGTTATCGCGCGTCCGTCCAAAGGTTTCCGCTATCCCCGGCGCCGCCTTGATCCGCCGCATCACCGCATTCGTCCGCGGCGTCGTCGTGACCAAGGTGCGCGGCCGTTCGCCGAGCCGCATCCCCAGCATCAGATTATCCCACGCCGCCTCGCCGCGCCGCCATTTCGCCAACTCGTCGCACCATGCCGCATGATGCTCGGGACCGCGCAATTCCTCTCCGGCCTCGGAGGAATAGAGCGTCGCCACCGCTCCACTGGCAAAGCGCAGTTCGCGTCGCTCGCGAACCCAGCGCACCGGCTCATGGTCGCGCGCCACTGCGATCAGCCCACTCGGTCCCTCGATCATCACGCGCATGCCATCCGCATGCGTGGCCGCAACCAGCGCAATCCGGGCATCCGGAATATCGCGCGCGATCTGGCTCACCCATTCCGAACCGGCGCGCGTCTTTCCGAACCCGCGTCCCGCCTGGATCAACCAGATGCGCCAATCGCCCAACGGCTCCCGCTGACCGTCATTCTCGAACCCGTACCAGCGACGGGCGAATTCGCGCTTCTGCGCGACGTTCAGCCCGCGCAGAACCGACAGCCGCTCGACCTCGGTCAGTTTCTCCCACCATGTCCAAAAATCATCGGTCCGTATCCGCCGCGACAGCGCATCGGTCGCATCGAGGGCGATAGAGGTCAGCTGCATACGCCCTCCGGCTCGTCCGGCCCTTCCTTCTTGCAATCGGTATCGTCACTATCGGGCGGCGGCGACGCGGCGACACCGCTCCGTTCTGCGCGCAGCGCGCGTTGGCGCAGCACCATGCCAATCCGCTTGAACAGCACCGCATCGGTCTCTTCCTGCGTCGCCACTTCGCGCGGCTGCGACCGACGCCCATTGGCGCTGCCCCGTTCGACGCTCGCGCGGTGCTGGCGCAAAAGCGTGATCGCCTGCGTAACCGACATTTTCTCGACGGGCTCCTTGCTCTCGTCGAGCGTCAGCTCGTCGACCGCCTCGAGAGCCCGCCGTACCAGCGCCATCTCAAGCCGCTCATAACCAAGCTCGAGCGCCTCCTGCCAATGCTTCGCGAACAGCGCGTCACGTCGGCGAAGCCGATACGCGCTCCCGAGCGCCATCTCCGCGGCCACATGCGCACGGCGCACGTTGCAGGACATGGCGAGCTCTTCCAGAAACGCGGCACGCCGCGCCCTGGTCCACCCGTTCGCCTTGGTCTTCTTGCATTGCAGGGGCCCGTTATTCTGTGGCCCGATCTCCTCATCCATCGTCGCCCGCCTCCAAAGCAATCGGGCCGCCGCCCTCCCGCAAAAGGGAAAGGCGCCGGCCCGACTCGCAATTCTTCATGATGTGACACTTGTGCCATATCAGCGTGACGATGTCAAGGGTTTTTAACCTATATGGTTCTCAATCTGATTTCGGCTTTCGACAGGCGCGATAATCGTCTGGTTAGTCGTCGGCGTTGACGGTGCGCGGCGGCACGCCATCCGCCGTTGGCGTTTCGATTTCGGTCGGCTCCGCGGCGACGGGTATTTCGCCATAAGACAAGGGAGCGGCCGGACTGGGTGTGGTTGCCGCTTTTGGATCGGTGGCGACGCCCGGCCCCTTGCCTTTCAACGCGTCGATTTCGGCTTGGCGCATCTCCAGATAGAGCGTGCGTGTCTCGACATAGGGATCGAGGCTTTCCTGTTGCATGCGCTGGATTTGGGCGTCGCCCTCGATGCGGTCGTTGAGCTGCTTGATCACCGTCGTCGGGATGGCATAGGCGGGGCGGTTGAACGGCGCGCCGACGGCGGTCGGCAGGACGAGCAGGTCGAGGCTGTTGCCGGCCAAGTCGCGCAAGGTCGTCGGTCCGATGAGCGGCAGGTAGAAAAAGGGGCCCGGCTCGACCCCGTAAAAACCCAATGTATTGGCAAAGCCGTTGCGCCGGTACGGCAGGTTGATCGGCTTTTTCTTCGCGACATCGAAAAGCCCGCCGACGCCGAAGGTCGTGTTGACGGCGAAACGGCCGAGCGTTTCGGCCGCCTTGCCGATCTTGAACTGCAACAGGAAGTTCAGGAAATTGACGGGTTCGGTCAGGTTGCGCAGCGCATTGCCCAACCCGTCGCGAACGGGTTCGGGAACGACGCCCTGATAGCCCGTGGCGACCGGGGCGACGATCGCCTTGTCGACCGACTGGACCACGCGGTACGACGCGATATTGGCTTCCTGCAGCGGATCGCCCGGCGGCGCCTCGCCGCGCGCGGTCACCACGATTTCGTCGGGTGACGGCGGCGCTTCGGCCGGCGGCTCGTCGTTGGTCCCCGCCGGCGCGGCGGGGGGGGGATAGGCGAGGGGCCGGACGGTCGGCACGACGATCGGCGGCTCGGGCGGGGCCGGGGCGTCATCGATCCGCGGCTGCTCGACCTCATTCGGGGGGGTATTGGCGGCGGGGGGCGATGCGCCGGACAACAAGAGGAGTGCGGCGGCGGCTGAAAGGCTCATCCCGCGTACAATTCCGCGGTCATAGGGTGGATGAGCGTCGCTCGCATGTACCAAACTCCTGCCTGGGGCATTGCCCCGAAACTGTAACCAGGGGCGCCTCCTCCTTCGCCCCGTGTCGCCGAACCCGCGATCGCGGGCAAACGGCTTTACCCGTCCCCCGTCAGGAGGGAAGGAAAATCATTCGCCGATCGGCGCCAGCCCGTCCATTATCGCCGTCAACGCCAGCGCATTCTCGCGCTCCATCGCGCTATGCCCCGCGTTGGTGACCACGTAAGTCGCCGGATCGCTGCCCGCTTCGCGCAGCGCCTGGGCCAGCCGCGACGCCTGCGTCAGCGGACATACTTCGTCGAACCGGCCATGCACGATATGCACCGGGATGCTGGCAAGGGTCGCAATATTGTCGAAGAAATGCCCGGCCGGGATGAACAGTTCGTTCGCAAAATAATGCGCCTCGATCTGTGCAAAACTCAGCGCAAAATCGGCCTCGCCGAACTTGCCCGTGTCCGCCGTCTCCGGAATCATGTTCGAGATCACGCCCTCCCATAGCGACCAGGTCAGCGCCGCCTTCAGCTGGCGTTCCTTCTCGGCCTCGGTCGCGGGCACCATGTCGAAAATCGCCTTGTACGACTTCATCACGTCGCGGCGTTCGTCGGCGGTCAGCACCGACAGCAGCTCGGCCCATTCCTCGGGATATTTCATATAGGCGCCGGGTTCGGTCAGCCCGTACGGGTCCTCAGCCCACGTCGCGGCATTGCCCTGATACAGATAGAGCAGATCCTCGGGCGCGCCGAGGAAGATACCGCGCAGGATCAGGCTCGCGGTATGCGCCGGATGCGCAATCGCATAGGCCATCGCCAACGTACTCCCCCAACTCCCCCCGAACACATGCATCGGCCCGCTGATCTCCAGCTTGTCGCGCAATTTCTCGATATCGCCGATCAGGTCGGCGGTCGTATTCTTGGCGAGCGCCACCGCCGGGCCGGCCGACGCCACAGTCGGCTCGCTCTTCCCGCACCCACGCTGGTCGAACAGGATGACGCGGTAGCGCTTGGGATCGAAGAAGCGTGCCATCGCGGGCGCGCACGCGCCGCCGGGACCGCCGTGGAGGAACATCACCGGTTCGCCCGCCGGATTGCCATATTCTTCCCAATAGATGCGGTGCGCGGGATCGCGGTCGACCTCGAGCCAGCCAAAATTGAGCAACGGCGGCTGCGGATAAACCCAGTTGTCGCCGATCTTGCTCGTGGCCTGAAGCCGGGAAAAATCCATGATCGATACCTTTCTTCGCTATCCCGCGCCGCCGACTTAGCTTGCCGCGCTGCCATGTCCACCGCCTCTGTGCGAACCCCGGGAACCTATTGGTCAGGCCATCGTTCAAAAACCACCCCTGATCGCGGGATGGATGACGCGTCCCCATCGGCGGCATGTCTGAAACTTCGGGGTTGGGCACTCGCGCTCGGTCATATCCGGGCCCATGAAAAAGGAGTGGTCTCATGCGTTTCCAACCCATCATGCTTGGCGCCGCCGCGGCGCTCGCGCTCGGCGCCTGTTCGCAACAGCAAGAAGTCGCCGCCGCACCGCCGCCCCCGCCGCCGGGTGCGGTTCCGGGCAGCGTCGCCGCCGACCGTGACGGCGACGGTATCATCGACGGCTATTATACCTCGGACGGCATCTACCATCCGAACTACGCGCCGCCCCCGCCGCCGCCGCCCGCCCCGACGCGGCTGGGAGAACGCGGCTGACCGCGCATCTTCGGGGAGCGCGGCACCGCTGCGCTCCCCTTTTCCTCGCACTACTGGCGCTCGGCACCACGCTCGTGCCCCCCGCCCTCGCGGCACCCGCCGCTCAGGGGGCAACGCCGGCGCTCACCACCGCGATCCGCGAAGAAGCCGGCGGCGACGTCAAACGCTTCTACGCGGCGCGCGCCTACAAGCCGCTCTGGATCCGCGCGGGCAAGGTCGGGCCCGAAGCTGTTACCTTGCTCAGTTATCTCTCGACCGCGTCGCGCGACGATCTCAAATCCTCCACCTATGATCTCGAAAAGCTCGAAGCGCTGATCGCCCAGGCGCGCAGCGGCGATCCGCAAGCGCTCGCGCGCGCCGATGTCGCGCTCTCGACATCGTTCGCGCGCTACGTCCGCGACATGCGCAGTCCCGGCAAGGCGAAGATGGATTATGCCGACAAGTCGCTTCGCCCGAAAAAGGCGGACGCCGACACGGTCCTTCGCGCCGCCGCCTTCCCCAAGGATTTCGGCGCCTACATCAAGAACATGAGCTGGATGAGCGAACATTATGTCCGCCTCCGCGCGCTCATGGGCCGCGCGCAGGCAGGGGGCGTATCGAGGGACGCGATGGCGCGCCTCCATCTCAACCTCGACCGCGCGCGCATCCTGCCCGGCCCCTATGTCTCGCACATCGTCGTCGACGCCTCGTCGGGGCAGCTCTGGTATTATGGCGCGGGCAAGCGCGTCGGCACGATGAAGGTCGTCGTCGGCGCGAAAGAGACGCAAACCCCGATGCTCGCGGGCAAGCTGCAATGGGCGATCCTCAACCCCTATTGGAACGTCCCCGACTATCTCGCCGAAAAATCCATCGCGCCCAAGGTGCTCGCCGGCAGAAGCCTCGCCTCGCTGCGCATGGAGGCGCTATCCGACTGGGGTCCCAACCCGCGCAAGCTCGAAGCATCCGAGATCGACTGGCCTGCGGTTGCGTCGGGCAGCCAGGTGCTGCGGCTGCGCGAACTGCCCGGCGGCGCCAACTCGATGGGCCGCGTCAAATTCCTGTTCCCGAACGACGAGGGCATCTACCTCCACGACACCCCCGATCGCGCGCTGCTCGGCAAGCCCGACCGCCATTTCAGCAACGGCTGCATCCGCCTCGAAAATGCGGGCGCGCTCGGCCAATGGCTGCTCCACCGCTCGATCAACACCAAATCGAAGACCCCCGAACAGGCCGTCGCGCTCCCCGTCGAGGTGCCCGTCTACCTCACCTATATCACCGCCGTCGCGACCGACCGCGGCATCGCCTTTCGCGACGACGTCTACGGCAGGGATGGATAGGCAGGCATTGCCCCGCATTTTGGGTTGAAGAAGTCGCGATAGTTTGCGACCCCTTGCATGCGGCTGGCCGATAGTGGGTACGGAGCAGACCGGGACAATCCAACAAGGGGCTGCTTTTCATGCACAAACTCGCATTCCTCGGCGCGAGCCTTCTCGCGCTCATCCCGCAAACGAGCTTCGCGCAGGAAGAGCCTGCGGTCCCCGCATCCCCGTCTGCAACCGCCACCACTGCGCCCGCCCCGATGTCCGCCGCCGCCGCCGGAAGCGCGCGCAAGGGCCCCGAACGCCGCCTCACCGGCGCCGACCTGTTCGACCTTTCGATCGCATCCGACCCGCAGATCAGCCCCGACGGCCGCCACATCGCCTATGTCCGCCGCGCGAACGACATCATGACCGACCGTGCGGTCAGTTCGATCTGGCTGATCGACACGGCGACCGGCGAGGAAACGCCCGTCGCAGGCCGCCAAGGCGGCGCCTTCTCGCCGCGCTGGTCGCCCGACGGCAAGCGCCTCGCCTTCGCCTCGATCGAGGGCGGCAGTGCCCAGCTCTGGGTGCGCTGGATGAACGGCGGCGAAGCAGTGAGGCTCACCAGCCTGCCCACCAGCCCGTCGAGCATCGCCTGGTCGCCCGACGGCCGCTCGATCGCCTACACGATGCTCGTCAAGGACGAGGGGCCGAAATTCGGCAGCGCGCCGGCGAACAAGCCCGAGGGTGCGAAATGGGCCGAGCCGCTCGAGGTCCGCGACCTCCTCGCCTATCGCGCCGACGGTGACGGCTATATCGAGCCCGGCTTCGAAAAAATCTTCCTCGTCCCCGCCACCGGCGGCTCGCCGCGCCAGCTGACCTTCGGCCCCTATCACGACACCGGCCCCGTCAGCTGGTCGCGCGACGGGCGCACCCTCTATTTCAGCGCAAACCGCCGCGCCGACTGGGAACAGGATCCGGTCGAAAGCGAGGTTTATGCACTCGACATCACCGGCGGGCAGGTCACGCAGCTCACCGACCGCAACGGCCCCGACGCGAGCCCGCTCGTCTCGCCCGATGGCGGCAAGATCGCCTACCTCGGCTTCGACGACAAATTGCGCGCCTATGAAAACACCCAGCTCTACGTCATGAACCGCGACGGATCGGGCAAGCGCAGCCTCACCGCGAACTGGGACTATGGCGTCGATGCGATCCACTGGGCGGCCGACGGCAAGTCGGTCTATGCGCAATATGACGACCATGGTGAAACGAAGGTGGCGCGCATCGGCCTCGACGGCGCGGTACGCACCGCCGCGACCGGCCTTTCGGGTGGCGGGCTCGACCGCCCCTATACCGGCGGCAGCTTCAGCGTGTCGGACGGCGGCGCAATCGCCTTCACCGGCGGCACCGGAACGCGCCCGGCCGAGGTCCAGCTCAACCGTGGCGGCAGCGCGCGGATGCTGACCGACCTCAACCGCTCGCTTCGCGAAGTCAAATCGCTGGGCGAGGTGCGCAAGATCACCGTGGCATCCAGCCACGACGGCAAAACGATCGAGGGCTGGCTGACCCTGCCGCCCGGTTACCGCGAGGGCCAGCGCGTGCCGCTGATCCTCGAAATCCACGGCGGTCCCTTCGCGGCCTATGGCGGCCATTTCTCGACCGACAACCAGCTCTATGCCGCTGGCGGCTATGCCGTGCTCTCCGCGAACCCGCGCGGGTCGACCAGCTATGGTCAAGCCTTCGCGAACGAGATCGACAAGACCTATCCGGGCAATGATTATTTCGACCTGATCAGCATCGTCGACCGCGCGATCGAGCTCGGCGTCGCCGATCCCGACGCGCTGTTCGTCACGGGCGGCTCGGGTGGCGGCGTGCTCACCAGCTGGATCGTCGGCAAGACCAACCGCTTCAAGGCCGCGGTGACGCAGAAACCCGTCATCAACTGGACGACGCAGGCGCTGACCGCCGACAACCCTGCCTTTTTCGGCCCCTATTGGCTCGGCGCGATGCCGTGGGAAAAGCCCGAACTCTACTGGTCGCGTTCGCCGCTGTCGCTCGTCGGCAATGTCGAAACCCCGACATTGGTGGTCGTCGGCGCCGAGGATTACCGCACCCCGGTCAGCGAATCCGAACAATATTACACCGCGCTCCGCCTCCGCGGCGTCCCCACCGCGCTGATCAAGGTCCCCGGTGCCAGCCATGGCGGCATCGCCGCCCGCCCGTCGCAATCGGCGGCCAAGGCCTCGGCGATCCTCGCCTGGTTTGAAAAATACAAGAAGGGCTGGACCCGCCCGGCAATCGACGCGGCGGGAAAATAGCCAGCAGCGTGAGCGAAGCGAGTTGCTGTGGATCGCGCCTTCGGCGATCACTCACGCCCGTCCCGTAAAAGAAGAAAAGAACGGAACGTCAGCTTCCGCTCGTTTAGCCGCCTTGCCCCGCTCCTCACGCACGATTAATCCATGCCTATGACAGGCGAGAAAATATTCATCAACGCGAATGATCTGCTCGCCGACTCTTTCCGGCTTGGCATGCAGGTGCTGGACAGCGGCTTCAAGCCAACGCATCTCGTCGGCATCTGGCGCGGCGGCGCGCCGGTCGGAATCGCGGTGCAGGAACTGCTCGACTATCACGGTCAGCACTGCGACCATATCGCGATCCGCACCTCCTCCTACCACGGCATCGACAAACAGGATGCGCACGTCAAAGTGTTCGCCCTCGGCTATCTCATCGACACGTTGAACCCCGAAGACCGGCTGCTCATCATCGACGACGTCTTCGACAGTGGCCGCAGCATCCGCGCTTTCATCGCCGAACTGAAGGCACGTTGCCGCCACAATATGCCGCAGGACATCCGCATTGCGACGGTCTGGTTCAAGCCGCGCCGCAACGTCACCGACCTCCGCCCCGATTTCTTCGTTCACGAAACCGATCAATGGCTGATCTTCCCCCACGAAGTAGACGGGCTGACTGTCGAGGAAATCCTCCAGCACAAGCCCGAGGCGGCGATCATCTTGCGCGAGGAGGGCAAGCACGATGCCTGATGGTTTTGCGTCAGCCGAAGAGCGCGCCGCCTTCATCGCTGGCCTGCCCAAGGCCGAGCTTCACCTTCATATCGAAGGGTCGCTCGAACCCGACCTGATGTTCGAACTCGCGCAACGCAACAATGTCGCCATCCCCTTCGGCAGCGTCGAGGAAGTCCGCGCTGCCTACGCCTTCTCGAATCTCCAGGATTTTCTCGATATCTATTATCAGGGAATGAGCGTCCTCCACAGCGAGCAGGACTTCTATGACCTGACCGCCGCCTATCTCGCCCGCGCGAACGCCAATACGGTTCGTCATGTCGAAATCTTCTTCGACCCACAGGGCCATACCGAGCGCGGTGTCGCCTTCGAAACCGTCATCGCGGGCATTACCCGCGCACTCGACGATGCAGTGGCAAGCTATGGTATGACGTCGAAGCTCATAATGTGCTTCCTCCGCCATCTCAGCGAAGCCGAGGCCGAAAAGACGCTAGATGAAGCCTTGCCCTACCTCGATCGCATCGACGGTGTCGGGCTCGATTCGTCCGAGGTCGGCCATCCACCCGCAAAGTTCGAACGGGTCTTCGCGCGCGCGCGCGGCCTTGGCCTCAAGATTGTCGCGCACGCCGGCGAGGAAGGCCCGCCCGCGTATGTCCACGAGGCGCTCGATCTCCTCAAAGTCGACCGCATCGACCATGGCAACCGCAGCCTTGAAGACCCTGCGCTCGTCGCGCGCCTTGCTGCCGAGGGCATGACGCTCACCGTCTGCCCGCTTTCGAACCTTAAGCTCTGCGTTGTCGACGACATCGCCGATCACCCGCTCAAAACCATGCTGCGCACCGGGCTCCGCGCGACGGTGAACAGCGACGATCCCAGCTATTTCGGCGGCTATGTGAACGCCAATTATCAGGCCGTCGCCGACGCGCTCGACTTATCGAAGGACGACCTCGTCACGCTCGCGCGCAACAGCTTCACCGGCTCGTTCCTCGGCGACGCAGACAAGGCCCGGCACCTCGCCTCGATCAACGCCTACGCCTGACCCGGCGTCATGGAAGTCTGCTGCCGACCAACGGTTTTTCTCTCCATCTTCGTTATTCCGTCGAACGCTGGAATCTCGTCGGCGCGTCATTCCATAGGGTGAAAGTACGGCCTTCACCGGAATGGTGGAGAAGGGATGGCAGCTCGCGCCCCTAAGCTGACCTTAGGGCGCAGATATACCTAGCTTAAATCCGCCGCCGCGATCTCCGCGAGCGCGCTCTGCAACCGCGCATCGCCTTCGCCCTCGACCCACGCCCATTTCAGTTTACGCCGGTCGAGTTCGCCGATGGCGACCTCCATGAACTGATCGCGTGCCAGTTCGCTGCCAAACAGACGCGTGCCGTCCTCTTCCCAGGGCAGGTCCATCGCAGGGACCAGATAAAGGTCGGCGACTTCGTCCCACAGGTCGATTTCGGGCAGACGGCGGCCGAGCAGCATGATCGCCCATGCCTGCGTCATCAGCGCATCGGTGTCGGATACCAGCCATAAGGGCTGCTGCGCGAGCGCTTCGCGCGTCGCCGCGCGATGGCCGTCGAAGATCGCGAGCAGGTCGACCTCGTCGAGATTGGTGCCGTTCGCCTCGGCATAGGTACGGCCATATTCGGGAACGACGAGCCCGCCGAGCTGGAGCGCGAGGCGTGGTGCGAGCGTCGATTTCCCGGTGCTTTCAGCACCATGGAGGCAGATATGACGGGTCATAAAGCCAGCCTGCCCGTTGCCGCCGCGCGGCGCCACTGGAGAAGGCCGTCGATCGACAGGCCGAGCAGCACGACATAGACCGCGCTCGTCGCATAAAGGCCGCGCCAGGCAAAGAGTGGCACCGCGATCAGGTCGACCGCGATCCACAGCCACCAGCTTTCGACCCGGCGCCGCGCCAGCAGCCATTGCGCGGTGATGCTGAGCATCGCGATCGCGCCATCGACCCACGGCGCGATCGCGTCGGTGTAGCGATCCATCGCAAAACTCCAGCCGAACCATGCGGCGATTGTCGCGAGCGCAAAGCCCTGCCGCGCGCGGTCGGTCATCCAGCCGACGGGTATGCCGCTGTCGTCGCGGGCGCGCACCCAGGCGGCCCAGCCATACAGGTTGAGTGCGAAGAAAAAGCCCTGGAGCAGCATGTCGCTATAAAGCTTCGCCTCGAAGAAGACGAAGGCGTAGAGCGTGACCGCGACGAGCGCGAAGGGATAGTTCCACACGCTGCGCAGCGCGACGAGCGCGACATTGGTCAGCACGAACGCCGCCGCAATCCATTCGAGATAGCTCATGCCGCGGCCTCGTGACGTGGGCGCGTCCACAGCCCGTCGCGACTGATCCGTCGCTGCGGCGGTCGGCGCAGCACCGACCAGCCCGCGCGCGCGACCCAGCCCAGTTTCGCGAAGAGCGACGTACCCGCGCGGTGGTCCCACGCATGGTCGCCGCGTGCCCGGACTTCGCGCGCGATATCGCCATAGATGCCTGCGGCTGCTAGAACCGCCCAGCGGCTGCGCGGGGGCAGCTTGCGCGCGCCCCAGCGCGCCGATGCCTCATATTCCTCGGCCATTTCGGACAGCCACTTCGCCATCACCGACAGGCGCCCGCGAAAGGCGGGGTGCATATGCTGGCCCGGCGGGATGTCGAGTTCGACCATCCATTCAACCGGCAGGTAACAGCGATCGGCCGCCGCATCATCTGCCACATCGCGCGCGATATTGGCGAGCTGGAACGCGATACCGAGGTCAGACGCGCGGTCGAGCGTCGTTTCGTCGGCGGGGTCGATTCCCATTACCAGCGCCATCGCGAGGCCGACCGCGCCCGCGACATGGTAGGAGTAGCGTAGCAGGTCCGCCTCGCTGCGCGGGCGCCAGTCCTTGGCATCGAGTTCGAAGCCCGCGACGATATCGTCGATCACCCAGCGCGGGATCGCGACCTCAGTGAGCAGGAAGCCGAGCGCGTCGAACGCCATCTCGCCCGTCGGCTCGCCGGCAAACGCCCTGTCGGTCTGCGCGCGGATATGCGCGACGGCGGCGACGGGATCATGGTCCGGCTTCATCGCGCCGCCATGATCCTGCCCGTCGGTCAGATCGTCGGCGGCGCGGCACCAGGCATAGAGCAGCCAGACGCGTTCGCGTGTTTCGCGGTCGAAAAGCTGGCTGGCCAGCGCAAAGCTTTTCGATCCGCGCGCGATACTGTCGTGCGCGAAACCGTGGAGGGCATGTGCGTCATAGGCCCCCTCTTCGATCATTACAGATTTTCGGCCTTCATCGCGAAGATCGTCTGGTGCGGTACATAGGCCGCCATCTTTTCGAGCAGATCGTCGAGCCCTGCATCGACGATCATGATGCCGGCGTGCGCCGGCCTGATGAAGCCGACCTCGACCATGTTGCGGTTGAAGGCGATGAGGTCGTTATAGAAACCCGCGGCGTTGAGCAGCCCAACGGGTTTCGTATGATAACCGAGCTGCGCCCAGCTGATCGCCTCCCATAGTTCGTCCATCGTCCCGACGCCGCCGGGGATGGTGAGGAAGCCGTCGGAAAGGTCGGTGAACATCTTCTTGCGCTCGTGCATGCCCGACACGACGTGGAGTTCGGTGCAGCCGCGGTGCGCGACCTCGGCGCCGACGAGCGCTTCGGGGATGATCCCGATCACTTCGCCGCCTGCCTCCAGCGCGCTGTCGGCGACCGCGCCCATCAGCCCCAGCCGGCCGCCGCCATAGACGACGCCGATACCGCGCTCGGCGAGCGTGCGCCCGACATGACGCGCGGTTTCGATGTAGATCGGATCTTCGGGGGTCGCGGACCCGCAATAGACGGCAAGGCGTTTCATTTTTCTTCCAACATCAGATGGGCGGTCGCCTTGGCGCTGCCGACGACCCCCGGGATACCCGCGCCCGGATGCGTCCCCGCGCCGACGAAGTAAAGGTTCGAAATCACATCGTCGCGGTTGTGGGCGCGAAACCAGGCGCTTTGCCAGAGGACGGGCTCGAGGCTGAACGCGCTGCCGAGATGCGCCGACAGGTCGCGGCCGAAATCAGCGGGCGTGTAGTGGAAGCGGGTCACGAGGTTGGCGCGGAGGCCGGGGGCGACGCGGCGTTCGACTTCGTCGAGGATGGCGTCGGCGAATCGCTCGCCGAAAGCCCCGTCCCAGTCGGCCTTGGCCTTGCCGAGATGCGCGACGGGGGCGAGCGCATAGAAGGTCGAATGGCCGGGCGGCGCCATGCCGGGGTCGGTGATGCTGGGGTGGTGGAGGTAAAGCGAGAAATCGTCGGGGACTGTGCCGCCATAGATATCGTCGAGCAGTCCCTTGTAGCGCGGGCCGAAGAGGATGCTGTGATGCGCGATGTCGGGATAATCGCCCTTCACGCCGAAATGGACGACGAACAGCGAGGGCGACCAGCGTTTGCGCGCGAGGCTCTTGGCGACCTTTTTCCCGCGCGGATGGTCGGCGAGCAACGTCCGGTAGCTGTGCATCAAGTCGCCGTTGGTTGCGATCATGTCGGCATCGGCGTGCCAGCCGCTTTGCGTCGTGACCCCGGTCACGCGATCACCCGCTGTCTCAATCTTCGCTACCGGATCGCCGAGCCGCAGCGCCCCGCCCAATCGCTCGAACAGCCGCACCATGCCGCCGACCAGCGCGTTCGTCCCGCCCCGCGCGAACCAGACGCCGCCGTCCTTTTCGATCGTGTGGATCAGCGCATAGATCGCGCTCGTCGTCATCGGGTTACCGCCGACGAGCAGCGTGTGGAACGACAAGGCCTGCCGCAGCCTTTCGTCCTGCACATAGGAGGAAACGATCGAATAGACGCTGCGCCACGCCTGATATTTCATCAGCGCGGGCGCCGCTTTGATCATCGAGGCAAAGTCGAGGAACGCGACCGCGCCGAGCTTCACATAACCCTGCTCGTACACACCCTTCGAATATCGGAGGAAGCGGTCGTAGCCTTCGACGTCGGCGGGATGGAGCTTTGCGATTTCGGCGCGGAGCGCGGCTTCGTCGTGCGAATAATCGAAATTCGTGCCGTCGGGCCAGTTGAGGCGGTAGAAGGGCATCACCGCGACAAGGTCGACGTCGGCGGTCATATCCTGCCGGCTCAGCGCCCAAAGTTCCTGAAGGCACGGCGGATCGGTGATGACGGTCGGACCGGCGTCGAAAGTGAAGCCGTCGCGGACCCAGTGGTAGGCGCGCCCGCCGGGCTTGTCGCGCGCCTCCACGACGGTCGTTTGAACGCCCGCCGATTGCAGCCGGATCGCCAGAGCGAGCCCTCCAAACCCCGCGCCGACGACAATCGCGCGGCGGCTCATTTCCAGTCGCGCTTCGCCAGCGCGGCGATCGCGCGGCCGATCGGCACCGGGGGCTTCCCCGACAGAATGCGCAACTTGTCCGTCGTCGTCGACCGCCCGGCATAGAAACGCGCAATCAGGCCCGGCGACAGGCGATAGAAGCGTTCGAAGATACGATAGCGCGAGTCGGGCTCCGAAGCGCGGAAGGCCATCGCGCCGAGCATGCGATAGAAACGCTGGCGCCGCCACGACGCTGCCGCGCGGCCGCGGAGAATAGCGGGAAGGTCGGCGCGGTCGACGAGGTCCGGCAGCGCCGACACGGTGCGTACCGCATCGGACAAGGAATAGCCGGTCGTCGCGTGAAATGCGCCGGCGCGCACCCCGATTCGCGCGGTGCGGTCGGATGCGGGCCACAGCCGGTCGAAATCCCCGGCGATCACGACGGGCAGCACGCCGCTTTCCTCACGCGTCGTCGCGGCGACGTTCCAGCCCTGCGCCGCCGCATAGAACGCGATCCGTTCGCGGACGATTGGGGCGTCGAGATCGGCATCGTCGCTGTAATAAGTGTCCTCGACGAACAATGTCTCGGCATCGAAGGGGAGCAGATAGACGAAGCGGTAGCCGTCCAGCTGCTCGACGGTCGCATCCATCACGACGGGCTGTTCGACGCCATGCCCCCCCTTCACCGTCAGCGCCTGCCCGACAAATTTTTGCCACCCACAATCGAGGCCCGCGAATTTGGTGGCACCACGCGCGTCGATGACATGCTTTGCCGACAGGCGTCCGCCGCGCGCCAGCAGCAGGTGATCGGGCGCGACATGCTTGGCCTTGTCGGCGATGATATGCCCCGCGGGCAGTGCCGCGATGACGGCATCGGCGAGCGCTTCGCCGGTGATGCTCTTGTACCCCATGCGCAGCGTGCGGGCGTGCGACGGGAAGCGGACATCGTAGCGCGGCCAGTGATGGCGGACGAGCGGCGCGACCAGCCAGCGGTCTTTCTTTGCGATGTCGCTGTCGAAAAACGACCAGACATGATTGCCGCCGATCGGCCCCAGTTCGACCAGCCTTACGTCGAGGTCGGGGCGCTTCGCCGCGAGCGCGAGCGCCGCGAGCCCGCCGGCGAGCCCGCCGCCGACGATCGCGATGTCGCATTTATCGTTGCTCGGCCCCACCATGACTCCGCCTTAGCCACGCAAACGCGCGGGCGCAAAGCCATTGCAACGCGCGGCCGAGCGGCTAGCCTTATGCGATGACCGGCTGGCCGATCCTTTTTTCCGCACTCGCGATGACCGCGATCGTCGGCGTGCGCTATCTGATTACCAGCGGCGCCTTCGCCTTTGCGACGCGACTGAAGCACCCCGGCCTCTATCGCGGGTTAGAAGGGCAGATGCGGCGCGAGGTTGGCTGGAGCGTCGCAAGCGCGGCGATTTACGGCGTTCCGGCAGGCATCATCGCGTGGGGATGGCAGGCGCACGGCTGGACGCGCATCTACAGCGACATCGACGCCTTTCCGCTTTGGTATCTGCCACTTAGCCTCTTCGCCTATCTGCTGGTCCACGACACATGGTTTTACTGGACGCATCGATGGATGCACCGGCCTGCATTGTTCCGCATCGCGCACAGCGTCCATCACGACAGCCGCCCGCCCACCGCCTGGGCGGCGATGAGCTTTCATCCGTTCGAAGCGGTTACGGGCGCGGTCGTGATCCCGGCGCTGGTGTTTCTGATCCCGATCCATGTCGCCATTCTGGGGCTGGTTTTGGCGATCATGACGGTGATGGGCGTCGGCAATCATATGGGGTGGGAAATGTTTCCGCGCGCGCTTGTCCATGGACCCGCGGGCCGCTGGCTGATAACCGCGACGCATCATGAGCAGCATCACGCCGCTTACCGGGGGAATTATGGGCTCTATTTCCGCTTCTGGGACAAGGCGTGCGGCACCGATCTTGGCCTTGGCCATTTCGGCCGCGCTGCTGACCGCCGCAAGCGCGCCGCCACCGACAGTTGAGGTCAACGTCACCGGCCTGCGCAGCGCGAAGGGGCAGATACTCGTGTGCCTGACCACCAATCCCAAGGCGTTTCCCGATTGCAGCAAGGACAAGGGATCGGTGCGGATGGCGGTGAAGGCGGCCGACGCCGGCGACTTCGCAGTCCATGCGCCCTCGACGGGAACCTATGCGATCGCCGTCGTCCATGACGAGAACAGCAACAACAAATTGGACACCGCGATCTTCCTGCCCAAGGAAGGCTTCGGCTTTTCGCGCAACCCGACGATCACCGTCGGTCCGCCGAGCTTCAAATCGGCAAGCTTCGCGGTCGCGGGCGACATGCGCCAGTCGATCAAGATGAAATATATGCTCTAGTGAGGGCGCGGGCGGACGGCTAAAGCACGCGCGTGACCGCGCTCCTCTCCCGCATCGCCGCTTTCGCCGACCGCTGGCCAAAGCTTGTCGCCCTCCTGCTCGGCGCCGTTTCGGCCACCGGCTTCGCGCCGCTCCATTTCTGGCCGCTGACCTTGCTGGCCCTTGCGAGCTGGATGACGCTGGTTTCACGAGCCCCGCGCGGCTGGCGCGCCTTCGGTCTCGGCTGGGCGTTCGGCGTCGGCCATTTCGTCGTCGGCCTCAACTGGATCGCGACCGCCTTCACTTATCAGGCGGCGATGCCCGCGTGGCTCGGTTGGATCGCGGTCGTGCTGCTGGCGCTCTATCTGGCCGTCTATCCCGCGCTTGCCGCTTGGGGGACGTGGTTCGCGCAGAAAATCGTCGCCCCCGCGAAGGGCGGAACGACGCCATCCTTCATACTCGCCTTTTCCGCGCTTTGGACGCTGACCGAATGGCTGCGCAGCTGGGTGTTCACAGGCTTCGCATGGAATCCCCTTGCCGCCATTCAGGTGCAGGCGAGCGCGCCAGCGATCTGGATCGGGACCTATGGCACCTCGGCCCTCGCTATCTTGTTCGCCGGCGCGATCCTGCTGGCTTTTGAACGCAGGATGCGCGCCGCCCTCGCTTTAGCGCTGGCGCCGACGTTGACCATCGCAGCAGCATTATTCTTGATCGGGCATCAGAATTTTCAGGCGCAGGTCGCGCGCGACAGCGAAGGCAAAGGTAGAATTGTTCCCATCACCGTCGTCCAGCCCAATGTCGGGCAGGAGGATAAATGGGAGGGCAGTAAGGCCGACGCCAATTTCGCCAAGCTAGCACGCCTGACGACGCCAAAGGACGACACCCCACGCCTGATCCTGTGGCCCGAGGCGGCGGTGCCCGACTATCTCGAGGCGGGCTATCCCGCGCCCTATTATGATCGCTCGCCCGTCGAGGCGCGTATGCGGCTCATCAAACTGATGAATCCCGACGACCTGATGCTCCTCGGCGCGCTCAAGCTTGAACTCGACAAGAGCGGCGACGTCGTCGGTGCGCGCAACGCGGTGATGACCGTTCATGCTGACGGCACGCTCGGTCCGCGCTACGACAAGTCGCACCTCGTCCCCTATGGCGAATATCTACCGATGCGCCCGATCCTGTCCGCCATCGGCCTGTCGCGGCTCGCGCCCGGCGATATCGATTTCTGGCCCGGCCCCGGCGCGCGCACGCTCGACCTCGGCGCGTTTGGTCAGGTGGGGCTGCAAATCTGCTACGAAATCATCTTCTCGGGACAGGTTGTCGACCGCGCGCATCGCCCCGATTTTATCTTCAACCCGTCGAACGACGCGTGGTTTGGCGGCTGGGGTCCGCCGCAGCATCTGGCGCAGGCGCGGCTGCGCGCGATCGAGGAAGGCTTGCCCGTCGTGCGCGCAACGCCGACTGGGATCAGCGCCGTCATCGACGCCGACGGCCGCATCATCGAATCGCTGCCGATGCATGCTGCGGGCCGCATCGACACCGTCGTTCCGAAGGCGCATGCTCCCACGCTCTTCGCGCGCTATGGCAACGTGCTGCCGGTCGGATTTGCGCTGCTGTTGCTCGCGCTGGCCATTGCCTTTCGCCGGCGCGGACGCTAACAGCACGCCCACATAAAGCTTCCTTTATATCGGTCCACAGAAGGCTCTCCATGCGCAACAGCTTCCTCTTCACCTCCGAAAGCGTGTCCGAAGGACATCCCGACAAGGTGGCCGACCAGATCAGCGATTCGATCGTCGACCTGTTCCTGTCGAAGGACCCCGAAGCCCGTATCGCGTGCGAGACTCTGACGACGACGCAATTGGTCGTGCTGGCCGGCGAGATCCGCTGCAAAGGCGTATTCGAGAATAACGAATGGGCGCCGGGCGCGCTTGAGGAAATCGAAGCGACGGTGCGCAACACGGTGCGCGAGATCGGTTATGAGCAGGACGGCTTCCACTGGAAGACCTTCCGCTTCGAAAACAATCTGCACGGCCAGTCGGCGCATATCGCGCAAGGCGTCGACGAAAGCGGCGACAAGGACGAAGGCGCCGGCGATCAGGGCATCATGTTCGGCTACGCCTCGGACGAGACGCCCGATTTGATGCCTGCAACGCTCGATTACAGCCACAAGATCCTCGAGCGCATGGCAGCCGATCGCAAGGCCGGCATCGCGCCCTTTCTCGAACCCGACGCCAAGAGCCAGGTCACGCTGCGCTACGCCAACGAGCGCCCGGTCGAGGCAACCGCAATCGTTGTATCGACCCAGCATGCGCCCGGCTATTATTTCCACAATGGCGAAGGCGACGAAGCCAAATACACCGAGCTGCGCAAATATGTGCTCGGCGTGATCGCCGATGTGCTGCCCGCCGAACTTCTGACCGCGAATACCGTCTATCACATCAATCCCACGGGGCGGTTCGAGATCGGCGGACCCGATGGCGATGCCGGCCTCACCGGCCGCAAGATCATCGTCGATACCTATGGCGGTGCGAGCCCGCACGGCGGCGGCGCGTTCAGCGGCAAAGACCCGACCAAAGTCGACCGCTCGGCGGCCTATATCACTCGCTACCTCGCCAAGAATATCGTCGCCGCGGGCCTCGCGCGCCGTTGCACGATCCAGCTGAGCTACGCGATCGGCGTGGCCGAGCCGCTGTCGATTTATGTCGACCTGCACCGCACTGGCACAGTCGACGAAGGCAAGATCGAGGCAGTCATCCCGCAACTCGTGCGCCTGACGCCGAAGGGCATCCGCACCCACCTTGGGCTCAATAAGCCGATCTACAAGCAAACCGCGGCGTACGGCCACTTTGGTCGCACGTCGGAGGGCGACAGCTTCCCGTGGGAGCGCACCGACTTGGTTGACAAGCTCAAGGCCGCGCTCGCAAATTGAATGCGTCGCGGACGCCCGGCCGCCGCGCTGCTATCGACTTCGTGATGCTTTGAGGCCGCTTGCAGCGACCCGGCCTCGCGGCTAGGGGGCGCGGCATGACTGCTTACAAATCCGGCGATCCGACGACGATCAACCGCCTCTATGGCCGTTCGAAGGGCAAGCCCCTGCGCGCGGGCCAGCAGGATCTGATCGATACGTTGCTGCCGCAGATCGCGGTGCCGGAAGTTGGCGAAGTTACCGCGGAGCGTTTGTTTGGATACGACCGCCCGCTCCATTTCGAGATCGGTTTCGGCGGCGGCGAACATATGGCGGCGCGGGCGGATATGCTGCCCGATCATGGCTTTATCGGCGCCGAGCCCTTCGTCAACGGCGTGGCCCAGGCCCTCGTCCATATTGCGGGCGATCATGGCGCGAAGTTGCCGCTGGGCAATGTCCGCATCCATCATGGCGACGCCCTGGAAGTGCTGCGGCGGATTCCCGACGGGGCGCTGAGCTTCGCCTATCTGCTCCATCCCGATCCCTGGCCCAAGGCCCGCCATGCGAAGCGCCGGATGATGAACGACGGGCCGCTCGACCTGATCGCGGCGAAGCTGAAGCCCGGCGGCGAGTTCCGTTTCGGCACCGACCATCCGATCTATCTTCAGCACGCGCTGATGGTGATGCGCCGCCACCGTCACCAGTTCGAATGGCTGGCGCAGGATTCGCAGGATTTCCAGATTCGTCCCGGCGGCTGGCCCGAGACGCGCTACGAGGCCAAGGCGCGCGCGCACGGGCATGAGGTGTGGTACGCGCGCTATCGTCGCCGATCGTAACGCCGAGCCCAAGATCAGGCTGCGGCGGGAATCGCTTCGGCTTCCGCGAGTATCGCCTTCGGAACGAGCATATCGGGGTCGCGGCCATAGGCGCGCAGAAAGAGGATGGCCGCAAGCCGCGCCCGGGCATCTTTCTGCTTAGCGGTCGGGGGAGCAGCGATTCCCCACAGGCTCTGAAAATGAAAATGCGCCGTGGCAAAGCCGACGAGGTCGTCGCCCGCCGTCATGAAATCATCGGTCCACAACAGGTCGGCAAAATTGACGCGGATATAATCGGCAATCTTGACGCGCGTGCGCGAGGGGCCGCGCTCGAAAAAGGTCCGCACCAGTTCGGGGTGGCGGTCGGATAGCGAGCTCACCAGACGGTACATCTGCACCGCCAATGGCGACACCATGCGTTCGATGACCGAGCGCGACAGGTTGGTCAGCTTCTCGAGCGGCGTGTCGCCCAATCCGGAAAAGTCCATTCCGCCGCGAACCGACGCGGTCGTGTCCTCGATAACGGCGACGAACAATTCCTCTTTCGACGAAAAATAGGACCAAAGCGTACGCTTCGACCCACCGAGTTGGGCGGCAATCGCCGACATGGTGGTTCCGTCAAACCCATTTTCGAAAAAATGCTGGCGGGCGACACCGATGATTTCCGCGCGCTTTGCGAGGCGCTGAGTTTCTCGCTTACCGATCTTCATGGGAACCATATGGTACGCCTTACATCTCAGTTCAAGCCCATATCGGGCGGAGATGCTATGCCCAAAAGTTATAATCGCACACATTATCGTACCATTTTTTCCAAGTTCTATCTCATATAATTTAGTTATAGTATTGATTTAAAATGATTAAAATACGGTACTATATAGTACCATATTTTTATTGACTTTGGCGGCGCGAATCGCGAATAAAAGGGTACCAAGCAGTACCACAAAGGATTCGCAAATGACTCTCCCCCGCCTTCGCGGGCTGGCCATGCTTTTGGCCGGCTCCGCGACGTTGACCGCTTGCGCCTCGGTTCCCGACCTCGGCGCGCGCCCGGAAATCGCCGCCCCCCAAAGCATCGCCAGCGCGGCGAGCCTCAGCGCCGACGCGGCCGAATGGCCCGCCGCCGGCTGGTGGCAGGGCTATGGCGATGCGCAACTCGACACGCTGATGCGCGAAGCGATCGCCGGATCGCCCGATCTGCGCATGGCCGCCGCGCGGCTGCGTCAGGCCGATGCCTATGCCCGGCAGGCGGGCGCCGCGCTGGCGCCGCAGATCGACGCGACGAGCAGCGCCGGCTTCGTCCAGCAGAGCGAGAATAACGGCGTCCCCGCGCAGTTCGTCCCCGATGGCTGGGAAAGCACCGCCAAGGTGGGGATCGGCTTTTCGCTCGACCTCGACCTGTGGGGCAAGAACCGCGCGACGCTCGCCGCCGCCAAGTCCGACGCGCTCGCCGCACGCTATGAGGTCGAAGAGGCGCAGCTGACGCTGACCGCCGCGATCGCCTCCAGCTATGCCGAGCTGGCGCGGCTCCATGCCCAGCGCGACGTCCTCGACCGCACCGTCCAGAACCGCCTTGAAACGCTGAAGCTTGTCAGCGACCGCGTCTTCGCGGGCCTCGACAATCAGGCGGCGCTCAAACAGGCCCGCTCGCGCGTTCCGGCGGCCAAGGCCGAACTCGCCGCGACCGACGAAGCGATCGCGCTGACGAAGAACAGCATCGCCGCGCTCACCGGCGCCGGTCCCGACCGCGCGCTGACGATCAGCCGTCCCGCTGTCGCGCTCGAAACCGCGCGTAGCGTGCCGTCGAACGCGTCGATCGACCTTGTCGGTCGCCGGCCGGACATCGCCGCGGCGCTCGCCGGGGTCGACGCGCAGTCGAGCCGGATCAAGGCCGCGCGCGCCGCCTTTTATCCGAACATCAACCTGTCGGGCCTGATCGGCCTGCAATCGCTCGGTATCGGCAATCTGGCGCAGGGCAGTTCGCTCTATGGCAATGCGGGCCCCGCGATCAGCCTGCCGATCTTTCATGGCGGCGCGATCAGCGCGCAATATCGCGGCTCGCGCGCGCAATATGACGAAGCCGTCGCGCGCTATGACGCCACGGTCATCGCCGCACTCCACGACGTCGCCGACACGCTCGTCAGCCGCCGCGCGCTCGGCGACCGGCTCGCTTATTCGCTCGCGTCGATGAAGGATGCCGAGAGCGCGCATGCGCTGTCGCGTCAGCGCTACGAACGCGGGCTCTCCTCCTATCTCGACGTCCTCAGCAACGAGGAAAATGTCCTGCAGGCGCGGCGCAGCGTCGCCGATCTGCAGGCGCGCGCCTTCACGCTCGACGTCCAGATGGTCCGCTCGCTCGGCGGCGGATTCACCAAGGCCTGACCTCTCCCCCAAGAAACGAAGGAATATCCCCATGACGACGATGACTTCCAAACGCCAGCGCGTGCTGCGCTGGCTGGCCTACGGCGTGGCCGCAAAGCTCGCGATTTTCGGAGCCGCCTGGCTGTTCGCGGCCGCAGCGCAGCAAATCATGACGCCCGCGCTCTGACCCCTTCCCCCTCGATGATTTTCAAAGGATTTGACCATGACCAGTGTAGCTCTTCTCGAACATGCCGATGACTTCCGCGATACCGACGGCGCGCGGCCCGCCGACCTGACCCCGGCCGACAAAAAGGCCGAGATCGGACGCAAGCGCAAAAAGCTGTTCGCCGCGCTCGGCGGCGCGGTGCTTGTCGCGGGCGCCGGTTACTGGATGCTCGCCGACGGCGATATCGTCGCGACCGACAATGCCTATGTCGCGGCGGATTCGGCGCAAGTGACCCCGCTCGTTTCGGGCGCGGTGACCAAGGTGTTCGTCGCGAACACGCAGAATGTGAAGCGCGGCGATGTCCTGATCCAGCTCGACGACACCGACGCGAAGCTCGCGCTGGCGCGCGCCGAGGCCGACTATGCCCGTGCGCGCCGCCAGTTCGGTCAGGCGGTCGCGACGAGCGGCTCGCTCGCCGCACAGGTCGGCGCCGGATCGGCGCAGATCGGCGAAGCGCAGGCACAGGTGCAGGTCGCTAATGCCGCGCTCGCCAAGGCGCGCGTCGACCTCGACCGCCGCGCCGGCATCGCTGACGGCGGCGCCGTGTCGGGCGAGGAACTGACCGTCGTCCGCAACGCCTATGCCGCGGCGCAAGGCAATCTGGCGCAGGCGAAGGCCGGGCTTGCCGGAGCCGTCGCCGCACGCGGTGCCGCACAGGGGTCGCTCGCCGCGAACAATGCGATGATCGCGGGCGTTTCGGTCGACGGCCACCCCGACGTGCTCGCCGCCAAGGCAAAACTCGATCAGGCGCGCGTCGACCTTGAGCGCACCGTGATCCGCGCGCCCGTCGATGGCGTCGTCACCAACCGCCAGGTTCAGGTCGGCCAGCGCGTTTCGGCGGGCAGCGTCGCGATGACGATCGTCCCGATCGGCGCCGTGTACGTCGATGCCAACTTCAAGGAAGGCCAGCTCGAACGCGTTCGCGCCGGCCAGCCGGTCGAACTGACCTCCGACCTTTATGGCGCCGACGTCGTCTTCCACGGCCGCGTCGAGGGCTTTTCGGGCGGCACCGGGTCGGCGTTCTCGCTGATCCCGGCACAGAATGCGACGGGCAACTGGATCAAGGTGGTTCAGCGCCTTCCCGTCCGCGTCTCGCTCGATCCCAAGGAGCTCAAGAAGCACCCGCTGCGCGTCGGCCTCTCGATGGAAGCCGAAATCGACGTCGCGAGCCGCCGGAAGGAACGCCCGTGAGCGCCGCGGGCGCCCAACGCGCCGGGAATGAGGGCCACAGCTCGACGATCCTGACGGGCACGACTTTGCTGCTCGCCGGGGTCGTCCTGGCGGTCAGCAACTTCATGGTCGTGCTCGACACCACGATCGCGAATGTGTCGGTCGCGCATATCGCCGGCGGCCTCGGCATCTCCTCGTCCGAGGGCACATGGGTGATCACATCCTATGCCGTGGCCGAGGCGATTTGCGTCCCGCTCACCGGCTGGCTCTCGCGGCGCCTTGGCACCGTGAAACTCTTCGCCGGCGGCATGCTCGGTTTCGGTATCTTCTCCTTCCTCTGCGGCACCGCGACGAGCCTCACCATGCTCATCGCCTTTCGCATCGGGCAGGGGATTTGCGGCGGCCCGCTGATGGCGCTCAGCCAGACGCTGCTGCTGCGCGTGTTCCCGAAGGACAAGCATGCGATGACGATGGGGATCTGGGCGATGACGACGCTGACCGCGCCGATCTTTGGCCCGATCCTCGGCGGCACCATCTCCGACAGCTGGGGCTGGCACTGGATCTTCTTCATCAACGTTCCCGTCGCGGCGATCTGTGCCTTCACGGCGTGGACGGTGCTGCGGAAAGCGGAGACCGAAAAGGTCAGCGAGCCTGTCGACGGGTTTGGCCTCGTCCTGCTCGTCCTGTGGGTCGGCGCGTTGCAGCTGATGCTCGATCTTGGCCGCGAACATGACTGGTTCAGCGCCGATATCATCATCCAGCTTGCGATCATCGCGATCGTCGGTTTCGCCAGCTTTCTGATCTGGGAACTGACGGCGGATAAGCCGGTCGTCGACCTTCGGCCCTTCCGGCATCGCGGCTTCACCGTCTCGGTCATCGCGCTGGTGTTCGCTTATGGCACCTTCTTCGCGAGCCTCGTGGTGATCCCGCAATGGTTGCAGGGTGCGATGGGCTACACCGCGACCTGGGCAGGCTATGCCACCGCGTTCAACGGCGTGGCGGCGGTGCTGATGGCGCCGATCGTCGCGAAACGGATGACTGAGGTCGACCCGCGCCGGCTGGTGTTCATCGGTGTGCTCTGGCTCGCCGGCACCTCGCTGCTCCGCGTCTTCTGGTGGAATAGCGGGTCGGACTTCTGGACGCTGGCGCTCCCCCAGCTGATCCAGGGTGCGGGCATGCCCTTCTTCTTCGTGCCGCTCACGACGATTGCGCTGGGTGCGGTCGATGAAGAGGAAACGGCGTCGGCGGCAGGGGTGATGAACTTCCTGCGGACGATGGCCGGGGCGGTCGCGGTCGCGATCTCGACGACGCTCTGGTACGACGGCGCGCAGGAAAAGCGCGATGGCCTCTCGGGTGTCCTCCACGGCACGCAGGCGGCGATCGATGGGATGATGGCGAAGGGCTACAGCCTCGAACAGGCGCGGCTGATCGTCAGCCAGATGGTCGACAAGGAAGCCACCGCGCTGGCGACCGGACAGACCTTCGTCTGGGCCGCCTTCGTCTTCGCTGCCGCCGCCTCGATCATCTGGCTCGCTCCCCGGCCGACCCGCGCCGTGGACACAAGTTCGGTGCACTAGGAACGCACCGTCGGACGTTCCGGGCGGGCAAAGTCCCCCTCCCTACCCTGGGCTCGCCCGGAACGACCATAGTCGGCGCGAGCCGGTCGATCTCTCCCCCGTGTCGGCCGGCTCGCGTTCGAACCCCCGCCCCCAAGGAAAAACCGAAACGCGATTCTGCGTGACGGGACTTTTGTACCCAAAATTCAAGCAACAAGGATATCTATCATGACCAACATCACCACCCGACCCCGCCGCGCCGGATATGGCAAGGCCGCCGCGCTCTGGCTCGTCTTCGCCGGCGCTTCCATCATCGCGATGGACCATCCCGCCGATGCTGCGACCACCGCGGCCCCCGCGACGATCGCGGTCGACAACACCCCGCCCGCGATCGTCTTTGCCTTCGAGCCGACGATCATGGTGCATGTCGACGGCAAGCCCGTGCTTCGCGCGATGCAGACGCCGGGCGTCCAGCGTGTCGTCAACACGCGCGCGCTGCTGCTCCGGTCCGGGAACGCCTATTATCTGCGCGCCGGTGGCCGCTGGCTGACGACGGCAAGCTTGTCGGGCCGCTGGGCGGTTGCGGGCGCCGTACCTGCGAACGTCACGCAGGCGCTCGCCGAGGCGACCGGGCAAAAGCTCGCCGATCCGATGGACAAGCCGTCCGACGATGTCGCCGCGCTGCTACGGGCGGGCCGGGCACCGGTGATCGTCGTGCGCAGCGACGCCGCCGAACTGATCGCCGTATCGGGCGAGCCGAAGTTCGCACCGATCGCGGGCACGACGCTCGCTTATGTCGCGAACACGCCGGCCGATGTGTTCGTCACGGCGAACACCAACTGGTATATATTGTTGTCGGGCCGCTGGTTCGTCGCGCCCTCGGCGAAGGGCCCGTGGACTTATGTCGCGCCCGACCGGCTTCCCGCCGACTTCGCGCGCATTCCCGCCGACAGCCCGAAAGCCGCGGTGCTCGCCTCGGTCGCGGGTACGCCGCAGGCCAAGGCGGCGGTTGCCAGCAATTCGGTCCCGCAGACCGCGACGGTCAACCGCAAGCAAGCGCAATTCGCCGCGAGCTATGACGGCAATCCCGATTTCGTCGTCGTGCAGGGAACGACGCTCACCTATGCGCGCAATGCGGCGGTGCCCGTGATCCGCGTCGATGCGAGCCATTATTATGCGGTCTCGAACGGCGTCTGGTTCGTCGCGTCCTCGCCGCGCGGCCCATGGGTCGTCGCGACGAGCGTCGCGCCGGCGATCTATACGATCCCGGCGAGCTCGCCGCTCCATTATGTGACCTATGTCCGCGTTTATGGCGTGAGCGGCGACAGCGTGCGGGTCGGCTATACGCCGGGCTATTATGGTGTCGTGTCGACCGGCGCCGTCGTCGTCTATGGCACCGGCTATCGCTGCACGGCGTGGGTCGGCTCGGTCTGGTACGGCTGTCCCGCCACCTATGCGCCCGCCGCCTATTGGTACGGCGCCGCCTATCCGGTCGCCGGGGCGTGGAACGTCTATGGCCAGTGGGGCAATGCCGTCGTCTCGGGCACGGCGGCGGCTTGGGCCAATCCGTGGACCGGCAATTACGGCCGCGCGGTCGAGGGCGGCTATTACAATCAGGCGACCGGCGGGCGCGGGGTCGGACAGGCGGCGGTGAACACCAACGCCTATACCGGCACCACGACCGCAGCGGCGCGCGGCGTGCGCTACAACCCCCAGACCGGCAACGTCGTCGCGAGCGAAGGCGTCGCCGCCTATAATCCGTACACCGGACAGGCGGGCGCCGCGAACCACCGCGAGGTCTATAACACCAACACCGGCCGCCAGACGAGCATGGCGGGCGCGGCGGGTGCCGGGCCCGAGGGCGCGGGCGCGGTCGGCGGTTTCTCGACGACGGGATCGGGCGGCAATGCCGCGGGTGTCGGCGGCGTCTACTACGACCGCGACAGCGGTTCGGTGAACGGCGGCGGCGCGGTCAAGGTCGGCGACGACGTCTATGCCGGGAAGAATGGCGACGTCTATCAGAAGACCGACAGCGGCTGGGAACAGGTCGAGCGGAACAATGCGCAGAACCGGAGCCAGTCGGCGACGCGCTCGCAGAGCGGCCCGGTCGACCGCGAGCAGGTGTCACGCAATCGCGGGTCGACCGGCAACGCCGCCTCGACCAATCGCCAGCGCCCGGAGCGCGGCAACGGCGGCTTCACCGGCGGCAAAGGCGGCAGCCGTCCGTCGATTGGTGGCGGCACTCGTCCCGCGAAAGGCGGTGGCCCCCGCCGACGCTGACTTGAGGATCCGGGGTGCGCCCGCCGCGCACCCCGGACGATCAATCAGCCGTCGTGAAATCGATCGCCTTCGACCCCACGGGCATGTCGATCGTCAGTCCGTCGAAGCCGAGCTTCCACTGCGACGTGGGCCGAACGTCGCTGAGCCCGCGCGCGAAGATCTGGAGCAGCACCCGGTTATCGGGCGCGATCGGGCCGAGATGGTTGAAGACGAGCATGCGCACCCCGGCGTCATTCGCCTGCTGCGCCGCCTGAACCGGGGTCACATGATAATGGCCGACCCCCTCAATCGCCTTCGCCAGCCGCTTTGCACCGCTATCCTTCAATGCCTTGGCAAAGGTCGCGCGCATTACCTCGCTCTGCCCTTCGTGGACGAGCAGGTCGGCGCCCTTCGCCACGCGGACGAGATTGGGTGAGAGTGCGGTATCGCCCGACACGACGACCGAGCGGCCCTTGTAATCGAAGCGATAGCCGACCGCGGGATAGACGGGCTCGTGCATCACCTGAAAGGCGGTGATGCGAAGCCCGCCCGCATCGTGGATCACGGTCGAGGCCATATGGTCCACGCGCTCTTCCTCGCTCGCGAGGCCGAACGGCCGCGCGACCAGCAGCGCCGCCTCCGCATCGAGGCCGTGGCTCGTGCCGCGATAGCTCGCGTCGGCGGCATAGGTGAGGTTCACGCCGTCGACGAGCTTGTCGACCCCGGTGGGGCCATAGACCGCGAGCGGTCCCGGACGCCCCGCCACCCAGCCCTGCATGCGAAATTCGCCGAGGTCGCCGATATGATCCGAATGGAAATGGGTGAACAACACCCCGTCGAGCTTGTCGAACGGGAAACGCCACATGCTGAGCCGGTTCGCCGATCCGGGGCCGGTATCGACGACGAAGAGCTGATCGCCGGCCATCACCAGCGTACACGCCTTTGCGCGGACCATGCTCGGCGGCGGCGCCGAAGTGCCGCACAGCACGACCTTCAGATGATCCGCCTGCGGCCGCACCGCACCCTGGCTTGCGACCGCCTGGCGAACGCCGCGGACGAACAGCCAATCCTGCACCGCCGGAAGCTGGAGCAGAAGGAAGCCCGCTCCCGCGAGCAGCACCAAAGCCAGCGCCAACCGGCGCCATTTCGACCGCAACATAATCTCACTCTCCCGGTTGCGGCCTGGCCGCTATCTCAGTTTCCGTTCAAAAGTCCGATCGCCCGATCGAGTTCGCCCCCGACATGTCCGGCGGCGCTCAAGCGAACCATGTTTTCGACGTCGACCCCGAGGCCGCCGAGCCCGAGCGCGATCATGTCGGACAGCATCGCCGCGACCTCGGCGGCGTCCGCGCCCTTTTCGATGAGCCCGCCCATCAGCGCCTGACAGCAGCCGAGCCAAAAGAGCACGCCGCCGCGATCGGCCGCCGCGACGAGGCGATGCACGGCCCCGACATCACGCAAATCGGCGATCACGCCGCGGTTGAGCACATGATCCTCGAGCGTCATGCCGCGCGCACTGCGCATCAGCACCGCCGCGCGTTTGCGTTCGCAGAAGGCAAAGGCGGCAGCGCCGATCATGCCGCCGCACAGCCGCGCCAGCGGGTCGCGCTCGTCTTTGTTGAGCGCACCGATCAGCGCCTCGATATCGCCGCGGATCGCCTCGCCGATCGCGTTCGCAAAGCCATATTTGTCGCCGAAATGATTGAAGAAGGAGCCTTTGGCGACCCCGGCCGCCGCGACCAACTCATCGATCGCGATGGCGTCGATCGGCCGCTGGGCGAGCAGGTCGAGCCCGGCGTCGAGCAAGGCGGTGCGGGTGCGGGCGGCGCGGGGGGACAGCGGCTGGTCGGTCATCATTCCTCACAGTTGACTAAATAGTCATATCAGCTAAGTTGACCAGATAGTCAACAGCGAGTCTCGGACGATGAGCATTACACGGGCAGAGGATATCGCGCATGTGCGCTTCGCCGCGCCGGACCTCGGCGCGATGCGGGCATTCCTCGAGGATTTCGGACTGTCCTGTTTCGAGCAGGACGGGCGGCTTTATGGCCGCGGGTCCGATGGCGCGCCTTTCGCGCACGCCACGGAAATGGGCGAAGCGGGCTTCCGCGGCCTCGCCTTCCGCGTCGCGAGCCATGCCGATCTCGAAGCGCTTGCCGCAGCCGACGGCGCGACGGTCGAGGCAGCCGAAACGCCCGGCGGCGGCCATGTCGTGCGTCTGACCGACCCTGACGGCAATATCGTCGAAGCGGTGGCGGATCAGGCGTGGAGCGAACCCGCGACGCCCGAAAGCGAAGCCCCCTTCAATTCGGCCGCGGCGCGCCGCCGTCTGCGGACGCCTGTTCGCGTCGCGCAAAGTCCGTCGCACGTCCGCCGCCTCGGCCATGTCGTGCTCAACGTCGCCGATTTCCGGACGTCCGAGGCGTGGTACAAGGCGCGCTTCGGCTTCATCACCTCCGACGAGATCGAGGCGGCGCCGGGGCTCGCGATCGGCGCCTTCATGCGCTGCGACCGCGGCGACACCCCGACCGACCACCACACATTGTTCCTCGCGCAACTACCGCCCGGCCCGGGCTTCAACCATGCCGCGTTTGAGGTCGAAGGTCTTGACGACCTGATGGCGGGGCATGCGCATCTGAAGCGCGAAGGGCGTACCGCCGCCTGGGGCGTCGGGCGGCATGTGCTCGGCAGCCAGATCTTCGATTATTGGAAGGATCCGTGGGGCCACGAACTCGAACATTGGACCGACGGCGACCTGTTCGCCGCCGCCGATGGATCGCGCCTGTCGAACATCCGCGAACTGCTCGACGTGCAATGGGGTGCACCCTTCCCCGCGCTCGCTGGCAAGCGCGCGCCGAAACCCGAAACGATCGGCAAGCTCCTCGCCTTCCAGCTTCGCCTCAAGCGGCTGTTCCGCCGCAAGCCAAAGGATATCGCAGCATGAAAATCGCAGCTTATGAACAGGATGGCGCGCGCCGCATCGGCATCGTGCGCGACGACACGATCGTCGATGCCGGTTTCGACGGCGACATGATCGAGCTGATCGCACGCTGGGACGAACACCGCCCAACATTCGAGGCACTGGGCGACAACAACGCGGTCCCGCTCGCTGACGTCCGTCTCGCCCCGCCCCTCGCGCGGCCGGGCAAGATCTTCGCGATCGGCCTCAACTATGCCGACCATATTGCCGAATCGAAGATGGAGACGCCGCAGCGGCAGGTCTGGTTCACCAAGGCGCAGACCTCGATCAACGGCCCCTTCGACCCGATCCTGATCGCCAAAAACACCTTCACCGCCGACTATGAGGTCGAGCTCGTCGCGGTGATCGGTAAGCGCGGCAAGCATATCGCCGCCGAAAACGCGCACGGTCACGTCTTCGGCTATTGCGTCGGCAACGACGTCACCGAACGCATGTGGCAGCATGCCGGCCCGCAATGGTCGCTGGGCAAGTCGTTCGACACGCACGCGCCGATCGGTCCGTGGATCACCACCGCCGACGAGATTGCCGATCCGCACGCGCTTGATCTGCGCTGTTTCGTCAACGGCGAACAGCGCCAGTCGTCGAACACCGGCCACCTCGTCTTCGACCTGTGGCAACAGATCGAGCATCTGTCGGCGGCGATGACGCTCGAGCCCGGCGACCTGATCTTCACCGGTACCCCGGGCGGTATCGGCGCGGCGATGGATCCGCGCCAATTCCTGAAACCCGGCGACGTCGTGCGCTGCGAAATCGACGGCCTCGGCATGATCGAAGGGGTGATGGAGGCCGAGGCGTGAACGGCCAAAACGCAGAAGATTGCGACGTCCTCATCGTCGGTGCGGGCCCGACCGGGTTGACGCTCGCGCTGCTGCTCGCGCAGCGTGATATAAAAGTCATCGTCGCCGAACGCGCACCCGAACCCTATCCCCTGCCGCGCGCCGCGCATATCGACCATCAAATCCTGCGGGTGTTCCAGGAACTTGGGATCGCCGACGAAATCGTCGCGACCTGCCGCCACAGCGCGCGCTATGATTTCCTGACGGCCGACGGACAGGTGCTGCTTCGTCTCGACGGCGCCGACCGGATCGCCGCGGGCGGCTGGCAAAGTGCGAACATGATCCACCAGCCCTCGATCGAGCGCGCGTTGCGCCGCGCGGTTGCGGCCGCCCCCAATATCGAGCTGCGCGAAGGCTGGCGTCTGACCGATCTGGGCGAAGACGCCGACGCGACATTCGAAACGCCCGGCGGTGTCCGCAGCGTCGCCGCGCGCTTTCTGGTCGGTGCCGACGGCGCGCGCAGTACGGTGCGCGATCTGCTCAAAATCGGCATCGACGATCTCGGCTTCGAGGAAGATTGGCTGATCGTCGACACGATCGTTCGCGACGCATCGCGCCTGCCCGACATCAACCTGCAAATCTGCGACCCCGCGCGCCCGACAACCTGCGTATTGATGGGCGAAGGCCGGCATCGCTGGGAGTTCATGCTCAAACCCGGCGAAACCGCCGAGGAATTGCTGGGCGACGGCATGATCGAACGGCTGCTCGATCCGTGGGACGTGAGAGGCGCGATCGAGATCGAGCGCAAGGCGGTGTACCGTTTTGCCGCGCGGATCGCCGAGACGTGGAAAAAGGGCCGCCTGTTCCTCGCCGGCGACGCCGCGCATCAGATGCCGCCCTTTGCCGGGCAAGGGCTCTGCTCGGGGGTACGCGATGCGGCCAATCTGGCCTGGAAACTCGCGGCCGTCCTCCATGGCGACGCCGGCGCGCATATTCTCGAGACCTATCAACCCGAACGCGAACCCAATGTGCGCGCGATCGTCGGCCTCGCGATGATGATGGGCCGGATGGTGTGCATCACCGATCCCGACGCCGCGGCGACACGCAACGCACAGATGCTGGCCGCTCGCGCGGCGAACCCTGAACCGGCAGGCGCGAGCGCGTTTCCCGACATCATGACGGGGCTCATCGCCCATGGCACCGCGGGCGCAGGAAATTATTTCCCGCAGCCGGTGGCAGGCGCGCATCGCCTCGACGACTTGCTCGGCGGGGGACCGTGGATCATCACCAGGGAAGCCTCGATCGAATTGGACGGAATCAAGGTCGCCTCGCTTGGGGCGACAGGTGCGTTTGCGCAGGGACTGGGCCAGTGGCTCGACGCGCACGGTGCCCGCGCGGTACTTGTCCGGCCCGATCGTTATGTCTTCGGCAGCGGCTCACCCCAGGAGCTTGCGGAGCGATACCGCATCCTGTTGCGCGAAGCCGACCGGGAGATGCTGGCGGTCACGTGAAACAGTAAATGCCGTCGGCCAGGAACGGGCATCGCGACCATGGGGCGGCGCGCGGAGCGGCGATCCGAATTGCAGCAATCGCTTCGTTCAGTTCCGACCTGTGGCCTTTCCGCTACCCGAGGATATCGTCGCCCGACTCGCGCTTTGGCGGGTCCGCTTGCCGAAGGCGGTTTTCGCGCAGCGCCAGTTCTTCGTAGCGGCACAGCGGGATCGCGGCTTTGTCGTCGGGCCGATCCTTGTACGTTTCGCGGCGGGTTTTCTTGCCGGGCATGACGACGTCACCCTAAACCACACGTCGCGCACAAACAAATATAGAGCCCGCCATCGCGCAAGAGGCGATGGCGGGCTTGATCAAATGCCCGGTCAGCCCTGGATAAAGGCGAGGATGTCGGGATTGATGACTTCGGGGTGCGTCGTGCACATGCCGTGCGGAAAGCCTTCGTAGCTCTTGAGCGTGCCATTCTTCAGCAGCTTGGCCGAAAGCGGACCCGAATCGGCATAGGGCACGACCTGGTCGTCGGTGCCGTGCATCACCAGCACGGGCACGTCGATCGCGCGCAGGTCGTCGGAGAAGTCGGTTTCCGAAAAGGCCTTGATGCACTCATATTGCGATATCGCAGCGCCCATCATGCCCTGGCGCCACCAGTTGCGAACGGTGGGCTCCGAAACTTTCGCCCCCGGCCGGTTGAAGCCGTAGAAGGGGCCCGCAGCCACATCGTGGAAGAATTGCGCGCGATTGGCGTTCTGCGCGGCGCGGAAGCCGTCGAAAACCTCGAGCGGCAGGCCGCCCGGATTGGCATCCGTTTTGAGCATGATCGGCGGCACCGCGCCGATGATCACCGCCTTGGCGACGCGGCCCGGCTTGGCGCGGGCGACATAATGGACGGCTTCGCCGCCGCCGGTCGAATGGCCGATGTGGATCGCGCCCTTGATGTCGAGCGCGTCGGTCAGTTCGGCGACGTCGGCGGCATAGGTGTCCATCTCGTTGCCCGTCCAGGTCTGGCTGGAACGGCCATGACCGCGGCGGTCGTGCGCGATGACGCGGAAGCCCTTTTCGAGGAAGAACATCATCTGGTTATCCCAGTCGTCCGCGGACAGCGGCCAGCCGTGATGGAAGACGATGGGGGTCGCGTCCTTCGGGCCCCAATCCTTGTAAAAGATTTCGGTGCCGTCGGTCGTTGTGATGAAGCTCATGTCACTGCCTTTCGTTGCGGGGCAAATGGGATGCCTGTTAGCGATACCCCTTTTCGGCCCCGGACGTGATGGCTTGAATTACCCATAGGTTTAGGAACCCTAACCCTTCGCCGGGGACAGGTTCGCTTATTCGATGGTCATTTTGGTGACATCGCCGACCGGGTGCCGTTCGAGCGCGGCGGCGCAAAATAAGAGGGGCGGCCCATTTAGGTGCCGCCCCAGTTATGTGGATCCGTCGGGGAGAGGGAGAGGACGGTCCGGAGATTGGTGTGTCAGACTGTCTTAGCGCGACGCCATCTGGCTGTCGGTTTCGACTTCGGCGACGCCGGCGATCTTCAGCGCGGCGCGGAACTGCTTGGCGGCGGCGCGTTCATTGCCTGCTTCGCACAGCTTCTTGCCGGTCGAAACAAAGCGCTTGGCGCTCGACTGCTTGGCGCCTTCGACACCGCCGGCGGCGACATGCGCCTGTTCGGCGAGGCCCGAGCAGCGATAATCGCTGGCCGACTGAGCGTAAGCGGGGCTTGCGGTTGCGATCAGGCCGGTGAACGCGAGTGCCGAAGCGGCGACGATCGCGAAAGCGGCAGGAAAGCGGCGATAAGAGGAGAGCTGATAGGCCATGGGAGAGATTTCCTTTCGTTTCGTTGTGCAACCTTTTTAGTCGCGGTTGCGCACTTAGATAATCCTCTATAATCTGCAAGTGCTTTGAAGCAGGATTTAACAATCCCCCATGGGGTGCTCGACGGGATCGAAGCCTTCCTGCGTGTTGCGGAAAGGCGGAGCTTTTCCGCCGCGGCGGTCGACCTTGGCGTCTCTCCATCGGCGATCAGCCAGATCATCAAGGGACTGGAAGCGCGCGTCGGCGCACCCTTGTTCATGCGCACGACGCGCAGCGTCGGGCTGACGCAGGCGGGCGAAATGTTCCTCGAGCGTGCCGCGCCGGCCTATGCCGGGCTCGGCGACGCCTATGAGGCCGCGCGCAACCTCGGCAACCGGCCTGCGGGCCGACTGCGCATCAACCTGATGCGCGGCGCGGTCCAGCCTTTGTTCGAACCGATCATCGCGGGCTTTTGCGAAACCTATCCCGAGATCGAGCTCGAAATCTATGCCGAGGACGCGCTCGCCGACCTCAGCGCCGGCGGGTTCGACGCCGGGGTGCGGATGGGCGAATCGCTCGACGCCGACGTGATCGCCGTCCGCCTGACCGGGCCGTTCCGCTTCGTCGCGGTCGCGACGCCGGGCTATCTGGAGAAGCACGGGCGTCCGGAAAGCCCCGACGAGCTGCGCAACCATCGCTGCGTGCGCATGCGGATGGGAAGCGGCGCGCTGATGCCGTGGACCTTCGAGAAAGGGAATCGCGAGATCGAGGTCGGGGTGACGGGTCCGGTGATCGTCAACGATTTTACCGCGATGATGGTCGCGGTGCACGCCGGGGTCGCGATGGGCATGACTGCCGAACCCGTGGTCAAGGCGCAGGTCGCTTCGGGGCAGCTCGAACTGGTGCTGGGCGATTTTGCCTGCTCGACCTCCGGGCTGTTCCTCTATTACCCCAGCCGCAAGCAGGTGATGCCAAAGCTCCGCGCCTTCATCGATTATGTCCGCGACTATCTGCCCGACGACGTCACCGGCTGAGCCCGCCCGGAGAGGTTCGATCGAGCGCGGAAACAAATCCCTTTGCCGCCAGCAGAAAAATTGGGCTGGCGCCGACAGGGGAATCCCGGCAGCAGGTTCTCAATTAAAAGGGTTGGGATGAATTTATGACTGAACTTGCGGCTATCGACTTTACCGCGCTCCTGCCGTTCATCCTCATCGGTTTCGCCGCGCAGCTCGTCGACGGCGCGCTCGGCATGGCGTTCGGCGTCATCTGCAACACCTTGCTCGTCGCCGTGCTGGGCGTCCCGCCCGCGACGGCATCGGCGCGCATCCATGTCGTGGAAATCTTCACGACCGGCGCGTCGGGGCTCAGCCATTTATTCCATCGCAACATCGATTGGCCGCTCTTCTGGCGCCTGCTGATCCCCGGTGTGATCGGCGGCGTTCTCGGCGCCTATGTCCTCTCGTCGCTGCATGCCGACGTCGTGAAGCCCTTCGTCCTCGGCTATCTGGTGCTGATCGGCGTGTGGCTGCTCATTCGCGGCCTGCTCTATCCGCCCAAGATCGCAAAGCCCAAGATCGTCGCACCGCTCGCGGTCGTCGGCGGCTTCCTCGACGCGGCGGGTGGCGGCGGCTGGGGTCCGGTGGTGACGTCGAACCTGCTCGTCCAGGGCGGCGAGCCGCGCAAGGTCGTGGGCACGGTCAACAGCGTCGAATTCTTCCTCGCCGTTTCGGTGTCGATCGCCTTCATCTGGAACCTCGGTTTTTCGGAGATATTGGGGCCGACGCTGGGCCTAATCATCGGCGGCGTGGCGGCCGCGCCGCTCGGCGCGATGATGGCCAAGCGCTTTTCGCCGAAGGTGATGCTGGTCATGGTCGGCATCGTGCTGACCGCGACGAGCGCGTTTGGCCTGTATCGGGCCGTGTTCTAAGGCAGGTGACCCCGGCGGCATCCCGACGGAGACGGAAGCCGCCCTCTCCCGTCAATTCGCGGGCCGGGTCTCGTCGATCTTGTCGACCCATTCCGGGTAAAAGCTCGGCTCGCGCGCCGACCAGCCGGGCGCGGTCGCGGCGGCTTCGCTAATCGTCTGGAGAAGCAGCTTGCGCTTGTCGGGGTGAAGGTGCGGCAGCGACGCCGCGGCGCAAAAGGCGCCGGGCAGCCAAGGCCGCGCATGCGCGCCGAGCAACCGTTCATAGAGAAAGCGATAGGGCGCGAAGGCGTGCAGCCGGTCCTGCCCAAGGTCGAAGGCCGACACCGCGATCAGCGGCGCCATGAAATGTTCGAGCGCGTCGAGGCCGCTGTCGTCGGGAATATGGTCGCGGATGTCGTGCAACCGCTGATAGACACGCGCCTGAACGCGGATCGCGGTCTCCTCGACCATATCGCGCGACCAGCGGGCGATCGCGTCATCGCGTTCGAGCCCGATGTCGAGCGAGCGGCGGATATACCGCTGCGTCGCGGCGGGAAAGGTCGCGAATTCCTTGATTTCCGATATCGACAGATCGCCTGCTGCCGGTCCCGAACGCGTCGCCATGGTCGTGCTCCCGCACGGCGCCCGAGGAGCCATCCCCCCGGAGGCCTGCATCAAACAGTCTGCCACCAAAATGGTTAGTGGCGGGTTAACCATGACGTCGGGCGTTGTTCAGCAAGCTGTGGGGCGTTGCGCGGCGCCGCGACCGAGCCTAATCAGCGTGTCTTGAAACTGTAAGACACATGAGAGCCACCATGTCGCATTCACCGCAGCCGGTCATTTCCGCAACCGGCCTCTTCACCCCCGCCGAACGCATCTCCAACGAAGAACTTGTCGCCAGTTTTAACGCGTATGTTGCGCTGCACAATAGGGAAAATGCAGCGGCGATCGCGGCGGGTGATATCGCCGAACTGACTGACTCCAGTGTCGAATTCATCGAGAAGGCGAGCGGGATCGGGTCGCGTTTCGTCGTCGACAAGGCGGGTATCCTCGACCCCGCGCATATGGCGCCGCGGATCGCAGATCGCGGCAATGACGAAATCTCGATCCTCGCAGAGATCGGCGTTGCGGCGGCGAAGGATGCGCTCGCGCGCGCCGGACGCGACGCGTCGCAGGTTGACGCCGTGCTCTGCGCCGCATCGAATATGCAGCGCCCCTATCCCGCGATGGCGGTCGAGATTCAGGACGCGCTCGGCATCGACGGGTTCGGGTTCGACATGAATGTTGCCTGCTCGTCGGCAACTTTCGGCATCCAGACCGCCGCCGACTATATCCGCGCGGGGCATGCGAAGAGCGTGCTCGTCGTGAACCCCGAAATCTGTTCGGGGCATTTGAACTGGCGCGACCGCGACAGCCATTTCATCTTCGGCGACGTCGCGACCGCGATCCTCGTCGAGGATAAGGACATCGCGCCCTCGGGCCATTGGGATATCCTGGGCACGAAGCTGAAGACGCAGTTCAGCAACAACATCCGCAACAATTTCGGTTTCCTCAACCGCGGCCATGGCGGGATCGACCAGTCGGGACCGAAGAGCGACAAGCTTTTCGTCCAGGAAGGCCGCAAGGTGTTCAAGGAAGTCGTGCCGTGGGTTGCCAATCTGATCGTCGAGCAGATGGAAGTGCTGAACCTCGAAGGCAGCGACATGCGCCGGCTGTGGCTCCACCAGGCGAACACCAATATGAACCGGCTGATCGCGCAGCGTGTGCTGGGCCATGAAGCGAGCGAGGACGAGAGTCCGACGGTGCTCGACACCTATGGCAATACGTCGAGTGCCGGGTCGATCATCGCCTTTCACCTCCACCACGAGGATATGGTTGCGGGCGACACCGGACTGATCTGCTCGTTCGGCGCGGGCTATTCGGCGGGGACGGTGTTCGTCCGCAAGACCTGACGCGACTTACGGCACGAAGGTCGTGAACAGGTAGATCGCGAACAGCATCAGGTGGATTACCCCCTGCAGCACGGTCGTACGGCCGTTCGCGAGCGTCTGCACCGACACGATCAGCGACAGGAAGAGCAGCACGGTCGACTTGGCATCGAGCCCAAGGCTGATCGGCAAGTCGGTCATGATCGACAGAATCGCGACCGCCGGAATGGTGAGGCCGATCGTGGCGAGCGCCGAGCCGAGCGCGAGGTTGAGGCTGGTCTGGAGGCGGTCGGCCTTTGCCGCGCGCACTGCTGCCAAGCCCTCCGGCGCGAGGATCAGCGCCGCGATCAACACGCCGAGCACCGCCGGGGGGGCGCCCCAGTCGGCGAGCAAGGCGCCCATGACCGGCGACAGATTTTTGGCGAGCAGGACGACCGCGATCAGGCTGGCGAGCAGCAACGCGCTCGAAATCGCGGTACGCTGGACCGTGGGCGGAGCGGCATGGGCGTCGGGCACTCCGTCGCCGTCGGCATCGCCGTCGGGTAGGAAATAGTCGCGGTGGCGAACCGTCTGCACCAGCGCAAAGGTGCCATAGAGGATCAGCGAAACGGCCGCGACGAAGCCGAGCTGGGTCGCCGAATAAAAGGGTCCCGGCACGCTCGACGTGAAATTGGGGAGGACGAGCGTTACCACCGTCAGCACGGTCAGCGTCGCGAGCGCGGCACCGATGCCGGTACGCTGGAAACGCTGCTCGTGATGGCGGATCGCGCCGCTAAGCAGGCAGAGGCCCATCAACAGGTTGAGGATCACCATCACCGCGGCAAACACCGTGTCGCGCGCCAGCGTCTGTGCCTTTTCGGGCTCGGCCTGCATCAGCGTCAGGATCAGCCCGACCTCGATCACCGTTACCGCGAGCGCGAGGATCAGCGTGCCGAACGGTTCGCCGACGCGGTGCGCGATCACCTCGGCATGATGAACCGCCGCGACCACCGCCCCCATCAGGATGACGGCGACCAGCCAGGAATTGAGCGGCATGGCGAAACTCGCCATCGCGGCAACAAAGCCAAGGATCGGGAAGATATCGTTGGTACGATCGGCGAGGCGGAGTTTGGAAGTCATGGGGCTTCTATTGCAGCCCCCTCCCCGCATGACCACCCCGCCGGGGGATTTAATGCGCGCGGACGGGTAGTCCGGCGGCGGCGAGCCGCGCATGGGCTTCGGCAATCGTCGCCTCGCCGAAGTGGAAGATGCTTGCCGCGAGCACCGCGCTCGCGCCGCCCTCGATAACTCCGGCGACGAGATGGTCGAGGTTTCCTACCCCGCCCGAGGCGATCACCGGCACGCTGACCGCATCGGCGATCGCGCGCGTCAGCGTCAGGTCGTAACCGTCGCGGGTGCCGTCGCGGTCCATGCTGGTGACGAGCAATTCGCCCGCGCCGAGGGTGGCGAGACGAACGGCATGTTCAAGTGCGTCGATCCCGGTCGGCTTGCGCCCGCCGTGGGTGAAGATTTCCCAGCGGCCATCTTCGACCCGCCGCGCGTCGATACTGCCGACGGCGCATTGGCTGCCGAAGCGGTCGGCGATATCGGCAACGAGTTCGGGCCGCGCAACCGCAGCGCTGTTCACAGCGACCTTGTCGGCGCCCGCAAGCAGCAGCGCGCGCGCATCGTCGGCGCTGCGCACACCGCCGCCGACGGTGAGCGGCATAAAGCAGACCTCGGCGGTACGGCTGACCATGTCGAGCAAGGTGCCGCGCCCCTGATGGCTCGCGCTGATGTCGAGGAAGCAAAGCTCGTCGGCGCCCGCGGCGTCATAGGCGCGCGCGGCTTCGACGGGGTCGCCCGCATCGCGCAGGTCGACGAAATTGACCCCCTTCACGACGCGGCCGTCGGCAACGTCGAGGCAGGGGATGACGCGGACGCGGACGGTCATGCCGCCCCTGCCGCAATCGCTTCGGCAAGATCGAGCCGGCCGTCGTAGAGCGCGCGGCCGGTGATGACGCCTTCGATGCCGTTCGCGACATGCGGGCGCAGCGCGTGGATGTCGTTGATATCGGCGACGCCGCCGCTTGCGATCACGGGAATGGCGACCGCCTGCGCGAGCGCGACCGTCGCCTCGACATTGCAGCCCTTGAGCAGCCCGTCGCGGCCGACGTCGGTAAAGAGCAGCGCGGCGACCCCGGCATCCTCGAACCGGCGCGCGAGATCCTCGACGCGGACGTCGGAAACATCGGCCCAGCCCTCGGTCGCGACCATGCCGTCGCGCGCGTCGACGCCGACGACGATGCGGCCGGGAAGGTCGCGCGCGGCCGATTTGACGAACTCGGGATCTTTCAACGCCGCGGTGCCGATGATGACGCGTTCGACGCCGAGCGCGAGCCAGCGGTCGACCCCGGCGCGGTCGCGGATGCCGCCGCCGACCTGCACCTTGCCCGGAAAGGCCGCGACGATGCTCTCGACCGCCGCGCCGTTGACGCTTTCGCCCGCGAAGGCGCCGTCGAGATCGACGACATGCAGGTGCGATGCGCCCGCGTCGGCGAACAATCGCGCCTGCGCGGCGGGGTCGTCGCCATATACGGTCGCGCGCGCCATATCGCCCTCGGCGAGCCGCACCACCTGCCCGTCCTTGAGGTCGATCGCCGGGAAGATGGTCAGGGCCGCCACGTCAGGAACCTTTCGAGCGTCGCGAGGCCATAAGCCTGGCTTTTTTCGGGATGATACTGGACGCCGACGATATTGTCCTTCGCCACCGCGGCGACGAAGCTCGCGCCATGGCTGCTGGTGGCGGCGACATCGACCGCGTCGGCGAAATGATAGCTGTGCAGATAATAGGCCTCGCCCGCCGCGATCACGGGGTGCGGCGCAGCGGGGATAACGTCGTTCCAACCCATGTGCGGGATGCGCAGCCCCGGTGCGGGGTCGAACGCGCGCACCGTGCCGGCGATCCAGCCGAGACCGGCGTGGCGTCCATGCTCCTCGCCCGCATCGGCGAGCAATTGCATCCCAACGCAGATGCCTAGGAAGGGCGAGCCCTCGCCGCGCACGCGCTGCTCCATCGCGTCGATCAATCCATCGATCGCCGAAAGGCCGTTCATGCAGGCTGCGAACGCGCCCACGCCGGGAAGGACGATGCGGTCGGCCTTGGCGACGACATCGGGATCGGCGGTGACAACAACATTGTCGGCGCCCGCCGCGACGAGCGCATTATGCACCGAGCGAAGATTGCCCGCGCCATAGTCGATCAGGGCAATGCTGCTCATTATCCGGCCCTAGAGGACACCCTTGGTCGAGGGGATGGCATCGCCCTTGCGCGGGTCGATTTCGACCGCCTGCCGCAAAGCGCGTGCGAGCGCCTTGTACATGCTCTCGGCGATGTGGTGGTTGTTCTCGCCGTATAGCATTTCGATGTGCAGCGTGATGCCCGCGGTCTGCGCGAAGCTGTGGAACCAGTGCGGAAACATCTCGGTGTCCATCTCGCCGAGCCGCGGCTGCGAGAAGCTCGATTTATAGACGCAATGCGGGCGCCCCGAAATGTCGAGCACGCAGCGCGTCAGCGTCTCGTCCATCGGCGCATGCGCCTCGCCGTAGCGCGCGATGCCGCGCTTGTCGCCGAGCGCCTTGGCCACCGCTTCGCCGAGCGCGAGCGCCGAATCCTCGACGGTGTGATGCTGGTCGATATGAAGGTCGCCCTTCACCTGCATCGAGATGTCGATCAGCGAATGGCGCGACAATTGCTCGACCATATGGTCGAGGAAACCGATCCCGGTGGACACCGAATATTCGCCCGTTCCGTCAAGATTGACGGCGATCGCGATATCCGTTTCCTTGGTCGTGCGCTGGACGGTGGCGGTACGCATGGGATGCGCCTTAGGGCCTGTATTTCACGTTGCAAGGCGATTCTCCCCCCTTGACCGGCGCGCGGCGCGCGTTCATCCCCTCGCCCCATGAGTGACGATGTACGCGACAGCCTGATTCCCTATGACGAAATCGTGCAGGACGCGCTGCGCGCCGTGGTCGGCCGCGTGCTCAGCCAGATCGTCGGCTATGACAGCCTGCCCGGCGAACATCATTTCTATATCACCTTCAAGACGCAGGCCGTCGGGGTCGATATTCCGGCGCATCTGATCGCCAAATTCCCCGACGAAATGACGATCGTGCTGCAGAACCGTTTCTGGGACCTGAAGGTCGAAGACGATCATTTCAGCGTCGGCCTCTCGTTCAACCAGACGCCGTCGATCCTGACGATCCCTTATGCGTCGATCACCGCTTTCGTCGATCCGTCGGTCGATTTCGGACTGCAGTTCCAGGTCAGCGATGACGACGAGACGCAGCCCGAACCGCATGACGAAGCCGACAACGACCGCCCCGAGGTTACGACCGAGGACGGGTCGAACGTCGTGACCGTGGATTTCGGCAAGAAGCGATAAGATGGCGGGCCCCAACTGGCCCCCCAGCCGTTTTTGGCAATATTGGGCCCTCGCCGGCATGGTCGTGCTCACCGCTGCCTTCTGGTGGGGGGTCGAGGGCTATGCGCTGGCGCAGAGCAATATTCCGCGCGGACAAATTGCCGACGGGCTGCTCCGCTTCAGCGTGCTGATCCTGACCCCCGCGCTCGTCCTTGCCTGGCTCGCCGCCGCATGGCTGCGCCGCCGCGTCGGCGAAGGCGGATATTGGCAGATGCTGGGCCTCGTCGCGATGATCTGGGCGGGCTCGGTTCTGGTGACGAGGATGCTGCTGTTATGACCACGCGAATTGAAAGCGACAGTATCGGCGAGATCGAAGTTGCGGCCGACGCTTATTGGGGGGCGCAGACCGAGCGCAGCCGCCACAATTTCGCCTTTCCTGCACACGAGCGGATGCCGTTGCCGATCGTTCACGCGCTCGCGCGGATCAAGGGCGCGGCGGCGCGGGTCAATCGCAACCATGGTCTCGATGCCGCCCTCGCGGAAGCGATCGATGCCGCCGCCGAAGCCGTGATCGCCGGCCGCTACGACGACCAGTTCCCGCTTGCGATCTGGCAGACGGGCAGCGGTACGCAGTCGAACATGAACGCGAACGAGGTGATCGCCGGGATCGCCAATGAAAAGCTGGCGGGCACGCGCGGCGGCAAATCGCCCGTCCATCCCAACGACCATGTCAACATGGGCCAGTCGTCGAACGACAGCTTTCCGACCGCATTGCATGTCGCGGTCGCGGTCGAGACGACGGCGCGATTGTTGCCTTCGCTAGCCACCCTCACGGATGCGCTCGAAGCGAAGGCGCGGGCATGGGGCGATATCGTCAAGATCGGCCGCACCCATTTGCAGGACGCGACGCCGCTGACGCTGGGGCAGGAATTTTCGGGCTATGTCGCGCAGTTGATCGCGTGCCGCGCGCGGATTGAGGGCGCGCTGACGCACAATATCTGCAAGCTCGCGCAGGGCGGCACCGCGGTCGGCACCGGGCTCAACGCGCCCGCCGGCTTCGATATCGCGATGGCCGCTGAGCTGTCGAGCAGCGCTGGCATCGCGTTCGAACCCGCGCGCAACAAGTTCGAGGCGCTCGCATCGAACGACGGCCTCGTCTTCTTCTCGGGCGCGCTCAATACGCTCGCGGTCGCGTTGACCAAGATCGCGAACGACATCCGCCTGCTCGGCTCGGGCCCGCGCGCGGGGCTCGGCGAACTCGACCTGCCCGCGAACGAGCCCGGCAGTTCGATCATGCCGGGCAAGGTCAACCCGACGCAGTGCGAGATGCTGACGATGGTCGCCGCCCAAGTGATCGGCAACCATCAGGCGGTGACCGTCGGCGGGCTCCAGGGCCATCTCGAACTCAACGTCTTCAAGCCGCTGATCGGATCGAACGTGCTGCGTTCGATCGAACTGCTGGCGATCGGCATGGCGGGCTTCACCGAACATTGCGTCGTCGGGATCGAGCCCAATCGCGCCCGCATCGATGAACTGATGAACCGCTCGCTGATGCTCGTCACCGCGCTCGCACCCGAAATCGGTTACGACAAGGCCGCGAAGATCGCGAAGCACGCGCATGAAACCGGCAGCACGCTGAAAGAGGCCGCGCTCGACCTCGGCTATGTCGACAGCGAAACCTTCGATCGGGTCGTCGATCCGCGCACGATGCTGGGGCCCGAGGGCTGAGCGGGAACCCGCGGGGCCTTCCGGGGATTGATGAGGGGAAGGAGAGATGAAGATGATCGGTCGTATCGTAGGCGGCGTTCTCGGAAGCGCCATCGGACGCCAGAAGGGCAATCATCCCATGGCCGGTGCGGTCATCGGCGCGGGCACGCTCTTCGCGGCGCGGCGCTTGTTCCCCCAGCGCTATGCCGTCCTCGCGGCGACGGTTGCCGCGGGTTATCTCACCAAGAAATGGGCCGAGCGCGCCGAAGCGCGCAAGGCGGCCGAAGAGGCGCATGCCCTCGATCCGCTGCTCGCCGATGCGGGCGTGGTCGACACCTATGCGGGCACGGCGCAAGTCCCGACCGACGGACAGACGATCGGCGACGCCCTGCCGCCCGCGATCCCGGTCGAAAGCAATGGCCGCAGCGGCTCGCTGCACTGACCGGGCGACGCGGTTAAGAAAATTTCTATCATAACGCGCTATGGCGGGCGTCATGACGATGAATCCGCCCGGTTTTCGCACCTTTGCGCTGATCGCCGTCGGCTTCGCGCTGAGGTTTCTCAGCGGCCGGCTCGAACTTGCGGGTGATCTTTCGGAGGCCGCGAGCACGCGGCTCGGCTATCACCTTTCGGCGCTGGTCCTGCTGATCGCGGCATTCGGCTGCTTCGCCTGGGCGTTCAAGAAGATCTTTTTCGACAAGCCTGCGGTGCCGCCCCCTAACGCCGCACCGCGCGAAAAGAAGCAAGAGCCCGTCGACATCTATCCCGAGGCATTCGATGCCGACGCCGCGCTGGCGCGTTACATGAGCCGCCGGGACGATCCCGATCCCGCCGATCGCCCCGTTCCCAAGCCGGGCGGCTTTGGCCGAAAGGGCGTTTGATGGCGCGCTAGGCGCCCGCCTGCCACTCCTTGATCGCCTCGATCGGCGAGACGAGCATCAGGATGTTGAGCGTCAGATTGTCGCGGATCGTCCAGAGCGTGAAAAGTTCGAAGACGATGGCGAGCGCCACGGTGACCCACCAGCGCAGCTTGCTCGCGGCGATGAAGCCCAACACCATGAACAAGGTGTCGCTGACCGAATTGAGCACCGAATCGCCCGAATAGCCGAACGCCATCGTCACTTCGCGATAACGGTCGATGATGATCGGCGAATTTTCGAGAATTTCCCACGCGCCCTCGACCCCGATCGCGATCGCGAGCGGCACCCAGAGCGGGCGGTGCGGCAGGATCCAGCGTAGCACGCCATAGAAGATGAAGCCGTGGATCACATGGCTGAAGCTGTACCAGTCCGAAATCTGCTGGCTGTTCTGGTTCGACTGGACGATGCCGTGCCACAGGCTGATCGTGCCGCACGGGCAGATCGGCGGGCGGCCCATGCCGATCAGGATCGCAGCGAGCAATGCCACCAGCGCCGCGGCGACGAGCCATCCGGTTCGTGATATTCCCGCCATTCGCGCCCCCTTGACCGCCGCCCCTCGTCAGGCGAATAGCGCGCATGACCGAAAGCGTCCATCTGAACCGCCGCGGCGTGTTGTTCGTCCTCTCCTCGCCCTCGGGCGCGGGCAAGACCACCATTTCGCGCATGATGCTCGAAGCCGACAAGGATATCGCACTATCGATCTCCGCGACGACGCGCCCGCCGCGTCCGGGCGAGATCGACGGCGTTCATTATCATTTTGTCGACACCGACAGCTTCAAGAAGATGGCCGCCGACGGCGAATTCCTCGAATGGGCGCATGTCTTCGGCCATCGTTACGGCACGCCGCGCGCGCCGGTCGAGGCGATGCTCGCCACGGGCAAGGATGTCTTGTTCGACATCGACTGGCAGGGCGCGCAGCAGCTGTACCAGGAGGCCGGCCCCGACGTCGTGCGCGTTTTCGTCCTGCCGCCGACGATGGAGGAACTCGAACGCCGCCTGCGCTCGCGCAATACCGACAGCGACGAAGTGATCGCCGCGCGCATGGAACGCGCCGCGAACGAGATCAGCCACTGGGACGGCTATGATTATGTGCTGATCAACGACCATGTCGAAGGCTGTTTCGACGAGGTTCGCGCGATCCTGCGCGCCGAACGGTTGAAGCGCCGCCGGCAGATCGGGCTGATCGGCTTTGCCCGCGACCTGATCCGCTCGGTCCCCGACGCCGACAAGAATCTCTAAACCGGCTTCACCAGTTTCGCTTCGAGCTCCGCGACCATTTCGGCGCGGAGCGGTTTCGCCTGTCCATCGGTGCGGCACACGACGACGGTGTCGCACGTCGCGATCGGACGGCCGTTCTGGAACATCGCCTGCACGATCGTCCAGCTTGAGGTGCCGAGCCGGCCGATGCCCGTCGTGATCTCGACGGGATCGGGGAAATTCCCCTCGGCAAGATAGTTGATCTCGACCGCCGCGACCATCGTGCGCTCGTTCGCGGGACGCTCGTCCCACGGACGAATTTGCCGGTTGAGCAAGACACGGGCGCTCTCGAACAGCACGGCAAAGGCCACATTGTTGAGGTGGCCGTTGATATCCATGTCCTGGAAACGCGTCTGCAATTCGATTGCGACGGGGTAGCTGGCGGCGTCGAGCCGCCAGCTTTCCGGTTTGGGCATATCAGCGCGGCGCCATGCGGATGCCGCCGTCGAGGCGGACGTCTTCGCCGTTGAAATAGCCATTCTCGATCATGCACATCGCAAGATTGGCATATTCGGCGGGAACGCCGAGGCGCTTCGGGTTGAGCACCGAGGCGCCGAGCGCATCGCGCACCGGCTGCGGCGCGCCGGCGAGCAGCGGGGTGTCGAAGATGCCGGGCAGGATCGTGTTAACGCGGATATTCTCGTTGCCGAGGTCGCGCGCGATGGGGAGCGTCATGCCGACAACGCCGCCCTTCGACGCCGAATAAGCCGCCTGGCCGATCTGGCCGTCCTCGGCCGCGACCGATGCGGTGTTGACGATCGCGCCGCGTTCGCCGTCTTCCATCGGGTCGAGCGTCAGCATGCCCGCCGCCGACTTGGCGATACAGCGGAAGGTGCCGACGAGGTTGATCTGAATGATCCAGTTGAACGCATCGAGCGGGAAATGCTTGATGCTGCCGTCTTCCTTCGACCGGCTCGCGGTCTTGATCGCGTTGCCGGTACCCGCGCAGTTGACGAGGATGCGTTCCTGGCCATGCGCTTCGCGCGCCTTGGCAAAAGCGGCGTCGACGCTAGCGTCGTCGGTCACGTTGCATTCGCAGAAAATACCGCCGAGTTCGGCCGCGATCGCGAGGCCCTTTTCTTCCTGCAGGTCGAAGATCGCGACCTTGACGCCCTTCGCGGCAAGCGCACGCGCGGTCGCGGCGCCGAGGCCCGAGGCGCCGCCGGTGACGACGGCGGATACGGTGGAATCGAGTTTCATTTTTCTCTCCTGATTAGATGTCTTTAGAGGCGCTCGATGATCGTGACATTGGCCTGACCGCCGCCTTCGCACATCGTCTGCAGCCCATATTTGCCGCCGGTCGCATCGAGCACGCCGAGCAGCGTCGCCATCAGCTTGGTGCCCGAGGCGCCGAGCGGGTGGCCGAGCGCGATCGCGCCGCCATGCTGGTTGAGGCGGGCATGGTCGGCGCCCAGATATTGCAGCCATGCCAGCGGCACGGGCGCAAACGCTTCGTTGACCTCATAGGCGTCGATGTCGCCGATCTTCATTCCCGCTTTCTTGAGCGCGCGTTCGGTCGCGAACAACGGTTCTTCGAGCATGATCACCGGGTCGCCCGCGGTTACCGATATGTGGTGGATGCGCGCGCGCGGGGTCAGATTGTGATCCTTGAGCGCCTGTTCCGACACCACCAGCGCCGCCGATGCGCCGTCGCAAATCTGGCTCGAGGTGGCGGCGGTGATCGAGCCGCCTTCTTGCAGGATCTTGACCCCGGCGATGCCTTCGAGCGTCGCGTCGAAGCGGATGCCCTCGTCGACCAGATGCGTCTGGCGGCCTTCGGGGGTGTCGATTTCAAGCCCGACGATCTCGCGCTTGAAATGGCCGGCCTCGGTCGCGGCCTTGCCGCGGCGGTGGCTTTCGAGCGCATAGGCGTCGAGGTCGTCCTTGGTCAGCCCGTATTTCTTGACGATCATTTCGGCGCCCATGAACTGGCTGAACATGATGCCGGGATATTTTTCCTCGAGCCGCTCGGACTTATAATGGCCGAGCCCTTCCTTCATGAACAAGGTCGCGACGCTGCCCATCGGCACGCGCGTCATGCTTTCGATACCGCTGGCGAGCACGATGTCCTGCGTGCCCGACATCACTGCCTGCGCCGCGAACTGAATGGCCTGCTGCGACGATCCGCACTGGCGGTCGATCGTGACGGCGGGGATCGAGTCGGGGAGTTTCGAGGCGAGCACGGCGTTGCGGCCGACGTCCATCGTCTGCTGCCCGCCCTGCGATACGCAGCCGGTGATGACGTCGTCGATCGCCTTGGTGTCGAAATCGTTGCGGTCGGCGATCGCATCGAACACCGCGGCGCCGAGGTCGACGGGATGCACGCCCGCGAGGCGGCCGCCGCGCTTGCCGCCCGCGGTGCGGACGGCGTCGACGATATAAGCAGTAGCCATGCTTTTATCCTTTCAGTGGAAGTCAGATGGTTGAAAAATGGAATGCCGCCACGGCATCGGCAACCGCCAGCACCGCGTCGATCACGAAAATCTTGAGCATCGGGCCCGAGAACACCGGCCAATAAGCTTGCCCGATCCGCCCGCCGCGGAGTGCGACGGGCACGTTGAACCAGAACTGGCTGAAGTTGGCGGCGGCGAGAAAGGCGAAGAGAATGACCTGCTGTTCCGTCGCCGCAAAGGCGGCGGGGCCGGTCGCGAGATAGAAGGCGAACAATGCCAGCGCGAGGTTCATGCCGCCCAGAAAGGACACGCTCGCCTTGATCGTCGGCACAAGGGCGTTGTCGCGCGCCTCGCGCGGCACCAGAATTTTGACCGTATTCGTCTGCGCGATGCTGAACTGCACAAAGGCCGCGGTGAACCACAGCGCATTGAGCAGGAACAGCACCTGCACCCAGGTCACAGTTTCCGCCCGATCAGTTCCTTCATGATTTCGTTCGTGCCGCCGAAGATGCGCGTCACGCGCGCGGCGCGCCAGGCGCGGGCGATCGGATATTCATTCATATAGCCCGCACCGCCGTGGAGTTGGAGGCATTTGTCCATCACTTCCCACTGAAGCTCGGTGTGCCACAGCTTCGCCGCGGCGCCTTCTTCGGGCGTCAGTTCCTTCTTCAAATGCCGCGACAGCGCCCAGTCGAGATGCGCCCAGCCGACCTGCAGCTTGGTCTTGAGATCAGCGAGAACGAAGCGCGTGTTCTGGAAATCGAGGACCGGCTTGCCGAACGCCTTGCGGTCGCGGGTGAATTCGACCGTGTCGTCGAACGCGCGCTGCGCCGACGCCTGCGCCGACACCGCGATCGACAGCCGTTCCTGCGGCAACTCGCTCATCAGATAGATGAAGCCCTTGCCCTCTTCGCCAAGGCAGTTGGTGATCGGCACGCGCACGTCGTTGAAGAACATCTCCGACGTGTCGGCCTCGTCCTGCCCGATCTTGTCGAGGTTGCGGCCGCGCTCATAGCCTTCGCGGTCGGCCTCGACGAGGACGATCGACACGCCCTTCCACGCCGGCTGTACCTCGGTGTCGGTCTTGACGCAGACGAGGATCAGGTCAGCGTTCTGGCCGTTGGTGATGTAGGTTTTCGACCCGTTGATGACATAGTGATTGCCATCCTTTTTCGCGGTCGTGCGCATGCCCTGAAGGTCGGATCCGGTGCCGGGTTCGGTCATCGCGATCGCGGTGATCACCTCGCCCGCGACCATCTTGGGCAGCCAGTGCTTCTTCTGCTCTTCGCTGCCATATTTGACGATATAGCTGGTGACGATGTCCGACTGGAGCGAGAAGCCCGTCGTCGCGCGGCCGTAATAGGCGCTCTCTTCGTCGACGATCGCATTGTAACCGAAATCGAGACCGAGCCCGCCATATTCCTCGGGAACCGTCGGGCACAGCATGCCGAGTTCGCCGGCCTTCGGCCAGATGTCCTTGGGCACGATGCCGTCCTCGGCCCATTTCGCGGCGTTCGGCGCGATTTCCTTTTCGAGGAACTGACGGACGGTGGCGCGGAACGCCTCATGATCGTCGGAGTAGGCGGAGCGCGACAGATTATCGAGCGACATGGACATTCCTTTTCCCGGGGCGCGGACGGACCATCGGGGGAGCCGGCCGCACCAAAATGCCGCGCGCTTTCGCGTCGGCTTCGCGAAGCACCTGACCTTACGTTTACGTGCACGTCAAGTAGAAATGCCGCTACGGCAGCGAAGATGCGCCAAACGCGCGGAGAGCGGCGCCACAACGAATAGGTTTGCAGTCGCTGGGCAGCATCGGCGGCGCGCGCTAAGACCCGGCTCATGGTCGAACTTCTTCTCGACGCCGGCGCCTTGCTCGGCGAATCGCCCTTTTGGCATGCCGCCGAAGCCCGCCTCTATTGGGTCGATATCGACGGCCACAAAATCCATCGCACCGATGTTGCCACCGGCGCCGACGAGACGATGGACCTCGGCGAGCAGGTCGGCTGCATCGCGCCGCGCGCGGGCGGAGGACTCGTTGCCGCGCTCGAAAATGGCTGCGCGCTGATCGACGGCTGGGGCGCCGCGCCGCGCGCTTTCGGCCCGGCGGTGCTCGCGGACAAGCCCGAGCAGCGTTTCAACGACGGCCGCGTCGACGCCGCGGGAAGACTGTGGGTCGGTAGTCTGACGACCAACAAGGCGAACCCGACCGCGACGCTCTATCGGCTCGATCCCGACGGATCGTTGACCGAAATCTTCGGTGGCCTCACCACGAGCAATGGCGCCGCCTTCAGCCCCGACGGCCGCACCTTCTATCATGCGGACACACCGACGCACGCGATCCGCGCCTATGATTTCGACGCAGGCGCCGGCACGCTGAGCAATGGCCGCATCTTTCACCAGTTCGAGTTCGGCAACGGCCGGCCCGACGGCGCGGCGGTCGATGCCGAGGGCTGTTACTGGTCGGCGCTGTGGGACGGCTGGCGCATCGTGCGCTTCTCGCCCGCGGGCGAACTGCTCCAGACGGTCGAGCTGCCGGTGCAGCGCCCGACGATGATCGCTTTCGGCGGGCCCGACCTCCAGACCGCCTTCGTCACCAGCGCGGGCAAGAATCTGACCGACGAGGAGCGCTTGGGCCAGCCGCATGCGGGCGGCGTCTTCAGCTTCCGCGTCGACGTGCCTGGCCTGATCCAGCGGGAATTTGGCGCCTAGGCGGGTTGCACCCCCCTGTCATATCTGGTTAAGACGCCCCCCGACATGGTTTCGTCCGAAACCTTATCCTCCGGGGAGATATGTTTATGTCGCGCACCGCGCAGCCCTTTGCCCGTCATTTGTCGATCCTGCTTGCATCCACTGCGATGATGGTGGGTTATAGCCAGATGACCGCAACCGCCGCCGAACCGACCGCCGCCGCCCCAGCCACTTCGGGGCCGGCCGCCTCCGCCCCCGCGGGCAAAAACCCGATGCTCGCGCCGTGGACCGGCCCGTTCGAAGGGGTGCCGCCGTGGGACAAGATGGACCCCGAGCTGTTCCCCGACGCCTTTGCCAAGGCGATGGCCGAGACCAAGGCGCAGGTGCAGGCGGTGATCGACAATCCCGAAGCGCCGACCTTCGAGAACACGCATGTCCCGATGATGCTCGCGGGCGACACCGCCGACCGGCTGTTCGCACTGTGGGGCGTGCAGTCGTCGAACAAGTCGAACGACCGCGTCGAGGCGATCGATGCCGAGTGGAGCCCCAAAATCTCCACCTTCTACACCGAGCTGTTCCTCGAGCCGAAGCTCTTCGCACGCTACAAGGCGGTGTACGACAAGCGGAACGATAGCGGCCTCAACGCGCAACAGATCCGCATCGTCGAGCGCAGCTATGACGAGATGGTGCGCGACGGCGCGAACCTGTCGCCCGAAAACAAGGCGAAGCTGGTCGCGATGAACGCCAAGCTCGAAGGCCTGTTCTCGAGCTTCTCTTCGAAGCTGCTCGGCGACGAAAAGCTCTATACCTTCGTCACCGACAAGGCCGAACTCGCCGGGCTCGAACCCGGCTTCGTCGCCTCGCTCGCCTCGGCCGCCGAAGCCAATGGCAAGCCCGGCCAGTGGGCAATCAAGAACACGCGCTCGTCGGCGCAGCCGGTGCTGCAGAACGCCACCAACCGCGCCTTGCGCGAAAAGGTGTGGAGGGCGTTCGTCAGCCGCGGCGACAATGGCAATGTCAACGACACGAACCAGACGATCGCCGACATATTGAAGCTGCGCCAGCAGCGCGCCGAACTGCTCGGCTTTGCGACGCATGCCAATTATCGCATGGCCGATACGATGGCGAAGACCCCCGAAAACGCCATGGGCCTGATGATGAAGGTCTGGCCCGCCGCGGTCGCGCGCGCGAAGGAAGAGGTCGCCGACATGCAGGCGATCGCCGACGCCGACGCCAAGGCTGGCAAGGGTCCGAAGCTGGTGATCGAGCCGTGGGACTATCGTTTCTATTCTGAGAAGGTCCGCAAGTCGAAATACGACCTCGATGAAAGCGAAGTGAAGCCGTACCTGCAGCTCGACAAGCTGACGCAGGCGATGTTCTGGTCGGCGGGGCAGCTCTACGACCTCGGTTTCCGCGAAAACACCGGCACCGTCCCCGTCTTCGACCCCAAGGTCAAAACCTTCGAGGTCTATAATCTCAAGACGAACGAGAATGTCGGGCTGATCTATCTCGACAATTTCGCGCGCGACGGGAAAAGGTCGGGCGCGTGGATGACGACCTACCGCAGCCAGCAGACGCTGGGCGGCGAACGCAATGTCCTCGCGTCGAACAATAATAATTTCACCGAAGGTGCGAAGGGCGAGCCGACGCTGATCAGCCTCGACGATGCAACGACGCTGTTCCACGAGTTCGGGCACGGCATCCATTATCTGCTGCAGCATATCAACTATCCGGCGCTCGCCGGGGTGCCGCGCGATTTTGTCGAGTTCCCGAGCCAGGTGAACGAGAATTGGCTGATGACCCCCGAAGTGCTGTCGAAATATGCGACGCACTACAAGACGGGCGAGCCGATGCCGCAGGCGCTGGTCGACAAGATCCTCGCATCGAACAAGTTCAACCAAGGGTTCGAGACGGTCGAATATCTGTCGAGCGCGATCGTCGACATGAAGATCCACGACCGCAAGGTGCCGGTGACCGACGTCGACAAGTTCGAGCGCGAAACGCTGAAGGAAATGGGCATGCCGAAAGAAATCGTCATGCGCCACCGCCTGCCGCAGTTCGGCCACCTGTTCAGCAGCGACGCCTATTCAGCGGGCTATTACAGCTACCTCTGGTCCGAAACGATGGACGCCGACACCTGGGCGGCGTTCACCGAAGCTGGCGGCCCGTGGGATCGCACCGTCGCCGACAAGTTCCGCACGATCCTGTTGATGACCGGCAACGAGACCGATCGCGCCGAGGCGTATCGCGCCTTCCGCGGCCGCGATCCCGACGTGAAGGCGCTGCTTAAAAAACGCGGTTTTCCGACCGAATAGAATAGCGAGACCGGGGAAGGCAAAGGGGGCGATTTCGCCCCCTTTGTTTTGATCCGGCCGAGCCGAACGGGCTCGATCGGAACGACGGAGATCGGGATCTACACGTCAGGCAGCGCCGGGTGCGAATATGCGCAGCCGATGCCCATCGGGATCGAGCGCGACGAACGTCGTGCCGAAGCTCATCTGCGTTGGCGCTTGGATGATGGTCAAACCGCGTCGCATCCATTCGGCATGCGCAGCCTCGACGGCCGCCGCGTCGGCAACGGTGAAGGCGACCTCGCTCGCGCCCGATTGACCCGTGCTCGTCGGCTCGACCGTTTCGCGCGACCACAGCCCCAGCATCACGCCATCGCGCAGCGGCAGCATGGCAAAATCCTCTTTCTGCTCGATGATCGGGATATCGAGCAATTCATTGTAGAAGGTTGCGCTGGCTGCATGGTTTTCGACGTGCAGCAGCAGGAAGCTGAAGTCTGGCATGATAGGTCTCCTAAGATCGGCCCGACGCGGGTTCGCGCGCCGGTGGGAGATAGCTACGACATCATGCTGTCAGTTTTTGTCAGCAGTCGTGATCGGCGTGCTCATTGCTCGGGGATGTTTCGGAGCGTTCGCCATTCCTTCAGCAGCGCGGCGCGGCGGCGCGGGAACCGCCCGGGCGTCACATCGAGCGCGGTGATGCGGTCGGTTCTGAAATGACGGTAGCCTTCGCGCAATTCGCACCATGCGACGACGACGCGCACACGGTCATAGAAAGCCAGGACAAAGGGCCAGATGGTCCGCTCGGTGGCGGCCCCCTGTTCGTTGGTATAGACGATCCGTGTCTTGCGCTCCGTCCGGATAGCCTGACGGATTTCGGCCAGTTCGGCGTCGCCGGCTGCGATCGGCTCGCCCGGACCGATCAGCAGACCCGACGCGTCGATGCTGTCCTTGAGGTCTTCGGGAAGCACCGCGCCGATCTTGGCAAGCAGGTTGCGCGCAGCCTTGCCGAGAAGCCCGTCCGCCCGCTCCGACACCCAGCGCGAGCCGAGCACCAGCGCCTCGATTTCCTCTTCGGAGAACATCAGCGGCGGCAACATGAAGCCCGGACGGAGTACGTAGCCAACGCCCGCTTCGCCATCGATGTGCGCGCCCTGGGCCTTCAAACTCTCTATGTCGCGATAGAGCGTGCGCAGCGAAATGCCGAGTTCTTCGGCCAATGCGGCCCCCGCGACCGGCCGCCGATGGCGGCGCAAGAGCTGGATCAAATCGAGAAGGCGTTGTGCGCGAGACATGGGTTTCACTCCCGACGGCAATATAGCATCGCATGCTGCCACAATCTGGCAGTAGGCAATGCCCCTCGGGCTGGCAAGAATTGCAATTGACCGTCGGTCGAAACGATATAAATATGATATCATCTTTATATCGAGTGATTCGGAGGGAAACATGGTCGAAACAGGGACACCGGCGCTGAACCGCAGCCAAGAGACGCGGGCGCTGACGCAAAGCGGCTATTTGATGCTGTTCATCTGGCTGCTGCTGCTCGGACTCGCCGCCTGGGCGGCGATTACCAATGCCAACGCCGACATTCAGGTCGCGTGGAAATGGGCGGTCGTCGCCGTTTCAGCGGTCATCGGTTCGATAATCCTTTGCGGCTTTTACCTGATCAATCCGAACGAAGCCGCCGCGATCCAGCTGTTCGGCGCGTACAAGGGCACCGACCGCGAAAGCGGGCTGCGCTGGGTGCTGCCGTGGCTGTCGCGCAAGAAGATCGCGGTGCGCGCGAACAACGTGATTTCGGACAAGATCAAGGTCAACGATCTGCGCGGCAACCCTATCGAGATGGCGGCGCAGGTCGTGTGGCGCGTTACCGACACCGCGCAGGCGCTGTTCGACGTCGACGATTACAAGGAATTCGTGATGGCGCAAATCGAGGCCGCGGTGCGCTCGATCGGCTCGCGCTATCCCTATGACGATATCGAGCATCAGGAAGTGACGCTACGCGGCAATCACGACGAGGTCGGGGTCGAGCTGCGCAAGGCGCTGATCGAGCGGCTGAGCGTCGCCGGGATCACTGTCGACGAATGCGGCCTGACGCACCTCGCCTATGCGCAGGAAATTGCAGGTGCAATGCTGCGCCGCCAGCAGGCCGAAGCCGTGATCGCGGCGCGCAAGAAGCTGGTCGAAGGCGCGGTGACGATGGTCGAGATGGCGCTGACCCAATTGTCCGAAAAAGGCGTCGTCGACCTCGACGACGAGCGCAAGGCGGTGATGGTGTCGAACCTTATGGTCGTGCTGTGCGGCGAACGCGACACGCAGCCGGTGGTGAACGCCGGGTCGCTTTACTGAGTTCGCCCGGTGGCCGCGTCGTCGAAAAAAGCCTTTGCCCTCCGTCTCGATCCCGCGCTTTACGCGGCGATCGAGCGGTTGGCGGCGGCCGAACTGCGCAGCGCCAACGCCGAAATCGAGATTTTGCTGCGCGAGGCGCTGGGGCGGCGGGGGGTGAGCGTCAAACAGTCGGAGGCGCCCAAGCGCGGCCGGCCGCCGAAAGAGGAAAGCGGATCATGATGCATTTTTTCATGCGCAAGGGCCCGTGGTTCCGTGCCAAGCGGCGCGGTTATGGCACCGGCCTGCCGATGGTTTGGGAAGGCTGGTTTTTCCTCGCACTGCATATTGCGATGATCACCGGGCTGGCCGTGGTTCTGCAGGATCGTCCGGTGGCGATGACGATCGCGGTCTTGCTCGCGGGGCTCGCCCCGATGCCGATCTATCGCGCCAAGACCGAGGGCGGGTGGCGCTGGCGATAGCTTGCCCCGACATTATTTGGGGATAGCTGCCGATAGCCGCCCCACTCCGCTTGCCCCCGACTCGCTAGATGGTTAAGGCCGGTCTCTATGACCGCCGCCACCACTCCCGTCCGCATTGCCCCTTCGATCCTCAGCGCCGATTTCGCGCGGCTGGGCGAGGAAGTGCGCGCAATCGAGACTGCGGGCGCCGACTGGGTCCATATCGACGTCATGGACGGCCATTATGTGCCGAACCTGACGATCGGCCCGGCGGTGGTGAAGGCGCTGCGCCCGCATTCGACTTTGCCCTTCGACGTGCATCTGATGATTTCGCCGGTCGACCATTTCCTCGACGCGTTCGCGGCGGCGGGCGCCGACATCATCACCGTCCATCCCGAAGCAGGGCCGCACATCCACCGCACTGTCCAGCACATCAAGTCGCTCGGCAAGCAGGCGGGCGTGTCGCTCAACCCCGCGACCCCGGCGAAGATGCTCGATTATCTGATCGACGACATCGACCTGGTGCTGATCATGAGCGTCAACCCGGGTTTCGGCGGTCAGAGCTTCATTTCGAGCCAGCTGCGCAAGATCGAGGCGGTCCGCAAGATGATCGACAAGACCGGCCGTGACATCCGGCTGGAGGTCGACGGCGGGATCGATGCGGGCACGGCGCCGCTGGCGATCGCCGCGGGCGCCGACGTACTGGTTGCGGGCACCGCGACCTTCAAGGGTGGTCCCGATGCCTATGCCGACAATATCCGGCGGCTGCGCGGCGGCGCCTGACAATGGTAAGACCGGTGACCGCTCCTGCAGACGATGAACCGGAAGGCGCCGCCGCCGCTGACGCCATCGACGACACGATCGAGCCCGGCAAACGGCTGATCCGTCTTCCCGCCGACAAGGGCCTCTCGCTCGGCGATCGGGTCGCCAATGCGATCACACGGCTGACCTGGCGAACCCCGCTCCACGCGCTGCGCCTGAAGGGCCGCTTTCCGCTCAAGCTGCTCGGCGTTCCGACCGATCCCGTTCCGGGCGACGCGCGCGCCGGAACCGCGATCCGCGCCGGCCATTTCCTTCACCGCGGATTGAAGCTGCCGCTCGGCGAGCTCGATTTCGCGGCGCTGACCGTCGCGCCGACCTTTGCCGACTATCTGCACAGCTTCGCCTGGCTGCGCGACCTCGCCGCGACCGGCTCGCGCGCCGACAGCGCGCCGATCGCCGAGGCGGTCGTCCGCCACTGGCTGGGCACCCATGGCGAGACGGTCAGCGAACCCGCGTGGAAGGCCGACAATACGGCGTGGCGTATCCTGTTCTGGGCGAGCCACGCGCCGCTGATCCTGTCGTCGAGCGACCTTGTCTATCGCTCGGCAGTGCTGAACCACCTCGCGCGCGCGGCGCGACACCTCGACCGCGTCGCCGACAAGACGCGCCCGGGCACCGGGCAGATGGTCGCGTGGGTCGGCATCGTCGCCGCGTCGCTGCTGATGCCCGGCGGCGAACCGCGGCAGGTGTTTGGCGAGGCGGGGCTGCGCAGGGTGCTCGAGACGAGCTTCTACGCCGACGGCGGCAATATCTCGCGCTCGCCGCAAGCGCAGCTCGACGCGATCATGGCGCTGTCGATGCTCGCCCGAATTTATGACATGCGCCGCATGGAAGTGCCGCCGTTCGTGCAGGAAGTGCTGGCGCGCGCGGTTCCGGCGCTGCTCGGCCTCGTCCACAGCGACGGCGGCATGGGCAGCTGGCAGGGCAGCGGCGCGACGTCGGCCGCTTATGTGCAGGCGATCGTCGACGCGAGCGGTGTGCGGACGCGGCCGCTGAAGCAGGCGCGCGACTGGGGCTATCAGCGGCTCGTCGCGAACAAGGTCGTGCTGCTCGCCGACGCGGCGCCTCCCCCCATTGCCCGCGTGACCGAGGCGGGCTGCGCCTCGACGCTGGCGTTCGAACTCAGCGACGGTGCCGAGCGCATCGTCGTCAACTGCGGCGGCGCGGCGCTGACCGGGGCGACGATCCCCGCCGATCTCGCGCGCGGGCTCCGCACCACTGCGGCGCATTCGACGCTGATCCTCGCCGACAGCAATTCAACCGCGATCCTTGCGAACGGGTCGCTGGGCAAAGGCGTGACCGAGGTCGAGCTCGACCGGCGCGAGACGCCGCAGGGCAGCCGGCTGGAGATGAGCCACGACGGCTATGCGCGGCGCCACGGGCTGATCCACCGCCGCCTGCTGATCCTGTCGCCGAACGGCCGCGAACTGCGCGGCGAGGATTTGCTGCTCCCCGCGCCGCGCTCGCGGCGCAAGGGCGACAAAGGCTTCGCGCTGCGTTTCCACCTTGGCGCGCATATTTCGGCGAGCCTCACCGCCGACAAATTGGGGGCGCTGCTGCGCATCAATGGCGGCCCGCTCTGGCAGTTCCGCACATCCGAAGGCGGGCTCGACATCGAGCAAAGCCTGTGGGTCGATGGCGAAGGCCGGCCGCATCCGACCGAACAACTCGTCGTCACCGGAACCGCGCCCGCGGGCGGCGCGAGCATCGGCTGGATCTTCAAGCATATCGGCTGACGGCGGCAACGGCTCGATCGTCAAAATAATTTACGATTACAGTTCCGATACAAGTTCCGGTGCAATCCCGTGCGCTTGCCCGACACCGCTTTCCGTCTGTTTCAATAGTGTGACACCCCCGTAACACAGCGGTCACAGACCGCTGCCAGTGCGCGCTCGACTCGTCGGGAGCCAACAGGACCCGGCGACATTCTCGCACTCCTCGGGGGACTTTCATGCACCAGCTTCGTACCGTCCGTTCGCGCATCCTGATCGGCACCTGCCTCTCGCTCGCCGCCGCGCTAGAGACTGCCGCCTATGCCGGCGACCTCACCGGCACGGTGACCGACGCCACCGACACGCGCGCGCTGCAAGGCGCGCAACTGCGCATCGTCGAGCTGAACCGCGTCGCCGAGGCCGACCGCGACGGCACCTTCCGCTTCAGCAACGTTCCCGCGGGCACCTATACGATCGAAGCACGCTATGTCGGCGCCGAGCCGCGGACGCTGACGATCGACGTGCCGGAGTCGGGCAATGCGACCGCAAACTTCGTGCTCGGCACCGACGGGTCGATCCTCGTCATCGGCCAGTCGGCGAACCAGGCGAGCGCCTTGTCGCGCCAGCGCGCCGCCGACGGCATCGAAAGCGTGCTGACCCGCGATGCGGTCGGCCAGTTTCCCGACCAGAATGTCGCCGAATCGCTGCGCCGCCTACCCGGCGTCAACATCCTGAACGATCAGGGCGAAGGGCGCTTCGTCTCGGTGCGCGGCCTCGATCCCGAACTCAACGCGACCTCGGTCAACGGCGTGCGCCTGCCCGCGCCTGAAAGCGACGTCCGCTCGGTCGCGCTCGACGTCATCAGCAGCGACAGCATCGAATCGATCGAGGTCAAGAAGTCGCTGACCCCCGACATGGACGCCGATACCATCGGCGCGTCGATCGAGATCCACACGACGAGCGCCTTCGAGCGCCGCAAGGACCTGCTCACCGCGAAGATCGAAGGCAGCTATAACGATTATTCGGAAAAGCTGACGCCGAAGGGCAGCATCGATTTCTCGCAGCGCCTGGGCGACAGCGTCGGCGTGTCGGGCGGCATTTCCTATTATCAGCGCAAGTTCGAAACCGACAATGTCGAGGCCGACGGCTGGAACGAAGACGATGGGCTGATCACCACCGAGGAGGTCAATTACCGCGACTATGACGTCGAACGGAAACGCCTCTCGGCCAATCTGAACTTCGACTTTCGGGTCGGTTCGTCGACGAAGCTTTATGCCCGCGGCATCTACAGCCAGTTCGACGACCAGGAATATCGCCGCGAGACCAGCTTCAAGCTTGAAGACGCGGGCGAAGTTTCGGGCACCGGCGCAAACGTCGTCTATAGCGACGAGGATGGCGAACTTTCGATCCAGCGGTCGCTGAAAGACCGGTTCGAACGCCAACGCATCCGCAGCATCGTGCTGGGCGGCGAGACCGACAGCAACGGCTGGCACGCCAAATATTCGGTGAGCTATGCCAAGTCGACCGAGCGCGAGAATGGTTCGATCGACCCCGCCAATTTCGAACAGACCTTCGAAGACGACGGCCTCGAACTCGGCCTCAATTTCGCCAATCCGCGCAAGCCGCTCTACACGGTCGACGGCAGCGCCGGCGCGATCGCCGATTTCTCGGACCCCGGCGAATATGAACTCGACAGCGTGCAGGTCACGGGGCTGTCGGACTCGCGCGACGAGGAATGGGGCGCCAAGCTCGACCTCGGCCGCGAATTCGCGATGAGCAATGGCACCTTCACCGTGCAGGCGGGCGCCAAGGGCCGCTGGCGCGACAAGAGCTATAATCTCGAGACCCAATATTGGGAAATGGACGGCCTGACGATGGCCGACCTCGTCGGCGACCAGACCTATCGCATCACCGATATCTCGCCGGTGCTGGACAAGAAGGGCGTGCGCAACTTCTTCAACGCCAATCGCGCCGACTTCGAACTCAACGAATTGGATTCGCTGTTCGATTCGTCGATCGAGGATTATTCGGTGAGCGAGGATGTCACCGCCGGATATCTCCTCGGCCGCTGGGACAGCGACACGCTCCGCGTCATCGGCGGCGTGCGGTACGAGCACACCAAGAACGACATCCGCGCCAACACGGTGACGTTGATCGAGGAAGGCGGCGACCTGCCCGACGGAACCGAAGCCGATGAGGACACCGTCATCAGCGTCCCCAACCAGTTCAAGCGCAGCTATGGCGACTGGCTGCCGAGCCTGACGGTCCGCTGGGAACCGCAGCAGAACCTCGTCCTGCGCGCCGCCGGCTACAAGAGCCTCGTCCGCCCGAAGCTGTCGAAGCTCGCACCGCGCTTCACCATCGAACAGAATGACGACAATGAGCGCGAGGGCGAATTCGGCAACCCCAACCTGAAGCCGTACGAGGCGTGGAACTTCGACGCCGGGGTCGAATATTATCTGCCGAACAACGGCGCGCTGTCGGCCGGGGTTTTCTACAAGGATGTGAAGAATTTCATCGTCGACACCAACCTCGAGGATGCCGGCGAATATCAGGGCATCGCCTATGACGAAGCGACGATCCCGATCAACGGCGACAAGGCGAAGATCTGGGGCCTCGAACTCAGCTATCAGCAGGCGCTGCGCTTCCTGCCCTCGCCGCTCGACGGCTTCCTTGTCTCGGCGAACTATACTTACACCGATGCGACCGGCGACGTGCCGACCGACGGCGACATCACCGACCTGCGCAAGATCACCCTGCCCGCCGCCGCCAAGCACACGTTCAACGCGGCGCTGGGGTATGAAAAGGGTCCGGTGTCGCTTCGCCTCGCGGGCACCTATCGTTCCAAATATCTCGACGAACTGGGCGATACCGCGGAGGAAGACCGCATCATCGACAATCACTTCCAGCTCGACCTCTCGGCCAAATATGATGTCACCAAGCAGGTCCAGGTCTTCTATGAGTGGGTGAACATCAACAACGCCAAATATTACGCGTACAACAATGTCGGCGCCCGCCAGAATCTGCTCCAGTTCGAGCAGTATAAGTGGACGATGAAATTCGGCGCGCGGGTGAAGTTCTGATGCGGCACCCGATTGCCCTGCTGCCGATGGCGGCAGCAGGGCTGGCGCTCCTCGCGACGTCCGCGGCCGCCGAACCGGCGGCAACGGGCTTCGCCATCGTCACGCAGACCGAGGACGGTGCCCCCATCCCCCGCTCCGCGGGCCTTCCCTATGCGCCCAAAAATCTACCCGACCGCATCGTCCTCACGCCCGGCGCCGACCCGGCGCGCGAGATGGCGGTCGCTTACCGCACCGACACCGCGCAGGCCGCCTCGCAGGCCCAGCTCGCCGTGTCGGTCGACGGGCCTACGCTCGAAGAAAAGGCTCGCCTGATTACCGGCACGACGATGCCCGTGGACAGCAGCTATGGCCCCGCGCTTTATCATCAGCTCCGCTTCACCGGCCTGACGCCCGATACCGCTTATGCGTACCGCGTGAAGGGCGCGGCGGGCTGGAGCGAATGGTATCAGTTCCGCACCGCCGCCGCGGAAGCCAAGCCTTTCCGCTTTCTCTACCTCGGCGACATCCAGAACGGTATCCTCACCTATGCCAGCCGCGTGATCCGGCAGGCGTTCCACGCCAATGGCGACATCCGCCTCGTCGTCCACGCCGGCGATCTCGTCGCCCAGCGCGACGACCTCGACCATGACGACGAATGGGGCGAGTGGAACCAGGCGGGCGGTTATAATTATGCGATCGTCCCGCAGGTGCCCGCGACGGGCAACCATGAATATGTCGATGTGCTGAAACCCGACGGCACCGAAAGCCGCAAGCTCGGCCCCTATTGGCCGGCTCAGTTCGCGCTCCCCTCCAATGGCGCCGATCCGGTAAAGGCGACGACCTATTACACCGACTATCAGGGGGTGCGCTTCATCGTCCTCGACGGCACCGCCGCGATCGACCTCGGCGCAATGACGGCGCAGACCGACTGGCTCGACGCCACGCTCGCCTCGTCGAAGGCGAACTGGAACGTCGTATTGTTCCACCAGCCCGTTTTCACCTGCGCGCGCCCGAACGACACCGCCGAAATCAAGGCGGCGTGGAAGCCGGTGTTCGAAAAGCGCAAGGTCGATCTGGTGCTGCAGGGCCACGACCATTGTTACAGCCGCCTGACCGCCGAAGCCGGCCGCGAAGCGGGGGCCAAGGCGCGCGCCGACGGCAAGGTACAGGGCCCGGTCTATCTGGTGTCGGTCACGGGGTCGAAGATGTACGCGCTCAACGACCGGGCGGGCACGCAGCCCGACAAGGTCGCCGAGGCGACCGAACTCTATCAGATCGTCGACGTCGAGCCGCGTCGGATCAAGTTCCGGACGTTCACGGCGTCGGGCAAGCTCTATGACGGCTTCGACCTCGAACGGACGGCACAGGGCAACAGGCTCAGCGAAATCAGCGAACCGACGATTGCCGCACGGCGTTGTTCGGGCGAAACGGGTCCCGATGGCGGGCGCTGCGTCGCGCGGGGCAAATAGAAGAGAATAAGGGGTAGACCATGATCCGTTTGTCGAGACTGCTGACCGCCGCGGCGTTGACCACCGCACTCGCCGGATGCGCCGCAAGCGAGCCGGTGTTCACCGGCCTGCCTCCCGTGCAGGTCACCGCGAGCGGCGAAACCGCACCGGTCGGCACGGGCAAGGCCGATGCCGCCGACGATCCGGCAATCTGGATCGATCCCGCCAACCCGAACCGCGCGCTGATCGTCGCGACCGACAAGAAGGCGGGGCTGCACGTCTATGACCTGACCGGCAAGGATATCGCTTTCACGCAGGCGGGCCTCGTCAACAATGTCGATGTCGCGGGCAACATCATCGTCGCGAGCGATCGCAACGACGGCGTGAACG